>Ga0315903_10003823_pt1 | contig 20552 bp, 35 predicted proteins | sample LakEriMetagenome_7_FD_203524 | JGI IMG/M metagenome (GOLD analysis project Ga0315903, IMG submission 203524) | Freshwater fungal communities from buoy surface, Lake Erie, Ohio, United States - Buoy 2 MA119 | ecosystem: Environmental > Aquatic > Freshwater > Lake | place: USA: Lake Erie, Ohio... | reverse complement strand
CTACACCAGATGGTGTGACACCCATATTGTGATGAGAGTGGATACTGAAGAACATTACAGGCCACTTATCCTCATTCTCCTCAAAATACTCAGCTAAGGTTGTACCCCAGTCATATTCTGTATAACCGGCAGTACCTACATCTTTAAGGAGCAAATCTATTACATGTAGTTTTAGACTATCATCATGCAGATCTCCTTCTACTTTCATTACACCAACACCACTCCACTCTATATTAGAGCATCTGGAATTCAAATACTTGATTTTGTCCAGTACTCTGTTCTCCAGAGTTATTGGATTCTTCAGTTGTTTTTTTATAATCATCATAAACATTATTAATAAATGAAGTTGGGACACAATCCATTAGAAGTTGATCTAGGAGTTGGTCTACATTCTTAATCATAGTTCTTGGTCTCTTATAAAGAGGAATAAATTTCTTCTTCTTAAGAGCAATATTATTAAAGGTTACAGCTCTCTCAAGAGGTGCTTCTTCTTTTGCCTGCTCAGAAGATTCTGTAGAGAAAAGTTGAAAGAAATCTTTCTTTAGAGCATCTTTATCAAAGCTTACTTCTATAGCCTCATTAGACATTGTTACAGAGATATAGTTAGTAACTTTACTTAGAAACTCCTCATCATTATAAACTCTATCTAAGAATTCTGTGTAAGCAAGTGTAATACCTTGATTTAATCTACTTAAGGCATAATAATGATCACCTACCTCTGTCTTCTGAGTAATAGTTCTATACAAGTTTACCCAGAAAATATCAGCATCATCTTGAGTAATAGAATCTATATTATAATGCAAATTATTCAAAGACATCTTTAGTGGAGAATCACCTGTACAAAAACTACCAAAGTTGCCACTAACATGAGGATGTATAAAATCCTTATTAACAACATCTAATGTAGTTCTAAATACATGTAAAGAAGAATTAGTTATATAGAAATAAATATCTCTAATCTCAATAGGTTCTCTATTACTATTAACCTCTTGTAAAAATATTACAGGGAAATGTATACCAAGATATTGCTCATGAGCATTAACACTTACAAGACCCATCTTGCAAACACTCTCATCATACATCTCAGATTGCTTAAGAATGTTATACATCTTAAGAATCTTTACATGAGTACTATTAGTATAACCACTATGCTTAACAGCATTATGTATATCTAAAAAGAAATTATCATGTCTATTAGAATGTATCTCTTTAATTATACCATTATAACTATAATATTGAGCTACAAATTCATAGAGCTTATGTCTCTTAATAGATTTCTTATATTCCTGTAAATCAGTATCTAAGCTAAACTTAGGTTGGAGAAGTTGGGGTCTCCTAAGAAACCCCATAATCTCCGCATGCTTCTTACTTCTTGGTAGCATTTTTAGCTTCCTCTAGAGCCCTTTGATTAAAGCGTTGAGCATTAGTAGCATTCCTAATGCCAAGCTGCCACTCAATTTCAAAGAGTCTATCCTCAGTAGAGGAGAGGTTTACCCATGAAATAGGTTGAGGTGTTTCTACCACCAATTCTTCCTCATCTTCTTCTCTATCAGCAAGAAGAGCTTCAACATCAGCAACTTTAGCCTTCATAACATTAACACTGTCATGAGTATAATTACCAATGATGTCTAATACCTCATCATCATCATTCTCTACAGCATCATATCTGAAATCTTTGAGCTTAGCTCTAAGATCATAATACTCAGCAGGTAGAGCAGCCTTCATATCTTTAGGAGAGATGAAGACTTTTAAGTTACCCTCTGGAAGAACAGCATCAGGATGCTCCAGAGAATAGAGAGCTTTACCTACAGTGACAGTCTTGTTAGAGAAATCAACAGCAGGAAGAGCAGATACTAGCTGAGAGAAGGTGCTTACTCCAGCTTCAACCTCAAATTGATTAACTTGAGAGTTATTTGTTGTTACAACAGTTACTTTACGCATAACTTTATAAAATTGTATTTAATAAATCCTCCATATATTCATGCCCGAGGATTTTATAGGCATCAGAGAAATCTTTAATCCCCATTTCTCTGTATTCTTTAGGGAATAATGCTATTGGAATATTATACTTTCTTCTTATAAGTACAGCAGCTCTCTTACCAGGAGCATCATTGTCTGCAAGATACACACAATTGTACTTATTTACAAGCCATGCTGGAGGGAGAACACTCTCCCCCTGCATAGCAACAGCTTGTATACCAAATAATGATAAACATACTACATCCTTATAACTCTTGGTTATGATCAAGAGTTTAGGATCATCTAAATATTCCAAGCCTTGTATCCATCTACTATTAGATAGAAACCTATATTCTTTTCTCTCAGGAAAGTATGCCTTTACAGAGTTATCAGCAAAGATGTACAAAAAGCACATCTCACTGCCTCTCACACAGTTTTCAAAGTCTCCACTTTTAGTTTTAAGATATAAATGGCTGCATGAGTGGATATTGAATCTCTGTAAAGTCTCTAAACTTATTCCATATTGTTTCCAGTATTCTAGTTCCTTGTTAGAGAACTCTTTGAATTTAACTTTAATCTCAGTACTCTCTTTTTTTACCAAATCAAATTTACGTATACTTTTCCTTGTTATACATTCATTTAGAGAGTCATTACCTAAGGAAGAGGTGTCATCCAATTCTGTTTTTAAGTTAGAATCCTTAGATAATGGTATTAAGTTCTTCATAGTCTTATAGATATCCAACAGTGCTTCTTGGTAGGTAAGATGTTTTAGATGCATAACCATAGCTACTGCATCACCACAGAATTCTCCTGGTCTATTATCATAATAGCGCAGGATATTACCATAATATTGAAATGCACATGTTGGAGACCTATCTCTCCTCAAGGGACTTACAAAGTTACCTCTGACTACTGGAATACCATAAGCTTCAAAGATGGCTTCCTGTGAGAAGGTTTTATAAATGTAGTCCCTACTTAAATTAGAGACATACATTTATTTAGAAGGGGAGTTCTTGATCTACAGAAGCTGGCATGCTAGTAAAGTCAGCATTAACTTCTGGCTTTACAATAACATCAGCAGGAGTAAGGATAAGTTTGTTGCTATTAGGAGCAGCAATATAACCCTTACTTGCAAACTCAAGATATCCACTTCTACCATAGACTAACTTAACATCAGCAGTTTTGTCATTGTTTACTGCAGCTACAAAGTTTTTAGCAAACTCTGCATAAGTTTTACCTTCTACAGTAACATCACCTACTACTGCTGTCAAGACAGTCTTGGTATCCCTGATAAAGCCCATCATTTCTAGGGCATTAGCTACCTCATCAGACATCTCTACACCCTTCTGACCTTTAATTCCATTGAACTCAAAGTTGAAAGGACAAGCTCTGCCTTGGCTATTACCAAGTTGCTTTGGCTCCCACATAATCTTCTTAATGTTAGTATCAGAGATTCTAACACAGAGGACGGGATCACCAGAACCATCTTTTCTAAGAGGTTCAAAAATAGCTTCTACAGGAACATTAACATTGATACCTGGTTTAACTGAAGCAGCTGGGGCTTTTACACTATTAGTATTAAACATATTATTTATGAGTTTTTAGTTTTAAGATTAATGAATATAGTTGTGGAAATTATCTCTCCTATCTTCAATAGGAGCATCTACTGTTACTTCTTCAGAAGTTTCTACAGCTTCCTCATCGTCTTCTGGCTCAATAGCCACAAATTTACAATAAGTACCTGTCTCATCTTTCTGGAATATTTCCAGTTTGAAGAGAGATCCTAAAGAGATAAGATACTGATAGAGAGTAGGATTAGAGAATGTTCTACTCTTATTCTCACCTCTCTTAGTCTTCTTATAGAACTGACCATTTGGGGAGATAAGAAGCAGATAAGTATCATTGCTCTTACCAAAGGTAAGTTCATTGTTCTGTAACTCATTTAGGCTAAAGAATGTTTGAGAGAACTCTAATCTCTCATTCTTAGCACGAAGGTCCCAGCTCTGAGTCTTCCTAGACTTTCTGGTTGTAGTTGCAATTACTTGAAACATAAGTTTTTAATTTTACTTTTGATTATAAATTTTATCCCAATGGGTAATAAATTTTCCATCTACCAGCTCAGAGATAACTATCTCTTGATCCTTAAGATGGGTTGGCCTAGCACCACAGATAACATCATCTGTAGTCTTAAAGGACAAAATATTCTTGTTGTCTTCACCTCTGTATAGCAAACCAATTGCATCTACATCAGCAGAGACCATACTCTTAATTTTGCCAGTGAGATCTAACTCTCTGGCAGATACTTCTTTGCCATTCTTCTCTATGTTAGTGGTCTTTAGGTGACCAAGAAGAATTACCCTATCTGCGCACTTATAAATGGCATTCAGTAGGTTTGTCATGGCATCTCTCAGATATTTGTAACCTGCACCATTAGGAAGATCTAGCACATTAGTTCCTGTATAAGACTTGCCCATCATTACATTCTAGTAAACACGCAACTGTTTACCACGTTCTCTTATGAACTGCTGCATATTACTATGCAGATTAGACTATATCACAATCTTGAATAACAAGATTTTCCCCTTTTCCATCACCATTAGCTTGTGATGTACTCTCTTTCGAGATAGTCGTTGAACTTTGTTTTAACTGATGGTTATATATTAATTCTACTTGTTTTAAAAATGCATCTTTATGAAAAATATGTTTCATTTGATTGCACATTCTACAACAAGGTACAGAATTTTCTAATGTATAACCTTTTAAATTATCTATTCTATCAACTCCAAAAGCTTCTTGTTTTCCACAATAAATACAATCTGACTTAAGTATGTTTGTAAACTCATCTTTAGTAAGTTCAAAAACTCTTTCTGAAAGTTTTGCATTTAATTTATACATGTATAATTTAGAATTATACTTTGTTAAATGTGGTGGATATTTTGCATGAGCAATTTCTTTTTGCAAATCATCCACACAATTTGTACAAGATTTTGGGTTATTTAACAAATGGTCAGCTCTTACTACTGTTTCAGAATTACATCTATTGCAAATACCTTTAAAATAGGCACGGTATTTTTTAACTTCATGTAAATCTACTACAGTAATAGCACCAAATGTTTTTCCAAGATACTTTAATTGCTTGTCAGTCAAAACCTTAGCTTCTGATTGTCCTTCCATATACAAATATACGAAGGATGTCCCAGAAATTAAAGGAATTTGCTTATAATATCACTATTATAAGGCCCATGTTTGTCTAGGCGTGTTTTTATAAAGAGTTAAGGCATAAGGCAATGCTAAATCTTCCAACTTGGTTAGAGTATCTAGAGTGATATACTTATATGGCCTACCAGCAGCTATGATAGCTTTAATAAGGTCCATTAATTCTTGCACAGAGTTAATACTAACCTTAAGTGCATCATAATATTGAGTGCCATTCTCTAAATCTATGATAAGATTGTTATCCAATTCTGCAAGAAGACTGGTTTTACCTGTCTTAGGCTTGCTATAGATAATCAACTTACCAGGATCTGTTAGAGTGGCCTTTGTTTTACTTGTTGGAAGTTCCATCTTTTTAATTTAAAGAATCATAAACTATTTGCATATCCTCAGATTTTGCAGGTGGTAGCTCTGAGAAGCTACCTGCTTTGGGGTTGGCTAATAAACCAACAGCAATATTGTCTCTCCCAAGTCTGTTCTTAATTACCTTCAACATAATAAAGCTATCTTTTAGCTTATTAATATCATATCCAAGACAAGTAGGCATATCCATCTTAAAAGCTGACATAGTAGCAAGTACTACATCTGCATCTGCATATGGATTCCTAGAACTCTTGAAGTCGGTAATTTGTGGAGATATATCTACACCTTTAAATTTGGCTCTGTCTATAGAACTTAAGCCATCATTAAATTGAGATATAAAGATACTAGAAACATTAAACATATTCCTAAGTTCTACCATATATTCTGACATCTTATCTATAATTTCCTTATCTGAGAAGCCTCTTTCCTTTTGTAGTAAGAGCAGATGGTCTAGGATAATTATATTATAAGCCTCAGGATTATTAGGTATAAACTTATCAATCTTCTTCTTAGGATTACCTTCCTTATCTATATAATCCATATAGGTAAAGGTCCCCTTATTAGACATATATTGCCACATCTCATTGTAGATACCAGTAGGATTAGTACTCTTAAATCTAAAATTTATCTTAGAGAACAAAGCTTCTACAGTTGGTATTTCCATCTTGACATACTCTAATTGTTCAGGTGTCAGTCTATTGTCACCAAAACCTTTAATAACCTCTGGGGGAATTATAATCCCATGTTTATTCCTTATGATGACGGAAAGCCAGTTACATTTCTTAGATAACTCGTCAATCTCATAAGAATAATAGAATACATTGATTTCCAGTCCTTTGCTTTCTGCATCAGATATTGCATTTAATAGCATAAAATCTGCAAGAGTAGTCTTATAAGTACCTGATAAACCGCCCAGTAAGGTGTATACCCCTCTCTGGATACCATGTATCTCAGAATTAATTCTCTTGAAGCCATTAGATAAGCCTTGAAACTTACCATCCAATCCAGCTTGTATTCTCTCTTCTAAATTCATAGTGAAGTTACTTTATCTACTTTTGGTTCTTCAATATTTAGTTTTTCCCATAGCTTACTCTTAATAAAGTTTTCTATCTTCATATTCAGATTGTTATAGTTAGATTTAACTTTAGCAATAACTTCATTGTGAGTATTGATGTTCCTCTTAATGTTTTTAGCATACAGGATGGACATCAGATTCCTGTCTGCAGAGGTAAGAAATGCTTGTCTACCCTCAATAAGTGTAAAAGTAGGATAAGCCTCATAAAGCTCATCAATGTGTTTATCTACCTCAAAGAAGAGTTCTTTGGCAAGTTTATCAGTAACCTCAAAATAATCCAGTTGGAATGTATTCTTGGTACTGGGAATTACTTGCTCAATTAGACCCCTCTCTGCAAGTGAGAGTATCATCTCAGAGTTTATAGCTCTCCTACTTCTATTACCATTGACTAGGACATTCTCCTTAACTCCATACTTGGAAGTCAAGGTTATTCTTTGACCAACCATCTTCTCAGTAGCAGAAGTTGGTCTTACCTCATCATCTTTTGGTGTAAAGTTACTATACTTATACACCAAATCAAACCTCTTGTTATAAATCAAGAGTAGATAGGTTAATTCCTCGCCAGAAATATCATATTTCACAAGGACATCAACCCATTTTTCTAAATCTAGCATGTCTTTTATTTGTCGTTTTAAAAATCCTAACCCCTCTATAAAAGACTCTATATTACTATTGCAGCTCTTGTATCTTTCTGTTTACTTCTTAACCAACTTTCCTCTTGTGAGCCTCTTATTACTAGATTATATAGGTAGGAAAGTTTATCTTTCTCATACCTAGTTACCCTGTATAGACGTTGTCTATGTTGGGTAGAGCTTGAAGTACTACTGGCTATAATACCAAGTGTGACACTACTATCATCAAATCCCTGATCTACGCTCTTTGCACCTATAAGATACTGTACCTCTTTATCTAAGAATTTCTTTAAGTTCTCTCTCTTCTTCTTCTCACTAATCTTGGAGTGATAAAGAACACTATTGGGTAGAATAGTATGAAGATAATCACAAAAAGAAGTACTCTCACTAAAAATAATACAGCGCTCATCAGCATGCTCAGATATGATATTAAGAATCTCATTATACTTGTTATAAGCATTGTAAATAATGTCCTTTCTTTTCTTAAGCCATCTATTAAACTGCACTGCATGTGTTACTGCTTTACCTGGATCTAGGTATCCTGGACTAGTTGGATTTAGTCCTTGATTCCTTCTATACAGATAAGCATCTCTACCTGCAGGGCTTAGACATGCCATTACATCATCAAACCTATTATAGAATGTCTTAAAGTAGAACTCATACATCTTATTAGCTTCAGCATATTGCTTAGCCTCTACTTCTGTAAAGTCCAACATCTTATTATACTCTATTACAGGTGCAACCCAATGGTTTTGTAAAGCCTCTTTCATAGAGATATTACAGATTTCTCTGATACCCCTCTTAGAAAGGGTCTCTATATGGGCTTCTGACATGGTGGCTGATAGACCTAGAAAATACTTCCACTTACTATTTAGCACAGCTTGGTTAAAGACAATAGCCTCATCATTAGAATACATATGTATCTCATCTTGTATCAGAAAATCTGATTGCATGCTAGTTTTAACATATGTATTAACAACAAAAACTTCTGCCTTTACTCCCCATTCTTTAAGAATCTTAACCCACTGTTCCTGTAAAATTTGTCTTGGGACAACTACATGTATAACAGTATCTTCTGTAAGTGTCTTACAACACTTGATTGCAGTAATGGTTTTGCCAAAGCTACCTACTGCAGTTAGGAGACCCACTCTATTATTGTCTTCCCAAGTTTTTACTATCTCAGCTTGTTTTTGATCCTTAGTCTTCATTCATTATTCTAATTATCTCATCTGGATCTGGTGGAACTGGAAGTTCATCCACTTCTACCTCTTCATATAAATCCATATACTTCTTAATGTTTTTAGCAAAAATTAAAAGTTCATTTGGGGTAGCATTAGCTTTCATACTATTAGCTAGGGTGCTAATAACAGCAATGTTACCCTTAACATACCCCTTATCAGGATATATTCTGTCTATGGATGGAGAGTACCTAGTACTACATATTAGGGGAACTTTGAGGATAGGACACTTCTTAGGAATGTGTATATCTCTCAGTTCAATATTAAATTCAAGCCCCTTTTGAAGTGCTCTTTTTCTAGCACTTCTATAAAGCTGTTGCTTTAGCTCATGTACATTTTTATACTTACTAAGAGCTAGGAGCTTAATACTCTGTTTTTTTCTTTTCACATATTCTTATAAAATACTACTCCATAACATATTTTCTATTCTCATTTAAGAGAGTAGCTATTAGAGTTGCATATGCTTCCTGTTCTTTCTGGTTACCAATATCTCTGGAAATAGTGCATACTAGTGTATAAGTATCTTCTGTCTCAAATTTACCTACACCAATATTGTCTTTGTATCTACCAGTAACTGTGGTTTTCCCATCAATTCCAACACTTTTATAAGGCTGTATAATCACTTTCTTGTACATAATTTTAGAATAAAGATAATTGTTTTTCATCAAATTCTGCAATCCATTCATTAGCTTTCATTATATAATACTGATAATCAATATTATAATCTGAGAATTCTTTTGGCTTGAAGTACTTATTAAAGTATTTAACAGTCCAAGCTTTAAAGATTTTACCCTTTCTAGCCGGAGCTTCTACTTGTTCTAAGCTTCCAATAGAATATCTCTTCATTAGATAGCCATCATGGTTCTTATTACAAATATAGTATCTTACAGTCTTACTAAGCTTAGTTATTTTTAAATCTTGTATTGCTATAGCATGCAACTCATAGGAGGATTGCCCTCTCTCTACAGATTTCTTAGCCTTAACTCCTGCACAAAAATCAAAGATATTCCTGTGTCCCTTAATAGTTTCCTCTACATTAATATTATGAACCCAATAATTATAAACAGAATAAGGTATAATACAATGAGATTTGTTTTTATGAAGTGGAATATCCTTGAACTCATACTTGCCTTTAGTCTTTGTTTTTCCATTAGTGTAGATAGCTATATAGTTATTTACGTCTGAGATTATCATCTTCTGATAGTCTACAAACTCTAACTCAAGTTTAGTTAAGGATTCCCACTCTTTACAAACAGAGTTATAGGTTTCCTCATAAGCTCTTGGAATTCTAACCTCAAAGCCATCTGTATTCATCATGACTAATTCTAAAGGCATCTTCTCTGCTAACATCTCTAGTAGCATAGTTAGCAGGAGTTGACCATTAATACATATAGAGAGAGTTACTGCTCTATCTCTCAGAAAACTATACTCATCATTTGTCAAGCCATAAGTGGCATTAAGCAAAATTTTAAGTATATAGTTTCTAGGATCAGATTTTGGAATACTTCTCCTCTCATTAAAGAAACCCTCATACAAGGGAAGAAATATATCCTTAGGTAAATGTGCTGGACATAAGCCATTCCTAATCATAAGATTAGGATAGAAACTTACTACATCCAGACTCTTAATAATCATATTCTCATCACTACTATATATCTTATTCTTAGGAGCAGCGTGGATACCACCTAAGCCAAAGACAATAGGAATGCCTTTGTAGTTTACTACCTTCTCAAAGTTATCCTTATTCTTAAGAGAGAGGCTCTGGAAGTGTGTTAGGACTTCTTTAAACTTCTCTTTATTAAAGGTAACATAAGGAAATATAATATCCTTGACATGTACTACATCTCTACTGGTAGACATACTCTTTAAATCATTGAGGGGAATCCTCATAGCTCTAGAGAGATACTTACCAAATAGTTTCTTAGCCATATCAGGCTCTGTACTATTCATAACATTAACATTGTCTCTCAAGGTTATAGCCTTGCGTAGCTCAATCTCATGCTTAAATCTGTTATACAGTTCCTTAGTAGCAATAACATCATTTAGATTGTAAGAGAGCACCATCTCTTCCCAATTCTCACCTACACCCTGTGAAGGCATATCCTCAATATTCTCTAGGTCCATCATAAATTCACACCACTTTAAGCCAGTTCTTTTGGCTTTAGTAGAGAGAGATAGAGACCTGAATAGGTCTAGTTGTGGGATTCTAAATTGCCATTCAGCCACATCAGGTCTTCTATTATCCTCTGAAGTTATAATTCTAGCATACCTCTTAATGTCTTGTGGAGTACAGTTAGGATTCCTAAACATATACTCTACTATTTGTCCATCAAAGTGTACACTATTGTAACCTATTAATCCACTAACCTCATTCTTAAGAAATGAGAATAGTTCTTCTCTTTCATCCTTACTCTTACTAATGACAAAGACTCTGGTTTCATCAGAGTCTCTATCTATAAAAGTTGCAGTAAAAATGTCTAAGGTCTCTAGATCATAAACCCAAACTCTTTTCATTCATAATTATTTGTTTTTTACAATCTCAATTAATTTTTTAAGACATTCAAGTTCTGCTTGTTGATAAGTTCTATTAGGAATTGATGTAGATTGTAAATCATTTCCATAATCTTGGTCTATAACAATATTATAATGATAGGAATTAGTCATACTAAAACTTCTAATTATTACAGAATCCATTTTATACTTCTCTCTAAACCATCTAAATGCTTGTTGGTATAGTGGTGCTAAACAATCAGAACTATTTAGAGGTATATTTTCATATACTTCAGGAGCTATTGGATTGCTCCATAAACATCCTGCTATATATTTTTTAAAACAAGGTTCATCAAACCCCAATTCTTTAAGTGCTAATGCTAAATTATAAGGAATAAATTCTTTTATCATGTCTGTACTTTAATTCATTAACCATTACGGATATACTTCTTTTTGTAGCTTCTTGTATAGAATCTCTACCAACAAGATAGTCTATAATATTAATAATATGATCAGTATCTAAGTCTTTTAAGAGTTTATTAACAGGCTCAGTTCTATTCATATCTTTATCATAATTAGAGGTCCATACAAAAGATTCCCTAATACCTTCTATGAGATCAGATATTTCTCCTTCTCTAACCTCAGCATCTCCAATAGTTCTGGAGTAAAACTCTTCAATATCAACAGCAGACTTATTACAGCTAGTACACCAAGCCATTTCATGGTGTTTAAAATTAAAGAGAGATTTTTGACAACTCTTGCAGTATCCATATTTTATTTTCATCTTCTAATCTTTTAATTCTTTCTCTTAACTCTGTTTGATATTTCCATAGAGCATGATCATCATAATACTCATAATAATCATCAAGATAACTTCTAAGAATATCTATCTCTTGTTGCAAACTTGCTTTCTTAATGTAATACTTAAAGTTTCTTTGATTAACAATCTCAATCTCATTAGAAGCATAGTCCCAATTCTTAGAACTAATTAGAAACTCTAACTTAAATTTACCAATCAAGTGATTATTCTTAGGAGGCATTAACTCATCAACAATCTCCTTTATCTCATCTAGACTATAATAAATTCTCATTTTGCAAATCTATTGTAAGCGTTATTACTAATTTGTATAATCTCTACATTACCAATAAATTCCTCAAGAGTTCCACATCCTGTGTAGGACATAGCACTCTTTAGATAATCTTTAAAGTTAGATACCCACTGGGAGTATGTATATTCTACTGGAAAATACCTATCAATTCCCTCAGAAGTTTTAAGGATATCTCTACCCCAATCTTCTTGCACACCCTTAGAAGACATACCTCTAAAGTGTTTATGAGGTTTACCTTGATAGGTAACAGTCTCACCAGCACTCTCTCGCATTCTATTTAGAATGCTTCCTAGCATTACATAGTCTGCACCAATGGCTAAAGCCTTGATGATGTCTGAGTATTTCTGCATACCACCATCAGCTACAAGTTTGGAACCTCTCTTAACAAAGTTACACTCACTAATTAGTGAGGCCATAGGATATCCTACACCAGTTTGTTGTGTAGTTAAACATCCTCCACCATTACCAATACCTACTCTAATGTAGTCTGCACCAGCATCTTGTAATATCTCAAATGTTTCTGGATTGGCAATATTACCTGCCATTAGAGACATATGGGGATATTTCTTCTTAGCAAGAGATACAGCATAATGCAATCTCCTCATGTGACCATTAGCTACATCAATAAGAATATTAGCTTTGGTAAAGGATACCTCATTCTCTAGAAATAACTTCTCAAATTCTTCTATACCATAAGAAGAGAATACATCCTCATCTACATGAGGGCCATTATTCTCTCTAGGAAGGCATATATTAAAGTCTTTAAAGATGTGCATATTATCTCTATTAATTACTGTATCCATAGGAGCAGTAAAAAGAGGTAGAATATCTCCTACCTCACACTCAGATCTACTCCTTATATCAGAGTAGGAAGCTGGACAAATGAGTACATCATTAAAGTCCAGATTAATCTTTCTTTCCGCTGTCATACTTATTAATTTGTACAATTACATTAGCATGTAGGGGAGTTATTCCCATATATTTAGCTAGTAATTGCTGTGCAAGGTAAGGATCATTTAAACATGTTCCAATATACCATACAAAATTGTCCATATTTAGAAGACAATAGTTCTCCTCTTTTAGGTAGGCAAGTTCCTCAAATTTAGAATAATTCTTACCTACCTCTATTACTATTACATTACTCACATTGCTACATACTTAGTCCCAAATGTGCCTTTGGTAGCCCTTAATACGTCTCTTCTGTTAGTGCCTGAAGTATTATAAGACACATGAACCCAATCAGGATTACTATTGTTTCCAAATTCCCAAATCAATTGATCAAAAATAAGATTAGCTCTTATAAAGTTAAAGATTTGTACGTTAGAAACATGTGGATGTCCATCCATATCTATATCTATTGCTTCTCCTGTAAGATGTTGAGATGTTCTAGAACCCCCAATCTTCTTATTTAATGCTGCACTTCTATATCCTGAGGATATATAGATAGGAACACCAAAGTGTTCTCTAATTGGTTGGAATATTTTCTCAGCCAAAACTTTCATATTCTCAATATGCTCAGGAGTAGGCTGATTAGAAACTCCCTTTCTCTTAGCCATATCACTCCTTATCATTTCAAAGAGTGTTAAATTCTTACTTAAGTTCATAATAATTCAAATTGATTAAAAAAATCACTATAATTTACTTCTTTTTTTACATAATCAGAAAATCCTGCTGATTGTATAGCAAAAAGTTTTTTAGTAACATAACAGTTAAATATTCTTCCAAGAGCCCTATCTGTTGGTATTTTTTCTTCCATATTTAATAATTTATCAAAAATCTTAGAAGATATTATCATACAATGCCCTCCACTAAAATCAACTGTTTTATTCCAATAATTATTATACTCTATTAATTCTTTAACACCAGATATACCTCCTAAAAGAATATCCCAATCATTGGGTAAATTATTAAAACATTCTTGAGAATATTTATATGCTCCATCTCTAAAAACTACATCATCTTCCATAAAAAGAATCTCAAAGTGGTTTTTATTTTTAGCATCTTGTATACAGTTCTTAAATGCTTGCCAAATACCAGCTCTTGAAGTTTCTTTAATTACACCATCAATTATAGTAAAGTCTTTATTAATGAAAGTTTTATGTATTTCTCTTATAAAAGATCCTAATCTATCTGTTCTATGAGGTAGATTAATTACATATTTAGGAATCTCATTTAAGTTCATATCTTAATTTTAAATCTGCATACCTAATTTCCATCTCATTCTTATTATATCCATTTCTATCTAGAACTAACTGGATATTACAAAGGACTTTAGAATCATCCTCACAAAAAAACCAATAGACTACTTCACCATCATTTATAAACTTATCAGTTTTATAAATACTATAAGTTGCAACTCTATTAGTATATAAAACTATAGTACCATCAGCACTATCTACCTCTATAGAAGCTTTGATAAGTTCTACTTCAGTCCACTCAGTCCATCTCTCACCTCTCTTAATTGTACAGAAAGAAAAAGTTTTAGCTTCATAAAACTGTTGAGAGTAAAGAGTATTACTAATAAATAGTAATAAGATAAATATTAACTTCTTCATATTCTAATTTTACGTTTATAAATAACCCACTAAGCTCTCGGTTTTCACAAGCATAGGGTTATTGGTCTAAGAGGACTACTCTAAGAGATGAAACCGATAAATCAAGATGAGATTCGAACTCATGACTATGCAACCTTATAGGATGTGATGGGCCCCTTTCACATTACGCATTACTTGACTATAAACAACCCACTAAACTCTCGGTTTTCACAAGTATAAGGTTGTTGGTCCAAAGATACTATCTTTAGAGATGAAACCGATAAATTGAGGATAAGAAGTCCTCTGTGTTGTCTGTACTGTTTTACCAACTTATTTCTAAGCCATTACTTTTATTGTAATCAGTTTCATACATAGTTTCTGTTCAGTATTCCTTTCTCAAGGGAACAACACTGGTAGTCAGGGTAAGAATTGCACTTACTTCTTCCTTCCAGATATTACTATCCTTACAATGAAGGGTGTTACTTATATACACCACCTGACTATTTCCCCACAATGAGATTACTTGTGAGTAGTTAATTCGGTTTTCTATTTCTTAAAAACCTGCGGGGCATCCCCCTTGAAAACAGCCAACACTACTGGGAGGATTTGTGTTGGTATCCTTTAGTCCCAAGAGACTGGCGTTTAAGGATGTCCAGTCCAATACCCTATCCATTGTTTAAGTCTTGGATTAAAGACTCTGAGTACCTCTTACTCATAGTAGTCAGGACAGGATTCGAACCTGTAAATAGGTTTATTCATTTCATTCTTATATCACCCTTTCATATAATCTTTTAGATAGCGTCTACCAATTCCGCCACCTGACTATGTGCACAAAACTACTACAAAAGTTTATAATTGCCGTAATTCTGTGCAGTGTTTTTGTCGGGAATCCCTATTTATTGTCGGGAAACCTTAAAATATGTCGGGAATCAAGAATTATCCTCTATTAATTCCTCAATACTAGCTATACAATGATCTACCTCATTGCTCTCAGATCCACCTTCATCTATCTCAGATAGACATAGGTAATATAATTCCATAATATCATTCTTAAGAGAAGGATATTTTTCTTTTTGTTCTTTAATGAATTTTTCTAGATAGTCTAAACTCATAATTACTTATTGTTTAGGTTGAATGATAACTCCATTTGGATATGCTTTTCCCAATTTTTGTTCAGGTTGAACAGCAGATATATTTGTATCATACCAACTTTCTTCAACAGGAAGTATTGTTGCTGATGATAGGATTTCTTTTAACAAAAACGCTGCCTGTTCAGCTTTAGCTTGATTTATAGAATCCATTAAACTATTATAGTTAGGATTCCCAATATTTTTAATAGTATTATCCAGCCAATGTTGCCTGTCCTTTTCAAGTTCAGCTATCTTAGCTTCAATCTCTTGTTTTGTTTCCTGTGTAATATAGAATTTCATATTATTTTATCTAATGGATAACTGTTTAGAACTGCATTTTCTACTTCTTCATAAGTAGCAATATCACTACTTGAACCAAGACAAGGTATGCTTTCTAATGCTTCTTTCAATGCAGCTTCAACATGAAGTTTAGCAAATTCAATCATAGCTACTTTAATATCTTCATGATTCATTACACATTGAGTATACTTCAAATAAGTTTCTTCTGCTGTTGGTATATTATTCATAATCCTAAATGTTTATTGTGTACTTTAACAAAATGTTCAGCAGTATCTTTACCTAATTCTCCTGAATGAACAGGCCAATATTCTTCCTCATCAGAATCTTCATTTTCTTTATACATTAAAGGAGGATCACATTTAATAACTCTACACCAACATTCTTCTCCTGTTGGACAAGGTGCAGTTACCCATTTTAAAGTAAAAGATTTCTTAATTGCTTCTGAGTAATTCATAGCTTCTCTATTTCTTGTTTAACTTCTTGCCAAAATGTATAACCTCTATCTGCGCCCATGTTTCCTAATATTTCATTTACTGCTATTAAAGAATATTTCTTTGCAATAGCTACCATATTACCACATCTACCAACACACATCATACATCCTTCACATTCTGAAGGCATGTCTATCTCAGAAAAGTACTTATTAAATAACTCTTCTGCTTTCTCTTGTGCTGTCATATTTTAAATCCTTTCTTTACATTTTCTAACATATTTTCATATGTTATTGTAGCATCTATTATGTTATCAGTTTTCTTCAAAGCTATTCTTCTTAATCTTCTTAAAGAAAACTTTTGTTCACTGTGATTCTTTGTGAACACCCTTGCTTTTAACTGTCCCATAATTATATAGAAATATGTACAGAATCTACATTTAATTTGTCATATACTAAGAAATCAATCCTATTCTTGAATCTACTATTCATAGTATCTTCTACTTTATAGTGTCCTCTAAGATGTACAGGCTGATGTACATAAATAGTGGAGCCATAAGGATATTGCTTTAAGAGATCTCTGCTTACTGCTACTACCTTTATTTCTTTTCTCTTAAGTTTTCCAAGATTAATCTTATATCCGCTTCCAGTAACAAGTGGTGTTGCATCACATTGGCCTGATGTTGGATTATAGAACGTAGCCTTGAGTTTCTTGTAAGGAATTTCTTTAACTTCGACACTATCCACTTGAATCTTAATTTGTTTATTACTCTCATACTTATCAAGAACAATATTTAAGTGAAGGAAAAATAATAAAATTGCACATACTCCAGAGAATGCATTAAATGCTGCTTTTACTGGACTTTCAATAAAATTAGAGTATTTTATGTAATACTCAATACCATTGATGGTAAAATTAAGTGCAGCTAATGCTACAATTAACTCAATCATTGTACTCATACCACTTTTGTTTTAATTGTTTATTGAGCTCATTGTAATCTTGTGTAGATATCTGGAGCTCATTACAGATATCTTTCACTGATTTGTCTTCTGATTTAAGCAAGAAGAACATGTATAAGGAAGTTCCCATTAGAGATTCCTTAAAATTATTAATATCTATATTATCGTTAGAAGTTTCTGATAATTTCTCAGGAATCTCATCAACATAATCTGGATGTTGTTTCCTAATATATTTATCAATATAATGATTCCTTGCGATATTATTTATCCAAGTTACTGGTGCACTCTTAGTGCTATCAAATAGATGTTGTTTAAGAGTTGCTTTAAGGAGGATATCTTCTACAAAATCATCAAGATCTTCATCTTTTAGTTTAAAGTTATTCTTAGCAAATCTTTTTACATCTTTCTTATAGTTGTAAAAATCAAAGTTCATGATACAAATATAAGAGAAAAAAAATATAGTGGGATAATATACCCCACTATATCCTATCAATCTATTGTTTCACAATTAACCAAATTAACCTGTAGCCTCACCAAGAATCGAACTTGGAAATCCTCTTTAGAAGAGAGGTGTTATATCCATTTAACTATGAGGCCATATAAGCTTAGATTTATAAATTCTATCCAGTTAATCGTATAATTAAATATGGATACATTAAAAACCTGCTCTGATTGCAAAGAAACTAAAAATGTTTCAGAATTCTATGCTTCAAAAACACATTCTCAAGGAAGGATGTGTTACTGCAAAACTTGTTTCAATAAAAGATGTTCAAAAAGATGGATAGATAGAAAAATTGAAGCTGTTAAATATAAAGGTTCATCTTGCGAAAGATGTAATTTACATTTAGATAACACTCATTATTCTGTTTTTGAATTCCATCATCTTAATCCTAATGAAAAAGATTTTGACTGGTCAAAACTTAGATTAAAATCTAAATCTATTATTAAGAATGAACTAGACAAATGTCAACTGCTTTGTGCAAATTGTCATCGTATAGTTCATTCTGAATAATAAAGTAACTCTATCCAGCTGAGCTACAGAACCATAGGTGCTTAATGCACCTTATTTACACGAATTCTCTCTTCCTCAAGCATCTCCTCAAGAGCTTGTTCTATTACTTCAATAGGAAATCTCTTAATAGCCTGTATAATTTGAGAATTAATGTTCTCTTGTTTAGTAAGGATACCCCTACTAACAAGCACTTGGTTGCAAAGTTGCAACTTTTCTGTAAAAAGAGCAACTGCTGCTCTCTTTTCTACAATACGCTTCTCTATCTCAGGAAGTACTACTTCTGTGATGAGTTTGGTTGTCATTGTGTTAATAACTTCCATTCTACCATCTCTGTGTTTCCAGAGATTTTTGTCTGTAAAAGTTACTGTACTAGAATTGTCTTTAATCTTTTTCATGGAGTTTTAATAATTTTAAGTTTAACTAATCTATTTGCTTTAATGAATTTGTACTTAAGTGAGCCTACTTTCTCAAGAATAAAAACATTCTTGTTACTTGTAGGAACATATTCTGTTGGAAACTTTATAAGTTTCTTAAGAGGTTTATATCCTCTCTTCTCATCATAAGAAAACTTAATACCATTCTCTATAAATTTGTACCAGACATCTATATAGTAAAATGAGTTCTCAAGTTTAACATTACTGTATCCCCAACCATTAGGTTGTACAGTAAGAGCAGGTTTATCCTTAATAAACCTAGATACTCTCCACCCTTCTATAAGAGTAGGTTCTTTAACAATGGGTTCTGCAACCCAAGATTCTTTAACCTTCATAGGAAAGAATAAAATAAAAAGGAGGGGATTTCTCCCCTCCTATATACTCTAACTTATGCTACAACCAGTGGATTAGCATTAACTACAGGAGTTGCTGTAGATACATTAAATCCAAAGTCATCAGCTGTAGCACGAGAACCACTAGCAGGAAGATGAGAACAAACTACAAGAGGTGTAGTTTGACCATCTCTGATAATAGCATTACACAAATACTCATTACCTTCACTCATACCTTTAGCATGATTAGCTGCATTAATAATGCAACCTCTCTGTACTTTCTGGCCAAAGTGGTTGGTAAACTCAATAGTACCTGCATAATACTCTTTACCACTAGGAAAGTTACCTACTGGACCTGAAGACATTGAAATAAGTTTAGCATTAAATTGTGCTACTTCTTGATTTCTTTCTGTGTCGCGGATAAACTCAAATTTTACCATAACTTTTGTTTTGTTTTTTTAAAAGATTTAAATTGTTTAAAATAGTAAAAAGAATATTGAAGTTATTTTATAGCTTGTAGCTCATACTGAGCCTCAAGTGCATCTTGGTGAGGTAAGACAAATCTGTCTACCTTATATCCTCCATAAGGAGGAGTAGGTTGAACTTCTTGAAGAATGAAATAATCCTCATTTGTCAATTTGTTCCTACCTACTCTAAGGACAGTATATTCCTGTCCTGCAACAATCCAGCAAGAAGTTGGTACTTCTGGTGGTCTATTAGCATCATCAATACATACTACCTTCATCATAACTTTTAAAAGATATAATCATTAAAAGGTAAAGCTGTTTCTTCTTGATGTATCTTATTCATCTCAGAAACAACATCTCTTACAATCTCATTCTTTACATTATTTTGTAATGCATATTCTGAGAGTAAGGATTTGGCAATCTTATGAGCAAATAGTATCTTAGTAAGACTATTTATTGCCTCAACTGCTTCATCAAAGTTTGTTGTAGTATGCATAAATTCCAGTTTAGAAGTACTATTATGCATACCTAAGGTATGTCTAGTCTTCCAAAATGGATCATTAATAACTTTGTTATGAGTGATAGAATTACTATTTACTCTAACGCAAATAGTATATATTCTAAGATCATTAATTACTAAGGACTTTATGCCCCATATTCTGTTGCTGTTTTTCTTGTTCATAAATTTTTTGAATTTGCGTTTGTGAAAGATAATTATAATTAGTCTCAGGAAAATACTTTACCTGCAGTTGTTGTTTAATAAGTGGTGACCTATACAGCCACCACTCTTGTTCTTTACTCATAGTTTTACTATTAAGATTAAGATTTTCATTACTATTACAAATAAACTTAGTGTTATAACTGCTGTTATAAA
>Ga0315903_10003817_pt1 | contig 20569 bp, 17 predicted proteins | sample LakEriMetagenome_7_FD_203524 | JGI IMG/M metagenome (GOLD analysis project Ga0315903, IMG submission 203524) | Freshwater fungal communities from buoy surface, Lake Erie, Ohio, United States - Buoy 2 MA119 | ecosystem: Environmental > Aquatic > Freshwater > Lake | place: USA: Lake Erie, Ohio... | reverse complement strand
CCACCTGCGGCCGCACGTCCATCACGATCCGCGGCGCCGCCAGGCCGGCCCGCTCGAGCACGTACTCCGTCCGCTTGTTCGGCGGCCCGCAGCAGCAGGCCACGGCGTCGGGCCGGGTGGTGCGGCGCAGCAGGTCGGCGTAGGCGATCGCCGAACAGATGGCATCGGTGTCGGGATTCCGATGCCCGAAGACGAGCGTGCTCATGGGTTGTGGATCAGGCCTCGCCCGGAGCCTGGTACCAGCAGGCCAGCGACGGATCCCAGGAAAGGATCTCGTCGGCCTTGAAGTAGATGCCGATCTCGCGGGCGGCCGACTCGGGGGAGTCGGAGGCATGCACGAGGTTCATCTGCCGGCTCGACGAATAGTCGCCGCGGATCGTGCCGGCCGCCGCCTTGAGGCCGCTGGTGGCGCCGAGCATCTCGCGGACGACGCGGATCACCTCCGGTCCCTGGAACACCGTCGCCACCACCGGTGACGCGGTGATGAACTCCTCGAGCCCTGGATAGAACGGCTTCTCGACGTGCTCGGCGTAGTGCTGCTTGGCGACCGCGGGGGTGACCCGCAGCATCTTCATCGCCACCAGCCGCAGCCCTTTCTCCTCGAACCGCGCGAGGATCCTGCCGAGCAGGCCGCGTTCCAGGCAATCGGGCTTGAACATCACGAACGTTCGTTCCATGGACGGTGTCGTCTCCGGGTGAAGAGGTGGGTGAGGATGCGGGTGATCAACGGGTGAAACCGGCCCGGGAAGTGTATGTAGCGGCCGCGTGACGCCACAACCAGCCCGGGTTGCGACGCCACGCCCGCCCTCCTACCCTCCCGCGTCATGACGCCCGCTTCCCGTCACCGCCGCCTCGGCCTGATCCTGCTGGCTGCCGCCGCGCTCGGCAGCGGTCTGGCCACGGCTGCCCGGGCTGCCGACCTGCCCCCCGACCTGCTCTCCCGCTTCACCCGGCAGGTGCAGCCGCTGCTCCTCAATCGCTGCGCCACCGGCGCATGCCACGGCGGACCGCGCGGCCACGCCCCGCAGTTCCACCGCGACCCCTCCAGCAGCGGCATCACCCTGGCCAACGCCGCCACGTTTCGCGATCTGCTCGGCCCCGAAGGCGACCCCGCCCCGCTCGTGCAGCGGCTTTCTGCGCGTCACCCGGCCGATTCGAAGTCGCGCACGCTCGTGATGACGCCGCTCACGCCCCGCGAACGCGCCGTGCTCGAAGGCTGGCTCGTGGACGCCCGGCGCACCGCCGGCAACCGGCCGGTGCACGATCCCGACGTCGCCCCGGCGAGCCACGCGGAGCCCTCCGCGCCACCGCGTCCGCCCAACCGCCTGCGAACACTCCTCGACACAGGCGCTCAGCCACCGACACCGCGCGGGCAGCCGGCAGAGGGGGCCAGCACGTTCAGCGGCATCGTCGATCTCCGCACCGCACCGCCCGCCCCCAGCCTCACACCGGAATCCGCCCCGCCATCACCGCCTCCAGAAACGGGCGATTCCCTTCCAGCACGTCTGGATGCTCCATCATCTCCCGGGCCGACAGCCAGAGAATCTCGCTGACCTCCACCGGATGCGGCACGAGTTCGTTGTCGCCGCGGAGCGTGACCGTCCACCACGCCAGCTCGGTGCCCCAACTCGTCATGCTCCGCCACACGCACTCCCGTGCCTCGACGATCGCCGCGAGCTCCTCGTGGCATTCGCGGACCACCGCCTGGTGCTCCTCCTCACCCGGTTCGACGTGACCGCCGGGGAAGCAGATCGTGCCCCCGGCCGCCACCGTCAGGCCGCGGCGGATGGCCAGGAACTGCTCACCGCGCCGGGTCACGGCCACCACGCCGCGCCGCCCATTGGGCCGCACCTCGCCGTCCTGCATGACCGCCTCCTCTGGCTGGGTACGTGAAACGATCCCGTAGGCCGCCCGCACCAGCCGCCCGGCTTTCCTCCGCCCAGCGCTGCGGGCCGTTGGTCGGACACCCGCATACACTACACTGTGCCATTTCTAGCGGCCGCATTCCCCGCGGCCACAACCGCCCCCGCCAGGACGATTCGGCATATGGATTCCGCCCCGCGGCCCAAGGGACCGTCGAACACCCCGCCCATGCTCGGCCGACCGCTCGGCATGCCGGCGGTGATCCTCCTTCTCCTCGCGGCCCTGGCACTGGCCACCTACCTCACCAGCGGGGCAGCCGGCGGCCGGCCGGTGATGCGCTACGACGAGTTCGTGCAGCAAGTGAAGGCCGGCAACGTCGCGGCGATCGAGCTGACCGGCGACCGGCTCGTGGGCGAGCTGAAGGAGGCCCCGACCGAGGCCAAGCCCGGCCTGCGAAACGTGAAGGCCTTTCAGCTCGACCTCAATCCCTACCTCCGGGAGAGCTTCGACCGACTGATGCAGGAGCACGACGAGATCCGCAAGGCCACGAAGTCGCCCGACGACCCGACCGGCTTCCTGCTCGGCCTCTACCTGCTCGTGCCGCTGTTGCTCATGGCGGGCTTCTGGATGACGCTCCGCCGGGCCCGCGACCCGCTGGGCAACACCGGCTTCCTCGGCGGCTTCTCCAAGTCGCCCGCCAAGCGGTATGGGGCCGGCGACAAGACGGTCACGTTCGCCGACGTGGCGGGGCTCGAGCAGGTGAAGCAGGACCTCCAGGAGATCGTGGAGTTTCTCAAGGACCCGAAGAAGTTCCAGCGGCTCGGCGGCCGCGTGCCCAAGGGCGTGCTCCTCATGGGCCCGCCGGGCACCGGCAAGACGCTCCTCGCCCGGGCGGTGGCCGGCGAGGCGGGCGTGCCCTTCTTCTCGATCTCGGGCAGCGAGTTCATCCAGATGTTCGTCGGCGTGGGTGCCTCGCGGGTCCGCGACCTCTTCAAGACGGCCAAGGACAACGCGCCGGCGATCCTGTTCATCGACGAGATCGACGCCGTGGGGAGAGTCCGCGGCGCCGGCCTCGGCGGCGGCCACGACGAGCGCGAACAGACGCTCAACCAGATCCTCTCCGAGATGGACGGCTTCAGCCCGTCGGAGAGCGTGATCATCCTCGCCGCGACCAACCGCCCCGACGTGCTCGACCCCGCGCTTTTGCGGCCCGGCCGCTTCGACCGCCACGTGACCGTCGATCGCCCCAACCAGAAGGCCCGGCTCGCCCTCTTCAAGGTCCACACGCGAAACGTGCCGCTCGCCGCCGACGTCGACCTCGACCGGCTCGCCGGCGCGACCGTGGGCCTGACCGGTGCCGACATCCGCAACCTCGTCAACGAGGCCGCCCTGTGGGCCACGCGGCACGACAAGGACGCCGTCGATTCCTCCGACTTCGACTACGCCCGCGACAAGGTGCTCATGGGCCCGAAGCGGGAGGAGGTGCTGGCCGGCCGCGAGAAGAAGATGACGGCCTACCACGAGGCGGGGCACGCGTTGGGCGCCTGGCTGCTGCCCGGCGTCGACAAGCTCCACAAGGTGACGATCATCCCCCGTGGCCGGGCCCTGGGCGTGACGCAGCTCGTGCCCGAAGAGGACCGGATGAACATCGGCGAATCCGACCTCCACAACCGGCTGGTCTTCATCCTCGCCGGCCGGGCGGCGGAGAAGCTCGTGTTCGGCGAGTATTCGGCGGGCGCGGAGAACGACCTCATGCAGGCCACGCGGATCGCCCGCAAGATGGTGGCCCACTGGGGCATGAGCGAGCGCGTGGGCCCGGTGGCCTGCGCCAGCTCCAACGAGCATCCGTTCCTCGGCCGCGACGTCTACGAGCAGCGGGAGTTCAGCGAGGCCACCGCGCGGATCATCGACGAGGAGGTCTCGCGGCTGCTTTCGGAGGCCGCCGAGCGAGCCACGAAGCTCCTCTCCGATCACCGCGAAAAGCTCGACAGCCTCGCCGGCGCCCTCGAGACCCGCGAGATGCTCGACGACACGGAGGTGGTGGAGATCATCGGCCCGGCCACGCCCCGCCGCGGCGAAACCGGCACCCCTGCCGACGCCGCCACCGCCACCGCCGCCCAGGCCGCTCGCGACTCCCAGGCCGGCTGAAGACGGAATCCATTCGGGGGTAACTCGCACATCTCGCGACGCAGTTCCGCCAGACTGCCTCATGTGGGCCGGAATGGGGTTCCGGTGTGCCAGGTTTGGCGGTCCCGTGCCTTGAAGCCCGAGGCGCGAGCCGAGGGAATGCGGAGCGGTTTCCGCTGCAGCGACGCCTATTCCCTCGGCTCGCGCTTCGGGCTTCCTGGCAGCGGCGATGGCGTGAAAGCAGCGGCAACGGCGCCGGGTCTCTGGCGGCGAACCGCAGCGGACATGCAGAGAGCCGAGGTCGCGATGCCCGCTGCGAACGTTCGGCGACGGGGCGTGGGCACCCCCGACCCTCGCGGAACGTGGATCGCACCGCCAGCGCCCTCCCGCGCGGAACAGGATTGCCAGGGAGGGCTTTTTTCGCGGACAGCTAGAGCGCGTCTGGGATACGTGGAGCGTTTCCCGGGCACATTGGGAGAGGGAGGCGAAGGGGGTCGGCGAACGCTCGACGAGCGTGTGGCCGCTGCGGCCACAGCGAGAATCTGCAAGACCGCGCAGCGGCGACTTTTGCCGCCCCCGAAGCCGGTGCTACACCAAAGTCGGATGCGCTCTAGCACGACCCGCAGCGGGGCCGGCCGGCGGCGCGGTGGGCGAGCGCCTCCACGATCGCCCACACGCCCTCGGCGGCGCCAGCCGCCATCTGGCAGACGTGCTCGGCATCGGTGAGCGTCGGGGCGTCGGGTCGGGCGACGTTCGTCACGACCGAACACACGGCCACCCCCAGACCCAGCCGCTGCGCCGCCACGACCTCCGGCACCGTCGACATGCCCACCACGTCGGCCCCGAAGCGGCGCAGCATCCGATACTCGGCCCGTGTCTCGTAGCTCGGTCCCGAGAGGAAGGCGTACACGCCCCTGCGGGCGAGCGCATCCACCCGGCGGGTGGCGTCGAGGGCCAACTCGACGAGGTCGGGAGCGTACGGGGCTGCGGCCGGCTCGACGTCGGCTGCCGGCACGAGGGCCGCGTCCCACGGGCGCCGCACGAGGTCGACGTGGTCGGTGACGACCACGAGTTCCCCGCCGGTCATGTCGGGACGCAGGCCGCCGGAGGCGTTGGTGAGCAGCAGCGTGCGGACGCCGAGCGCGGCGAGCAGTTCGATGCCCCGGGAGAGCGTCTCGGGCGGAAAGCCCTCGTAACCGTGGACGCGGCCCTGCAGCATCACGATCGGCACGCCGTACAGTCGGCCACACACGATCCGGCCGGCGTGGCCCGTCGCCGTCGACGTCGCCAGCCAGCCCGTCTCCGCGGCCGGCGTCGCCCACGCGGCGCCGAGCCGATCGGCCAAGCCGCCGAGGCCGGTGCCGAGCACCACGCCGATCGCCGCCCGGCTGCCGCCGGCCGCGACGATCCGCTCGGCGGCCGCGGTCGCCGCCGCCCGCGGCCTGCCGCCGCAGGAGCCGGCACCCTTTGCCGGTCGCCGCTGAAAATCATAAAACGTCACTGTTCGCACCCCGACACTTGCAGCAGCATACGAGGGATCCCACCGCATGCCCACCCGCGCCGCGAAGTTCGCCGGCCTGTCCGTCGCCATCGTCACACCGTTCCGCGACGGCGCCGTAGACGCGACGCGGCTCCGTGAGCAGGTCGAGTTCCAGGCCCGGGCGGGCACCACCTGTATCTGCCCCGTCGGCACCACGGGCGAATCACCCACGCTCACGCACGAGGAGCACGAGCGGGTGATCGCCGAGAGCATCGAGGCGGCTGCGGGCCGCATGCTGGTCATGCCCGGCACCGGCAGCAACTCCACCGCCGAGGCCGTGCGGCTCACGAAGTATGCCGCCAAGGCCGGCGCCGACGCGGCCCTCGTCGTCGGGCCGTATTACAACCGCCCCACGCAGCAGGGCATCTACGAGCACTTCAAGGCGCTCGCCGAGGCGGTCGACATTCCGATCTGCGTCTACAACATCCCCGCCCGCACCGGCCGCAACATCGAGCCCGAGACGATCCTCCGCCTCGCCGAGCTGCCCGGCATCGCGATGGTCAAGGAGGCGACCGGGTCGATGGACCAGGCCTCGCAGGTGCTCGCCGCCACCGATCTCACCGTCCTCTCCGGCGACGACAGCATGACGCTGCCGCTGCTGGCGATCGGCGGCCGGGGCGTGATCTCCGTCGTGGGCAACATCGTGCCCGCCGACATGAAGGCCCTGTGCGACGCCTTCGACGCCGGCGACCTGGCCCGGGCCCGGGCCCTGCACCACAGGCTCTTCGGCCTGGGCCGCGACCTGCTCGGCCTGGCGAGCAACCCGATCCCGATCAAGGCCGCGATGGCGATGCTCGGCCGCGACACCGGCGACGTGCGGCTGCCGCTGGTAAGTCTCGAGGCCACGCTGGCCGCGCGGCTGCGGCAGGTGCTCGTGGCCTACGGCCTCGACGTTCGCCAGCCGACCTGACGGTCAGCCGACCTCCCGCAGAACGGCCCCCTGGGCGTCGAACCGGGCGATCACGATGTCGTGATGCTCGGCCAGTCCCAGGCTCTCCAAAACCTCGACCAACTGCCCGGCCCACTCCAGCGTCTCGCAGCAGACCATCACCGCCGGTCCCCAGCTGCTCTGGGCGGCGCCAGGGAAGCCGAGTTCGTCGAGCAGCTCCAGGAGCCGCTCCGTCGCGCCGGCGTACGGCAGGTCGCGTGACTCGGTCGCGAAGGGCTGGCCGGCGAGCGTGCCGTAGTGCTTCACGGCCCGGGCGAAGTCGGCGAACTTCGCCTCGACCGCGGAGGGGAGCAATTCCAGCAGCGCGATCCGCGCCAGCTCCGCCGACACCTCGTTCGGCACCGGTGGCAGCCGGCTGAAGGCCGCCTTCTCCGCCTCGCCGTGCAGGCCGGCCACATCGCGGCCGACGATCAGCACGCACCGCCAAGTCGAAGGCAGCCGCACCCGGGCCACCATCGGCGAGAACTCACGCTTCGCGTCGTCGTGAGCCTCCGGCGTCGCGATCGACCGGCCGGCCTCGACGATCAGCCCGCCGCGGCTGAAGCCGTATACCCCCACGCACGAGCGTCGGCCTCGGCCGACGATCCGGGCCAATTCGAGGGCGTCGCTGGTGTCGAACAGCCAGTCCTGATCCGCCGGCCGCGGCGCTTCCTGGGCGGGATGGGGCACTCCCGCCGGCTCGCGATCTGGCGGGCCACGAAACAGGTGCCGCATCCCGGCGGCGACCGCCAGGCCGATCTGGGTGCCGCTGCCGAGGCCGACGTGGCTGCGGGGCGCCGCGAGCACCTCGATCGCGCAGCCCGCCTTCTCGAGCCCCCAGCCCTGCACGCAGGCCTGCGCGAACCGCAGGGCCCGTTCACCGTGTGGCCCGCGGGCCTCGAACCGCTCCGCGCGGCGCAGTCGCACGTGCACGCCCGGCCGATCGACCATCACACCCACGCCCCCGAACGCCCGCATCGTCGGCACGCCGAACGACATCATGCCCAGGTGGAGGCGGGCGGGCGTGCGAACTTCGACGGTGTGCATGGGCGGATTCCGAGGCTGAGCCTCGATCATAGCCAACCGTTCAGCCGGCGCCGTGGGCGGCGACCACTTCCCGCAGGATTGCAAATGCCTCGTGGTCGCGTGGCCCGCCGGTCTTGTCCACCAGCGGCTGCAGGTCGTCGAGTCGCTGGCGGACGGCGGCCGCGCCGGTGAGGTGCAGCCGGGTGACGAGGATCGCGGCCTCGACCACGGCATGGGCCGCGCGGTTGAACCCCAGGAACGGCCGCAAGGCGTGCTCCGCGGCGACACGGGCCACGAGCCGCGCTCTCGCCTCCGCCCCGTCGGCTGCCTCGATCCGAAACTCGTAGGCCCGGCAGGCGTCAGCGAGCACGTGGCCGCGGACGTGCGTGGCGGCCCGGGCCCGCGGCGGCCCGTCGAGGCGGCCGGCGACGACCCGGGCGAGGAGCAGGGAATCGTCCGTGAGATGGAACACGCCCTCGGGATGCCGCGCCAGGTTGGCCGCGGTCTGGCTCGTGGCGAAGGGCCGCAGCACGAGCGTCTCGAGCGTGCCGGCAGCCCGCTGCTCGTCGTCGATCCACGGCCCCATCGCGGCCACGTGCATGTCGCCGGCGGCGTCGAGCGTCGTCACGAGTCCTTCGAGAATCATGTGGAATAGCAGACTGTGGAACAAGCCTGCCCGAGCAGGATGCGAGGTATGCCGACCGGGGAAACCCTCGGCGTTGCCACCGGTCGGCCAACCGGACAAAGGCCACGGCGGGCTCTGTCCATGGAAAGCCAGTGTAACCGCCTGCGTTCTGCCGCGTTGATACACTTTCACTCATGTCCGCAGCCGACCTCGAAGCCGCCGCGCGGCCCCACATCCACTTCGTCACCGGCCGGCTCGCCGAGCACTCGCTGCGGCAGGTGCTGGAGCGACTTGCGCCGCGGGTCGGGTTCGACTTCAGCGTGCAGGTGATGAACATCACCGTCGCCGCACTCATGACCACCGCCTGGGTCGCCCGCCGCCTGGAGGTGTCCGCGGCCGCCACGCGGGTGCTGATTCCCGGCGCCTGCCGCGGAGAGCTCGAAGCCTTCGCCGCGGTCACGTCCGTGCCCGTCGAGCGCGGCCCCGAAGACCTGCGGCGGCTCGACGAGTTCTTCGGCCAGCAGTCCCGCGACCTCTCCGGCTACGGCCGGCACGACATCGAGATCATCGCCGAGATCAACCACGCCCCACGGCTCTCGATGGCGGCGCTGCTCGCCGAGGCCCGCCGCCTGCGGGCCGCCGGCGCCGACCGCATCGACGTGGGCTGCGACCCCGGCAGCGTGTGGACGGGCGTGGGCGACGCGGTGCGGATGCTCGTGGCCGAGGGTTTTGCGGTGTCGATCGACAGCTTCGAGCCGGCGGAGATCGCGGCCGCCACTCGCGCCGGGGCCACCCTCGTGCTCTCGGTCAACTCCACGAACGTGGCCGCCGCGGCCGACTGGGGCTGCGAGGTGGTCGCCGTGCCCGACGTGCCAGAGACGCTGGCGGGCTTCGAGGCGACCATCGAGGCGCTCGCCGGGGCGGGCGTGCCATTGCGCCTCGATCCTGTGCTCGAGCCGATCGGCTTCGGCTTCGCGGCCAGTCTGGGCCGCTACCTCGACGTCCGCCGCCGCCATCCCGACGCCGCGATGATGATGGGCATCGGCAACCTCACCGAGCTCACCGACGTGGACTCGGCCGGCGTCAACGCGCTGCTGATCGGCTTCTGCCAGGAGGTCGGCATCCGTTCGGTGCTCACCACCGAGGTCATCCACTGGGCGGCCAGCAGCGTCCGCGAGTGCGATCTCGCCCGGCGGCTCGCCTGGCACGCCGTCACCAACCGCACGCTTCCCAAGCACGTGGAGCCGCGGCTGATCACGCTCCGCGCGGGCAAGCCCCAGGAGCACGGCCCGGAAACGCTCGCCCGGCTGGCCGAGTCGATCCGCGACCCCAACTTCCGCATCTTCGCCGAGCGCGGCGAGATCCACCTCGTGGGCGCGGGGCTGCACCTGCAATCTCGCGATCCCTTCGCACTCTTCGCGCAGCTCGGCGCCGCCGGCCGCACCGACGTCGATCCGAGCCACGCCTTCTATCTCGGGTACGAGATGGCCAAGTCCGTCACGGCGCTCACGCTGGGCAAAGACTACCGCCAGGACCAGGCCCTCGACTGGGGCCATCTCACCGCGCCCGAGATCGGCCACGGCCCATCGCAGGCCGCCGCCGAGGCCGCCAGTAAGGCCGTGTCGCCCCCCTTCCCCCAGTAGCGCACGCCTTCCCCGGGGCGCACGCCTCCAGGCGTGCGCATGGACGATCGCGCTCCTCCACCCGCATTCACATGCCTGGAGGCATGCGCCACAAAAAAACTCCCGGCCTCTCGCGCTCCACATGCCCCACGCCTCACCACTGGAGCAGGCATTTTTCTTATCATGGGCGGCATGACATCGGCCCCGCCCGCCCCGCACGCAACTGCCTCCCCGTGGATCGCCCGCCGCTGGTTCACCCCGTCGGGCGCGCTGGTCGCCGAAGCAACGGCCGGCCTGGCGGCCACCGACGTGTTCGCCCGCCTGGCCCGCCTGCCCCATGCGATCTTCCTCGACAGCGCGGCCACCGACGCCGTGGAGCCGGCCGCCGACGGATCCGAGCCGCCCCGCCTCGGCCGCTATTCGTTCGTCGCCGCCGATCCGATCCACACCGTCCACGTCGAACAGACGGGGGACTTGGCCACCGACGCCACGACCCTCGCCGCCGCCTTCGCGCAGCTCCGCCGCCTGCTCGTCGACCTGAAAAGTCCCACCATCCCCGGCCTGCCGCCCTTCCAGGGAGGCGTCGCCGGATTCGCGGCCTACGAGTGCGGACTGGTGCGGCTCGGCCTCACCACGCCGGCCGCCCGCGACCCGCTCGTGCCGCTGCTTTCGCTCCACGTCTACGACGTCGTCTTCGCCTTCGACCACGACCTCGGTCGCGGCTGGTTCCTCTCGCAGGGCGTGCCCGCCACAGGGCCCGTGGCCCGACAGAACCGCGCGGCCGAACGGCTCGATGCGGTGCTTGCAGCCGCGCCGGCACCGGCCGCGCCTCGCGAAGGCGTGGCGACGGTCCCCGGCGTCGGCCACCCCCTGCCCGGCCACCCGGGCGTCTGCTCCACGCACTCCCGCGCGCGGTATCTGGAGATGGTCCGCGCGGGGATCGAGTTCGTCCGCGCCGGCGACGTCTTCCAGGCCAACCTCGCCCAGCGGTTCACCGTGCCGGCCGACGTCGATCCGCTCGCCCTCTATGAAGCGGCCCGGCTGACGAACCCGGCCCCGTTCGCGGGCTTCTTCGCCGCCGGCGGCTGCACGATCGCCAGCATGTCGCCGGAGCGGTTTCTGCAGGTCCGCGGCGGCGTGGTGCGGATGCATCCGATCAAGGGCACGCGGCGGATGATCGCCAGCCCCGAGGCCGACCTCTACGCCGGCGCCGACCTCGAGGCCAGCGGCAAGGACCGGGCCGAGAACGTGATGATCGTCGATCTCGTGCGCAACGACCTGGCCCGCGTGTGCATGCCGGCGAGCGTCCGCGTGGAGGCGTTGTGCCGACTGGAGCGCTACCGCTACGTGCAGCATCTCGTCTCCATCGTGGCCGGTCGCCTGCGGCCGGGCCTCGGGCCGCTCGACGCCTTCGAGGCGGCGATCCCCGGCGGCAGCGTCACCGGCGCCCCCAAGCACCGGGCCTGCGAGATCATCTCGCAGCTCGAGGGCGTGGCCCGTGGCGTCTACTGCGGCTCGCTCGGCTACCTGGGCCTCGACGGCACGGCCGACTTCAACCTCCTCATCCGCACACTCGTGATCGGTCCCGGCTCGCTGTCCTTCGCCGCCGGCGGCGGCATCACCGCGGCGAGCGACCCGGCCGCCGAGCACGCCGAGTCGCTACACAAGGCCGAGGGCATGCTGCGGGTGCTCGACGCGATCGGCCTGACGAAGCCTTCGGAGGCCGAACGATGATCGTCGTCATCGACAACCGTGACAGCTTCGTCTTCAACCTCGCCCGCCACTTCGAGCTTCTCGGCGTGCGGACGGTCGTGCTGCCGAGCCACACCACCACCGTGGCCGAGGTCGCGGCGTTGGCCCCGTTGGCGATCGTGATCTCCCCCGGGCCCTGCGCGCCGGCCGAGGCGGGCTGCTCGATGGAGGTCGTACGGGCGTTCCGCGGCCGCCTTCCGATCCTTGGCGTCTGCCTGGGTCACCAGGCGATCGCGGCGGCCCTCGGTGGCCGCATCGAGCGGGCCAGCGAGCCCGTGCATGGCCGGACCAGCCCCGTGCACCACGACGGCATCGACCTGTTCGCCGGCATCCCCAGCCCGATGACGGCCTGCCGCTATCACTCGCTCGTCGTCGCCGGGTCGCTGCCGGACGGCCTCGTGGTCACGGCCCGCACCGCCGACGGCACGATCATGGCCGTGGCCGACGAGGGCCACGCCGTGTACGGCGTGCAGTTTCACCCCGAGTCGATTCTCACGCGGCACGGCTTCCGGCTGCTGGCCAACTTCCTGGCCCGCGCCGGCGTGCCTTATCACGCGCACCTGCCCGCCTTGCTCGACGCCGACGTCGCCCTCCAGGGTGGCGACCGCCCGGCAGCCGAAACCGCCCCGGGCACCGAGCCGGTGGTCACTTTCTGACGCCGCTGCCTGCTCGATGGTCACCCGCTGCCCGGGAAGTGGGCGGCGGAGTGCGGGGGATTGGTGCCGCGTGGGCTCGGCTGGAAGTCCGATCGCGGAAAACATCGGTGATTCATCACATTGCGGTCATAGCCTCGCCGCCGCAGGCCGTTTGGCACGCACTTTGCAGCTTTCGTCCCGTGTCGGGAGCAACACCTGCGAATCGACCCGACACACGCGAACCAGAAGGGTGCTCCGCCGCTTGGGTGAGCGATCCGCCTTCGCTCACCCAAGCGCGGACATCTTTCTTGAGCGCCTCGGCGGCCATCCATGGCCCGCCGAGGCTTCGTCGATCGGAGTGAACGCCAAGGGTTCACTCGATCGACTCCCACCGCTTCCTGCGGCGAGTCATCTCCCGGTCCACTCGGCCATCCATGGCCCGCCGAGGCTTCGTCGATCGGAGTGAACGCCAAGGGTTCACTCGATCGACTCCCACCGCTTCCTGCGGCGAGTCATCTCCCGGTCCACTCGGCCATCCATGGCCCGCCTCCTCTGTATCGGCAGTGCCTGACCGTCGTGCCGACCCTATAACCCGGTCTCTGACCGTCGCGCCCTCCTGCCTGGAAGCCCGAATCGTCAGATGAGGGAATACGCGTCGCTTCACTCGACGCCATCCGCGTTCCGCTCGGCTCACGCCGGCCGCCAGCCGCCGTTGACGTTGATCACCTGGCCCGTCACGAACGCCGCCTGCGGCGAGAGCAGCCACGCCACCGCCGCCGCGATGTCCTCCGGCTCGCCCCAGCGGCCGAGCATGCTCTCCCGCACCGCCCGCCGCTGCCATGCCTCGCTCGCCCCCACGCCCCAGGCCGTGCGGATCCAGCCCGGCGCCACGCAGTTCACCCGCACCCGCGGCGCCAGTGACTTCGCCGCGCTTCGCGAAAACGCCATGACAGCCCCCTTCGCCGCCGCGAACAGCTCGCCGCTGTCCCCCTCCATGCCCGTCGCCGCCTGGTCCCAGCCGATCGTCACGATCGCCCCACCGTCGCGGTCTGCCATCCACCGGCCCAAGGCGCGGGCGAGCAACATCGTGCTCCGCACGTCTACCTGGAGGAGCTCGTCGAGCTTCCGCTCGTAGGGCCACTTCGCCGGCTCGCCCGTGAGCACGTCGGCCCCGGCCACGAGGGCCACGGCGTCGAGCCGCGGCAGCGTCTGCATCACCTCCGCCGCCAGACGCTCCGCGCCCTCGCAGACCGCAAGATCGGCCAGGAACGTCCCCGCATGTTTCCCTTCGGCCGCGAGCAGGCGGGCGACCTCCGCGGCTCCCGCGGCCGATCGGCCGTGCACGGCCACGCCCCATCCCGCCCGCGCCAGCTCAAGGGCCACGGCCCGGCCGATGCCGCGGCTCGACCCGGTCACCAGCACCGTCCGCTCTTGCCCTGCGCTTGTCATGTCGGCGTCGTCCTCGCCGACCATGGTATCCGGCCTCAAGCCGAACACGAACGACACCCGCCACGTGCCCCCAGGTCCGCCGGCGGTACGGCGACCAGCTCGAGGAACCGACACTCTCGAGGGCTAGCCCGGTCAGTGGTTCTCCTCGATTTCGATCACCTTCGTCTTGCCGTTGGTCCGAATGACCTTGCCGTTGTGCCGAATCTCAATTCCCCGAGGCTCGGGGCGGCCCGACGCCATCAACCACAATGTCATCACGAGCCCGACCGCGACACCGGCGAGGACGAGCACCGTCGCGCAGCCTCGCCCCATCCCATCCTGCCGGCCCGGCAGGGCGGGCAGCGGGGGTATCTCCAGGGAGTCGCGGTGCCGCCGCAGGGCCTCGCGGACGAACGTCGAATCGACGTTCAGCTCACGGGCGATGTCGAGCACCGTGTCGTGGCCGAGCATGTTGCGGCCCTCCGCCTCGAGCTGCGTGGCCCGGCGGATGATCGACTGCACGTCGGCCGCGGGCACCATCCGCCGCGGCTCGGCCGCCGCCATCGCGACCGTCTCGAACGCAACGTCGTCGGCCGCTGGCGGCCCGGCAGCGACGTCGGCCAGCGCCGCCAGCGCCGCGGCGGCCGACGAAAACCGGTCCGCGGGCTCGCGGGCGAGCAGCTTTCCAAGCCAGGCAGCGAAGGCCGGCGGCACGTCGCCGCGGTGGGCGTCGATCGGCACCGGCGGCTCGGTCGCGATCCGCCGCAGAAGTTTGAGCGGGCTGTCGTCGGGAAATGGCGTCGTGCCGGTGAGCAGCTCGTAGAGCGTGACGCCGAGGCTGTAGAGGTCGCTCGCCGCGGTCGCCTCCTCCCCGGCCGCCACCTCCGGGGCCATGTAGTGGAGCGTGCCGATCACCGAGCCGCTGGCCGTGAGCGACTGCCCCTGCTCCAGGCTGCGGGCGAGGCCGAAGTCGGTGAGCTTGTAGGTGCCGTCGCCCGACCGCAGGATGTTGCCCGGCTTCACGTCGCGGTGGACGATGCCCGCCGCATGGGCCGCCGCGAGGCCGCGGAGGGCCTGCCGGCCGCAGTCGGCCACGGTGCCGACGGCCGCCCGGCCCCGGCGACGCACGACTTCCTGCAGGCTCGGCCCTGCGACGAGTTCCATGACCAGAAACGGCGGCGCGGCGAGCGGGTCGAACTCGTAGACCTGCACGATGTGGGGCGAGGAGAGCTGGGCCACGGCCCGGGCCTCGGCGGCGAAGCGGCGGAGCACGTGCTCGGCGCCGCCGAAGCGATCGTGGATCACCTTGATCGCCACATCGCGGCCCAGGCTTTCGTCGCGGCCGCGGTAGACCGTTCCCATCCCTCCCCGGCCGAGCACGCCGGTGACGCGATACCGGCCGATCCGCTCGGGCCCCACGGCCGGCTGCGGAACCACGCCCTGCCCGAACGGCGGCAACGGTGGCGGCGAGCCTTCGTCGGGCCCCGCCCACTGCTCCATGAAGATCGCGAGCAGCAGATACACGAGGAGGCCGGGCACGATGCCCGAGAGGATGATGGCGATCGCCGCCAGCAGACGGACCTGCCCCACGTCCACGTGCCGCTTGCGGGCCAGCCGCCAGCAGACGCCGAGGAACCGCGGGCCGGAGGCATGCCGGCCACGGGTGGCGACCCACAGCAGGAGCACCGGGATACCGAACACGATCGCCAGGATCGCCAGCACGAACAGCATCACGATCAGACCGCCTGCGTCCACCGACACGTTCATGCCGCGCTCCATGTCATACCGCGCGAGCCGCCGTCAATCAGCCCCGCCGGGGAACACACCGCTCCAGCCGGGAGCACTCCTGGGAGTTGGGAGCGGAGCTGACGATCGTGCGGAAAGTCGGTGGCACGTCTCAAGAAAATCACCGGCCCTGGCTGCCTGGTCCGCCCGACAAGTCGGTTCCGTGCTTCCACGCCGAATCCCCTCTTTTTGTGTGTCGCGCGCTTTCGTGTCGTAGGAGTGTCCGTCCAGCTGACCAAGGCAGTCAACGCGATCATGCTGCCGGTCGGAACGATGCCGCCAAGACCTGCGTGAGCCGCGGCGATCAGTTCACTCGACGACTGCTTGTTTCCTGAACTCGGCAGGCAGACGATCGACGAAAGGTTTTGGTGCGGCACGCAGGATCGCAGGAAACTCCTGGGCCGCCTTGTCGCTGAGTCCACCGGAATCCTCGACGCTCATCAGCTGGACCAACCGCACGGTGGCTTGGCCATCGTAGTCCCAGAGATTGGATGCTCACGCTTCCAACATTCACCCTTCGTGAGTGAATTCCTCAGACATCCCAACCCCTATTCCATCGCAGACGGGATTCCACCTCGCGGCACCGCCGTTCGAGCCGCCCGCAGCGGCTCCGCAGGTCGGCCACGTCCCGCGACGTGAAGCCTCGCGGCAGCCGCCAGTCGGCCCGACTCGGGAGCCGGCCGGGCCGGGCCTGGCCGAGGAGGATCGCCGCCACGAGATAGATCGCGGCCGCGGGCCACCAGCCGGAGAGCCATGCCGCCACGAGCACCGCCAGCCGGACCCAGAAGGCCGCCAGGCCGAGCCGGTCGGCCAGCCAGCGGCAGACGCCAAACAGCAGGCCGGACCGGCGCCGCGGGCGATCGTCGTCGAGCCAGGTTTCGTCGTACATGGTTCGGTCTCCAAGGGGCTGACGTGCATGGCCAAGATGCCGCGGGCCGCGGTCAGTCGCGGCGCCGCTCCCGCTTCAGCGCCTCCAACTCCTGCTCGATTTCGTCGCCGCCCCGCAGGGCCTCGAGCTGCTCGACGAGCGACGCCTTCACCGCATGGTTCACGAGGCTCGCCTCCGCCTCCATCCGCTCGATGCGGTGCTCCAGCTGGTCGAACCGCGCCACCGCGTCGGCGCTCTTCGCCCGGCGGAGCGTGGTCTGGGCCTGCTTGTGGTTGCGGGCCCGGATGTGCCGCTGCACGAGCAGGCGGTGCTTTTCGCGGGCGGCCTGGAGCCGCTCCTCGACGGCGGCGATGTCGGCCTTGTATTGATCCACGATTTCCGCACAGCCGGCCGCCTCCTGCCGGAAGGCCTCGGCCTGCTCCTCGAACCGCTTCTTCTCCCGCAAGGCCTCGCGGGCGAGGTCGTCGCGGTCCTTGTCGATCGCCAGCCGAGCCCGATCCGCCCACTCGCCGACGGCGGCCGCCGCGGCGGCCGCTGACCGTTCCGCCTTCTTGCGGGCCGCAATCGCCCCGGCGCAGTTCGCCTTCACTTCGACGAGCGTGTCCTCCATCTCCTGGACCATGAGGCGGATGAGCTTCTCCGGGTCCTCGGCCGCGTCGAGCATGGCGTTGAGGTTCGAGTTGACGATGTCCTTCAGGCGGGTGAAGACGCCCATGGCGTGCTCCTTGGGGCTGCGAGACTGGGAACGGGAGTCAGGTTTCGGCCGCCCGCGGGCCATGTGACTCGCGAACAAAAGCCTCTCAAACGAATCTTGTGCCAATGGCCAAGAAAAGTCGTAAGTCCATAATTTACAACGACTTGCGACGCACGCACAAGTGGTGATCGATTGATTGAATTGGCTTTAAAAGCCGAAGACTGACTTTTGTTGCTTATTATTGGTATTAACGACCACATCAATCATCGACGATGCACGAAGCCCTCGGCCAATCCGAAGCCTTTCTCGCGTTCACCGAGCAGCTGTCCCGCGTGGCCCGTGTGGACCGGCCGGTGCTCCTCATCGGCGAGCGGGGCAGCGGCAAGGAGCTCGCCGCCGCGAAGCTGCACTACCTCTCGGGCCGCTGGGAGGCGCCGCTCGTGGCCCTCAACTGCGCGGCCCTCGCCCCGGCCCTGATCGAGGCCGAGCTCTTCGGCCACGAGCGGGGCGCGTTCACCGGCGCCCTCGCGGAGCGGGCCGGCCGGTTCGAGGCGGCCGACGGCGGCACGCTCCTGCTCGACGAGATCGGTCTCATCCCCATCGAGGCCCAGGAGAAGATCCTCCGCGCCGTCGAGTATGGCAGCTTCGAGCGGGTCGGCAGTTCCCGGCCCACGAGCGTGGACGTGCGGATCATCGGCGCGACCAACGCCGACCTGCCGGGACTCGCCCGCGCCGGCCGCTTCAAGGAGGACCTGCTCGACCGGCTCTCCTTCGAGGTGCTGCACGTGCCGCCGCTCCGCGAGCGGCGCGAGGACATTCCCCTGCTCGCCCACCACTTTGCCGCGAGGATGGCGACGGAACTCGGCCTGGAAGCCACGCCCGCATTTTCACGGGCCGCCGCTCAGGCCCTGCTCGACCACGCCTGGCCGGGAAACATCCGCGAGCTGAAGAACGTCGTGGAGCGGGCCGTCTACCGGGCCGACGGCGGCCGCGTCGAGGAGATCGTGTTCGACCCGTTCGCCCGCCCGGCCCGTGAGGCGGAGACGGCCGCCAGGCAGCCCCCGCCCGACGCCGTGCCGACGGCGGCCCCCGCCGCTCCGCCCGACGCGGCTGCGAGCCCGCCCGCCTCGGGCACGCTTCGCGACGCCGTCGCCCGCGTGGAGATCGACATGCTGCGACGGGCGCTCGCCGAGTGCCGCCACCACCAGCGGCGGGCCGCCGCGCGACTTGGCCTCACCTACCACCAGTTCCGCGGGCTGTACCGCAAGCACGCCCGGACGCTCGCGGCTGGTTGATCCGGGTGCGGCTGCAGTCGCGGCCCGACGGCGTAGTCCGCCCCCACGAATACCGCGACGCCATCGATTGAGATCCGATGTGATGTTGAACAGCATCACGCATCATGCGAACAACGATCGACATCGACGGTTCGGTCCTCGCCGAACTCAAGGTCCTCGGCCAACGCGAAGGGAAGTCACTCGGCCGACTCGTGTCCGACCTTCTGGCGGCGGCGCTGGCGGGCCGCAGGCAAGGCCTTGAACCCGTCGCCAAGGCGATCCACTGGGTCGCCAAGCCCAGGCAGGCGCGGGTCGATCTGGCCGACCGGGATGCGGTGTTCGATGCCATGGAGCCACGGCTCCAGCGAGCTTCGCGATCGACGTCAACGTCCTGCTCCATGCGTCGGATTCGACGTCCCCGTGCCATGAACGGGCCGCCGCCTTTTTGCGGTCGATGATCACGGGCGGCGAGATCTGCTATCTCGCATGGCCGACCGTGATGAGCTACCTGCGGATCGCGACGCATCCCCAGGTCTTCGCAGCCCCGCTCTCGCCGGCGGAGGCCGAGGGCAACATCGACCGCCTCCTCTCCCAGCCTCATGTCCGCTGCGGAGCAGAGGGCGACGGCTTCTGGCCCGTGTACAGACAGCTCTGCCGCGACGTGCCCGCCCGCGGCAACATGGTTCCCAATGCCCATGTGGCGGCGATTCTCAAACTCCACGGCATCCGCACGCTCTCCACCCGCGACCGGGATTTCGCGAAGTATGCCTTCCTCCGCGTCATCGACGCCCGTCAGGGTGCCGCCCGCAGCGGCAGCTCGTAGCAGGCGGCCTCTTCCGCGTTGCGGACCAGCAGCCGATCGCCCGCCACGGCGGGATTGTTCCAGGTCTGGCCCGAGAGGGCCGCCAGCCGGCCGCGAACGACGTGCTTCGCCGACACGCATTCGACCGCGACCACCTCCCCCGACTCGGCCTGCACGAGCAGCACCTCGCCCACCCGCAGCACCTGCCCCTGCCCGTAGCGGCCTCCCTTCCAGGCCCGCTTGCCGTCGGCGAGCCGCACGCACTCCAGGATGCCGTCGGAGAGACCGTAGGCATGGCCGTCGTGAATCACGACGTTCGTGAACTTCGTCTTCAGCAAGGCCGGCTGCGACCAGACCTGCTTGAACCGCAACGGGTCGGTCTTCGCCTCGGCCGCGAACACCGCCGCGCCGATGCCGTAGCCCTTCGAGATGAAGATGTTGCCGTCGGCGAGGACGTGGGGCTGCGAGCAGGAGGCGTCGGAATTGGAATGGCCCGGCCAGGGAAACGACCAGACCTCACGGCCGTCACGCGGGTCGTAGGCCGCCACGCTCCCTTCATTCACCGTGAGCACCACGTCGCGGCCGCCGATCGCCACGGGCGCGGGCGACACGTAGCTGATCTGTTCATCGCCCCCGCGCCAGACAGCCACTCCCGTCGTGCGGTCATAGGCGACGAGCGACACGGCACCGCCGCCGTCCTTCGCGAGCGGCCCGCCGCCCGGCACGATCACGAGCGACTCGGTGACCAGCGGCGAGCCCGACCGGCCCCAGGCCACGGCCGCGGCGTGGGCGGGGAAATCGATGCCCAGGTCGTCGAGCACGTTCTTCCGCCACAGCACCTTGCCCGTCGGCCCGTCGATGGCGTGCAGCCAGCCCGTGGCGCCCGTCGCATACACGACGCCGTCTCGGATCGTGGGCGTGGACCGTGGCCCCACGCCGCCGAGCACCGTCTCGTGACGGCCGCGGACCGGCACCGCCCATTCAGCCGCGCCGTCCGCCATCGCGTAGCAGGCCACGACCTCCTCGTCGCCCCGCTGCTCGAGCGTCACCGCGTGGCCGTCGCAGACGGCGAAGCCGCTCCAGCCGGCGCCGATCGGCCGCCGCCAAATTTCGCGGGGCGGCCTTGACTCCCAGTCGGTGGCGATCGCGGGCCCGTCGAGGGCCGCATCACCGGCCGGCCCGAGGAACCTGGGAAAGTCGCGTTCGCCGGCCGTCCAGGCCGCGGCGGCCTCGGTTCTCCCCGGCTCCGCCTTTGGCAGCAGCTGATCGCGGGAGGGCGCCCACCGCCAGTTGAACTCGGGCACGAGGTCGCCCGACACCCGCTCGATCCGCAGCGTGCCGGCCGCCACCACGACGGCCCCGAGCAGCCCGCCGAACACCATCTGCTTGAGCGGCTTCGCGTGGCCGCTCTCACGCAGGAACCAGACGAGCAGCGACATCAGGCCCGAGAAGGCCAGGATCAGCGTGATGATGTTCCGCACCGCCTGATCGACGATGCTGCCGACGATCGGCTCGAGGAGCCCCGCCCGCACGAGCACCGCCGCGGTCGCCAGCGACGCGAGCGTGATCCAGATCCGCC
>Ga0315903_10003815_pt1 | contig 20587 bp, 23 predicted proteins | sample LakEriMetagenome_7_FD_203524 | JGI IMG/M metagenome (GOLD analysis project Ga0315903, IMG submission 203524) | Freshwater fungal communities from buoy surface, Lake Erie, Ohio, United States - Buoy 2 MA119 | ecosystem: Environmental > Aquatic > Freshwater > Lake | place: USA: Lake Erie, Ohio... | reverse complement strand
CTGCCTCAACAGCCTCGACAGGAGCATTAGCCGACTCTACTGGAGCCTGAGTCACGACTTCATCGGGCATTACTGTTCTCCTACTTCCTCCCCAGATTTTCTGGGGTTAATCATTATTGTCCGAAGCGATTGTACTTCGGATCGTTCGGATCGCCTGAAAACTCACCGAACACATCGTTGATAGCCCGAACAACGACCTCAGCAGCACCAGCAGCGGTTCCTCTGCCGACCTGGTCCTGGATTCGTCGAAGGGCATCCTCCCATTGAATTCCCTTTCCTTCCGCAGCAGGCTCGATAGCGGACTTGCGAATCCACGCAGGAACGCTAAACCCGATCTGCGACGGGATGGCTGGGAACAGCATGTTGATGAAGTAAAGGAGGTCTGGCTGGCTATTGATGAACTCAATAAGCCCGCCATCTCCGTACTCCAACTCTTGCTGCACCGCCTCAGAGATCTCGCGGTAGGCATTGAATCCAGCGCCTAGTCGCTCCCCTCCGATGAGCGGGGTCTTTGATGGGACAAATGGAATTCTCGTGAATAGAGCACGAGAGAACTCTGGGATAATCTTCGTTGTCATGTACGACAGAGGATACACCCCAAGGAATGGATGGTTGAATGATCGGACGATATATGGGATTTCCTGGGCGTAGTAAATCGATCGATTGGCTACTTTCGCCCCACGGTCAAAGGCATACTTGAACGCATCAATCGCCTCATAGTACGTCTGCAACTCTCCGTCGGTTGCTCCCACCATCCTCTCGGCAACGTGCTTGCCAGCAAGATCATCGATGTACTTTGATGCGGCAACTGGATTGTTCCTAATCGAGTAGTCGACCGCAAGGTTGTACGCGATTTCGTAGGGGTCGTCAGTCTTGTAAAACTTCACGAGGTTCTCGACGGTCTTCGGAGATCGAATCTCTAGGTCCTTGATAAACTGTTCGGCAGCCTCCCTGGAGGCGATCTTCTCAAATGCTCCACGCTTCCTGCCGCCAACATCGAGGATACTCTTGGCAATTGGATTGCTGGTGAACTTCTCCAAAGCCGTTACAAACTCAAGGTTTCTCTTGCCAACTTCTGCGGTTGAATACATCGTTGCACGCATAACTGACTGTTGCATATCGCCAAACTCCCTGATGACGGACCTTCGCCCAGCGAACGCACGGGCAATGATCCTTGACTTGCTCTCCGCAAGGATCTCATCCCGCGTGTCACCGTAGATACCGCGGAGATACTGGAAGAACTTTGGCTCGATGTTCTCTTGAACAAACCTGAAGAACGGGTTAAGGGCTGTGAACCTAAACAGCGGGTATAGGAAATCTGTCAAGATCATGATTTGCGGGACACTGGTCTTGACACCAGCGGTAAACCGTGGTATAATACCGACCTGTGAAAGATCTCCATCGTATGCACGAAGAAGGGCACGAAGTGCTGGCTTCCTTTCTGTGCCAACGCCACGAAGAAGCCTACCGTATGCCGCTTCTCCAAGGGTTTCTTTAGCAATGGTATCTACTTCATTTGTCCAGGACGAAATACCAGCAAGCCCCTTGACGGAGATGTTCTTTTCTGTCGCGGCACGGTGGAGGGCGACCCAAAGGTCCCTTGCCTCATACCTAGAGATGTTTGCGTTTGCGGCAGACAAGAGGAACCTATCGTACGCACGCTGGCGGATCGTTGCGGATCTCCGTTCACCGAAGGCAATCTCCACCATCTTCTGGAATCCGTTTCTTGTATCCTTGACTCCATCGGCTGGTCGAAGAGCGAGACCTGGCTTAAAGACGTCGTCAGCAAGGTCCGCATACGGGGCAACCATCTTGGTGACTACCTCTCGTCCAGAAAGCGTTTCAACCACGTCCTCAACTACCTTGATCCCGCCCTCTGGTGCAAGGGCAAGGGTATATCCAGCGCGAGCGGATCTTCGATATAGTTCCTGCACCGAGCGCGGCATTTTGGCAAGTGTTGCCTTGTCGATCACTCGGATCTCAGCCCTGTTTTCGTCAAGGAACTTCAAGATCCTCTTTGCGTCAAGTTCACTGACTGGGGTATTCCCAAACTTAGCGTATAGTTCATCGTACTTGTTAACGATTGCCTTCAACGCCTGCGGGAGTTTAGCCTCGCTGGTGGATGAGATTGTTTTCCTAATTGCGGAAACAGCCTCCTTGGTTAGGGACCGCGAACTTGCAATCGTAAGTCGATCAATGAGATCGATCTGCTCGACCGTCTTTGGGCTCTTAGAAATTCCAGACGCTCGGATCTCACCGATCTCACGGCGAAGCCTACCGAATGCCTGCTGCCTCGTCCACTCAAGTGCGTCCAGGGCATCTTCGCGTGCGTTCTTGCCAGTCGCAGTAACCTTAGACATGACCGAACGAACAATTGGCGCAGCAGCCTCGTCCGAGAGACCGAAGCCGTACTTAATCCATTCCCTGACTTGGATCTCCGCACCAACCGCATCATCGACGAGGTTGTTGAGTTCCAGTTTATTCTCTCGGATAATTCGGGCAGCCTCTGCGTCGATGTCATCAACGAAGTGCTGCGCACGTGACTTAAGGACCTCGGCTGATGTCCGCTCTGCGACTTCAGCCTTGACAACACGCTCTTGCACAGCCTTCTTAATACGATTAATTTCTGAGAACGCCTCATCTTCTGTAATGCCCTGCCTGATTCTGGAAGTAAGTTCATCAAATCCAGCAGCGTCATCTGGGAAGATACCGTCCCAAATTTGGCGAGCCTTACTGAGCGACGCCACCTTCTCACCCTTTGACGCAAGTCTTGGGTCAACCGAAGTAACAATGATATTGAATACGTCCTCTGCGCTCTCCTCTGCCGACAGCATTGAGTCTGCAACGAATCCGTTTCTAGCGGCAGCCTTCTCAAGCCCAGCAAGCGTGGAGTTGATGTTTAGTGTAGCCTCTTCTCCGAGGTTAATCGTCTTCCCGTTGACGACCTTCTTTACGCCACCAGCAACGGTGGACAAATCGTCCCATACCTTCGTATTGACGGAAGATCGAAGAACAGTCTGCGCTCGGTTAGATGCAACCTTGAGCATGACTTCCTCAGCAGTCGTTGCGACCTTTGTGATTGCGCGAACACCCTTTGCCGCCACCCCAAATGGCTTGGTAACCCACGTTAGCGGGATATAGTTGAGTGGGTCGAGCACGAGGGATAGCGCAAGTGCGCTGAACCCGTCGCCATACGTCTTCCCGCTTTCCTGCAATTTTGCGGCAGCCTCGCCATGCTTGCCAGCACGAATGAGATCCCGCACCTCTGCGGGTAGTTCTTCAAACGCGGTTGTGCCTGGCTGTCGGTATCGGACCTTGAACTCAGCCATTCCTCGCTCGACGATATCGCCTGGTAGTGATATTGCGCTAAGCGCAAGATTACCAACATTCTCAAGACTCTTGATCGGGATAGCCCCGATGTCGCCAACCTTTGGACCGCCAGGGATACCGACGTTGGCGACAGCGTTTGTTGCCCCACCAATGAAGTCAGCGATTGGGTTTCCGATTAGCGGAATGGATCGAACAAGACCACCAGCAAGTCCAGTGGCTGCGCTGGCAAGAGAGCCAGCAGCAGATGTCACATCCTCTGGTCGACCACCAAACGAAACATCTACCTTCCCTGGAGACTCGGCAGTCCTTGGAGCATACGCGCTTAGTGCAACCTTTGGGATACTTATCGACGTCGAGGAACGCGGAGCGCCTCGGTTCGGATCAACGATTGACGGCATTAACGCCCTCCAATACTACCTGGGGTCGGAGATGAAATGCTAGGCATCCTAATCGTCGGAGTCTGCATTCCTCCAATTACGCTGCTACGCTCCCTTGACGAGTCACCAGCCACGCCGCTAAGCGATGGCAACCCAAGCCTTGGGACAGATGGCATGCTAATTGTTGGCGCACCAGATGAAACCCCAAGCGTACCGAGCGATGCTCGCTCAGAAGCCCTGAAGTCAATAATTGGCTGTGCCGACATTAGGTTGCTGTACATCTGAATCTGCGGGGCACTGGACGATGTTCCAGCGCGTGACGCAACAATGTCTTGGTTATTAGCCGAAGGCATGGACGAGTTCCTGAAGAAGTAGTTTTGGATACCAACCGAGGCGTCCGCGCCACTTGCCTGAGGAACCTTGACAACGCCAGAGTCGACATACGGCTTAATCGCTGGAGTGTTGACCATTCCAGAGACGTCAATAGTCTTCGGGAAGAACTGCTTGCTTTCGTCTGCAATAGCACCAGTTTTTGGATCGCCAATCGCAGTTGCAGACTCTTTTCGGACGAACACGCCAGGCGCAACCTGGTCGTATGCGTCAGCGTAGTTGACACGCTTGAACACCCACGTCCCAGGCTTTGCCCCTGGGACAATGATTGATGCGTACTTCGGCTGACCGTTTTCCGTGGCACCAGATCCAAGGAACTTATCGAAGGTCGTAGTGACATCGGTTGGTCGAGTTTCCTTTGTAAGCCTGCTTTCGCCATACCCAACATCGAACCTTGACAGACGCTCGTTGTTGATTGCAACCTCAGCCTCAACTTCAGCCTTCTGCTTCTCGTCCATGGAATAGGTAATCGCATCGAGGGTCTGCTTGCCGATAATCGATCCAGGACCGCCCGTCATCCATGCATTCCTGCCTAGTACGGCAACAGCCTCGGACACTGCTACTGGAGCAACAGCCTTGTACTTTGCCGCTGAAGCAACGCTAATGGTTGATCCGTCGGTGTTCTTTGCCAGGCTGACACCGTCTGGTCCCAGCATGCCTGGGTCAATATCAAACGTAACCCGAACTGGATTTCCGTTGTCATCGTATTCTGGGGCGCCACCGTTCCTCATCTGGATAGGCGGCTTGGTAAACTTATTTCCAGTGCTTGCCTCAACCCACACGCCAGTGTCTGGGTAGTAGAATCCCCATGTTGCGCCAGCAACCTCAGATCCCCTGTTTGTGCCAACCACTCGGATACCCTGTCGGATGGTCGGGAGCACCTTGCCATACTTATTTGGTTCTGCAAAGATGTACTCTCCAACTCCTTGGTCAGCCTGTCGGAGACCGATGGTAGAGCCCCTGCCAGCAGAGTCGATGTATCGAACAGCCTTTCCATCAAGAAGAAGTTGCGAGTTCTGCGCAGTCTTTGCAGCGTACTCAGCCTCGATCTGGCTGTTTGACCGATCGTCCCCTTCTTCTGCCATCCTCGGAATAATGAAGTCTACGAACGTTGTCCCAACGCCATCGAACTGCGCTCCACGTACCCCGTATTCGTAAAGGGCAGCCTCGTTTCCAACAAGACCAGCAAACAGTGAACTGGATGTAGGAGCGATTCCCTTACCGAATGTCCCAGTTGCGTTTCCCTGAAGGAATTTTCTCCAGTCGTTATTGATGATGTTGATGGCAAAGTCATCGCCCTGAGCCTCGGAGATGAGACGCTGCTTAACCTCAAAGGCGTCCTCGTAATCTTCGAGAGTCGTGTCTTGACCAGTTCGTCGCGCAACTTCAGTACCGTAGGTTCTGAATCCAGCAGCCTCACTGGTGCTTACGCCTATTGACTTTGCCGTTGCCATGAGCCCATTGGAGTTGTCTCGATACTCTGAAAGCACAGTATCGAATTCAGCCTGTGCCGCTGGGTTCAAGTCGAAATACCTGACCATGGCAAATGGGTCAACGCTGAGCAAGTTGCTCATTGTAACTCCGCCTTCCATCGACATAAGATCCTTAGACGCTTCTGTCGAGATATAGACGGCAGCCTGATTTGCGAATAGGTCAAGTGTCTTCTGTGAAGCCTGCGTATTTGCAAGCCTTGCGTTGTACAATTCATGACCAGCCTTGATTCTCAGGCTAGACAGATTGTTTGCGTACTCCCTGATGTTGTTCCTGATTGCGTCGAACAGTTCTCCGCCAGTGATGCCAGAAGCACGCAGGTCGTTTAGTTTTCCCCTCGCCCATTCTAGGTACGCCTGGGTCTTCTTGATCTGCGTCCCAGTCGGCTTGTCCTGGGCAGCCATCACCTTACCATACTGATTATCGATCTCACGATTCCAGATGGTGGTAAACAACTTGTTGTTAAGGTCAAACCACGTCGGTGACGTTGGGTCAATGCCCCTGAACGCAGCCTGCACTCGGAGGCGGTAGTCGTCGCCAGAGAGCATGCCAGTGTCCATCGACTGCGCCTCGCGCTTCATGATGGAATCCGCTCGAAGCACGATGGCATTTTCTTGCGGTGTACCAGTGAGCATCCCGATCGCCTTGTCGGTCTTCTGGAGCAACTCGTCGTAGGTTACCGATCCATTCTCATACTGACCAGCAACAATGTCGACGTACTCAGCAGTCTTCTGCGCAAGCAACGCCTGGAACTCCTGTCGCTCAGTCTCGCTAATATCGCCGCTCAACAGCGATGAGATCTGATCGATGAAGTCGTCGAAGTTATCGCCCATGGTGGCGTTGAACGCCGTGGTAGCAGACTGTGCCTGTCGAGCGCGTTCCTGTCGCTTCGCGTTCTCCAACATGTTCTGATAGTATGCGTACTCTGCCGAGTTCGGGTCCATGCCCTCAGTTCGCGAGTTCACATAATCTTCGATGTCAGATGAGTTAGGGACCCCGCCACCGTACGTGGTCTGGTCATTGAATGCGTTAAGAAGCGCACGCTCGCGCATATTGATGCTCTGCTGAATCAAACTGTTCATGAAAGAACTTAGGTTAGATCCCCCAGTTGTTGCTTGTCCAAATCGTCCACGTCGTGCCATTATGCGGGTACCTCACCTTCTGGCGCTGCGTTTTGTGCGAGCGCGTTCTCTGGGATAGCCTCTGCTGGAGGCTGCGCCTGATTCTCTGGCTGGTTAAGCGACTGCGTACCAGCCGCTGGTGATTGTAACGTACGTGCGGTATTGGCAACGCTTGCCTGCTGTTGAGCGAACTGCTCGGCAGCCATCTGCTGTTGCTGGAGTCCCATCTGCTGGAACATCTGCATCAGGTTTGCCATTGCCATCACCGAGGATGGGTTCAGTGTAGCGTCCGTCTGCTCTTCGCGGATCACAATCATCTCGCCCTCTGGGTCCTCTACGCCCACGCGATCCATTGCGCGCTCCGCGCTCCAGATGCGGTTCTGGACAAGGTTGATTGCTGTCTGCGCCAGTTCGAGTGTATCTCGTGGCGTGAGTTCAGGCGGCGTAATCTCAAGTCGGTAGTTGCCCTCGAAGACAAGACCAACTTCTGGCTGCTTTGTCTCCCACATCTGGGCGCACATCTTCCACACCTTCTTCACCCAGGCGTAGAGCAACTTGCGCTTCGGGGCAATGCGTGCCTCGTAGTTTGCGACGAGAGACGCGATGGCACGGGATGACCCGAGCACGCCCGAAGGGGCAAGCCCGAGGAGGAGGTCATTAAGCCCCGTGACCACCGCGATCTCTCTGTCGACTCGTCTGTTGTAGTCTTCGATCTGGAACTGCGGGATGAATGGCGAGATCGATCGGATCTCGTTGCCAGGTCCAGGCGCCGCCATCTTCCCTGGCTTTGGGATCGCGTTTGCTGGGACTTCGTCTGGCGCTTCTGGTCCAACCAACTGGAACATCTGTCCGCCGATGACCGAGTGGATCATCTGCGCCTGGTTGGTGATGCGTTCATCCTTCTCTCGGAGCAACTGCTCCACGTCGTAGAGTTCTGGCTTACCATACGGGCTGCCAGGAACCTTCGCGTTCGACAGCAGGATGTATGGGATCTCGCCTCGGTACTCTGGATGCGCCGTGTTCTTTACCAGCGTGTTGCCGACGAAGATGGCGTTGTAGACCGTCGGTGCCTTGCCAGCGGCTCCTGGCACCTTGTACCAATAGTCGTACACTTCGACCTGCTGCATCTCGTACGGCGTCTCGCGTCGTAGCGGGTTGCGCTCGAACTGGTTCTGGTAGACGTTGGCGATTGGGTCATCGTGCGTCGAGGCGGTGTAGTTGTACCACTTGCCACCCTGTTGCGTGGCGACGACCCTGATGCCGTAATCCTCCTCAACAGCCTGCGGGCTCATGCCGTAGGTGTAGATCGCCCAGTCAAGGCGGCTGAAGTCCGACATTCCGAACCCAAGGTACAGGTTCTCTGGCATCTCGACGATGCGCAGGCGAGGAATCTTGTTCTCGGCATCCCAGTAGATCTTGCCAGCCGTGTACCCGTACAGCGACTTGATGAAGCACGCATCTTCCAGGAGTAGATCGAACTGATTCTCTTCAGCCCATCGGAAGAACAGGCGTTCTGCGTTTGCCGCCAGCATTCGAGAGTCTTTATCCTCGCCCGCTGGAATGTAGTTGATGACTGGCATGACTGCCTGAAGTGAGGCAGGGATGTTGACGTATGCGGCATGCACGTTGACTGAGACGTGCGCTCGACCAGCAGTACGAGCCGTTGCATCATCCGCCCAGTGGTCAGCACCGCCGAGGGTGATGACGTTAGGGTGGTAGAGGTTATCAAAGCGTCGGAACAAAGCGCGGAGTCGGTTCTGCTCTGGCTCGCCCGTCTGCTTTCGCATCAGGACTTCCCCAAAGAGATTGAACTCGAAGTTCGTGTCTGGGTTGATGTCCTGTACTTCGAGGCTGGTCTTCAGCATCTTCACCGATGCTGCCTGCGACTCGGTTAGGCGCTCGACATCCAACTTGGCGAACTGCTTCTTGATTGGCGTGCCCTTTGCGCCAGTAGTGTAGTTTACGATCGTTGGTGATGTGGCGATATCTGGGGCAATACCATCCTTTGCCAGCGGAATTGAGGCTGCGGTAGATCCGTACTTGGTCTTCGGAGCCTTGAGGCTGGACACAACTGGCTTGCCCTGCGGCATTGGGGTGATGACGCGCTCGCCCTTACCAATGCGCTTTGCCTTGTCCAGCGACGTCCCGATTGACCTGATCTGTTCTGGCGTAGCGATATCTGGGTCAGTCGTGTACTGACCTGGGATTGCTCGCGTCCCCTGGAACGCTCGTGGAACTGCTCGTACCTTAGCCATTAATCAATGCCTCCATAATAGGAAAATACTGGATCCTTTACTGGCTGGTCTGGGTTCCTTGCGGCGTGCCATACGGCAAGCGCGAGAGCCATGACTGCATCTGTCTCCAACTTTTTATCGTTCAACTTGTACGACAGCAATTGCCTCCGAAGGTCATCCCACGGCTGTCCTCTCGGGATCACCAACTGCTTCTTGTCAAGCATCGACTTTAGTGTTGCAAGGAGCACCAACTTCTTCGACTTTGTTCCGCCGAAGTCGTACCCCCTGAGTGGCTTGATGACGTTGAACTCTTGTCGAAAGAGTCGACCGCCAAGCCCAGTCTCATCCACGATGGTCGTGCAGAACGCTCCATCCTGCTGGTAGAGCAGGGCGTTCTCTCGGACCATGTTCACCACAGACGGAATGGTTTGCTTACCAATACGTCGTCGTGCTCGGACTGCTCGGATTCTGGATCGGTCTGTGTAATCGAGTACGACCGACCATGTTGAGTCAGAAGAAATACCTGGGTCACATCCCTGGACATACCGATGTCCCCTTTGTGGCGGACACTCTGAAGGAGCGTCAGGATCAAAGGCTCCGTCGACAGACTGGGCTGAGAAGTATGAGTCTCTCGCTTCGATGAAGTATCCGTCGACGTTCTGCGGGACGAGGTATTCGGCTTGCTGTCGGACAATGGAGTCGAAGTTTTCTCTTGTGAGTCCGTATCCAACATTTTCGCGGGTTGAAAGCCGAAAGGAGATAAACTGTGGATCCCGTCCTGGGTTTTCGGGATTTCCCATTTCCCAGAGGTCCGAGTAGTCTCCGATGCCTTCCGTCGGCGTGCCGATGAAGTGGAGCGGACCACCCGTGGAGAGGCGTCGGAGGTTGAGGACCTCTTGGTAGATCTCCACCAAGTGGGGCTCGAATGCCGCCTCGTCGAACGAGATCCCATTCATGTCCTTCCCGAGAAGCGCCTTCGCTTTCTCCTGCGTAGTTCGGAAGTGGATGCTTGCACCCCCAACAATCGGGTGGAACTTGATCCAAAGATACTCACCACGATACTTCTTGTCGATGGTGGCAATGTTCCCGAGTTCTTTTGTTAGCGGGCATCCGTTGCCCTTCTGTGCCTGATGATTGCCGTTGAGGATCGTGCTGATCTCTCGGTGGACCAACTCAGCAGTTTCTTGCTGGATTCCTACGTGGTACCACTCGTACGGGATGTTTGCCCATCTTCGGGCGTCTGAGGGATCGTCAGTTTTTGGCTGCTGAACGCCCATTTTGTACAAGGCGTGGTGAAGGCAGAGGATCGCCATCGCCATCGTTTTCCCCGCACGATTTCCCGCGGAAACAACCGTGGTAAGGTATTTTGGTCGATACCCCGAGTCATCACGTTCCGCACAGGCTCTCCACCATTCCACTTGCCCTTTGTGCCCACTGATATTGAGCCAGCGCCGAGCAAAGAACTCGATGTCAGTGCGACCGAGAGCCAGATCTCGTGCAGTTTCATTACCGACCACGAGTCCCCTTGTTGCGTGCGCTAATTGCAGCAGCCTTGCGCTTGGCATCAGCCTTGCTGCTTGCGCCCCATGCTTGGAGGCTTAGGAGTAGTCGGGTTGGTCGACCCTTCTCATCACGCTCTGGTCCTGGCATTCCGCCCATGCGCGCAAGGAACGATGCGCGACGCGGGTTATCTCCCCGCTTGACTGGAGCCTTGAGCGTTCCGCCAGTCTGCGCCTTATACGATGCGCGACCTTTGGCGTTCAAGCCGCCCTTGGCGCTCTGACCTTCTTTTCGTTGCCATGCTGCTGTCTTTGGCATTTAAATACCCTGTGCTGCGTGTGATGGGATGTGGTGCCAATCATGCACTCTTTCACCATCAACTGGATAGAATTTTCCAATAGACTTGTGTAGGCTCTGCCAGAACATTGCATCTGCAACGTCTGGATTTGCGTGAGCCATATTCGTCGTCCATCGGTCGTCTGTTTTCCTGTGCATTACCTGAGTGTAATTCAGAACTGCATATGCATTGTCAACAACTCGATCAGCCCATTCAGTCCGACTATCGATCCCGCTCCTTGTCTGAGAGCAGTATACGGCTCCCCACGACGGGTTGTTCTCAAGAGCCTCGATCATGACCTGATACTTTTCCCTCGATGGCATCGATCCGTTGTCAACGTATACAATGGCATCTGCGCCAGTCCGATTAAGAACCCAGTTGATCTTGTGGGAATAAGGAATTATAGCATATTGCCCGAGGGCTGTCAAGTCGGTTGGCAGGACCACGACCCCATTCGACTCCTTGCCGAGTATCTTGAGGGAATTGATAGCAACATCAGCGTCGTCAATCCCCTCGCACATAATCCATAGTTCGTCTGGAACCCTGGAAGATTCGAATATCTGCTCTAGTAACGGAAGGGTCTTGTCGTGCCTACCGTACATTGTGGCAATTGCAGCCAGTTTCACTAGTAATCCTCCCAATGATGTCGCTAGTGGAAATTCCTTGCGTATATGGAACGTAAAGCATCTTAATCGCCCGATCGGAGAGCCACTGCTCGCTAATTCCCAATTGATGCAGGAGGTCCTCTCCAAACCAGTCGTCCCCGTGGGCAATGTAGGCGATACTCCTGTCGGTGATCTTGTCTATCGTTAGACCAGTGTTCTCGTCGCCAATGTTGACGCAAATGTCATCGACAAACTTGCATGCCTTCAGTGACTCAAGACGCTCACCGAGCGTTAGGATTGGCTCCCTCTTGTATCGTGCTGCGAAGTCATCAGTGTTCAGCGACACTAGCACTGGACCGTACTTTCGGCACTCTTCCAGAAACTTAACGTGCCCATAGTGGAAAAGGTCAAACGTTCCGCCGACGTACACCCAGTCTTTGGTCATTCTTCGATTGCCTGCACTGGCTTTGCCTCGATAACCTCGTACGTAGTCGTTGCACCACCGAGGATCTGCGCTAGTGAGACCATGAGGTCTCGATCGGCGGTCTTATCGTTCCGCTTATCGATCATCTCTTGTGCTCGCAGACCCTCGGAGAGTGTCGGAGTCATGTTTCCAGACTCTACTTCTGAGAATACGAAATCCCTTACGAGGTTCGCTAGGTCTCGGTGCTGCGCCTTGATGGTGCGCTGCGCCTGCTCCATTTTCTTGACGGCGACGATTCGTGCCGCCTCGTGCGGGCTGGTCAAGTGTTCTCGCTTGTGCTTGCCGAGCGTATTGCGACTAATGTAGTATCCTTCAGTCTTTAGCCACTCAGCAATCTTCATGTCTGGCATTCCATCCTTCATGCGCTTGTTGATTAACTCAACGAGCGGGGATCGGCAGACATGGCACCCAGTGAGTACTGGTGCGAGGTCCTTGACGTCCACTTATTCCTTGACGCCGAACGCCTTGTCCTCTGGGTTCAGCCAGCGGATAACGACTGGGACGACGGCTGCAAGACCAGCGGACACGATGGACTTCCATCCGTCAGCGCCGAAATCGAATGCGCCGCCACCGAGGGCGATGAACTGTGCGAGGCATGCGGCGAGGAACGAGCGTCCCCACGATGCGAGTACTGCCTTAGTTGACTTGCTCATGATCTCTCCTTACTTCTTGATGATGACGCACCGACGATGCGGAGCCTCACCCTTGCTTGATGCGATTGCCTTCAACTCTTTCTCAGAGACAAGACAGGCATACTTCTCTGCCTTGAGACCTGAGAATGTCGGGTCAGCAAACTGGAATCCGAACTCTTCGTCCCACACAGCAGCAGTCATGTGTCCGTAGGTAGCACTTGCATGGCGACCGACAAACCGCTTGTGCCACGCGCTGATTGCCTGTGGCGGGTAGAATCGCGCAGCCTGTACGTTGATGATGACGGCAGCGCCACCCTTGAGGCTCTTGACCACATCGTCCCAGTCTCGCGCCCATCGACCATTCGCTCCTAAAACCTTGCAGGTCTTGATGATCTCGGAGAGGTCGGTGGCATTGTCTGCGACTCCAGGCTTATCCTTTCGCCCAGTTGCCTTCTCCTTGGCGGCTACTCCCTCTTTTGCGGTGATCTCCTTGTTTAGGAGCCACGAGACTGCGGCTGCACAGGATGCTGGTCCACAGTCATCGAGGATGCCGCCCTTCTCGACGAGTGGGAGTTGCGACCTAATCTTGAGACGGGGCATCTTCTACTACTGATCCAATCCAAGCGCCAGGGATGTCTTCCGTTGAGACAACGGTTACATCTGGTGGAGATACAAGTTTTGCTATGTCAATAGACTCTGCGACAATGACGTTTTCTACCATTCCATCCCTGACGATTGCAAATGTTTTCTCAGCCATTATGATCTCCAGAAAATAAATAGTTTACCAGATCCACCAGTTCCACCGACACCCGCTGGCGCGGTGTGACCTGATCCGCCGCCGCCTCCACCAGCACCAGAGTTTGCTGCTGCATTACCGCCATTTCCCCCAGAGGCTCCAGAGAGGTTGGTTCCTCCACCGCCACTACCACCTCCATGAGTCGTAGATCGACCATTTCTGGTTACGCCTACTGTTACTGATCCTCCGCCATTTCCTCCAGGTCCAAGAATTCCAGCAGTTCCAACTCCACCGCCAGTTCCAGGGCTTGTGCTGGTGGCACTAGAACCAACAGATCCAAGCGTTGAAATCGATGACCAAGAAATAGCCTTGTCAACAAGGAACGTCGGCGCAACGCCGTCAGTTCCTGGGTTTGTGCTTGTTGTGTTGGTTGCAATACCGCCAGTAAAATAATAAATCTGTGCTGCATCGGATGATGTTGGATATGTTGCGCTTGCACCAGATGCGGATATAGCCTGAGATGTTAATCCTTGATTAAGGAAATATGTAAATGTATTAGCATTAGAAATTGTTGGTGATGTTAGTTTGTACGGGATACTTACCGTTGGGAGTCCAGTATTTGTTTTTGTGGTCGCAATACTACTTTGACCGCCTTCTGGGATGGCATTAGAGACAGTTGAGTTTGCCATAACAATTGTCAGCGATGAGGTTGTGGAGCCAAAATTTATCGACGTGGACCCGCCTCGCACCCCCGCTGCCGCTGACGTAGTGGTTGCAACACCGCCTGCGCCAATTGTTGCATAGAGGACTTCACCATTGAAGTCGGTTACGTCAAGTTCTTTAACAAAAAATGCTACACCACCGACACCGCCTTGACCACCAGATGCGTTACCAGTACCGACGTTGCCGTTTGCGCCGCTTGATCCAGCGGAGTATCCAAAGATACTAAGTTTTCTTGCACCAGTTGGAACAGTCCATGTTGTGGTTGTATTGATTTCAACAACGGTCCACTGACCAAGATTTGGGATTGCTGACGACGAAGCGCCGATATTATTTGCAGCCATTATACCACCTCAGATCCAAATGCGGAGAACGAAAGCGGCGTACCGTTTGAGTACGCAATCAGACTATCTCCAGTTCCAAGCGTAATTCCAATCGTAATGTAGTGAGTTTCATATGCCGAGATTGCAGCGTCGTAGGCAATGAAGTGCATCGCCGTCGGAGTGGTTGTCCCAGACGGAAGAATAGCGAGTCGATACCTTGTGGCGTCTAGTCGCTGATTGCAGACAGCAATCGTTGAGACGACTGCGCTCGTTGACGCTGGCGCTGTGTAGATTGTCGTATATGACGAATCACTTGGAGAGATTTGACCGAGGATCTTGTATGTTGTTGCCATTATGCTCCCATCAGAAGTAGAGGATTAAATCCGCTTTCAACAGTCTTAAACGAAGCCGTACCGTCACCATTGGATGCCAGGAACGTATCGGCAGCGGCAGCACCAGAGTTGATCTTTGCAACCGTTACCGATCCGTCTAGGATGTTTCCTGTCGTGACGGCATTTGCTGCAATATCACCTGCGACAACGGCATTGGGTCCAATGTGCGTTGAGTTGATCGCGTCAGCGCCGATCTTTGCAGAAGTAACTGCGGCATCGACGATCTTGGATGTGACGATGGCATTATCTGCCACCTTAGCGGACGTTACTGCTCCATCGATGATCTTGGAGGATACGATGGCGTTGTCCGCAATGCCCACAGAACTGAGAGCCTGGGCAATCCACCCAGATGACGTGCTGCTGTATACGAGTGGCAATGCAGTGCTTACGCCACCAACAAACACGTCATGGAGTTCGTCAAGTTCGTAGCCGTTCTGCACCTTGACAAGGATGGATCCGTTTTGTGACTGAACTCGGACCACTACTCCAAGGTATACAGCATGGCTTGGCTCTGCTGGTGGGCTTACGAATACTAGCGATCCAGGAGTGTTCCCAAGCCAAACGGCTGCTCCAGCAGTGGTAGATGATGTATCAATGTCGGTAATGTAACCCGACTCGACGACGTATCCGAAGGCATCATTTGCGATATCCGCCAAAGTGATACCAAGCGTCTTGGATGACGTAGGGTCTGCGGTGGCTGAGGCAAGCGAGATAAGGGCATTGTCGCCAGTTGCGCCAGAGACGTAGACGGCAGACCCCTTTGGAATCGTCGAACCTGTAGTATTCTTGACGTAGAATCGAACGACTTGGGCGTTTGTCGCCGCTGTTGCACCAGTGATTGCCGCCTGATCGATCGACACCGTCGATGTGCCAGATGATGTTGATACGGACGCGGGCGATGTGCCGATAACGGCATTGACGTAGGTACCTGCGGTCTGGTAGTTTGCAGAAAGGGATACAGAAGCCACGCCACCAGCGATCGTGGTTGAGATTGGAGATACTCCAACAACCGATGTGAGACCAGAAGTTGACGCTGGGTTCCAGATCGTTCCACCAGCACCGTCTGCAACAAGCAGATACCCGTTGAGCGCAGTGCCAGAGTTGAGCGAAATCGTCTTTCCAGTGGTGCTGCTTGCAATTGCAATCGGCAGTGTGGCAAATAGATTTGCAGTAGACACCTGATTTTCCAGCGTCTGGAACTCATTGGTGTCAATCCACTCAAGGGACGGCTCGACAGGGCGAAGGTCGCCCTCGAACTCCTCATAAAGTTGGTCTGGGATGCTGAACACTGTCCCTGCTGGACCAGTGATGTCGTATCCGTTCCAGTGAATGTCAATATCTCGATTGACAAACCTAAATGTTGCCATTCTACTCCGTTATTTCTTGCTTCGATTCAGCGATTTTGATGTCACACGAAGGTTCTTGTGCCCATTGTTGCGAGGATTGCCATCTTTGTGGTCGACATCCTTGCCGTTGAGGGCTGCCTTACCGTGCTTCTTCTCCATTTTGCGCCGTGCGGCGTTTCTGGAGGCTCGATTCTTGATCTGTTCTGGTGTTCCCTGGTACGTTGCGTACTCTCGGGCGTAGTTACGCGCCACGCTTCTTACGCCCCTTTGCTGTTTTAGCAGAATCTTTAAAGTCTTTTGCCGTAGGAGCGCCCTTAGATCCAGGTTTACGCATCTTCTCGCCAGAGCCAGCAGCAATTCGCTTGCGCTTAGCGTTGATATTCGCGTATAGACCTGGCTTCACTTCTTCTTGCCCTTGCGCTTGACCTTGCCGTACTCCATGATCTGTTCCTTCTTAGACTCGCCCTTCTCATGCTTTGCAGCATAAGCCTTGGCAGCCTTCTTACCAGCCTTGGTATATGGGAACTTCTTCCCCTCGATCATTGGCATTATCGTCCTGTCTTTCTGGTGCCCTTGTCAGCGGCACCACGCTTCCCCCAGAACGGGAGGCTTCTCTTCTGTGCGTTTGGACCGTAGAGTGTGTACTCGTTCTTCACGGCATATACACCACTATTGTCCTGCTTAATTCCCTTGTTTGGTCGATTTACATCCCCGCTCACGTTACCGCCGTGCTTACCGCCACTGTACACACGTGTCTTTACGCTAATCTGTGTTGGTCGCTTTGGTGACGCAACATCAGGACTTACCCATGTATTGAGGAATCGGTTCTTTGTCGGTCGAGGACCACCGCCCAAAGGATTGAGCGATGTGTCCATGGTGTCGTTGACGAATCCACGCTGCCTGGTTCCAACAGCCTTATCGGTTTTTGGACCAATTTCGGCACGTTGCTTTGCCCGCTTTGCATAATTTTTCTTCGCGCTATTTACAGTGGCAAAAGGATTCCCTCGCAGCCTTTGACGTGCTGCAATACGTTGAAGTTCACGCTCCTTGTTCGCAGCCTTTACGACTGGCTTAGCGCCAGATCGTTCGTTCTGTACCTGTGTCTTCTTGTAGGCACGTCGGTACGTTTCGTTTGCAAACGGACGAAGGAATCCCTCAGCCGTAGGGGTCATTTTGGGGAATTGCTCAGGCTGAGAAGGATTACTTTTCTTCTTCTTATACGTATCTGGGCTGATTCGACGTGCCATTATCGACCTCCGCGCCTACTTGGAAGTCTCTGTGGGAATCTTTGATTTCTTGATTTGCTTCCCATATCGCCAGACTTTTTCCCAATTGGAGTGAGAATCATTGGCTTCTTTGGATTGTATCCAGGTGCGGTTGATCGAGGACCACCCTTAATTCCTGGCTTGTTGATTGGTGTGTATGGAAGTTGTCGCTGCTCCCTCGATGGAACTCCGCGAGTAGGATTTTGCTTATTCTTATTCTTCCCGCCCCTTCTTCCGACAACCCTACCTTTTACTGGAATCATCTTACCTGGCATTATCGCCACCCCTTATTAGTCTGCTTTCTAGTTGTCAGTTTACGACCCCGATCCTCTGGATCAATCATCGGTCGTCGCTTTCCACCCTTTGGCGGGACTGGCATGATGGTCCTACGACCATCGTCAACCTTTCCAGGCTTTGGCTTTCGTCCGCGTGGTGGACGAGGCGGGTTAATTCCGCGATCAGGTCTATCTCCCTTACGACCTCGACCGTAGACTCGGTCAAGGATATCCTTTGGGGTTCCTGGTCGATAGGTTCCAGTTGCCTCATTGAAGTATGGAGACCCGCCAGCGTATACTCGACCGTCGCCAGATTCGCTCGGCGGCTTTGGACCAACTGGTCGTCGAACATTTCGAATTGCCATTACTTTGTCCCCTTGAACTTTGGAATCGGCAACAGACCGCCGACTGGTCCAGACAGCGCATCCGCTGCCCGCTCGATCTCGATATCCCAGACCTTCGAGTAGAGGTCGTACGCTGCCGTCCCCATGACGGACTCGGTACTGTTTACCAGCCGCTCCACTCCTGCATAGTGCAGGTGGAGCAACTCATGGGCGATGATCTTCCGCTGCTCGACAGCGGGCTCCTTGAAGAAGTCCTCGGAGAGGCGCAACTTCGCGTGCCAGAGTTGATCGTGCGGCTCGATGTCCGCATACGCATCCTCAGCCGAAGGGTAGTCCTTGACCTTGATCTCCCACTGAGAGAGGTTCAGAATGCGCTTCGCGTTGTCGACATACCGCTGCGCCTCTTCTAGGCGCGTGCTCATTTTGCTCGCCTAATGACTTTTAGGCTTGCACCTTTTCCACGGTTGGCACCAAATGAGTAGACGCTGTCTTGATTCATCTTTCGACCGATCCTCTGTGCCTTTCCGTATGATTTTACAATGCGGGTTGGATCGATGTGGATCTGACCACGCTCGACCCATGCACCCATGTTCTTCGGGTTGTACTGCTTCTTAATCTTGTCAAAGGCGTCTGCAATGTTACCAGCGTTAGCCTTCTTAACAGGGATCTTAATCGCCGTCTTGTTAGTGATTCCAACTGAGTATCCGCGCTTAGGGGAAACGACCTTCATTGAGTTAGCGTTAATCGTAACCCCGCCCTTGGCAATGATGGTATCCTTAAGCCCAGCGGCAGTTGCTCGTCGCGCTGCGCCCCTAATGAGGGACCCAGACCCTAGCGTGGCTGCGGTGATCGCTAGACCGCCAATGTCACCAAGGTCTACGCCGTCGCGCTTATTGAATCCAGTGGCAAACTCGAGGGCATTTGCAGAGATATCGTTTCGGCGCTGCTGAACTCGCTTTGCGCCCTGAGACTGAACGATCCTTGCGTTGTATTCCGCTCTGCTCATCTGGCTGAGTGGAATCTCTCGCTTCTTACCCTTGGTAAACCCTCGCTTTGCCATCAGACCTTCTTGCGTCCCCCACGCTTCGCCTCTAGGCGCTCTGGATAGACGTACTTGTATTTACCGATAAAACCGCTCATGTTGAAAAGGTCGACCTTCTTTGGGTCGTATACATTTCCGCCAGTAGCGCGGCGCTTGTCAGCGAAGTTAGGACCAAGCGTGTTGGCTCCGCTTCGGCTGCGGTCATACTCTGCACCAGACATAGGTCGATTGTTCGGCTTGCTGCCCTTGACCTGGCGCTTTACCCGTATCTTACGTGGAATCATCTTACCTGGCATTATCGACCACCTGGGAATGGTTTCTTGTTAAGTGCTGCAAGACCCTTCTTGTTGATCGTACCCTTGCCGACACTTACAGTTCCTTTTCCAACGCCGCGAGTCTGTAGACGACGAAGCACTGAATTTGCTCGTTCAAGTTCCGCAAGTGAACCAGGTCGACCTTGCCTTGCAGCCGTTTGAGCCGCACTAAACTCTGCTTGTGCCTGCTTAACCTCTGAACTTGCTCGGTTAGCCCTTGCCAAGTTCTTACCAATGGTTGGTCGGACAGCAAGACTTGCAACCTTTGGAAGGTTACGTGCAGAATCTCTAAGATTCTGACCAAGCCACTTCTGGTCCCATGCCTCTTGAGCAAGTTTCTGGAACCTCTTGTTACCAAGAGAACGTGACTTTGCAGTTGCTTCGGCAAATAGTTTTGACGACGTACGACCAGCCTCTGCTGCTGCCGATCGACGGGCAATCATTGCAGCCTTTCCAGCCTGACCAGTTGCGTTCAGTCGTGATGCGATCTGCGCAGCGCGTCCAACTGGCAGGAATGCCATGGCAAGACCAGCAGCCTTACCAATTGGCGATGCAGCCAACTTGCGGTTGTTGCGCTTGATGACCTGAGTGCTAGTCAACTTCTTCTTGCCGATGGTGACCTTCTGCGCCCGAGCGTTGGCGGTAGCGTTATCTGGGTTCAATCGTCGTGCCATTATCGACCTCTCTTTGGTTGTTTGATTGGTTTGCCAAAATACCCGTATGAAGACCTGGACGGTGACGGGTTTGACGACCTCGTCCGAACCATTCCAGTTCCAGCGATCGAGAACCCAGCGGCGGCGGCTAGACTCGCCAGTTCGTCCCAGCCAATCGCCCGACCCTTGATGTCGTTGAACGGCGACGCATCAGAACGGCGACCAATGGTACCTTCTCGTAGACCCTTTGCGCGAGCACGCTCGGCGCCGCTTAGCGGTCGCCTCTTGCTGCGCTTAGCCGCACCAGATCCATAGCCTCGGTCTACTGCCATTGATTCTCCTGTATTTGGTTAGACCCCTCCTTAAACGGAGGGGATATCTGGCATTCTTCGGCTCCCCGTTGGTTTAGCGTAACTGCTATGCCTGTCGGGGAGCCTTTCCTCGCCCCCCTTTATCCCCCCATATATAACCACGAAAACAGGGGTTTTTTGTCAAAAGTTACATGTTAAGTTTTCTTAACAATTGTGTCACTTCTTACATTCGAGCGCAGGTACGAATTTTTAATTTTTAGAAAAGCCTTTCTTTTCATATACCTGTCAATGCAAACGTGAGGAAGACCTGTGTTCCGTGCTTGGAGGGGGGTGGGGGGTTGTCAGTGGGTATGCAAGTTTCTGGG
>Ga0315903_10003812_pt1 | contig 20591 bp, 10 predicted proteins | sample LakEriMetagenome_7_FD_203524 | JGI IMG/M metagenome (GOLD analysis project Ga0315903, IMG submission 203524) | Freshwater fungal communities from buoy surface, Lake Erie, Ohio, United States - Buoy 2 MA119 | ecosystem: Environmental > Aquatic > Freshwater > Lake | place: USA: Lake Erie, Ohio... | reverse complement strand
TAACCAACTAAGCTCTACAGAATGAGCTAACTTTATGCACCATATACCCAACCTAATATCCTATGAGTCTAATCCGTCAGGTATATGGAACTCTTAAGTGGAAGAAAACCGATGAGTTCTGTGCCTCTCAGCTAGAGATTTCTTTAGAAAAGTTTAAAGAGATCAAACACCAGATCCAACAAACTAAAGATTTGGTGCAGCAAGAACTTGAGAGCAGTATAGTTGAGCTGGTAGGACGGCGTCTAGTAGACCAGATCAATGATGATCAGATCAAGGACCAGTACATTGCTAACATGGAGGAGCAGCTGGCAGAAGCTATGTTGCAGCAAAAAGAAAAGGTCGTAGAGTTCAAAGAGAACCTTGATGCCGGTACAGCAGAAATCAAAGGGATTGCATTTAGTGAACCTAAAAGTCCGGAAGAGATCATTCGGATCTTGAAGATTGATACTGCAAAGTGGAAGCTCTCATCTTACTGGAACAAACAGCACAAAGACTACTGGCTAGTTTCAGCCATGGTCACCCAAAAGACTTTACAGGAGCAGGATTTACTCAAAGAAACCCTGGCTAACTTTCAACCTTCTTATACACCTGTTGCAGAGGTGCATTTAAACGCCACGTTTACGTATCCTACCGTGGGGGTTCTGAGTATTCAGGACCTCCATTTCGGTAAGGAAGGTAACGATAATGTAGCCAAAGACTTTCGGGAAGCCGTATCTAACCTGGTACTTCGGGCCTACAAGAGTCACCGACTCGAAAAGATCGTCTATGTCTTTGGCGGGGACTTACTCAACATGGATACCTTCTTTGGGCAGACTACTAAGGGTACCCCGGTAGACAACGATCTACGGGCCCAGGACGCGTACAACAAAGCGTTTGATAGTCTGTACTGGAGTATTACGTTTATCAAGCAGTTCTGTGAGCAGTTACAAGTAATCTATCTTCCGGGTAACCACGACAGGCTGTCTTCATACCATATGGCCCACGCCCTGTCCAAGTGTTTTGCTGTAGATCCCAATATCAAGTTTGACGCAGAGTATGCAGAAAGAAAAGTTGTCACGTACGGTGATAACTTTTTTGCTTTTGAACACGGGGATGTGTCTTCTAAGAACACCCCGTTACTATATGCCACGGAGTTCTCTAAAGAGTGGGGTAGCACTGTGTACCGCACTTGTTATACAGGACACTGGCACCGTAAAAAGACACTTGAATATGTCAGTGAAAACGAAGTCCACGGCTTTTCTATTAAACAGCTTCCTAGTCTTTCTAAGTCTGATTACTGGCATTACCACAATAAGTTTACTGGGGCCAAGCGTCAGGCTATACTGGAAGTTCATGATCGCACTAAAGGTAAAGTATCTGAGTTCACATACTCAGCTTAACTTCTACAAGTTTAGTTTCAAACTCTCCAGATTTTTCCGTAAATTATTAATGTAGAACATAGTGACTGCAACCTATAAAAAACCAGACTTAAACGCACCTAGGTACCGTCCCAAGAAACTGAACTTTACGAACCAGGAGTTCTATGATCAGTTCATCCAGGACAACCCCAAGTTTGCGTCAGTATCAATCCAGAAGTTTAAGGAAGTCATTGCTACGTTTAACGGTAAGATCTGGGAAACCGTGATTAGTGACCGGGACGGGGTAGAGCTTCCCGAACAACTGGGGTTCATATTTATAGGAACCTGCCCACGCAAGAAAAGCAACGTAGACTTCTATAAGTCTCAGCAATACGGGGTCAAGCTTCAGAATCAAAACTGGGAGTCTGACCAGTACGTTGCCAAGATCTTCTACACGAACTATGAAACCAAGTACAGGTTTAAGAACCATGAGATGTGGGGCTTTACTGGTGTGCGGGACTTCAAGCGGGCGGTTGGAAAGACTTATCCTACAGAGTGGAAGAAATACGTGATGGTCGATAATCTAGTTAGGGTAAGCCGAATTTTTCGTACGCAGAAGTATAAACAATACAAACAAGAGCAGACTCAACAGCTCCTTCCGGAGTATGATGAGTTTAACCTAGAAGAACCATGGCCAGATCTACCATTGGAGACATACTCTCAAGAATCCGCACCCAGGTAAAGGCAGTAAGGCAAGATGCTTTACTGACAGACCGGGTGATCTACTCGTTTGTACTCAAGCACGCCAAGTGGTTGATGAAGCGGGAGGATAGCAAAAATCGTATTCTTGGTTTCTCCGGAGTAGCCCAGACTATGGACTACGTCGAGCTGATCGAAGTAGATAAAGTAGAAGCATGCTGTACCGGTCTTTCTTCTGACTGTACGATCAAACGTACCAAAGAAAAGATGCCGATATTCATGCAGGGTTACTATGGCCCCTTAATCCGTACTGTGGCCTCTCTTGACGGCTCTGAAGAGCTGCAACCCACCAACCCCTCGTCTTATCTTTCTATGAGCCGGAGTAAGAACTTCCGGTACAACAAGACCAAGTACTTCTGGTACCTGGATGACTATCTCTATTTCCCCAACTTAGACTGGGACGCGGTCCGTATCGAAGGAATCTTCGAAGATGATATCTCTGGTTTTACTTGTGAGGCTGACAGCTGTATGGTCCGTTCTGATCAGTCTTTTAACGTTCCTGATTATCTCTATGGAGAACTTGAAGCTCAGGTATTTAAAGACCTGGCCGGTATGGTACAACTGCCGACCGATATTCTTAACGATAAGCAGAATGCCCTACGATGAAGACTGAACTGCAATATCGCACGTTTGATCAGCTGATGGATGAAGTCAATGCCGACTTTACTACCTATAGCATAGAAGGTATGATTGAGCCTGGGCAGCTGATTAAAGTAGCTCAGCGGGTAAATTATGACCTGGGACTGAGAATTCACGGGACCAAGGAGAAGATGCTGGACATTGAAAAAAACAAGACCCGGCTTCCTTCTGACTTCTATGTATTGAACTATGCTATGCTCTGCGGTAAGTACACCGTACAGACACCGGTCATGCATGGTCGTCATACGGAGAACGTCATCTTAGACGCTCAGCAATGCAAAAAGTGCGGTGAGCCGGATCCTCTTTGTACCTGTGAGAAGACCTACGCGGTAGAATGTAAGACGGGGGAGAAGATCTTTGTCCAGGTAGTAGAGAAACGTTCTTTTGAAACAAAAGTCTATGAGACCTTTGAGCGGGTACATATTGCTACTTCTACCGGACGTAAAGATGCTCTGGACGACTCCGGTAGTAACGGCTACATCAAGAACGGTTTTCTGTACACGAACATAGAACAAGGAAAGCTTTTCATCTCTTACCAGGGAGCCCTGGAAGACGAAGACGGTAATCTTTTAGTCCTGGATCATCCGGTGATCAATGAGTACTACGAGTACTCCATAAAAGCCAGAATACTTGAAAACTTATTCATTAATGGTGAGGATGTAGCTCAAAAAATGCAACTAGTTGAACAGAGATTAAGAAGTGCTAGAAATAATGCTTTAAGCATTGTGAATACTCCAGATTTTTCAGAGATGAAAGCTGTGTGGGAAATGAACAGAAAAGCTCAGTATGACAAATTTTATAACATGTTTAAAAGTGGTTACGGATGGTAACAGAAAACGTGCTTAAAGTTTGCTCATGTTGTAAAATAGAAAAACAGTTAAGTCTGTTTAATATAGACAAAAAAGCTAAGCACGGAAGAAGGTGCTATTGCAAGTCTTGTGAAAAAGAAAAAAGAGAGGCTGTAAAAGAGTATCACAAACTAAGACAGCTTAACTGGAGACGTAAGAATGCGGACAAACACAAAATGGATGTTCGGTTTTTATCTTATAAAAAACAAGGACTAAACATTAGTAGAAAAGAGTACTTGGATCTATATCAAGCACAAGAAGGTAAATGTGCTCTATGCGGTAAATCGGAAGAAGAGAATGGTAAAGCTCTATGTTTAGATCACTGTCATAAAAGTATTTTAGTAAGAGGTTTTTTATGTACCGATTGCAACATAGGATTAGGCAAATTTAAAGATAACGTTGATGTCCTGTTTAGAGCAGTTGAATACTTGACTAAGTATGAAAAACTAGCTGCTAGTAAAAACTAGGGTGGTAATGGCAAAGCTGAAGACAAACATAAAGCTAGCTACATATACCTGCGACCTGAGCATATCTGTTGTAGACAGTATTGCCCAGGAAGTAGACAAACTATACAAGAAACACAAGATACAAGACACATTTGGTTCTGAGGCTGAAGGGGCTGTGGTTATGATTGGTATGCAGCAGTATCATATTCTGTTCAATAAAGACTACCTAACACATAACACGATCGCTCACGAAGTCTTTCACGCAACCGTCAGGATCACAGAAGACCGAGAGATCACCGACGAAGAGGCTCAGGCCTGGTTAGCTGGTCATATAACTACCCTGGTTTACCAATTTTTAGATAAGAAGAAGCTTACTGTAAAACATGGCTGAACAATCACAGAATCCTGGAGCTGTTACTAATACCTTTACTAAGGGTATGGTAAAAGACTATAACGACACTTTTGTCGGTGAAGGTCTGTGGACCCATGCCAGGAACGCCGTTAATAACTCTCATGATGGTCAAGTTGGTGTAATCGGTAACGAACCTGCTAACTTAGCATGTGTTACTTTACCTTATACTTTAATTGGTGCCATCCATCTTACTGATGATCAATGGGTTGTGTTTACTACAAACGACATTGATTCTGAGATCGGCATCTTTGATGAAAGTCAGTGTACCTATACTAAAGTAATTAATGATAAGTGTCTGAACTTTAAGACTACAAATCTGATCACCGGTGCATCCCGTCGTAAGTTTGATTGCAATAGACTGGTGTACTGGTCTGACGGTCTTAACCCGGACCGGTTTATGGACGTCTACGATCCTCCTTTTAAGTTTACCGAAAGCATTATTGACGGTTGTGTCACTAGGATCTTATTAGAACCGAGGCAGTTAGATTGTGAAAAGATCCGCTTGGCATCATTGATCAGTCAGCCTTGTCTCATCTTAAAGAAAGGAACTGGAGCTGGTACACTTGCCAATGGATCTTACCAGGTTCTTTTGGCTTACACTGTCAACGGCGTTCGAGTAACTGATTATATTGGACTTAGTGAAGTTCAGTCTGTCTGGTCTCATCAAAACATAAACGGCTCACTCGAGGTTGAGATTACTTCGATCGACGATACTTTCGACGAGTTTGAGTTAGTCGTTATCTCTACGATTAATCAGCAAACCGTAGCTAAAAAGCTGGGTATTTACTCCAGCAACCAAGGCCGGATCTATATTGATACTATTTCTCCGGAGCTTCCCAGTATTCCGTTAAGTCAGACTCTTCAACGTACGGAGCCGATAGAAAAGTCAGATGCTATTTATTCGGTTAACAACTACCTCTTACGGGTCGGGATTAACTCTAAGTTTAAGTTTAACTACCAGCCTCTTGCCAATAAGATCAAGACTACTTGGGAAGCTGTAAAATACCCCGCTGAATATTATTACAAAGGCGGTAATAATACCGGCTACATGCGTGACGAACAGTACGCATTCTTTATCCGGTTTGTCTATAATACGGGAGAGCGTTCTGAGTCTTATCATATTCCTGGTCGTGAAGCTACTGCTGAAGAACTTCAGCTTGACTTTTCTACTGATGCTTATGAGACCCTGTCCGGAGTTCAACGTCGTCGCTGGCAGGTACAGAACACGGGTAGTTTAGAATCTTTGACAAGCAGAGTTCTTGGTGATGGGGGAGTTGTTATTGGTACCGGTAAGATGGCTTATTGGGAGAGCACTGAACGTTATCCGGATGATAAAAAAGAGATCTGGGGTGAGCTTTGTGGTAAGCAGATTCGGCATCACAAGATGCCTGATGAAACGGTGAATCCTTTACTGACTCCTTTTAGCAACGATGGTAAAGAGATCACCTTGCTGGGGGTTTCTTTTAGTAACATTCAGCTACCGCTGGATCTTGACGGTAACGTCATAACTTCCATCGTAGGGTATGAAATACTCCGGGGATCTCGAGAAGGACAGAAGAGTATCATAGCTAAAGGTCTGCTGAACAATATGCGGGAGTATGATATTCCTGGTACAACTGTCAAAGGTCTATACCAGAACTATCCATACAATGATCTTAGTGAGGATTACTATTTAACTTCTGATCTTAGACTGATAGATCCGGAAGCTGGAGCGGTAGTCAACCCTCTTGGTGATGACGAAGATGCCAATGCTGATCTCACCGAGCAGGCTTTGGAAGATGAAGAAAGCATAAACAATTCATCCAGTATCAGAAAAAGACTGAGAGAAGCCAGGCGGCGTCTGGCTAATACTCGTACTGATGGAGAGACAAGTACAGCATTTCCTCTTACTATTTATAAAAAAGACTATCTGTCTTTTCATAGTCCGGATACAACGTTTACACGTCCTTTCTTAGGAGTGTCTGAGTTAAAAGTATACCAGGAAGTCCATGGTAATGCTTTGGGCCGATTCGCGGTACCTTATCAGCATCCTAAGTTTAAGACCGTTACCAACTTTGCTGGAATCTTTTCCAGTGTTATAGCAGTAATATCAGCTATTGGTAATGTTCTTTCAGTGATTGCTAATGATGGTAATATTACGCTTGGAGCTACTGAGCAGTTACCCTACGAGAAAAAGTTAACGCTGGCTAAACTCACTAACTTTCCAGTAGCTGCACAGTTCTTAGCTAGTGGTGCCAGTATTCCCAACCCGGGTACTGTTATTAAGAATACAATCATTGGTGCGTATAACGTTGCCATGAGTGTGGCTATGTCATACTTAGAAGCTACTGCTGTTGGTGAACAGGTGTTGAACATCATTTATAACATGATTCCCAAGCGGCAGAATGCTTTACAGTATGACTCACACGGTTTTTATAATAAGAGCATTGTTACATCAGACGGGGATCGTCGTTTTGAGATCAAGAATGCTACATACGTAGATCCTAATATTCAAGGGTTTGATGTGAACTATAACATCAACAATGTTTATCGTTCTACTTACGTAGCTCTCAATATTAACCGGGAGAAAAACAATCCGACCACGGTAGATGATTCCAGGTTCAGAATACGCAGAGCTAATGGTGTAGTAAACCGCCAGGTCCGTTCGGTTATCTCTGGTCACTATGGTGCTCTTAAGGTATCTATTCCTTCTCAGTACGGACAGCTTGATCAGATCAAACAGGTTCCTGTGTCTATTTGTGTTCACAAAATAGATCCTGCCAGCCCTAGGCAAAGTACGGGTGTACTTTTTAATGGAGATATTTATATCAACCGGCATACAGAAAAAAACTCTTTCTTTTTCTTTAACTCTTGGTTGATGGGAGAACCTGATGAAACTGAGTATGACTACAGAAACTATATCAACATAGCTTATCCCAGATTCTGGATCAACTCTGAACGACCGTCGTATAAGCTGTTTACTAACGCGTCTAACAACCGACATCTTGACGAGCGTGATAGTGCGCTGTTCTTTGTTAGCCGGGGTTACTTTTATCTGTTCAATTCCGGTATCCGGGATTTCTTTGTAGAAAGTGAGGTTAACCTGGCTTACAGAGACTGGGAGGATCTACCCGAGAAGCGTCACTATGACCCGTATCGTTATGCGGACTTTACTCCCATGTTTCGTTCTGACATTATCAAAAGCGGAAACTTCTATAAGTACGATTACTCACTGAGTATAACCAAGCTGTTTAATCAGTATGTGTCTTACGGAAACATACTTCCCAGGTACTATGACCCGGCTAAGTTTAGTACTTGCTTTACCTACCGGCCGTACCGGGCTATCTATTCGTTGCCGCAGCAAGATGAAGGTCTCAAAGATAACTGGCGGGTATTCCTGGCTAATAACTACAAGGACTTTAACTCTCCGATTACGGCTATCAAGCAAGTTAATAAGACCGGTGCTTTGTTTATGATGGCTCGTCAGAGTCCCCTGCAGTTTGTAGGAGTAGATCAACTTCAGACCGACGCCGGTACTAAGATCACAGTAGGTGATGGTGGATTGTTCAATCAACCGTTACAGAATATTGTGAATAGTGATGAGTCCTATGAGTACGGCAGCTCTCAGAGCAAGTATGCTACTATAGGTACACTCCACGGTGTGTTCTGGGTAAGTCAGAATCAGGGTAAAGTATTTCAGTTTGCCGGTCAGCTGAAAGAGATTTCTGCAGACGGTCTTCGGTGGTGGTTTGCCAAATACCTTCCTTCTGAACTTCTGAAAGTATATCCGGCTTTTCCTCTTCATGATAATCCGGTAGTGGGTGTGGGTGTTCAGATGATCTATGATAATACTAACGAGATTGTCTATATCTGTAAAAAAGACTATCGTCCTAAAGCATCAAACTTCTTGTTTGACAGTAAAGGATTCTATCGCTTCAACGGTAAAGTAAAGATATATATTCCTCTTACTGATAAGCAATACTTTGAGGAGGCCAGCTGGACTATCTCTTATGATCCTAAAAGCAGGACGTGGATCAGTTTTCACGACTGGATTCCAACATTCTTACTTCCCAGTAAGACACACTTTATGAGTGTGAACGTCAACTCTATCTGGAAGCATAACATCCGTTGTGATAAGTATACTAATTACTACGGGATAGACTATCCTTTTGAAGTAGAGTTTGTATCAGCCACTGGTCAGCAGGTAGTTTCTATGAGAAATATAGAGTACTTGTTAGAGGCTTACAAGATGCACAACGATTGTCGGGATAAGTTCCATGTACTGGATTCTAACTTTGACCAGGCTATTGTTTACAATTCTGAGCAAATCTCTGGAGTACTTGATCTTGAACTTAAGAGTAAGATTAATCCTGTAACGTTACTGAACTATCCTCAGATCCGTGCTCAATCTATTGGTATACAGTATTCTAAAGAAGAACAGAAACATAGATTCAACCAGTTCTGGGATATTACCAAGAACCGGGGTGAGTTTAACAACGTGAATATTCCAATGTTTCTTACGGCACCTAACGGATATCAGTTTACAATTAATCCTCAGTACGTAAACTATCAGAAGCCTATACTGGAGCGTAAGAAGTTTCGGCATAACATTAACAAAGTCTTCTTGCGTAAAAGAGTAAGTGGAGACACTAAGTACCTGTTTAAGATATCTAATCAAAAGATCCTACAAAGTCCGAGGTAATGAACAAGCTGCTGCAATACATGATTGGGGCCGGGAATGTCTCCGATAAGTACTTACCTCATTTGGTAAAATACCAAAATAGAGGTGAAGTAAAAAAGTCTCCATTGCTTGACATGAGCACTCTGAGGCCGGTTTATGATAACCTGCCTGATCCCGCAACTATGCGTCGGAAAGCTATGGACACTGTACGTGTAGATAATAATGCTGCTTTAAAAGCAATCCGACAAAAACAAGGTGAGCTTAAACCAGCTACTTCTCAAGGTGCCGTTTCTAAAGTCCTATCTGTTCTTGCAAATCCGGTAAGTGCTGCATCTTATGTTGTGAAAGGTCAGCGTATACCTGATTATTTTGATAAAGCCGAAACGAAGCCTTATGATGCTGCGATAGGTCTTCTTAATCCGGTTAATGCTTATAAAGATATTGACTATAGTATGCAAGATGTTGCTAGAGGAGATTACGGATCAGCAGCATTGAACTTTGCTTCTGGTATTGGTAGTATCCCTTCTACATTAGCTTGGGCAAGAAAAGCAAGTCCTAAATTATATTCGGTCAATGAAAGACTAATTAAGAATAGAGACTATGGTACTCTAGCTGCTGTAAATATGTTAGCAGCAGCTGATGCAGTTGCTCCACTGGTAGTAAGAACTCCTGGCTTAAGAGACTTATACAAGAAAGCAGCTTACAATGTTGCCAGTACGTCTGGAGGAGCATTTCAATTAGATCCTATTGAGGCTTTGAAGAGTATCGTCAATCCAGGAAGAATAAAAGAAAAATACAGAGGTGATGGTATCTGGGGTAATTATTCAAAGCGTGATCTTGTAAGACAGTACATATATGGTGATTCTCCTGATTTTGAAGAAATTGACTTAAAGCCGTTTGGGTTACAGAAGTATTACGATAGATACGGTAATATGAAGGTGTTTAAACTACACTCTGAAATACCTCATGGGGAAACTATAATGGGTGATAATTTTGATTCTTTTAGATACAAGATCCAAAACGCTAGTAATAAAAATAATGATTTAGTAAAAGAAAAAGGCTATGTGACTTTACCTGTAGATGGAAACAACTCGAGCAATCCTGTTAGTCCTATAGATAATGTTGCTGGACACATGGTGCGGTTTTCTAATACTAAGACACCAGGGAAGTATATGCTCACTTCACAAGATATATGGAAGTTTCATCCTGAAGACTATTCTAAAAAGTGGCATGCATTTGGTGATGATGCTGCTACCCGCGATTATATAACATACTTGCAAGCTAAACTTTTAGAAAGAGCAGGTAAGCCTTTTATCCTAATGCAGGAAAACCCTTTTATATGGTCTTCTAAATATCAGGATGTAAGTAATGTTAAGAAGTATAAGAAGGGGGGTGGTGTTTCAGATTCTTTTTTACCACTTGTTAAAGCTCAAAAGGGTCGGACGTTTCCTGCAGAAACATTAGACTCACGACAAAAAGCTTATCGTACTATCCGGCCGTCAGATTATTACGAGATGAGTAATTATGCGCGCTGGATGTTTAACAACGATCGTGAAGAATATGATGATGAGCGTAGTGAAGAAGCTTTTCGTATGTACTTGGGTATGGAAAACAAACCTAAGTATTTTCGTCCTTCAAAATATAAGCCTACAATCAATCCTGATCCTAATCCATCTACTTACTATCAAGTAGATTCTCAGCTTGAACAAGAGATCTTCAACAGTTTTAAAGATAAGGTTAAGCTCAACCAGATTCGTAAAGCCAACGAGACTGAGGTAAAAAGTGAGTTTGATGAGAGTGATCCCAATGTCTGGAAAGAAGGTACTAGGACATACAAGGCTTTAGTACCTGATGATAAGAATCTGATTTTTGGTAGACCGATGGTTAGTAATGCCCGGGCTCTTGGAAACTTTGTAGTAAGCCGTGGTAAAGATAAGCAAGGAGAGTACCTGTCTTATTCTGATCAGTATGACTTTCCTGAGTGGGCACAAAAAAGAATGCAGGGGCAACCTTATAAAATCTATGGAAGAGTATATTACCCGAAGACTAAAAAGCAATACGGTGGTGTACCTGTTACTACGCGTGGTCAGTATGATTATCCCGGCCGCGATACTATTGTACCTACATCTACAGGTCAGATAACCATGCAGGGAGTTCCTTATCCTGTATACGGAGAAGACGAAACTGGCTATGGTCAGATGATGTACCCTGGTGGTGAGTATCAGTTTCCGGGCCGGATGGTTTACGAGAAACCTATGATGCAAAGAGGTGGACCAGCCCCTCTATACGTATCAGATACAAATGACAGTAGATTAAAAAATTACGAAGACAGTTTATATAACTACAATATAGGTAGACGAATGGCCGCAGTATTAGATGCGGATAAAAACCTATTTAAAGTAGAACCAGGATCACCGTATGACAAAGCTCTTCAAGCTGCAGTAAAAGGAGCTGGTAATAAGTTCATAGATAACTCAGAGACTGGTGCTAGGGGATATAAGAACTTTGAGAAGGTAGGCAGCATTCTGAAGGAGTACCAGAGAAAAGGTAACAAAGCCATCTTACCTATCCGGTATCAAGGTTACTTTCCAGATCCGGATAACTTTACTGTAGATTTGGTCACACTTAGAAGTGTGTGGGATGCTTTGGGTGTTACAGACCCAAGACCTCCGGGTGCTGCTAAGTTACCTCAATGGAAGAAACCAGAACGCCAGGTTATCTATAAACCAGCTGATCCTGCTCAAGTTTCACAGATTAGTCGTAGACGTATTGAACCTGGTGCTGACAAGATACCAGTCAATAAGTATCCACCTCGTCCTGCGGTATACAAAAGAGACCCACCTCAGCTTGCTACTGTAGAACAACGCAGAGCAGCTAACTCTATGGGGCAGCCTGTTCTTCCTCAGCTTTCACCCAATTTGTTTACTCAAAACAACATGAGTAAGAGTCGGGCGGTAGACTTCTGGAATCCATCAATGCCAGGTGGTATACAAAACGGTTGGCATAGAAGACTATTCGGATCCATGGAAGAAGCTGATAACTTTATGAAGTTCATCAGAGAGAACAATCTTTCTCAAGGTTATGAAGTAACTAATAGTGGAGTTAATAACGATGCTGACAGAGTATCTTATACAGAAGGTGGAGAAAACGAAGAGGATCCGAAAACCCTAATGAAGAAAAAGCTTGTAGGTAAAGTTTCTACACCTATGGGTAAAGTAAATCTTCGTCCGATTTTTCCAAAGTTTAAGACTACTATGGAAAACCTATATGATCCAAACTGTCCGGACGGTATAGGTTGCTCTCGTCAAGCTACTAGGTTTGCTCAGAAGATAACTGGCCTTCCTTACCAATCTTATGCTCCGGCTGATGCTACCTTTAGAGACGCCGTAGCAGAACGTCAAGGTCTTAAAAACCTATTTGATCAAACCGGAGACCTTCGCAGGAACGCAGACAGTCATCAGCCCAACTGGAAGTATCCTACAAAGACAGACTTTGATAAATGGAAAGCCGGTGACATAGTAACTCTCGATGCCGGAGTTGATGTCTTTAACTATAGTCCTCCTGCTGGATACACCTGGGATGACGCTTCTCAGGCAAGTCATAACGGCGTTGTTGTTGGATTTACTGAGACAGGTCGTCCAATCATCAAGCATGGTTATGCAAGCGGGCCTAATAGAGGTAAAAGCTATACTGAAGTGTTGGGACCCGACAATCGACTTAAAGATCTAGGCCATGGTCGTTATGCTGTAAAGTCAGTATGGAGACCTAAAGAAATAGATGATGCCGGTAACATTAACCGAGTAGCTTATATTGCTGAACCTGGAGAACAGCGTGCAGCAAGAAAACAATCTACATCAGCTAACTACTCTTACTTCTTAAACCCTACAGAAGAAGAAAAGATGGTAAGAGAGCAGCCTGTAGCTGCTCAAACATCAGGTGCTGCAAATAGATTGCAGACCAAACAGAGTCTGATCAACATGTTCAACAACGAACAGTTGGATAAAGAACTGCAGTATAAACTAGGTATGACTGCTGAGGAAGTAGATCGGATGAAACCAGTAATCTTTGGAGTAGTTGGACAAGAGTCTCGTTTTAACGATATAGATAATCCCGCCGCCTCTCTTAAAGAAGTTATCGGAAGTGTTCTTGGTAAAGGTTCCAGAGGAGCTGCACAGATCAAACTGTCATCTTTAACTAAAGATGAACGAAAAGTATTGGGCATCAACCGCAGCAAAGACCTGGAGAAAGAAGATGTAGCTTATAAAGCTGCCATGCTACTCCTTAATAACGCCAGAAAAAGGATGAACCAAGAAGTTGTCGAAGGTACACATCCAGAACTTGTTGACAAAGACGAGTATTTCCGTTCAGGATATTACTATAACGCACCAGCCCGGGCTATCAATTCCGCTAAGAGTTGGGGTGATCGACCGGCACCGGTGCAGATCCTTAATCCCTTAACATGGGCTAACAGATTTACAAGTAGAAGGAGACCTCGTCCTTTTAGTTCTGAGAATCCAGATTACGATACGCAGAACGAACTGAGGATGGATAAAGGATCGTATCCCTGGAAATTAATGCAACAAGCTAAGGATCTGGGTGTACGTGTTGACTTTGATAAAGGTCAGGATCTTGAAGAGGTTGTAATCAGAGGTGCTCGTCCTGGTTCTACCTTTGAGCGTTTCTCTAAAGGAGGACAACACGGTGGACTCGACCGCTGGTTTGCTGAGAAGTGGGTAGACGTAAAGACCGGTAAAGACTGCGGAAGACAAGAAGGAGAAAAGCGTGGTTACCCGGCATGCCGTCCTTCTAAAAGAGTATCATCTGAAACACCAAAGACTTCTTCTGAGATGAGCTCAGCTGAGAAAGCTAAGTTCAAAAGAACAAAGACATCCTCTGAACGCATACCATACAATCACAAAAGAAAGTAACTATAAATCTTATGGCAAACAAACCTAATAATCCCGCACTGTGGTCTAGAGCTAAGTCTATGGCTAAACAAAAGTTTGATGTGTACCCTTCAGCTTATGCCAACGGCTGGGCTGCCAAGTGGTACAAGTCTAAAGGCGGCACCTGGAGCAAAGCAGCTTACGGCATGGAAGTACCTTATATGAACAACGGCGGAGAACCCAGTAACGAAGGTTTTCAGGCTCTACCAGAATATGTACAAGAAAAGATCATGAGCAATATGGCTTTTGGTGGTTACCTACCTGAGATGTTCTTCGGTGGTAAGATGAAAAAGAACCTGGAGCAGGCTGCCCCCATGCTTCTAAAGTTTGCTCCTATGTTGTTTGGAGCCCCTCCCATGATGCAACAAGGTGGAGAACCTGATGGTGGTATGGCCCTGGGTCAGATTGATGCAGCTATTGACAAGCTCAATACGCTCCGGAAGTTTATCCAACCAGAAAGCGATCTGGAACCATGGGTAAGTTCTAAGCTTACGCTTATGGATCACTACACTGACGCGGTGAGTGACTACATGCAGTATAATCCGGAAGCTCAGGAGGACATGCAAGAACCTCAGGGTCTTCCTATGCCGGAGATGAAAAACGGTGGTGGTATTCCCGAACGCTACAAGAACATGGGCTTTACTAAAGTTGGTGTTAAGAAAGAATCTACCCGCCCCGGTAAGAAATGGATGGTGCTAGCCCAAAAAGGTAATCAATACAAAGTAGTCCATGGTGGCTACGACGGTATGAAAGACTATACCCAGCACGGATCCGAAAAGCGTCGTGATCGTTTCTGGGATCGTATGGGTGGTAAGAACTCTGCTAAAGCTAAAGATCCGTTTAGCCCGCTGTACTGGCACAAACGTTTTGGTACCTGGGCTGATGGTGGTGAAATTAGTGAATACCAAGATGGAGGAGACTATGTACCAGTGGGTGTTCCAACACCACAAATTCCAATTAGTCGAGAGTATGTCCAAGGAATAGCTGATAGATATAACCAACATTACTCAAAGGTTCGCAACATACAATCACCAATGCGTCCGGCATTTAGTAAGGACGATGGGTATGATAGTTTTTGGTATGATGAATATCTTCCGAGTCTTAAACCCAACATAAGATCTGCATCAGGGTATCTCGTTAAAGATGCCAAAGATCCTAATGAAAAACGTTTTGTAGAAACTGAAAAAAAATACCCACCTAATTTAGGAAAAAATAAAGATAATAGGTTCTCTACTGAGTGGGTTGAAAATTATGAAATCCAGGAAAGACCTTCAGCTAGATTAGAAAGTGACATTGTAAATGCTCTAGCAGATAAGAGTCGTCAGATGTCACCGTTTTTACGTGGCAACTATGCTAACGGTGGTGATACCCGTCAGATGAAGAAGGGTGGCGGATCTACTTTTTCAGGTAACGCTTGGTACGAAATGGGTGGCGGTTATGTCCCCGAGTTTATGGGATCTATGGCTTACCAACAAGGCGGACCAGTAGAAGGTGACGTCATGGATGTTACTCCAGAACAGCTTGAGATGCTGAAAGCTCAAGGTTACGAATTTGAAATTCTCTAACTATGAAGATACGTATAAAAGGTAAGGGATTACCTAAAGCCCAAATGTGGAACAGTCAGATTGGGATGCCCGGTACAGACTGGACTAAGCTTCAGCCGCGCATAGGGGTTCCTTCTATGCAGCTTACTCCTGAAGAGGAAGCCATGCGTCCGTATGACCCGACGTATCCTACCAGTTTTGGACCGTTAAACACAGGGGTTGGTCCGCAAGTTTCTCAAAAAGAAAGGGAGCTTCAACAAGCATATCAGAACGATCCGGAAGGAGCACGTAACTATGACTACGGTGTAGCTCAAGCTATGACGTCTAATTACATGAGTCCTAATAGTACCACGTCTAAAAAAGATCTTTTAAGCTACAATAGATTTTTAGGTAAGAAGTACAAAGACGATACTGACGACGGCCGCACAGAATTCCAAAACTTTGCAGAAGGCATGCAAAAACTTGGTAACTCTATCAAACTTGGGGTGGGTGTTGGATCTATGCTTACTGATCAACTTGCTGCATCAAAACGTGAAAGAGACTTTGCTACATACAGACGTAATCAACTTAACTCTGATGCTCTTTTCAAACCTGTATCTGGTACTCGCGGAGACTATGTCACTACCGGCTCACGTTTTGGTGAGTTTCGTCCTGACGAATATGTAGTTAACAGAGGGATGTTTGCTGAACAAGGAGGAGAATATACACAACCTATGAGAATACGCATCACAGCTGCTCCAATGCAGTCCATGGAATATGGCGGACAGTCTAACTACGGTCTAGACCTGGGCCGTCGTAAAGTCTATACAGACATGCCAGAGACCAGGTCCGAGATGTTCAACAGTACAATCAGTGCTGTACCTCGTGAAATGGCTAACATAGAAGCTGAAGGCGGAGAGACCGTATACGGTGACCTTGACGGTGACGGTGGTAATGAACACATGAAGATCACCGGGCCCAGACATAGTCAAGGTGGCGTACCGCTTAACGTTCCCGAGGGGAGCTTTATCTTTTCAGATACTAAGAAGATGCGGATCAAAGATCCTAACATACTAAAGTACTTTGGTGTCTCTCCTGTAAAAGGTGGCGTTACTCCAGCTAACATCGCTAAGCGTTATGATCTGAACAAGTACAAAGCCATTATAGAAGACGATAATCAGGATGAGCTGAACAAGACTACAGCTCAGCTAATGATGAAGAACTATCAAGACAAGCTTGGAAAGCTGTCTGTAGTACAAGAGTCAATGAAAGGTTTTCCTCAAGGTATTCCTCAGGTGGCAAAAGGTTACATGGATCCAGTAGAAGCAGCTTATGGTGGGTATATTATACCGAAAGCTCAAGATGGTAAAAACTTTAAAACCACGCAAGAAATAGCTGACTATTATAAAAACTACGGATACAGTGGTAAGCCTAACATCGGTGAGCTGCAGAGGTGGATGATAGAGAAAACAAAAACTGATCCTGCATTTGATAAAGAACTTTCTAACTACCTTAGGTCAGTAAACCTCACTAACAAGGGCAGAAGACTATATGGTAAGGATGCAGATAAGTCAAAGCTTACAGACGAACAGTTGTATGAGCAGTTTAATGATAACCTCTGGGAGTATCGTTTTCCCAAGCTCAATCCTCAACAAGCACCGGCTGAGATTATCACTAAGTACAGGTGTACAGAAAACGGTGTATCTGCTGTACGCGTAGATGGTCCTATGGCTTCTATGCAAGTTGGCTTGTTTGATACATACGAGCAAGCTCTGGCAGTATGCCAAGATGCTCCGGTAAAAACGAATCCGAAACCTACTGATGCTAATCAGGTAGGATCATACGGTAATGAAGAACTTCCGTTTGGATATATGACTCCGGATCTGGTCAATATGGCTGCCACTGCTATAGGTCGTCCTAAGAAGTACCTGCCGTATCGTTCACCGATCAATCTTCCCAGGGTAAGTCCTACCTTCTATGATCCGAATAGAGAGATAGCTGCTCAGAATGAGACAGCTAACATCATGGCTCAGAACGCCGCTACTTTTGCTAACCCTCAAGCTTATATGGCTAACGCAGCCAGACTCCAAGGAAGTCTTGCGGAAGGTGTAGCCAATACGATGGGCCGAACTCAGAATCAGAACGTACAGGTAGCTAACCAGTTTGCCGGTATCAATGCTGACATCATCGGTAAAGAGAACATGCTAGCTGCTCAAAGAGCTAATGATCTTTATGACGCCGGTGTAATTGCCAACCAGCAGTACGACAACGCCCGTCGTGTGTACAATAGAAACCTGGCAGCAAGTTATGCACAGGCTTTCGACAACCGGATGAAGCTGGGCATGCTTAACGCTGTCAATCCGATGTACCGTGTAGATCCTCGTACGGGTCGTTCTTACTACGTAAGAGGATATGATCCGTATAACTTAGGTTCAAACAGTGGTGGTGCTGGAGCTGTTTCAGGTACTAATTTCTTAACACTAAAGAATAAATACTTAAAAGAAGGATACTCTGAAAGTCTTGCAGAACGTAAAGCTGATCAAGACCTTACAGGCAACAGGGGTCGGGCTAGTTATGCTGATAATGATATGGACGGGGTTCCTGATCGTGCTTCTTACTCGATGGGAATGATGCCTGATATGTTTTCTTATCTTTCAAACATGGCCAGATTTCTTCCACAATCCGGTGCACAACGATAAAGGTTTACTTAAATAAACTTTTCAAGTTTAGTTTTAAACCTACACGATTTTTCGGTATATTATTAATGTAGACTATGGCAACATACTTACCTAACGTTACGGACGTACTTCCTGATCCGTCCCTGTACACACCTAATTTCTCTTACATGGATACCATGCTTAAGAGGAGGCAGGCTATGTATGAACAGGGCTTTGCTCAGCTGAATAGTGAGTACAATTTTGTAAACCGTAGCGTAACTAATCCTTACAGCTTGAAAGTTCGAGATGAGTTTCTTAGCCAGGCTAAGAATAATCTTAAGAACCTATCTGCTATGGATCTTTCTCAACGACAGAACGTTGACGCTGCCCGTAAAGTTTTTGAACCGTTTGTTCAGAACAAACCTGTACTCATGGATATGGCATATACTGCTTACATGGATCAACAGGAACAGTTGGCTGAAAGTGACAAGTATACAAATAGCGGTAAAGACTATAATGATTGGAGCGTAAGGGCCATGCGTAAACAGCGTAATGACTTTGCTAATGACGACATTAACAATGTCGGTCAATACTACACCAATCGTGTAAGTTATAAGAAGTACTATGACTGGAACAAGGAGGTCATGGAAAAAATGAAGGAGTTTAAACCATCAGTTATCCCGAGCTTTCAAAAAGACGGGATGCATATTGTTAAGGTCAAAGATTCATCCTGGACAAAAGAAGAGATCAGTCAATACCTAGATGCGGTTTTGTCTGATAATGCAAAAAGTCAAATGAGACTAGAAGCATCTGTCATTTATCCGGATGCTCAATCAGCAGCTGGGCTTTATGCCAATACGGTCTCTAAGTCTTTACCTGTTCTAAAAACTGAGATCTCTAGGCTGGAAACAGCTATGAAGATTGAAAAGAATCCTGAAAAGCGTGAGCTTATTAAGACTAGAGTAAAAGAGCTGAATGAAAAATCTGATAAGTTTACACGTGAACTAGATAGCATAAGTAAAGGAGATATTACTTTTTTGAAAGGGAACTGGCAGAACATGGCTGCGGCTATCTATATCAATAATAAAGTAGAGTCGTTAGCTAAAGGCTTTTCCCATCAGAACATTGATCAGGATATTACACCTGACCAGGTAGCCATGATGTATGCGCGTATGGCTTTTGACCGGGAAGAAAACCGAAAGAACCGGGAAGCTAAAGAAGAAGAAAAGGGACAAACCAGCAATCCTATTTCTGTTACCAGAGAAGGTGAAAAAGTTACTACAACAAAAGAGAGTCTCAAACATCTTGTTAATACAGCACAGAAAAACGCAGACAACAGATTTCTTGAGTTAAAAGACTATCTGACAACTCAAGATGCTTTTAAAAATAGGTCTTCTTCAAGTTTGACAAGAACAGAAGTTGAAGAGTGGATTAAAGCTAACCCTGGACATCCTGAAGTAGAAAAGTTTAATAATGCTGAACTTTTAGCTAACATTCGTAGAAACCAACTTGATGATTGGGATAAAGGAGCAGAAGATTACGCTCGACAGCAGATGGGTGAAGAACGGTATAAACAACTTACTGAGTGGCGTAAATTTGCAGGTCAAAAAGCTCCTGGTGCCGCAAATAGAGATAATGCTTTTTTCCAGCCTGAGCTTCTTCCTATTAATCGTTCTGATATGTCTCGACCCATGGTTTCAACGAATGTTGATATGATGAGAGCCACTCGAGATGTCTTCCAGAAAAATACTAACATCAACGGACCTGAACTGGAAAAACAATACAACGATCTTAAGAATGATTATAACAGTAAAGTAAATACTGTTGAAGTAAGTAAAAACACTAAAGGATTTACACTCAGTGTAGACAACAAGAATTATAAAAACGCAGTAGGTTATCTTGAGTCTATTTCAGGTTTGAACAATAAAGTTTCCGGAGTAAAGTGGTTTCCGACTTTAGACGGGTATGATATGACCTTTAAGATAGACGATGGTACTTCCAAGACTCCTATTGACCGTAAAAAAATGGCAGCTGATCTTAAGACATCTCTAGGAACTAGTGATATACAGTATAATGAAGATACTGACGTTTTTACTATTGGAGGTATTGGAACGAAAGTTTCTCCAAACTTGGATCCATTTAAAAATTTACCTCCTCTTGTTAGAGAGGCTCTTGGTTCAATAGAATCTTTTGCAGGCAGCCCTGGGCAAAAAAGAAGATCAGAGCCGCTAAACATTACAGGTAAAGCTGGTACTTATAGTGTACAAATAGAAAAGCTTTTTGGGACTACTCCTGAAACTGATAGATACGTACTATCTATTAATAACAGATCAGTCAATACTACAATTGAAACTTCTTTAGACG
>Ga0315903_10003811_pt1 | contig 20599 bp, 17 predicted proteins | sample LakEriMetagenome_7_FD_203524 | JGI IMG/M metagenome (GOLD analysis project Ga0315903, IMG submission 203524) | Freshwater fungal communities from buoy surface, Lake Erie, Ohio, United States - Buoy 2 MA119 | ecosystem: Environmental > Aquatic > Freshwater > Lake | place: USA: Lake Erie, Ohio... | reverse complement strand
AACAGCACCACATCACCTTTTTTACCTTTTTCGTAAGAAGCACGAACAGCATCCATTGCCGAACGGGTTTCGACGATGTTTGGCACGATATCGGAATAAGCTTCGATGATTCGCTGATTGTCGACTCCAAGACATACGATCGCTTTCACTTTGGTTTTAACCAGATCACGAAGTGATTCGTAATCGTTGCCCTTATCCACTCCTCCTACTATCCACACCACCGGCTTTTGCTGACATTCGAGCGCATACCAGGTGGAGTTGATGTTGGTGGCTTTTGAATCATTGATAAATTCAATACCATGCACATTCATGACATGCTCCATCCGGTGCTCGATGTTTTTGAAATCAGCAAAGCTCTCCCTGACTGTTTCCTTGCGGATGTCAAGCAGTCGCGATGCGATTCCTGCAGCCATCGTGTTGTAGAGGTTGTGTTTACCCTGAAGGGCGAGATTGAAGATTGACATATCTAAGATTTGGTTTTTTATATTGATGTGTAAATGGTTGTCCTTGACATAAGCTGACATTCCTTCTTCCCTGGTAATGGAAAAAGGAAACAGCGTCGACTTTACTTCATGGTTCTTCAGGCCGTTCACCGTGATCTCATCATCAGCACAATAAATCAGCGCATCGTCTTCCGTCTGATTGTTGGTGATTCTGAACTTAGCGTCGACATAACTCTGTAAATTATAATTGTACCGGTCGAGATGATCGGGAGTGATGTTGGTGATTACAGCGATATCTGCTTTGAATCCAAACATATCGTCGAGCTGAAAACTGCTCAGTTCGAGTACATAATGATCAAAATCATTCTCCGCTACCTGAAGCGCGAAGCTTTTGCCCACATTGCCCGCCAGACCTACATTCAATCCGGCCTTTTGCAGGATGTGATAGGTAAGCATGGTAGTGGTGGTTTTTCCGTTGGTTCCGGTGATGCAGATTTTTTTTGCCTTTGTATATCTGGCCGCGAATTCAATCTCCGACACCACAGGAATGCCTTCACCTCTCACCTGATGCATGATATCAGCCTTTTCAGGGATACCCGGACTCTTAATCACTTCAGTGGCCGAAAGAATTTCATCTGCGGTATGCTTTCCCTCTTCGAAACGAATACCTTTCGCGTTAAGCATTGCCTTATAAGAATCGCTGATAATGCCTTTGTCGGAAACAAAAACATCGAAACCCTGCTTCTGCGCAAGCACGGCGGCACCGCAACCGGATTCACCGGCACCGAGAATGACTATTTTATTGCGGTTGCTCACTTTGATTAGCGCAGTTTAAGTGTTACTATGGTCAGTACAGCCAGCATGATCCCTACAATCCAGAATCTTGTTACGATTTTGGATTCGTTGTATCCCAGCTTTTGATAATGATGGTGCAGCGGCGACATCTTAAAGATCCTTCGTCCTTCGCCGTACTTCTTTTTGGTGTATTTGAAGTAACTCACCTGTATCATGACCGAAAGATTCTCGATCAGAAAGATTCCGCACAGAATCGGAATGAGCAGCTCCTTGCGTACCGCGATTGCGAAGACGGCAATGATTCCACCCAATGCCAGAGAGCCGGTATCGCCCATAAATACCTGAGCGGGATAAGCGTTGAACCAGAGGAAACCCACACAGGCTCCGACAAAAGCGCTCATGAAGACCATCAGCTCACCGGTATTCGGAATGTACATGATGTTGAGATAATTCGCGAACACCGTGTTACCGGAAACGTAAGCGAAGATGGCCAGAACAGCACCGATGATGGCTGATGTTCCGGTGGCAAGACCGTCAATACCGTCTGTGATATTGGCGCCGTTCGATACGGCAGTGATAATGATGATCACCACAATGATGAATGCGATCCAGGTGAACTTACCTTCCTTATCGCCCATCCATGAAACAAGGTTGTTATAGTCAAACTCGTTGTTCTTCATGAACGGAATAGTGGTGGCTGTTGACTTAACATCCTTTGACGAGTACAAGGTATTTTCACTTGCCTGGATTTCATCAATGATGGTTGACTGGTGAGTCATGGTAATTGTTTGACCGGTATTCCGCTCTCTTACCACTACATCATCATGGAAATACAATACAGAACCTACCAGTAATCCAAGCCCTACCTGTCCGATCACCTTGAACTTTCCGGCCAGACCTTTTTTATCTTTCTTGAATACCTTAATATAATCATCGAGAAAACCGATCAGTCCAAGCCAGATGGTGCTGACGATCATCAGCAAAATATAGATGTTATCAATTTTGGTAAACAGCAGGACAGGAATCAGAATAGCAGAAATGATGATCAGTCCGCCCATGGTGGGTGTGCCCTGCTTTTGCTTTTGTCCTTCGAGACCCAGATCACGAATGGTTTCACCCACCTGTTTTTTCAGAAGGAGGGCAATGATGCGCTTACCAAGAAACAAGGTGATGAACAATGATATGATCACTGCCATGGCCGCGCGGAATGACAGGAACCGAAACACACCCGCTCCGGGTATGTCATACATCTTATCGAGATAATCAAAAAGATAGTACAGCATCAGCTTTCGAAAATTTTAAATGATTCTTCCAGTATCAGTTTGTCGTCGAACGGTTGTTTCACTCCTTTGATATCCTGATATTTTTCATGCCCCTTGCCGGCTACCAGGATGATATCGCCGGGATTGGCAAGACTGCAGGCTACCTTAATGGCTTCACGGCGGTCGGTCACCGATAGTGCTTTGCGATAGTGCTGGGGCTGAACACCGGCTTTCATATCTTCAATAATTTTTTCAGGATCTTCCGAACGCGGATTGTCGCTGGTGAGCACCACTTTGTCGCTCAAATCGCAGGCAATCTTCGCCATGACCGGGCGCTTGGCTTTATCACGGTCACCGCCACAGCCGATTACGGTGATCACCTGCTCATTACCGGTGCGCAGATCTTTGATCGTATTCAGTACATTCAGCAATGCATCGGGAGTGTGGGCGTAATCGACAATGCCGGTGACTTTGTTGCCGGAGATGATATATTCAAACCGGCCTTCAACAGCACCCAGACTGCTGATGGCGGTGAGTACATTAAGTTTGTCTTCACCCATAAGCACTGCAGCTGCATACACGCCGGTAACATTGTAGGCATTAAAGCTTCCGATGAGTCTGCAATGGAGCTCATTGTTTTCAATATTGAGAAGCAATCCCGTAAAGGTGTTTTCAATAATTCTACAGCGGAAATCGGCCATGGTTTTCAGTCCGAATGATTTGATATCGGCTTTGCAGTTTTGCACCATGATCTTGCCGTTGCGGTCATCGGAATTGTACAAGGCAAATGCATCTTCTCCGAGCATATCGAAAAATCCTTTTTTGGCGCGGATATACTCATCAAAAGTTTTATGATAATCGAGATGATCGTGTGTGATGTTCGTGAAAATTCCTCCTCTGAAATTCAATCCCGCCACACGGCGCTGAGCTACTGCATGAGAACTCACCTCCATGAAACAATGGGTGCAGTTTTCACGAACCATCAGATTCAGCAGGCTGTTCAGCTTGACAGGATCAGGAGTGGTATGCGTGGATGGAATCACCTCACCGTTGATCCTGTTTTCAACAGTTGAAATCAGTCCGCATGAATAACCCAGTTTTCTGAACAGTTCAAAAAGTAAAGTAGCGGTGGTGGTTTTGCCGTTGGTACCGGTTACGCCTACCAGCTGCAGTTTGGATGACGGGTTGTCGAAGAAGTTGGAGGCAATTTGACCCAGCGCTTCCTGACTGTCGGCTACCTTCACATAAGTAACTCCCTGTTTGATTTCCGAAGGAAGTTCTTCGCAAACAATTGCGGACGCGCCCGCTTCCACTGCCTGAGGAATGAACTGGTGTGCATCTACCTGGGTGCCTCTGATGGCCACAAACAATCCACCGGGAACCACCTCGCGTGAACTGAAAGAAACAGCTTTAACATCCACGGAAGTGGAACCAACCACTTCCTGAAGGCCTGCTTTATATAATATTTCACTTAACGGTTTCATCCCAGCTGCAATACGATTTCCTGTCCTTTTTGAATTTTTGATCCGGCGGTGATCGACTGGCTGATGACTGCGCCGCGTCCTTCTATACGTACCTGTAATCCCATTCCTTCGAGCACGTAAATAGCATCACGCAATCCCATGCCGACTACACTTGGTACGAGGTCGTGACGGAACTGCATATTGTTATAAGCCACCTGATCTCCGTCCTTCTGTACATTCACCCACTGATCGGGGCTGCCTTCCGATTTGGCCGGAATCCGAAGTGTTTTCACTACTTTATCTGTGTGGTTGTAATGACCTTTTTTGATAGAAGGAACATTGGAAGCCAGCAGCTGCTCTTCCTTGATTTCCTTATGCAGCTCAATGCTGGTTGCGTAAACTTTATCAGCTATCTCCTTAAAAATCGGAGCAGCAACCTGAGAAGCGTAATAGAGATTGTTATTGGGGGCATATACTACTACGATACAGCTGTAGCGCGGATTATCGGCGGGGAAGTAGCCCACAAACGATGCCTGATATCGAACCTTGCCGGACTTATATCCTTCTTTCGCGTTTGCGATCTGAGCGGTCCCTGTTTTACCTGCCACCTTATACTGAGCATGTTTCAGCAATGAAGCGGTTCCGTTCTCCACTACACCTTCCAGAATGGTTTGTGCCTTTTTAATAGTAGCCTGTGAGGCGATGCTGTCGCGGATAACGGTTGTTTTGAACTCCTTCACCACCTGACCCTTGTTGCGGATTTCCTTTACAAAAACCGGACTCACCATTTTACCGTTATTGGCAACCGCGTTGTAGAAAGTCAATATTTGCAAAGGAGTGAATGAACACTCATAGCCAATCGACAGCCACGGCAACGTCACCTTTGACCATAATTTGTCGCTGGTGTTTTTCAGATAAGGCTTTCCTTCACCGGTGATTTGCAAACCCAGTTTCTCACCCAAGCCCATATCGCGAAGGCGGTCAACAAATGCCTGAGGTTGTTTGGTGTAATACTGATGCACCATTTTTGAAATACCAACGTTGGAGCTGACTTCAAAAACTTTTTGCATCGACAGCTTACCATAAATTCCTTCATGCGAATCGCGCATGATTCTGTTGGCAAACTGCATTCTTCCGCCTTTGGTATCTACTGTATCATCGAGGTCGATATATCCGTCTTCAAGCAGCGCCATCATCGATGCCAGTTTGAATGTAGAGCCCGGCTCGGTACTTTCTCCGACAGCAAAGTTGAACGACTCATGATACACCCCGTTCTCATCACGCTGCAGGTTGGCGATGGCCATCACGCGGCCGGTTTGAACCTCCATCAGCACGGCACAACCTTTATCGGCATTGTGACTGCTGAGCTGTTTGTAGAGTGAACTCTGAGCAACATCCTGCAGATTGAGATCAATAGTGGTGATCACATCATTTCCATCCTGCGGCTCGATTTCATTCTCATCGTTGAGAGGCTTCCAGACGCCGCCTGATATTTTCTGCATCAGACGCTGTCCGCTCACACCTTGTAAATAGGAGTCGAATGCACCTTCAATACCAACCGGCTCCACACCTTCCATCTTATAACCAATGGTACGGGCTGCCAGCAAATTGAATGGCTTTACTCTCTTGTTCTTTTGCTCTGCAATCAGTCCGCCTTTGTTTCTGCCCATATTGAAAATGGGGAACTTCCGCACGGTGAGCATGTCTTTGTGCGACACATTTTTCTTCAGCAGAAAATAACGTCGCTTGTCTCTTCTGGCTTCCGACAAGAGTCGCTTGTATTCACGTGCCGGCTTGTCGCGGAACAGCCAGGCAAGACTCATGGAAAGACTGTCTATCTTGCTGTTGAATATCTCACTGGTCAGTCCGTCTACCATCAGGTCAACACGGAGATCATAAATCGGAACGGATGTTGCCAGCAGACTGCCGTCGGTCGAAAAAATATTTCCTCTGGCCGGATCAATGGTAACCGTTTTAATGGTCATGCTGTCGGCTTTGGCACGCCACTCATCACCCTGAACATACTGGATGTGCCAGATCCTGCCAACAATCGCAGCGCCAAACAAGGTCATCATCGCGAACACGATGTAAACCCGGATGAGGATGTTTTTGCGGTTGTCAGACATATATTACTTAGTTCTTAGTTTTTAGTTCTTAGTTCTTAAGGGATTCCCACTATCCTACTATCCTACTATCCCACTTTCCACTATCCCACTATCCCACTACCCCACTCACCTCTCCACCACCGCTGCTATCCTGATCTTCACCGGTGCTTCCACCGATTCCTTCAGTCCCTGCGGTTCTACCATGCGGGCAACTTCCGATTGTTTATAGATGAACATCAGCTCTGATTTGCCTGTAACGTAATCGGTCTTCAGTGCCTTGAGTTCCTTGTTGAGTTTATCGATATCGCGGATGGTGCGCTCGGCCTGATAACTGTTGGCGATGTACAGCAAACCGATCATCATCATGAAAAACAAAAACGGCAGCACACTGAGCAGCATGTCCTTGTTGAAGATGCCGAACACATTCAGAAAACGCAGGTAACGACGCGCGGAACCGAAGTTGTTGGACTGCTTTTTAGCAGGGGCTTCAGCAGGTTGAACCGGGGGTTTTACTTTGTTCATTTACTATAGAGGAGGGTCAGGTTAATGTCAGGAGGGTCAGGAGGGTCAGGAGGGTCAGGAGGGTCAGGAGGGTCAGGGGAGTCAGGAGGGCGCCGCACTGAGCTTGTCGAAGTGTCAGAATACTTTTTTAATTTTTCTCTGCCATTCTCAGCCGGGCACTTCTGGATCTGGGATTTTTATTTTGTTCTTCTTCTGTTGGGATGACCGGTTTTTTGGTCAGCATTTTAAATGGCTTCGGAGCGGTGTGTCCGTAGATGTCGCGTTCTTCGGTTCCTTCGTAGTTGCCTTTCGACATCAGGTTCTTCACCAGCCGGTCTTCGAGTGAGTGATACGACATCACCACGAGTCGTCCGCCCGGAGCGAGTACCTGAGCAGATTGCCCGAGCAAATCTTTCAGCGCGCCCATTTCATCGTTCACCGCAATCCGTAACGCCTGGTACAACCGTGCGAGGTATTGAGAAGCATTTGCTTTAGGCACCAGGTGATTGATGGCATTCCTGAAATCGGCTGATCCTGTGAAAGGACTTACCGCTCTCGACTTCACAATGGTTGCAGCCAGTGTTTTCGAATTCGGAATTTCACCGTACATCGAGAAAATGGAAACGAGTTCTTTCTCCGGAAGGGAGTTCAGCAGGTGGAGTGCGGTCACCCCTTCTCTGTTGTCCATTCGCATATCCAGGTCATGTTCAAACCGGGTGGAAAACCCTCTTGCGGCTACATCCAGCTGGTGCGATGAAACACCGAGGTCGGCAAGAATTCCGTTGACGGAAGTGATGCCGAGTTGCTGAAGTTGTTGCTGCATATACCTGAAATTGTCTCTTACCAGTGTTAGTCTTGAGTCTGTAGCCTTGTTTCGGATCGCGTCTTCATCCTGATCGAAAGCAATCAGTTTTCCCGAATTGCCCAGTCTCTCCAGAATGGCTTTTGAATGTCCCCCGCCCCCGTATGTCACATCCACGTAGACGCCTTCCGGTTTGATGGCCAACCCTTCCATGCATTCAATCAGCATGACCGGATCGTGGTATCCCATCAGTCGCCCTCCGGTTTTTGGTCGCCGAAAAGGTCTTCCGCCATATCGGCGAATCCTTCGGCATCTTCAGCAGTAGGAATGCGGTACTTATCCTTGGCCCAGATCTCAATCTTGTTTCCGTAAGTGGCAATCACTACTTCGCGGCCGAGAGCAGCCCACTCCTGGAGATGCTTTGGAATCAGCATCCTGCCCATGGAATCGAGCGTGATTTCGGCGGCACCGCTGGCGAAAAACCGCTGGTAATCGCGTGCCTTTTTCACGTAAGGATTCAACTTCATTACCCTGTCCAGCTCTTTCACCCAGATTGGATGCGGCATCATGGCCACGCAGTTCTCAAATCCGCGGTTGAGCACAAAACGGTCCTGCATCTCAGGCGGTAATTGCCTGCGCAATTGAGCCGGGACCAGGATCCTGCCCTTGTCGTCGACCTTCACGGGATATTCGCCTATGAGTTGCATGCCGGTGTTTGAAGTTGTGTTGGTTGCCCTTGCCCTTCAGCCTTTAGCTGTTGGGTGGGTAAAGGTAAATAAAGTCTTTCCACATTTTACCACACTTTGTTTATTTTGTTGATAAGTTTTTGCGGAGAGGTCCTTTTTTAAAGAATGAGACGGCAAATTTAGATGCTTTTACTGACTGATTGAACGAAGGTTTCATTAAAAAATTTTACGCAAGAAAGATTGTGGTAAAAAGTGGTGATTTTTGAAATGCCCGGATATCTTTCTAAATCTTAACTTTGACCGCAGTTCGAATCGCTTCGGATATGCAAAACGCTGATAACAAGAAGTTTATAGATATCGATGAGGTGTTCAGGAGTAAGAATCCGGGACTGTACCGGATTTTACCACGGTTCATCATCAACTACCTGAAAAAGATCACCCATCAGGAGGAAATCAATGACTTCATCAACCGCCACGGCCACAAGCAGGAGTTCGATTTTGTGGCCGCCATTGTGGAGGAGTTCGGGGCGAAAATTGAGGTGTCGGGACTGGAAAACCTGCCTGAATCCGGAGGCTGCATCGTGGCTTCCAATCATCCACTGGGAGGGCTCGATGCCATGTCGCTGGTGCATGTGGCTGCTGCCAGAAGAAAGGATATCCGGTTCGTGGTCAACGACATCCTGCTGCAGCTGAAAAACCTGCAGGGGATTTTTGTGGGAGTGAATAAACATGGCAAAAACTCGCAACAGGTCTTCAGCGGACTGGATGCGGTTTACGCTTCGGGCGGATGTACCATGATTTTCCCGGCCGGACTGGTTTCCCGGAAACGGAACGGCGTGATCAAAGACCTGGAATGGAAGAAAAGCTTCATCACCAAGGCCCGCAAACATGAATTGCCGGTAGTACCTGTATATATAGGCGGACGCAACTCCGGCTTCTTTTACAACCTGAGCAATTTCCGCAGCCGCCTGGGCATCAAGGCCAACATTGAAATGCTCTATCTGGCCGACGAAATGTACCGGCAAAAGAATCGCACCATAACAATTATCTTTGGCCGGCCGATACCCTATACCATGTTCGAAACCTCCTACACCGACCGCGACTGGGCGGTGCTGGTCAAAGAACATGTTTACAACCTCGAAAAACACGGACCGCTGATCACCTTTAACAAAGCGCCCCAACCGCATGCAACCCATCATTGAACCGGTCAGCCGGGAACTTCTGGAGTCGGAACTCAACCGCGACCGTTTTGTTCGCGATACCAACAACGGCAACAATGAGATTTACATCATCACACATTACAATTCACCTCATGTGATGAGAGAGATCGGCCGGTTGCGTGAAGTAACCTTTCGCGCCGCGGGTGGCGGTACAGGACTGGATTGCGATCTCGATGAATATGATACTCACGGTACGGTATACAGGCAGCTGATTGTATGGAATCCTGAAGACAGAGAGATAGTAGGTGGTTACCGTTTTATTGAATGCGGCACCGTTGACCGTGATGAGAACGGATTGTTCCGAATGGCTACCTCCGAGCTCTTTAAATTCTCAGATAAGTTTGTGAGTGACTATATGCCGCACACCATTGAGCTGGGCCGTTCGTTTGTTCAGCCCCGCTATCAGCCGTCGAGCGAGAACCGAAAGGGACTTTTCTCTCTCGACAATTTGTGGGATGGACTCGGCGCCATTGTGATGGATTACCCTCATATCAGATATTTCTTCGGTAAAGTGACCATGTACAGCCATTTTGATTCGCTGGCGCGAGATTATATTCTTTCGTTCATGAATTACTTTTTTCCGGATCGGGAGCAACTGGTATCGCCCATTAAATCATTGCCGGTAAAAAATGATGTGTCTGATTTCCTCCGTCAGATTGAAGGACAGGAATACAAAGAAGCTCATCGCATTCTCAACCAGCATGTACGCGAACGGGGCGAAAACATTCCACCGCTGTTCAACTCTTATATGAACCTGTCGGCCACTATGAAAACCTTCGGCACCGCATTGAATGATCATTTCGGTGAAGTGGAAGAAACGGGCATCATGGTAACCATCGCCGATATTTACGACACCAAAAAGGAGCGCCATATTACATCATATACACCAAAGGCAAAACGCTGAACCATGAATATCATTTCAGCGGAATTTGTTTGCAGCAACAGCGATTACAAAAAGTGTCCGGATACGGGTTTACCCGAATTCGCTTTCATCGGTCGTTCGAACGTGGGCAAGTCATCGCTGATCAATTCCCTTACGGGGAAAAAAGGTCTGGCGAAAACATCGTCCACTCCGGGCAAAACGCAGCTCATCAATCATTTTATCATTAACGAATCGTGGTACCTCGTGGATCTTCCGGGTTACGGCTATGCGAAGGTATCGCAGACCGAGCGATTGAAATGGGAGAAGATGATCAATGATTATCTCATGAACCGCGACAAACTTTTCTGCACCTTCGTACTCGTCGACTCCCGTCTGGAGCCACAGCTCATCGACATCGAGTTCATCAATTACATGGGTGAATCGGGCATCCCTTTCGCCATCATCTTCACCAAAACCGACAAGCTCACCAAAAACGAACTGAGTAAAAGCCTGGCTCAGTACAAGAAAAAACTCTTAGACTGGTGGGAAGAGCTGCCGCCATTGTTTGTGACCTCGGCGGAAAAAGGAAACGGTAAGGAAGAGGTACTGGAATATATTGGGGAGATTATGGCGAATGCTGAATGAAGGAGACTTTTTTCATTCCTCAATCCTTAATAATTTAATTTAAAATTTAGATTTACTTTCTCAATATTCATTCTCCCTTTTAAATCTCCATCAATCGAAATGAATTTTCGATGCCATCAGAAAATTTAAAATTGAAAGGGAAATTGAAAATTGTTGATTGAAGATTGAAGATTGAGATTTTATAGCAGGTGATTGAGGATTGAGGAATAGAGAAATGACCCATTATTCATTATTCATTATTCATTATTCATTATTCATTCCTTTACTCTCCGCCTCCAATCCTTTTCATCTCGCTCTCACTTCCCGTAGTGCGCTGACGTATGGTGCGGATTTGCTTGTTACCGAAACGCCAGGTGAAGTTCACACGCAGCTGCTGGCTTTCCCAGTTGCCGCTGGCACGACTTACGATACCTCCATAAGTATTGCGGCTGTCCCATGGAGCGGTTTCAAAAACATCGGTGACGGAGACTTTTAAGGTGGCCTGATCGCTGAACAATTTTTTCTGCAATCCGAGGTCAAGTGAACCCTGCGGATTGGTTTCATAAGACCCACCCCAAACACCACCGGAGTTATACCAGCCGGAAACTTCAAAAGTGAAACCCCAGGGAAGCTTGAAAGAATTTTGTCCGTACAGATTGAATGCCACCACATCATTGTCGATGGTTTTGTTTTCACCGAAATCGGCCAAATATTTCTGATTGTTCAAACTGGCATTCAGATAAACACTGTACCATTTGGTGATCTGCTGCGAGGTGCTGAAGTTTAAACTGATGACTTCTTCCGTTGCCAGATTTCGAGGAGTAATGTAGCTGATTCCACCGGGTAAGGTATCGGTGATCTGGGCGAAAAAGTCGTTGGTTTTGCTGTAACTGATGCTGGTAGTGGTGGCATACTTGAAAGTGTGCGACAATTCCACTTTATTGGAATACTGCGGATTCAGAAACGGATTTCCTTTACGGTAACTCAACTCATCCAGCTTGTTCTCAAAAGGATTCAGCTCTCCGTAATTGGGTCGATCTATCCTCGAACTGTACACCACCGCAACCGCGTGATTCTTGTGCACATTCCAGGTGAGGCCGGCGCTTGGAAAGAAATCGGTATAAGATCGCTCTACATTTTTATCATCAACCGTGGTTTCACTGGTGAGATCTCCTTCGCTTTCGGTGGTTTCCATCCTGACGCCCACCTGCGCGTCAAGCTTACCGAAGGTTTTCTGATAATTCAGATACAACGCGTAAACATTTTCCTGATACTCGAACTGGTTACTGCGGGTCGGATCCAATGTTTCATCAAAACCGTTAATGTTAAAGAAATTGAAAGTATTATCGGTATTGACGAGAGAAACTTTGTATCCTGCACCAAGTTTGCCTTTGAAAAGTTTTTGTGTATAATCAGACTTCAACGAAAAAATGTTAATGGTGGTGGGTGTTACCGACCGGTAAAAGGTGGATGATAACGGAAACTCTCCCTCCGGTGTCACATAAACGTTGGGCACATACGTATTGCGATCGTTGTCGTTGATGCTGTAATCAAAATCAGTTACCAGTTCACGACCGGTGGTATCTTTATATTGGTGATTGATGTTGAAGGTGAATGAACTGAATTCACTTACGAAAGTCTGATCCGATTTCAAAATACTGTCAACGGCACCGGTATAATAGTTACTGATGAAATTCTTTCCGTTGGAGGAACCATCCGACTCATTGACATTTCCATTCAGCATGATGCCAATGGTATTTTTCTTATTGATGGTATAGTCGATACCGCCTTTGAAATTGTATCCGGAGTAGGCTCTTCTGGTGACTGTTTTGGCCGTGAAAATATACGGACGTTGCTCACGATACAAATCGAAGTCGAACGATCTTTCGCCCCAGTTATAACCTAAATTACCGTAGACATTGAATTTTTTACTCCGGCTGTTCAGAGACAGGCCGGCATTGTACTTGGAATATCTTCCGACACTGTAACCGGCAGTTAACGAACCGTTGGTGCCGAAATTCTTGCTCTTTTTGAGTTTGATGTTAATGATACCTGCCGTTCCTTCCGCATCATATTTGGAAGAAGGGTTCGACATCATTTCAATGGCTTCCACATCGGTACTCTGAATGCTGCGCAGGTAATCGGCGAGTTCCGTTTCCGTCATGCGGGATGGGCGGCCGTCGATCTGCACCATCACACCTCCCTGACCCTTGAGCGTGATGTTGTCGTTGTTGTCCACCACCACACCCGGAGCTTTCTGTAAAAGCTCGAGCGCAGTACTTCCGGTAGCGTTGATGCTGCTCTCCACATTGAAAACGGTTTTATCTGCTTTCACTTCCACCAATGGCTTGAAAGCAGACACTTCAGCACCCTTCAGCATCACGGCTGATTGTTCCATCACGATATCAGGCATGGATTTCGTCGCGGTTCCGTCGAATGATAAAACAGCACTTTTATACGGATTGAATCCCAGGAAACTGGTACGGATGTAATAACTGCCCGCCTTCACACCTTCGAGGTTGTACTTCCCGTCAAGGTCGGCCACACTTGCCTTTGCCAGTGAGGAGTCAGCCACATTTCGCAACTCCGCCACCGCGCCAATCAACGGTTCTTTGTTGTTGCCAAGAATTTTTCCGGTGATGTTGGCGGTCTGTGCCGAAAGCTGTAAAGCGCTAAATATCAGTACGATAATCGCTGAAAAGAATCTTTGATAAAGAGCAGATCTCATAAAATGTCAATTTTCCTGCAAAAGTCAGCAAATAGTGTGGGATGGCAAAACACCAAATGATGTGATATGGGATAGTCATTAGTCGACAGTCGTTAGTCGACAGTCGTTAGTCAACAGTCATAAGTAGGTGTTAGGTGACAGGTGATGCGCTGAGCTTGCCGAAGCGTGACAGACTTAAATGATTTTAAAAATCAGATAAGATTTCATTAATAGAAAATTTCAATCTGATCACGTAAACCCACTAACCAACTATCCCACTAACCTACTAACCTACTACCCCACTATCCCACTATCCCACTATCCCACTTTTTTCATCTTCGCAAACTTCTCCGCGAAAGCCTTGATTTCATTCGCGGCTTTGTCGTCGCTGGTGGCGCGCTGGTAGGTATCGGCCATACTGCGAAAAGTTTCATAAAAGAGATGATGCATTTCTTCCACCATCATCTTCGGTGTCCAGAGATCAATGCGCAACGTGCATTTATCCTTCGCGTCCCAGATGGCAATCATCGCTGCTTCTGCTTCTTTCTCTCCTTCAATTCCTGAATCGTCGGCCGACCAGTGAAGTTTTTCGGGAAATTTATTTTCGTTGAGTGTAACGCTGATGCGGATGTCTGATTTTTTCATGTTTTATTTTTGTGGTTTATAGCCTGATTTCTCCAGAATGGCATTGGCATCTTTTTCGTTGAGCAAATCCACCAGGGTAATGTCAGGATTCTTTTTCATGTATTGCTGAACAATTCTGTAACCGATCCACGCTCCCACTTTACCGGGCGATTCCTTGGGGAACCCGCTGGTAGTGGGACCTTCGTTGATGTACTTCAAATATTCGGAAGGACTGGTATTGAAGAGTAGTTTATTTTCGATAAAAAACGCCCAGATGCTTGCTTCGTTTTCCTCGCACCAGGTCAGCTGTTCAGCAGAGTAACCGGTTTTGAGGGTATCAGCCATATCAGGGGCCATGGCATCCAGGTAGTAAAGTAATTTACCCTGATACACCATCTGACTCAGTAATTCCTTTTTCACATCACGAACATCGTAATCGCTCTCATACCAGCCGCGAATGACTGACACCACGGCATATTCCCTCGAAAAGCGGTTCGACAGGTATTTGGGCAAGCCCATTCGGGGATAAAACACATAATCCTTCCCCAGGAACATGTCCAGTCCTATGCCAATGGTTTCATGTGTGGTGATCACAGCATAATTGAAAGCCGACACATAGGTAACCACTTTCGGGACCTCCTTGTCGGGATAGTAATACCGGTAATGCTTCAAAAAGGAGTCCATTTCCTTTTTGATATCCTTTACGTCGCTGAATGCCGAGTCCACATCTGCCATCACCTCTGCTACTTCCTGATCTTTCAGAAAAAACCTCAGGTTCATGGCGATCATGGTGTCGTTTTCCTGTGGGATGCCCAGCACCTGGTGGGTAAACATATCAAAAAACTCACCGTACTGCTTTCGGATCGGTGTCAGGTCATTGACTGAAGTATCAGACAGATAGGCTGCCAGATCCTGCTCAAACCGCATGATCTCAACATCCGATTCGATATCGGAGACATCCACATCCAGCCGGTTGTCACCACACGAAATGAACAGGACACTGAGGATAACTAGTACAGAAACATTCCGGATAGTGGCCATAATCATCAGTAAATTTGCAATTCAAACGGCAAAACTATGAAGAAACTTGTTTTATCACTCCTGTTTGTGGCAATTGCCTCAACAGTTCTTTTTGCACAGTCGAATTACGACGAACAGAAATTTCACTTCGGTCTGAAGGCGTCTCCTGTAGTGTCGTGGGCCAGGATTGAAGCTCCGGGGGTTGAAAGCGATGGCATCCGCATCGGATTTACCTATGGATTGATGACCGAATTCGCCTTCACCAAAAACTATGCTTTTGCTACGGGAGTGGATGTATCATACAGAGGAGGGAAGTATACCCAGAAAGTTACTGCTATCAACACGCAAACATTGCAATTCCAGACTATTGATGTTACCAGAATTCAAAAGTTCCAAATGATTGAAATACCGGTAACGCTTAAGTTGAAAACAAATGAAATCGGTTACATGAAATATTACGGAATGTTTGGGGGTGTACCGGGGTTTATCGTTAAATCAACCGAGGATGTAGAATCTTCCAATCAGGATGTGCTTCCCGACCGCGATAAACGAGGAAACCAGTCTGACTTCGCATTTTTCAATGTGAGTTTACATGTTGGCTTGGGAATCGAGTACAACCTTGGCGGCAGCACCGCATTCACAACAGGCATTCACTACACCAACGGACTCATTGATATCTGGAAAGAAGAAAATGCCCAGATGCGCATGGATGCCATCACCCTCAATATCGGAGTCCTGTTCTAAAAAACCCCTTCTTCTCTATACCACTATATCCCGGCCCTTGCGTCGGGATTTTTTTTGTGGTTTTGAGAATAAACGGGCCCTTGAGAAGGTGAGTACGGAGTACAGATAATCGGATATAGGGATTACTGATGTACGGATTTGCGAATACGCGGTTTCGCGTGTCTCATTCACCACACAATCAAGCTCTTTAACCTGAAAATCTGCATATCTGTATTTCTGTATATCTGTAATCCCTATGTCCCTGCCTGCAGCAGGCAGGCGTGAATCCGTACTCCGTACCCCATTTCCGTAAAAGATAAGTCGTAATTTAGCGCCATGAAAATAGCGCTGGCACAGGTTAATTGTCACATTGGAAATTTCGAATCCAATTCAGCCAAATTCATCAGCATCATCCATGAAGCCATGTCGGGCGGCGCACATTTGGTGGTGTTTCCTGAGCTGGCCGTTTCCGGTTATCCCCCACTCGATTTTCTCGATTACCACCACTTCACTGCTGAGTGCTTGCACGCTGTTGAGCAAATCGCGGAACACTGCACCGGCATCACCGTCATCATGGGATCGCCCTCGTTCAATCCGGTGAAGGAAGGCAAGAACCTGTTCAATTCGGCTTTTGTACTATCTAATGGAAAGATCAGTCAGGTCGTACATAAAACCCTGCTGCCCACCTACGACGTTTTTGATGAATACCGGTACTTTGAACCCAATCATGAGTTCAGCTGCATCGAAGTAAACGGAGAAAAAATTGCACTGACCATTTGTGAAGATCTGTGGAATGAGGAAGATGATCCGATGTACCGTTTTTCACCCATGGATAAACTGATCCCTGAAAAGCCAACGCTGATCATCAACATCGCGGCATCTCCTTTCGATTATGCTCATGCTGAAAAGCGAAAAGCCATCCTGAAAAGAAACGCCGAGAAATTCAGTTTGCCTCTGGTGTATGTCAACCATACCGGGGCGCAAACCGATTTAATTTTCGACGGCGGTTCTCTTTTCATGAACGCAAAAGGTGAAGTAGTACAGGAACTAAAATATTTTGAAGAAGATATTCAGATCATTGACACGGCACAGCCAGAATTCCGAACTCCATCAGTTGCCGCCTCAAAATTTGAACGCATTCACCAGGCACTGGTACTTGGCATCCGCGATTACTTTACAAAGTTGAATTTTAAACAGGCTACTTTGGGTTTATCCGGAGGTGTTGATTCTGCTTTGGTGCTTGCACTGGCGGTTGAAGCTCTCGGCAAAGAAAATGTGATTCCGGTGATGATGCCTTCACCTTTTTCATCCGGCCATTCGGTGGATGACTCGGTAGAGCTGGCCAAAAATCTGGGTGTTGATGCAGTCAAAATTCCGATTGAAAATATTTACAATGAGTTTATCAATGCTGCCGATCCGTTTTTCAAAGGCAAACCTTTCGATGTGGCGGAAGAAAATATTCAGGCACGCATCAGAGGAACGCTGGTGATGGCGCTTGCAAATAAACACGGTTACGTACTGCTCAACACTTCCAACAAAAGCGAGCTGGCAGTAGGCTACGGCACCCTTTACGGGGATATGGCAGGTGGTTTGTCGGTAATCGGAGATCTCTACAAAACCGAAGTATATGAACTTTGTCGTTACATCAATCGTAACGGTGAAATCATTCCTGAAAATATCCTGACCAAAGCGCCCTCCGCCGAATTGCGGCCCGGACAAAAAGATTCCGATTCGCTTCCTGAATATGATCTTCTTGATTCCGTTTTACGACTGTATATAGAAGGCCAGCTTGGTTACGATCAGATCCTGCAACAGGGATATGATGAAAAGCTGGTCAGCCGTGTTTTGCAAATGGTCAACCGCAATGAGTACAAACGCTTTCAGTTTGCACCGATACTGCGGGTTTCACCTAAGGCCTTCGGCCGGGGGAGAAGAATGCCGCTGGTGGCGAAGTACCTGGGGTAGGTCTAATTTGCATTGGCTATTCTCATAATCAATTATATGTCGTATAATGGCAAGTAGTCCAGCTTATATGACTTATAAGCATATTTACCACTTCTCGGGTTAGATAACACTCCAATGTTGAAAACAAGTTTGCTGAAGGTGGCTGCAACACATTCGCAATAGGTTAATTTTGTCTTGTTAAAAAAAATCCCATGAAAAAAATAACCGCCATCATATTCGCCCTGCTTTTCGCCGGCAGCAACCTTTATGCACAAAACACAACTGAAACATTCGCTAACGGCGACAACGTACTTGGACTGGGTGCCGGAGTTGGGGGTGTTTACGGAATTGGCAGCTATTCCACACAAACTCCCGTATTTGGTGTTCAGTACGATCGCGGGATCGTTGAACTCAAAATGGGCGGTGTGATCGGTGCGGGCGCATTCGTTGGTTACAAAAACTATGTTTATAAATTCGGAAACGACCGCGTGAAATGGAACATTTGGGTGATTGGTACCCGAGGCACTTTCCATTACGACCTTTTCAAAGTTGAAAACCTCGACACTTACGGAGGTTTAATGATTGCCTTTCACGTTGTGAATGAAGATTTTTCAGAAAACTACCCCACCCTCGGCAGAACAAATTACAAGAGCGCAGCTTATGCCTCATTGATGGCCGGAGCTAAATATTATTTTGCCCCCAGTATTGCCGGCTATGCTGAGGTTGGATACGGTGTCTCCTGGCTGACCATGGGCATGGCGTTTAAGTTCTGATTCATTCACTGTCGAATAACAAAAAACCCCGGACCTCAGTCCGGGGTTTTTTGTTTATAACTAAGTGACTTTTGATTACTGGATCTCCCAGGTATCGCGGCCTCTGAGCAGGGCATTGAGGTCGCCTTCCCCTTTTTTACCGATGGCTGCATTGATTTGCTGAGCCATTCCATCTTCATAACAAGGGCGATCTTCCACATAGAACACACCGAACGGACGCGGGAAGTGATCACCTCCTTTGCGGGGATTGTCAAAGAAACGGCTGAGAATCGTTGCTTTCACGCGATCGGTTTCATCGTGTATCCACAGATCAGTAGGAGAATGATCATCGTTCATATCAACAATTACAGGTTTGAAACCGTCAAGTTTCACTCCCTTATCGGCATTCGCTCCAAAGATAAGCGGCTTTCCATGCTCCACGAAAATGGTTTCAATCTTCTTGGTTTCCTTATCGGTGAAGATCTCAAATGCACCATCGTTAAATACGTTACAGTTCTGGTAAATCTCAACGAATGAAGTTCCCATGTGAGCGTTCGCGCGACGGAGGACCTCCTTAAGATGCACAGGATCACGATCCATGGAACGACTCACAAAGGTGGCATCCGCGCCAAGCGCCAACGCTGCCGGATTGAAAGGATGATCCACAGATCCCATGGGGGTCGACTTGGTTACCTTGCCTTCTTCAGAGGTCGGAGAATATTGTCCTTTGGTCAGACCATAAATTTCATTGTTGAACACCAAAAGGTTCATGTTGAAATTTCTTCTGAGCAGGTGAATGAAATGATTCCCTCCGATCGACATCGAGTCGCCGTCACCGGAAACCATCCATACACTCAGATCGGGACGTGCCGCTTTGAGTCCGCTGACAATAGCCGCAGCACGGCCGTGAATACTGTGCATACCGTAAGTTTCCATGTAATAGGGAAAACGGGAAGAGCATCCGATACCGGAAATAAACACAATGTTCTCGCGTGGAATTCCCAGTTCCGGGATCACCGTTTGAACCTGCTTCAATATAGAATAATCGCCGCAACCTGGACACCATCTGACGTCCTGATCGGTTACCAGATCCTTGGAAGTCATCTTCGGTTGTGCGGACGGAGTTGCTAATTCTGACATAGTATGTGGGTCTGTTGAATGTTTGAATTGAATTATTTAGTCATGATGCTTTCGATTTTCTCGAAAATTTCACCGGCCGTGAAGGGTTGTCCCTGGATTTTATTGTAAGGGATGGCAGGGATCATGAATTTATCACGAATCACTTTCACCAGCTGGCCGTTGTTCATTTCGGGAATCAGTACCTGATCGAAGTTATAGAGCAGTTCACCGAGATTTTTCGGGAAAGGCTTGATATAACGGAGGTGAGCATGGGAAACATCATACCCCTTGGCACGGGCTTCAAGAACCGCAGTTTTGATGGAACCGTAAGTAGAGCCCCAGCCCAAAATGAGGAGTTTGCCTTTGTCATTACCGGTGTCAACTTTCTGCTCGGGAATGAAATCAGCGATTTTCTGTACCTTATTCTCTCTCATATGCACCATGAACTCATGGTTATCGGCATCGTAGGAGATATTACCGGTTTCGTGCTGCTTCTCAATTCCGCCGATACGGTGCTCGAGTCCGGGTGTTCCGGGAACAGCCCAGGGGCGGGAGAGTTTTTCGTCACGCTTGTAGGGAAGGAATTTTTCGCCATTCTTTTCTTTAGCGAAAGTCACTTTGATTTCATGAAGGTCATCCGCCTGAGGGAATCTCCACGGTTCTGCACCGTTGGCAATGTAACCGTCGGACAGCATCATGACCGGTGTCATGAACTCCACCGCAATTTTGCAGGCTTCGAAAGCGGTCTGGAAACAATCGGTAGGAGACTGCGCAGCAATCACCGGCATCGGAGCTTCTCCGTTTCGTCCATAGAGCGCCTGGAGTAAATCCGACTGCTCTGTTTTGGTGGGTAATCCGGTTGAAGGACCGCCACGCTGAACGTTGATGATGACCATCGGGATCTCCAGCATCACGCCTAGTCCCATGGCTTCTCCCTTGAGGGCAAT
>Ga0315903_10003809_pt1 | contig 20607 bp, 13 predicted proteins | sample LakEriMetagenome_7_FD_203524 | JGI IMG/M metagenome (GOLD analysis project Ga0315903, IMG submission 203524) | Freshwater fungal communities from buoy surface, Lake Erie, Ohio, United States - Buoy 2 MA119 | ecosystem: Environmental > Aquatic > Freshwater > Lake | place: USA: Lake Erie, Ohio... | reverse complement strand
AACCAAAAGAACCAAAGCCTTCTAAGATGCTCCAGACCTTATCGATCACCTCTTGGCTATAACCGTTCTTAGCTGCTTCTGTTCTAAAAAACTTTTCTATTTTTCTGGCTGTTCCTGGTTTTTCTAGAGATCTTCTAATTTCATCTGCCCTAGCTAAACCACAGCCAGTCATCTTGTGAAGAATTCTTAGAACATGCTCATGAAATATCACAACCCCATAGGTTTCCTTCAAGATCGGTTCTAGATCTTTATGGATATACTCTGGCTTTTCAAAGCCGTGTCTTCTGTCTAAATAAGGCAAGATCATGTTGCCTTTCATCGGCCCTGGTCTAAACAAAGAAATCTGAATGGTTAGATCATTGAACTCGGTTGGTTGGTGCTTACCGGTTAGTTCTCTTTGCCCAGGGGATTCAATCTGGAAGATACCTAAGGTATTGGTTGTTCTAATATCCCTAAAGGTTGCTTCATCGTTTTTAGGAATAGCATCTAGGTCTAAATCAAAGTTCCTGGTCTTTTTGATTTGCTGCACCGCATAGGCCATAGTTGACTGCATCCTTACCCCCAATACATCAAGCTTTAGAAAGCCCATTGGGTCCATGTCATCCTTATCGAACTGACTCATCGGTAAGCCCATACCGCTAGGTTCAACAGGAGTCAAAGTTGGCAAGCTTAGATCACCAAGGATCACCCCACAGGGGTGCATCGAGATATGCCTAGGGATACGGTCTAACCGCTCAGTCATATCAACCAACAGGTTCATTACCCGGTTACGCTCAACCTCCTCAGCAAACTTGGCTAACTCAGGCTTTACCTTCAAGGCATTACGGAAACTAGAGGCACTAAATCGCCACATCGATTCAGCGATGCTATCAACCTGGTCAGGTTCTATTCCCAGCGCTAATGCGCTATCGCGCATAGCACCGCGACCTCGGTAGGTCGATTGCATAGACAGCAAAGTAACTCGCTTAGAGCCATAGCGCTTGAATATGGCTCTATAGATGTCATGCCTTCTAGCTGATTCAACATCAATGTCAATATCAGGTAAAGAAGACCTTTCAACCGATAAGAACCGTTCAAATAGCAAATCATGCTCAATCGGATCAACCGAAGAGATACCTAACAAGAAGTTCACCAGTGAACCAGCACCGCTACCTCGAGCAGCGATGCGGATGTTCATGTCTCTAATCATTTGAGCAACATCGGCAACAGTCAGGAAGTATGTTGAGAAGCCTAGTTTGTTTATAACGATCAACTCCTGATTCAACCGGTGTTGAATCTTAGTTAGTTCTTTCTTCGATACAGCTGGGTATCTCCAATTAAGCCCCGCCTGGACTTTCTGAAACAACACTTCAAAAGGATTGCCTTCTATACCCAGTGCTTCCTTTTCAGGGGTTTTTGGTTTACCCCAACCACAATCAGATACTGGATCTAGCCGGCACAAATCTCCAAGCAGATTAGTGTCGGCTATCAGCTTCTTAGCTCTTTTGGTTCCAGCTATCTCTACCGCAACCGAAAGCATCTCCTTGGAAGATTTCAAATAGGCTTGAGCATTCGGTTGTGGTTCAAACTTCCCTAAAGGTTCTAAGAATCTGGCAGCATCGAGAATATCTGCAGTAATTGCATCATCAGGGTTGATGTAACGAACAGCATTGGTAATCACAGCTGGAACAGCATAAGCATCTGCTAGTTCAAGCATCCTTGATGCTTGAACAGTTGAATACATCTTGCCTGGTTCAGTCAATAAAGAAACTATTTCAATACCTAGAACACCAGGAGATTTGAAGTATTCAATCCACTGCTGCAGTAACTTACTAGCTAAGCTCTTAGACCTACCTAGAGTTGCCTTACCAACATCAGTGGTAGGGCCTAGGAGGACAGTGCAGGTAGAACCAACCAATTGAGCCAAACTAGATCTCTTAATACCAATTGCTTTACCCTGGTGAGCTTTTGAAACAACAGCACATAAACCAGCCCAACCTAAACCTTTGTTACCCCCATGGGCTAAAATAACTACCCTTCCTAGAGAACTACCGTCTTCATCTAGAACCGGTAGATCAACACCAACGATGGGGGAGAGCCCAACAGCAAGACATGCTCCAATGTGTTTAACAGCCCCATAGAGTCCATCCCTATCGGTTAGAGCCAAAGCACTAAAGCCTAGATCACTGGCTGCTTCAACCATCAACTCAGGCCGATTAACCCCGTAATGCGAGGAAAAGCCTGAGGCTGTATGGAGGTGTGTAAAGCTCATCAAAGGTCCTATAAACTAATATCCGAACATATGTTCGGATATAGAAGTTTATAGGTTTGGGCTGACATTGAGAGACTGAAGCACGAATTTGAAGTAAGTACTTGAATGGGATCGTGAGAATGGTTACGAGCTCCTACTCCATAAAGTGAGAATGAATTTCCAAGGGAAAGTGGTTAAACCATTGATTTGAAATAGTGAACCCAGGCGGACAAATACCCGAATCTCAAAATATGAGCAAGAGGCTATGTCTGGCGTGTTCGATAGAGTGTTGGAAAATGCGAAAAAGTGGAGTGAACAACACGAGTATCCTAGATAAAGTGTCAAGAAACACGATGAAACGAAAGCATCCAAAACATAATTGAAATGAGAGAACTCAACTTGGACCAGATAGCTTTAAAGTATGAGAATAAAGTTTTTCTCACAGACTCAAGACGAATGGATGAATTACCTGATGAATCAGTGGGGCTTATTGTAACTTCACCCCCCTACTTCAATGTGAAAAACTATGCACTGGATGGGAAGCAGCAATTAAGGCGGTCGAGATCGAATTCAAATCAGATTGGCGATATTTCTGAGTTCAGTGATTTTATTGACGAACTTCTTATTGTCTGGAAAGAATGCCTGAGAGTCCTAAAACCAAATGGCAAGCTTGTAATAAACGTACCTTTAATGCCTATGTTGAAATCTGAATTTAGCACCCATGAAAATAGGCACATCTTTGACCTAAACTCATCAATACAGTCCTCTCTATTAAACGGGATTCCAAACGTGCATCTCTTGGATACCTATATTTGGAATAGAACCAACCCATCCAAAAAGCTTATGTTCGGCAGCTACCCTTATCCTTCAAATTTCTATGCCCAAAACACAGTTGAATTCGTGACTGTCTATGTAAAAGAAGGAAAGCCAAAGCAGCCACCTAAAGAAATCAAAGAGTTGAGTAAACTTAGCCAGGAAGAGTGGGTTGAATACACTAAACAAATCTGGAACCTTCCAATTCCCGGTAAAGGTGACTTGGCATTTGGTGAACATGCCGCTTTGATGCCTGAGCAAATTGCTGAAAGGTGCATAAGGCTTTATTCATTTGTTGGTGAAGTAGTTTTGGATCCTTTTGCTGGAAGCGGAACTACTTTGAGAGTAGCGAAAAAACTTGGGAGAAAATTCGTAGGCTATGAGGTGATGTCTCAGTACAGAGAAATCATTGAGAAAAAAGTGGGCCAGAAGGCCTGTGTTCCAATCAAGCGATTGAAAAACGTGTCAGCAAAGCCGATCATCGAATTGGATGTAAGAGTTGACTTGATAAAGGAATTAGGCGTCCTAGACAAAGTGATTAAGTCGTCCTATTCTAGGTTGCTCGAGAAAATACCAAGTAACTCAATAGACCTAGTCGCAGTTGATCCACCTTACAACCTAAAAAAAGGTGACTGGGACAGCTTTGTGACTCATCAAGAGTTTGTTCAATTCACCAAAAAATGGATTAATCAGGTTGAGAGCAAAATTAAGCCAGGTGGGTCTTTCTATATTTTCAATACACCGAGAAACTGTGCCTTTATTCTTCAACATTTGGAGTCGCTCGGATACCAGTTTCAAAACTGGATCACTTGGAATAAAAAAGACGGATTTACAGCCACTAAATCGAAATATCTTCCCGAATCTGAAGCGATACTATTTGTCACTAAACCTGGAGCTAGTCACACCTTTAATGCAGACCCTGTCAGGGTTCCGTACGAGTCTTCCTCCCGTATCGAAGCAGCCAAGCAGAAAGGCATCTTGAAGAATGGTAAAAGGTGGATTCCAAACCCCGATGGTAGGCTGTGCCCGGACGTTTGGTTGTTTCCAAGTGCACGTCACGGTGACAAGCAACGAGGAAAAGTCATCGTCGCCGAGCATCCCACTATCAAACCCTTGGCACTAATGGAGAGAATAGTTTTGGCTTCATCAAACCCAGGAGACATTGTTCTGGATTGCTTTGCAGGAAGCGGGACGACTTTAGTTGCTGCAGCTAAAAATGGCCGGCATTATGTTGGCTGTGATATCAATCAAGATTATGTAAACTTGGCTCGAAAGAAAATAAGGCAGGTGTTGAACGAAAATGAAAGTTGATTTGCAACCCTTAGCACCAGGAAACAATTCTCTCGCCTATCTTGAGAAACGCATTTTGGACGACAATTACAGGGGTGATGTGTCTTCTCAACACAATCGATGGACTTTTGAAGATCTTATTTACGTCCTGAAGGAACTTCAGGCTCACAAGGGATCAAAAAACCTTTTGCAAATTAGGACCACTGACAAGGCTAAGAGACCAAGGAATGTGGCAGATGAATTTGACTACGCTGAATTTTGTGAAAAAGTTAAGAAGCATTTGAACAAGGGGTCGCAAGATTCAATGCGCAAAAACTGGTTTGTCGATTGGCATCGAGCTGGTTGGTTACAAAGATTTGATAAGAATGGGGATGAGATAATGCCTTATTCGAAATCCTCAGTTAAGTTTGTAAAAATTTCACCAGAGGGCATGAAGTTCTTGTCCACTTCATCTACCTTGGACAAATACTACGTATTCTCTAAAGGTCTAGACAGTCTGTATTCCGGAACATTAGAGGTTGTACTTGATTTATTGCGTAATTATTCACTCGATTACGTCGATTTACACGAATTCACCTTCTTTGTTACTGGAATATCCACCCCAGGCAGCTTCTCTTTGAGCAGATCTGAGGCTGTTGAATTAATTAGGGAGTGGAGAAACATCACTTCTCTCAACCGTCGAATGATCGACGTTCATTTATCTAAGCAACTGGTTAAGTCACCCAAAATCAAGACAAAGATCAAGCAGCGAGATTACCACAATTGGATCAACAAAACTCAGCAAACTTTTTCCCTTCTGCAGCAGTCCGTGTATTTTGAGTTAAGAAACAACAGCAACTTTAGCCACTTCGATAGGCTTTATTTAACAGGTTCAAATGTGGAGCCTGGGAGTGAATATTCTGGTAAACCCAAAGCGAAGTTAAGTCGTAATTCTCAACAGAAATCCGAATACTTCGCAAAGCATGGAATAAAGAAACACAAGGGTTTCGAGCTCCATCACATTGTGGCACTAACGTGGGCCGAGAGCGACCACGAGTTTAAACTTTTTGACAATTGGCAAAACTTGATTTACATCGACGCTTTCACCCATGCAAAGGTTTCTCAATCAGGGAACAAGCATGTGCGGTTAGTTATATCCGGAGATGGTTTGGCACTCGAAGCTCACGATGGGGAGAGAATAGAGTTAATTGAAGGTGAGAATTTAATATATAGCAGAGCTTTAAAAAATAAAATGCTGACCTATAACTCTCGCTTAAACGATTCAAAAGTAGACAAGCTAATACCGAAGTTGAAGTCCGATACCGGCAAAGCATTTTCGGTGTAGTTACTTAAGCTATTCTAGAGCGAGATTAGATCAGTTATGTCTCTCAACTCGTTTAGAGGGATTAAATGGGCCTTTCCGTATGGAAGGTCAACTAGGGGGAAAGAAGGAATCTGTTCAATTAGCGACCAGCCAGCAATTATGCAGGTATCGCAAGCGTTTACGTTAAACATTTTAGTCATCTTGTCATAACCATTTACAAACAGTTGAACGCTACAATAATAGTTCTTTTTCTTTGCAGCTTTAAGTTGAGATAGATTGTAGATACCATTTAATGACTGCCAATCATTAGGCTTTGCAAATCCACTCGTTTTTATTTCAACTATCTTATTTTTTATTACAAAATCGAAATCATCAAACTCGCCTGCTTGAAGTTGAAAATCAAAGTCCACTTTGTTTTGGGTCAAGTATTTCCTAAAGATCAACTGACCTACTGTACCCATCGTTATCATGGCAAGGCGTTGATTTTGATCTAAATTAAACCGATTGTACTCGAATCCCAACCTCGCTTTGGCGTGAGCTCGGGCTTCTTCAGATAATTCTTTTGCTACCTTTAGCTCAATCACACTTTTCATTCAACCACTGTATTAGGTTCAAGTGCATTTTCGAAATTGATTTCTTGGTATCATCACCCCGAAAAAAGGACGAGCGGCTGATTTAAATCAGAACCTCTAAAATTACTCAAACCTTCGGATTAGCTTCCAGGCTCCGTTAGGGGGGTTGTGCAGTAAGTCGAAGACCCCACCTTCAACTACCTTCAACCGCCACATCTCTACTTCTAGAACTCCAGAACCTATGCCTTTTTGAGCTCTTTCACCTACCCACCATTCAGATCTAGAGAACCATCTAGAAACCCCATTTCCAACGAAATAGTCCTTTTCTCTCCATCTAAAGCAGGTAGGAATACCCAAAGCATCCACCAAAACAACCACAGTCTCATCTATACGTCCCATAACAGCCCCTATAAAGCTATAAAATCAATAATCCGAACAAATGTTCGGATATTAGAGTTTATAAGGTTGGGCTGACATTGCAAGTTGGCCAAATTAAATCTCGAAGATAGTTGAAACTAATTAATATCTTGAATGGAGTCCAAACGATCTTGCCAAAGTTGAGAAAGTTCTCGATTATCTATCTCTAAGTACAAATCACGCAGAAGGGCCATGGCTTGTTTGTTATTCTTTTCCCCACAAATTTCTAACCACTTCAAACTATCTTCGTAATTCTTGTTCGTCTTGTAAAGCTCTGACAAGCTAATCATTGAATCTTCGTCACCCAGGCTTGCCGCCTTTAACCACCAATATTCAGCAGCCTTGAAATCCTCTGATTCTTTTGCTAGATCCCCGAGCGAATCCATGGATGCTGCATGCTGAAGCTCTGCCGCTTTGGACCACCAATCTTTGGCCAAATCAAGTTCATTCTTTTCAAACGCAAGCCATCCCAGAGAATACATCGAAGATGGATTACCTTCGCAGGCGGCTTTCTCCCACCAAAGCTTCGCATGCTCTATGTTGTCCTGACTTTCAAACAAGTCACCGAGGTTATCCATTGATACAACGTCACCCAAATTTGAAGCTTTTGTAAACAACTCGATTGCTTCAGAAAGGTCCTCTTTCGTCCATTTCAGCAAGCCCATTCCCCTGACTGATAGTATCTGATTCATTGAGATTCCTTTCTTGAACCATTCTTCAGCTTTCTCAAAATCTTCCTCATGTGCTGCCAAGCGTCCTAATTCGAAAATTGCCCAATCATTCTCAAGGGCGGCTGACATTTCCCACCATTTTTGAGCGGTAGCCTGGTCATCCATGTCCAATGCCAGCTCACCCAACTTGAACATGCATCCTGAATGGTTCAGGTCAGCCCCCTTTGTCCACCACTCTTTAGCTAAAACTGGATCATCTCTTTCAAATGCCAGCCAACCTAAGGAATACATTGACCATGAGTTCCCTTCGTCAGAGCCTTTTTTCCACCATTTTTCGGCTTCCAGTAAATTCCCTTGATCTTCATGTAAGTCGCCAAGATTATCCATGCAAACATCGTCTGACAATTCTGCTCCTCTAATCCAGTAAATCTCTGCATGAGATATTCCTTCAATCTTCCATTTCAGCAATCCCATTCCTCTATAAGAAAGTGCTTGGTGGAGAGCAATGCCTTTCTCAAACCAGTATGAGCTTTCAGTGTAGTTGTCACTTTCCATCTCTAAGAAACCTAGTTTGAAAATCGCAACTTCGTCGTCTAGTTCTGCAGCCTTCAGCCACCAGAACTCTGCCCCAACCTTGTCTCCCTCTTCCATTTTTAATGTCCCCATTTGCCGCAATGACCAATCGTCGTCTAGTTCTGCAGCCTTCTGCCACCAGAACTCTGCCCCAACCTTGTCTCCCTCTTCCATTTTTAATATCCCCATTTGCCGCATCGCCCAAGAATTGCCGAGAGCTGCAGCTTTCATTAATAGGTCTCCGCCTTCTTGATCTAAGCCACTACGTTTTTTAAGGAGACCTAAACTAGCCATGGACCAGGCATTTCCCAAATCTGAGCCTTTCTCCCACCAAAACTGTGCCTGTGCAAGGTCACCAGCTTCTTCATATAGATCTCCCAACCTGTCCATGGACACTTCGTCGCCTAGATTTGACGATTTACGCCACCAGTACTCAGCTAGAGACATGTCTTCTTGGCGATCAAAGAAAAGCCCCAATTGCCTCATGGCCCAAACATTACCCCTGTTTGCTGAATTCTTGAGAAGAGTTAAACCTTCTTCAACTCGACCTTCATCGACATATAAATTACCTAGGCTTGCAGTGGCCCAATCGTTGTCTTGCATGGAGGCCTTGGTCCACCATTCTTGAGCCTCGATAAGCTGATTATTATCCCGGTAGTAATCACCCAAAGAATCCATGGCCCATTCATTTCCAAGAGCAGCGGCCTGTTTCCAATATTCAAGTGCTTTCAGCGAATCATTCAAGAACTCTTTGTGCAAATCTCCAAGCCAGTCAAGAGCTTTATCATGATTTGACTGGGCTGCCTTTTGCAACCATTCTTTGCTGAGATCAGGATTTTCAGCTTCGAAGTAGAAACGGCCGATTTGAAATTGGATTTCTGGTTGCGAAATGTCCAAAGACCTTAATATTTGAAAAGTTGCTTCTCTAAATCCTAATTCAAAGGCATTTTCGGCGACTTCGACGAAATTAAGGTCCATGGCTAATAAATGCTGAGGCTCCCAAGAAGCGGGTCTTTTTCTGTCCCATATCGGGTCAAACAAGGTAAATTTTGAGCGATCCGCTATTGTGCGCATCATAATAGCGTGGGGTGATTTGGGGCTTAGACCTCGCGTGAAAGTGGCAACAGCAATTTCCCAACCCGAATCAGTCCAAGGAGTATTTGAAGCCATTTCAAGACTCTGTCGAGACAGTGTTTTCAAATCTTCAAGCGAAGCCCCTTGCGGGAATAGGATCTTCGCATCAATCAAGGCTTGAAAAAGGGCATGACTGTAGGAATTAGTCCCATTCAGCTCCAAATCCAAAATTTTCTCCAAGGCGGATACCGAGGCTAGTTTGGAACCTAAAAATCGATATGAGGAGACCTCAGACTCATCTATTCCGAGCGTCAGAGAGACTTTTTCAAATTCCTGATCAGATAGTTCTGAGGAGAGTGCAATATGATTTTCTAGGAGCTTGCTTTGCACATTTGAATTAGGAGAGTTCGTCGTTGTGTCGGAAACGAACGTTCTATGATCAACGTTGGCTAGTTCCCACTGAGATTTGGTGTAATCATGTAGCGTACCCACAATTTTGAAAGTTGAGGCTAATTCTTCAATTAGTCTTAAATCCAACCCCCCTTCGCCAAAATACCTGGGATTTTGCAAGTCATCTAGGACAAGTACGTTAGTTTTTTCTGAAGCTTTCGTCCTTTCCAACAATTTTTTGGCATTTCGAAAACCTGGTTCCAACCAGTAAATCTTGGCGTCTGCGAATTTTGATATTTTGAGGTTTTGAATCAAACTCCTCGTTTTGCCGGACTTAGGAGGGCCAACGATTACCACAGGATTGCATGCCTCCAAATTGATTTTCTCAAGAATCTGAGCGTCCGAGTCCCTTGGGCAGTATGGAGGCACTTCTCCGTCATATTCTGAGGAACCCAGAAGTAGATCTTGTTCTCTAACGCTTGAAATTTTGACTGGGCGTATGGACACAACCCCCATAGCCAAAAGTTCGGAATCTACAGACCCAGAGTCCTTATTGCGGCTTGAATTTCGCCCCCTTGCATCCTTCAAGCGTTCCACTATCTCTGAAAAAGTAAATCCAGTATTTGTGCCTGCAGGAACCTCTTTTAGCCTTGAATCGATTAGTGATTGCAGAGTTTCCAGCACACCTAGCCTGTTATAGCGCTCATTTCTTAAGGAGTCGTTTGGAAGTGTTCGCCGTTTCTGAAACCAAGTTCGGACAATTTGAAGAAATGTTTCAGAGCTCGGCAGCCCAACTTTCCTTCGGTTATAGTCTCTGTCCGGCCAGTCTTTGGACAAGGCGTTCGCTAGGTGGGAAATTTTCCCTCCCATGGCTTCTCTAATTGCGTCCAACCAAAGTGCAAAGTCTTGCTCAAGAAGAGTTATTGATTCCGTATTTTCGATCGAAGTAGGCGATTGCGCAAGCTTACCTTCTCTTGTTTTCTTTGATGAATCTGCGCTCTTCATGGACTCTATTTTCCCCCAATCAGCTACAAAAACAAACATCCAAACACCGTTTGAACCCTTGTGATGTTGGGGTTGACACTTTTCTAGCACCAAGAGGTGCCATTACAGAAAGAGATTCAAAATGGTTAGACCAGTGGACGAGTTGCTAAAGGTAATCGCACGCCCAAATACTAAAAGCATCCACTTCCTTGATATGGAAAACTTACTGGGAACAGGCTTGTTCTTTTCCTGGCAAGTACGTCAATTGCAGAGCGAATACGTCGCAAGAGTTGGGGCCGGTAAAGAGGATCTCTACTTCATAGCCGCAGGTCCTCAAAACAGAGATGCAGTCGTCACGGGTTGGCAATGGGGAAGTTCATTCTTTCAATTTAGAAAGGGTAAGGATGGTGCTGATCTTGCTCTGGTGGGACTATTTCATGCTATTCAAGAACCTGAGCTTTTCTCGAACATATTTGTTGCTTCTGGAGATCGACTGTTAAGTGAAATAACACAGAAAGCCAAATCCCGCCGAATTTCAGTAACCGTCGTTACTGGCAAAGGTGCTCAGTCCAAGTATTTGAAGGGCTACAGGACTGTAAAACTTGGAAGTCAGCAATAATGACAAACCGTCCACTAGTTATGACCCTCATTATTCAAAATCGACTCGAAGATCTTAAAAGTGCTTTGAGGCCTTCAAGGGACTATTCAACTGGGGCATGCTCTGGTTCTAATACTGAACTTTTCTTTTCAGATGAAGTCGATGACATTGATCAAGCGCTAGCAATCTGTAGACAGTGCCCATTACGTCTTGTCTGCTTAGAAGACGCGCTTGAATTTGACGAATACGGGATTTGGGGAGGCACGACAGAGTCCATGAGGCAGCAGATGAAGTCTGCGCGCACTCTGAATAGCAGTACACAGGCTGGAACTGACTTGCCAGATTTGGAAGAAGTCGCTTACGAGGTCAAAGGACTCCTGTCGAATCCAGTGTCAAAACTGTGTATGGCGTACAAAGTTGAACCTAGGACCATTTTCCGCTGGAGAGAGGAAATTCGAAGTAGTGATAAAGCGATGGAACTAGTTCAGAGCGTTGCCAATCATGGATAAATACTCGATCGAGCATCTCAAAAATAGTTTTGCAGCTCTTGATCAGTTCTTGGATACTTTGGCTATTCAGCTGGAACTAGAAAAAATCCAAGACATAACTTGGGCCTTTACAGGAACTGATTCAGATCCGTCTTTCACTATTTATCATGATAACTGCACTATCTGGATCATTAAACCCAACGGCCAATTTTCAGGGGACCTAACTTCTTGGTTTGGAAAACCAACTCAAGTTATCGCTTCCAATGGATCAAAGAAATTGAACTCATGTATTTCAGTGCTAATAATGGTCAACAGGGACGGGCTCGAAGTGTCAATGCTGAGTCTGGAAGCCTTATCTCTGAAGTCTATACTTCTGAAGGCTCGCATAAAACTGGCGGAATCCCCCTAATTTCGGTCAAATTCCCTCACAAACAGGAATAAAACTGGAGGCAGAAGGGTTTAACTCTCCGTTAAGCCTGCGATTAGTGCTGGCGATTTAGTAACGCACGGAGCGATAGGAAATGTCAGTCTGGGTGCGTAGGCTATCCTCGAGTGGGAATATTGATTTGGCAACAAAATTACTCCGAGTGACTAGTTTTAGACATTAGAACATGAATGCAGGGCAAGATAGGGCGAGGAAATAATGGCATTATCGAATGAAGAGCTTTCGAAACTTTGGGATGCAGCAAACAAGCTTCGCAAGAGCTTGGACGCCGGTGAATACAAACACATAGTTCTTGGACTTGTCTTCTTAAAGTATGTATCGGACTCCTTCGAGGAGCGCTATCTAGAGCTAGAAGCCGATTTTAGTGACCCTAAATCTAAGAACTATAAAGCGGATGAGAAAAGGAGAGAGGCCGCCCTCCAAGAACGTGACAGGTACACCCAGGTGAATGTTTTCTGGGTACCAGAGAATTCCCGCTGGAAGTTGATTCAAAACAACGCCAAGCAGGCAACTATTGCTGAACAAATCGACCAGGCACTTTTCGACATTGAAAAAGAAAATCCCAAGCTTCATGGAATCGTTGAGCGTTCCTACGCGAATGCAAAACTGTCGCCAGCAGATCTAGGTGCCGTTGTTGACCTAATCGGAAGCATTTCCTTTAGCAAAGAACGTCGTGCAAATGCTGACGTTCTTGGCCAGGTGTACGAATACTTCCTTGGAAGGTTTGCTGCAAACGAAGGTAAGATGGCCGGCCAGTTCTATACAACCCCATCAATTGTTAGGACTATCGTCGAAATCCTGCAACCAACATCTGGTCGAGTCTATGACCCAGCATGTGGGTCTGGAGGAATGTTCGTACAGTCCGAAAAGTTTGTTGAAGCTCATGGTGGAAAGCTAGGTAACATCTCCATCTACGGACAGGAGAGCAATCCAACAACACGAAGACTATGTGCAATGAACCTTGCTATTAGAGGCATTGACTTCAACCTCGGTAAGTCTCATGGAGATACATTCCTAGAGAACCAGTTCCCAGATCTACGCTTTGACTTCATCATGATGAACCCTCCTTTCGGTCAAAATGCTGACTATCCAAGAGGGCAGCTACTCAACGACCCAAGATGGAAGAAGTATGGAGTACCTAGAGAGCGTCCAGCCAACTACGCATGGATGAGCCACGCCGTCTATCATTTAGCTCCTAAGGGTAGAGCTGGAATTGTTATGCCCAGAGGAACTCTCACTTCTTCACAAGGTGGCGATGATCTAATCCGCAAGGGATTCCTTGATGATGATTTGATTGAGTGCATCATTGACATGCCAGGTCAACTCTTCTTCAACGTAACTATTCCTTCATGTCTGTGGTTCTTCAACAAAGACAAGTCGAAGAGGAATGAAAATCGTTCTGGCCAAGTCCTATTTATTGACGCAAGAAAGCTAGGAACCCCAATATCTAAGACTCAAATCGAGTTCAGCGATGAGGAAATCAAGAAGATTTCAGATACTTTTGATAGCTGGTGTTCCGGTGATTACGAGGACGTGGATGGTTTCTGCAGATCAGTGGGTAGAGGCGAGATCCAAAGAAACAATGACTCTTTGTCCCCTGGTCGTTACATTGGGACAGAGCAAGTAGAGTCCGACAGTGATGAAGACTTTGATAACCAGGTTCAAGCTCTGACAGCAGAATTAGTTGAGACTATGAAAGTGAGCTCAGAGCTGAGTCAGAAAATATCGGACGATCTGCGTAGGTTTGGTTATGGAATATAACCAAACCACACTTGGTGACAAAACGGTTTTCTTCAATAACCAAAGAAAACCAGTGTCAAAACTTGATCGTGAACCTGGCTCATTCCCTTACTATGGGGCCGCGGGAATACAAGATTATGTCTCAGAGTATCTTTTTGATGGACGTTACATTCTTATCGGAGAAGACGGGACCGTAATTACTACCGATGGAAACCCTGTTGTCCAAATCGCTAGTGGTAAATTTTGGGTAAACAACCATGCGCACGTAATACTGCCCAAAGACCCTAATGATTTCAACTTTTTGTATTACGCCATCCTTGCAAGCAAGATTGAAAATCTCGTCACTGGAGCAGTGCAGCCAAAACTTAGTATGACCAATCTTAAAACTCTTCAGATCCCATGGCCCGAGAGCGCTTCTATTCGGCGAGCTATTGCTCAGACTCTCAGAAACATTGATGAACTAATTGAAGCTAACCAAGCTCTTGCAAATAACCTCCAAGCTTTAGCACAACTTGTCTTTAAATCCTGGTTCATAAATTTCGATCCAGTGAAAGCAAGGAAGAATAACAAGCAACCTGTAGGCATGGACACAACTACAGCGTCACTTTTCCCAGATTCTTTGGTGGAGTCAGAACTTGGTCTAATCCCCGAGGGTTGGCGAATATGCCAGATTAAGGATTTTGGTTCTGTAGTTACGGGAAAGACCCCTTCCACGAATAAAGAAGAATATTGGGGTGATGATGTGCCTTTTGTGACTATACCTGACATGCATGGAAACTTAATCATAGTTTCAACAAGACGCTCTCTCACAGAAGTTGGGGCAGGTTCCCAAAGAAGTCAAAACATTCCCACCGGTTCGACTATCGTAAGTTGTATTGCGACACCAGGTCTAGTTTCCTATGCAGCAGTGCCCTGTCAAACTAACCAACAAATCAATTCGGTTGTCCCAAAAAGCGAATATCCAGCGGCTTGGGTTTTTTGGCAACTCAAAAGTTTGACACAAACTTTGGTCCAAAGAAGTCAAATTGGAACTATGTTTGCGAACTTGAAAAAGTCAGATTTTTCAAGCATTCAATCAATTACACCCCCAGAGCCACTTCGAATGGCTTTTGCAGTGTTCGCTGATCCAATCCTTGCCCAACTTGAGAACATAACCAGGGAGTCTTTGAAACTCGCGAAGCTCAGAGACCTGCTCCTTCCTCGGCTAACGTCAGGTGAGTTGCAAATTCCCGACGACATGCTGGAGTCCTGATGGTAAAGATAAATGAAGATGCTTATGAGCAGACTGTTCTTGGTTGGCTTTCTGAGATTGGTTATGAGGTCGTTTACGGGCCAGACATCGCCTTTGATGGTGATCGGCCTGAAAGAGAAAGCGCTAGGCAGGTAATTCTTCCTGAGCGTTTGGAAGCTGCCATAAAGAGAATCAATCCAGGATTACCTATTGATTTGGTCAGGCGAGTCGTGCAGAAGCTTGACTCGCCAGGGGAGACTGATGTCTTAAAAGCCAATCAGTTGATTCAGTCTTGGTTTACTGATGGAATACCTGAAAATGTGAGGGACTCCAACGGTGAAGAGTCTGTAAGACGTGTATGGCTTATTGATTTCAATGATCTTTCAAACAATGAATATTTGGCAGTAAATCAGCTATCGGTAGAAGTAGATGCTAAAGCTGGCGCAAGAAGACCAGATGTGGTTATCTACCTCAACGGGTTACCAATCAGCGTTATTGAACTCAAGAATCCAGCTGATAAGGATGCAGATATTTGGCAGGCGTACAATCAGCTCCAAACATACAAAGAGCAGATTTCAAGACTGTTCTACTACAACTCTTCTTTGGTAATCGCTGACGGTGTCGATGCTCGTGTGGGAAGCTTGACAGCTAATCGCGAACGATTCATGATGTGGAGATCGGTTGATGGAATTGAACGTGATCCATACGGTCAATTTCTGCACACAAAAACACTCATTCATGGCCTTTATGCCAAAGAAACTGTTGTAAACCTAATCAAGAACTACACGGTATTTGTAACTGAGCCTTCGACTTACAAGATGATGCCGGGCTATCATCAGTACTACGCAGTTCAGAAGGCCTATCAAAGGGCCGTTCAAGCATCTGGTGAAAAAGGTGACCGCCGTGGTGGTTTAATGTGGCACACCCAAGGCGCAGGTAAGTCATTTGAGATGTCTTGTCTTACAGGGATGCTTGTAACGAGTCTTGAACTTGAAAACCCAACTGTAATTGTCGTTACTGATAGAAATGACTTGGATGGGCAGCTCTTCGACACGTTCGTGTCTGCTAGATCACTTATGAGAGACACACCTGTCAAAGCGTCTTCAAGAGAAGAACTGCGTCAGATGATCGCTGCTAGACCTTCAGGTGGAGTTATCTTCACGACTATTCAGAAGTTTGCTCTAGATGAAGGGGAGAGCAAATTCCCTGCCTTGACCGATCGCAGGAATGTTTTTGTACTTACTGATGAGGCTCATAGGTCACAGTATGGTTTTGCTGCGAAAATCGATAAGAAAACAGATTCCTTCAAGGTTGGTTACGCCCAGCATTTGAGAGACGCTTTGCCTAATGCTACCTTTATAGCTTTTACTGGAACGCCTATCTCAAAGGTTGACAAAGATACTCGTCAAGTATTTGGCGATGAGATTGACGTCTATGACTTTGCAACTGCTATTGAAGATGGAGCAACAGTTCCGATTTACTATGAGAATCGTCTTGTCAAAATTGATCTGCCAGATGAAGCTAAAAATGAACTTGATCTTCTCGCTGAAGAGTTAGTTGAGGACGAAGAAGACAACCTGCAAGCATCTCTCAAGCAAAAGTGGGCAGCCTTGGAAGCGATTGTTGGAAGCCAACCCCGTTTAGAGCAAATCGCTAAAGACTTCGTGGAGCATTTTGAGAACCGCTTGAAATCACCGGAGCTTGAAGACTCCAAGGCCATGGTTGTTGGCATGAGTAGAAACATCTGTGTTGATCTTTACAACGAAATAATCAAGTTAAGACCACACTGGCATTCAACCAACCACCGTGAAGGTGTTATCAAAATCGTTTTCCACTCCTCAGCTTCTGATGATGAGAAGTTACGCCCACACGCATACACCCAGCCTCAGAAGAAAGACCTTGAGCAGAGATTTAAAGATCCCACTGATCCTTTGAAGATAGTCATAGTTAGAGACATGTGGTTGGTGGGTTATGACAGCCAACCTTGCGCGACTATGTATGTGGATAAACCAATGCGTGGGGCCAATTTGATGCAGGCTATTGCAAGAGTCAACCGTGTATTCAAAAACAAGCCGGGTGGCTTGATTGTTGACTACATCGGAATTGGAACAGACTTGAAAGAAGCAATGCGTGACTATACCCAGACTGGAAAGAAAGTCGCCCCAGTACTGGATATCGATACAGCTATAGCTGTATTCAATGAGAAATTGGCCATATGCCAGGACATGCTCACAGGATGTGATTACTCGGACTTTTCAAAGAACCCAGTGGAAGCAATTGCCAAAATAGCTGACTTTGTTCTAGGGCTCGAAGACGGGGTAAAGCGGTTCAGTGATGCCTCAACTGCTTTGTCCAGAGCGTATGCACTTGTGAATAGCAAGCCAGAAGTTATAAAGCATCGTGAAGAAGTGGCTCTATTTCAGGCCGCAAGGACTATCCTCAACACCAAGCAACCTTCTGATAAACCATCGGAGTTCCAGCCGGACCGCGAAGCCATTATTAGGCAAGCGCTATCTAACGGCATTGTTCCGAAAGGTGTTATTGATGTTTTTGAAGCCGCTGGCTTGGATAAGCCGAACATCGGGTTGTTATCAGAGGAGTTTCTGAACCAGATTAGGGCCATGAAGGAAAAAAACCTTGCTGCAGAAGCCCTTAAGAGGTTAATAGAGACCGATATCAAGTCTCGGTTCAAGTCAAACATTGTCAAGAACCTCAAATACAGCGAACTTCTAGATGGAGCTTTAGCACGGTACAGGAACCGCTCTATAGAAACAGCACAATTGATTGAAGAATTGATTGCTCTGGCAAAGCAGCTAAACGAGGAAATTGCTAAGGGCAATCCGGATGGGCTAAATGACCAGGAGATTGCTTTCTACGATGCGTTGGAGTCCAACGAGGCCGCTGTTAGGGAGATGAAGCACGAGGACCTGGTCAAGCTTGCTCTTGAACTCACAAAAGAAGTTAAAGCGAATATGAGAGTGGACTGGTCTGTCAGAGAGAGCACTCAAGCTGCGCTTAGGGTAATGGTCAGAGACATCCTCGATCGTTATGGTTACCCTCCTGACTTTCAAAAGGAAGCGGCTGATCTGATTATCCAACAGGCTGAGGCTCTGACTGAGCACTGGCTGGAGTCTGAGAATAGGTAAAGGGTTAATATGAGTTCGCAAGATCTGAAACTGATTGATGGTACAGCGAGATCTGTTCAAGAAATGTTCATGTCACGAAGTTATTCAATTGAGTATTACCAGCGTGAATACTCGTGGACTAGGCAAAACATTGAAGAGTTAGTCCAAGACCTAACTCGATCATTTCTTAATGATCATGATCCTAAGCACAGTCGAGACGAGGTGGCGACATATAGGCCATATTTCCTTGGCCCTGTCGTGACTTTTTCCAAAGATGCTATCCGGTTCCTTGTGGACGGGCAGCAACGCTTGACATCGCTAAGCCTTCTAATGATTTTCTTGGCAAGAGAATTGGAAGACGGAGAATCAAAGAGCTCTCTGACCAGCATGGTGTATTCCGAACACTTTGGCAGGAGTAAATTTACAATAAATGTCGAAGATAGGGAAGAAGTAATGACCGCCATAAAGTCTGGTTCAGAGGCTTTGCCCGAGAACTTAGATGAATCTTCGAAGATACTGTGGGAAAGGTACCTAGACATACAGGAGCTTTTCCCTTCGGAGATTCTTGGTGAAACCTTGCCATATTTCTGCGACTGGCTTCGCCATCGGGTGATCCTGGTTGAAATCGGAACTACCGATAAGGACATGGCCCTAGAAATCTTTGAAAGTATGAATGATCGAGGCCTGCAGTTAAGCAACATGGACATGCTGAAGAGTTACATCCTTTCAAGAATAGGAAGTCCATCCGAAATAGAAAAGGCAAATAAGCTTTGGCGAGCAAATGTTCAGAGTCTTAGAGATCTTGTTAAAAACGGAGATTCTGAATTTATGAAGAATCTATTACGTGCAAAATACGCGGAAACTGTCCGAGACACCAAGAAATCGGCTGGGGCGAAGGACTTTGAGGAAATTGCTACTACATTCCACAAGTGGGTGAGAGATAAGTCTGAAAGCATTGGCCTAGTGAAGAGCCAAGACTTTGTCAATTTTGTTAGCCAAGACTTAGCTTCCTTCTCGAGTCGTTACTCCTTATTGACAAACGCGAGTGAACATCTTACTGAAGGGCTTGAACACGTCTTTTATAATCACTTTAATGATTTCACTTTGCAGAACATGGTAATCCTTGCAAGCGTAGATGTAGATGATTCCCCAGAAGTATTCAAGCGTAAGGCAAACTTGGTAGCAGCATATATTGACATTATGATCACAAGAAGAATGGTCGAATATAAGAATTTTGGTTACTCACCAATGTATAGACCAATGTTTCAGTTAGCTAAAGACCTTCGAGGCAAAACCATTGAACAAATTTCGAAGATATTGAGTATTAGGGCAGGCGAACAACAAGAGAAGATTCATTCAATTTTGAATTTACGCTTAACTAAGACGAATAAGAGTGATGTTTATTACATCCTTGCTAGGATGACTTCTTTTCTGGAATCAGAAAAGACAAACAAGTACTTCGATAAAAGGCAAAAAGATAGATTTGAAGTGGAACATATTTGGGCTAACAAGCATGACCGGCACAAGCACGAATTCGCAAGCGAGTATGAGTTTCTTGAACACCGGAATAAAATTGGAGACTTACTCCTTCTGCCAAAAAGTTTCAATTCTTCATTTGGGGCACTTGAATACTCCAAGAAGCACAAGCACTACTATGGACAAAATCTCCTAGCTAAATCGCTATATTTTCAGGCGTATGAGAACAATCCAAATTTCATGAAATTGATAAAGGAGTTTGAGTTAGGTTTCAAACCCTATGGTGAACAAGATTTCACGAGAAGTGCAATCGATGAGAGGAGCGAGCTGTACATGGAACTCGCAAGAATCATTTGGGATCCGATGAAGTTAGGGCTCCTCTAAGTCTCTTACTGCTTTCTCGCGTAACAGCCATGTCTTAGATCGCCCCTAACCAGTTTTACCTTAGAGGGTAAGCAATTTTAGGTCATGCAATTCCGAGGACTCCTGCGGACAAGAATTAAGAGCGGACTTGTTCAGCCAATTTTGCTGAGTTATTCCTGACATTTCCAACCTCAACCCCTACCGGCCAATACTTTACTTCACCAGCTATGTGATCTGATTCTTGGGCTAGTTCGTTTAGTAGTGCTGGGTTTGTGTTTTCTGGGTCTTCGAGGTTGTCTGGGTCTAGCCATTCAGCCATGGATGATTCTGATAGGAGGATGGGATTTCTTTCGTGGATGAATTCAAGGGGTTTGGCTGCATCTTTGGTAAGGATTGAAAAGGAGAGCAGCCATCTGGTTGGGTCGTTAGATTTTTTAGATGGATCTAACCTCCAGGCATAAATGCCGTCTAGAGCTAGCTTGCGTCCATCACTGGCAGTGCTATGAAGAGTATCTACTTACCAGTCTTACTAACCTTGATGCTTAGTAACTTGGTTAGTGCTAGATATCTACCTTTTTCTGGTGCATTCAGCTGGACCTTGCAGATTCCTGCCTTGGATCCAGCAGTTACCTTGAGCATTCTGGTTGGTATCTTCTTGCCCTTCACAATTGTTGTGACGATGGCTAATTTGGCTGAACAAACACCGGTGACCGCGAATTGGACGATAGCAGCAGCATTGGTAAGTATCGGCAAATTGAGCGTTCCCTTGAACTTCAATGGCTTAGGTGTTGATAGCCCTACGACTACCTGCGCTATCGGCTTAT
>Ga0315903_10003808_pt1 | contig 20607 bp, 29 predicted proteins | sample LakEriMetagenome_7_FD_203524 | JGI IMG/M metagenome (GOLD analysis project Ga0315903, IMG submission 203524) | Freshwater fungal communities from buoy surface, Lake Erie, Ohio, United States - Buoy 2 MA119 | ecosystem: Environmental > Aquatic > Freshwater > Lake | place: USA: Lake Erie, Ohio... | reverse complement strand
GATGCAATATATGAAGAATTTTGGGATATACTTAAAGAACATAGTGTAAACATTGATGAAATAATTAACTAATGGGAAACGAACTAGATAGACAATATAAAGAGTTATTAGAAACTATAATCAACTTTGGTGTTGCTAAAACCGATAGAACCGAAACGGGTACTAAATCAGTATTTGGTTATACTATTCGTCACAATATGCAAAACGGGTTTCCAATTCTTACAACAAAAAAAGTTGCATGGAAACAAGTAACATCTGAATTACTATGGTTTTTAACGGGACAAACTAATATTGAGTTTCTTCATAAACACAACAATCATATTTGGGATGGTGATTACAAAAAGAGTGGAAGAACCGATGGTGAACTAGGACCTATATATGGTAAACAATGGAGAAAATGGGATAGTACCGGTGGTAGAATTGACCAAATAGATATATTAGTAAAGGAACTAAAAACAAATCCAGATAGTAGAAGATTAATGGTTTCTGCTTGGAATGTAGGAGAGTTAGACCAGATGGTTTTACCACCTTGCCACTATGGATTTCAATGTTGGACAAGAGAGCAAGATGGAAAGAGATATCTTTCTTTAATGTGGAATCAAAGAAGTGTAGATACATTTTTAGGATTACCATTTAATATTTCCAGCTATGGATTACTTTTACACATTTTAGCAAACGAATGTGGGATGATTCCTGATGAACTAATTGGTAATTTAGGTGATACTCATCTTTACCTCAATCACATTGAACAGGCAAAAGAACAAATAGGTAGAACACCATATGAATTACCAACACTTAAAACCGATGTAAAGATTGATGGTATTTGTTGCGCAACACCCGATGATTTTATATTGGAAGGATATCAGTACCATCCAACTATTAAAGCACCTTTAAGTAATTAATATGAACTTTGACGTAAAAATACAACATCCAAAAAGAGTAGAAAAGAAATGGGGATATGAATTATGGATTCATAATGATAAAGATTATTGTGGTAAACTTTTAGTATTCAATACTAGTGGAGATAAATTTTCAATGCACTACCATATGATTAAAGATGAAACTTGGTATGTTCAGGAAGGGGCATTTCAATTTGATTGGATTGATACTGAAAATGGAGAAAGATGTTATACACAAATACAAAAGGGTGATGTAATTGAAATTAAAAAGGGGTTACCACATCAACTTACGGCACTTACTGATGACGCAACTATTTTTGAAGTAAGTACCCAACATTTTGATGAGGATAGTTATAGAATTTACCGAAACCAACCAAGCGATTTAGAATGACAAAAACAATAAAATATCTACGAAGTGTAGATGAAATAAAAAAAGAATTGGAAGAAAATCCAAATAACATAAGATACTATATGGGTTATATGGGATTCAATAGTGAAGACACAAACTCAATAGATTTTGTAAACAAAAAAATTGAAGAATATAAAAATAAACAAAATGAAAGTACAAAAAATTGAAAGTAGTACAATTACATCAGATGATGTTAAACTTTACAAAGAAGCGATATCTAAATTAGATGGCGTTATTTTTAGCGGTGCTGATGTTAATATTGATAAAAGAATTATTACAATACGTTTAGGAAATAAAGAAGATGAATTAACTTTGGTAAATCCAAAACCAATAAGTAAATCAGATAAACCATTAGTTTATTTTGAAAAGGATACTTTCAAAGAAAATAAAGTAAGAAAAACAATAAGATATCCTTGGTTTGTTTTAGAGACTGATAATTTAGGAAAAGTTGAATTTAAATCTGATAAAACGGAATGGAAAAATGCAGATGAATTTTTTAATGACGCTGGTTTATTGGAAGCCGTATTAGTTCAAAGAGCATTAGATGCAATAGACGGAGTAGATATTACACATCCATTAAGGCAGTATTCGGAAACCGTAAGAAAGGATAAAGAACCAGGCCGTAATGAAAGAGTAATGTTACAAGGACCAAATGGTGAGATGGAATTTGTTAAATCTAAAAAGGTTGATTCATATCTCACAAAAGGATGGAATTTAATCTAAACAAAATGGCTAAATTTATATTTAATATTGATGAGGTTGATAATAGAGAAGCTTCTAAAATAGAATTTGAAGTACCAAACGATTTAGATATTTGGGAATACAAAAGAGTATGTATGAGAATGGCTGGTGCAATGGGTTATACATCTTTATCAATTAAAAAGGCTTTTGGACACGAATACAAATCAGAAGCGGATTTTAAACTTACACAAGATTTAAGAGCAATGTATTCTAGCTCAATGGCATAATATGGAAGCACAAACATTAGGAGAATTATTACAAAATCAGCAAAACCAAATCCTTTCCCTTTCAGTTCATGTAGATTGTCTTATTGAAGAATTGGATGCAGCTGGATTTTTGGATACTGATAAACTTGATAAGAGAATGAAAAAGAAATTAAAAAAACTCCAAGCTATTGCCGATAAATTGAGAAAAAAAGAAGAACCACTACCGCCTATGTTTAATTTTGGTGGACCTATTGGAGAAGCCTAAATTTGGTATTCTCAAAAAAATGTTGTATATTTGTATATTAATTAAAATTTATGGATTACCTAATTGGTTTTTTACTAATAATATTATTACCAGCTTCAATCATATTTAATATCATTCTATTGATAAGAGGGATAAATTTTGTCAAACAAAATGAGCAATTAAAAGATATCATAGATGTGTATGATGATAGACAATTAAGAACGCAAGAAAAATTAGAATTAATGCTTCAACAAATGAAAGATATTGATATAAGAGGTTCTTTTGAATCTGATGATGAAGTTGGAGCTGTGTTTTCCGAACTAAAGGAAACAATTGAAACTTACAAAAACGAAATCTAAAAATGCCGCGTAAAAAGAAAGAAAAAATGTATTTTACAATAGATACTGAAAAGGCTATTATAGAATATAATAAATCTAATGATTTTAAATTAAGAAATAAAATATACGAAGAAAGTATAAAATATCCCTTTGAAAAACTTGCCGAAAATATTTTAAACACTTTCAAATTTTCTTACTTTGATGTAAGTAAAGAAGATGTACAAATGGAAGTAGTATCTACACTCATTGAAAAGATACATATGTTTCAGGAGGGTAAGGGTAAAGCATTCTCTTATTTTAGTATAGTTGCTAAAAATCATTTAATTCTTAAAAACAATGGAAACTATAAACGTTTCAAAAAAACAGCATTACTTTCCGAAATGCCTGAAAGTTGGAATCCTGAAGATGATTTTAAAGAAGTAGAAAAGGGAAATGAATTTTCTGAATTTAAGGAACTTATGTTAAAATATTGGGACCTAAATTTGACAAAAGTATTTACAAAGAAAAGAGATATACAAATTGCAGATGCAGTTTTAGAATTGTTCAGACGGTCACAACATATAGAAAACTTTAATAAAAAACACTTATATCTTCTTATCAGAGAAATGACCGATTGTAAGACTCATTATATCACAAAAGTGGTAAATGAAATGAAAAAACATCAGGTAAAGATGTTAAATGATTATTTAGACCACGGTATGATTACATCCCCAAGTAACGATTTTTGGGAAGAGGAATATTTATAATCTATAAAGGATTAGATTATGACAGATTTAGCTTCAATGTTATTACACAGCCGTACACAGGCACATGTGTTCCATTTAAGAGTAACTCCAAAAGCATTAGCACCACATTTAGGGTTAGGTGAATATTATGATGCCATCGTTGGTTTAGTGGATGGGTTAGTAGAACCATATCAGGGAATGGCTGGTATAATTGAATTTAAGCCTGTAAAGGGAATTGATAATGATGCTTCAATTGAAAATATTATAGAATATTTTGAAGATTTAATAAAATTCGTTAAAACTGAAAGACAAAAGGAAGAATTAAACCATAGTTGGATTCAAAACGAAGTTGATAATATTGAAAAATTAATTTATTCTACATTATATAAGCTTAAAAATTTATAATTTAACATTAGAAATAATACTATTTTAAGAGTATCCGATATTTATGATTGGATACTCTTTTTTATTTAAAGTATCCAAAAGTTAGAGTTTCTGTAATTAGTTTTTCATACTGTTTTACTTAATGTTTCTATAAGTGTTTCACAACTTGTTATACTAATATAATAAGCTGAAATAATCATGCAATACATCAAATCTGCAGTTTTGAACATAAAAGAGTTATTGTTCAAAATGTTTTTATTGGGTGTTGGACTTTTTATAGGTCTGGCATTCACATTCCAAGTCTTTATGGTATTCTTGGAGTTTAGCGGTAGACAAGAATGGGCCGCACAAATTGCCAACGAAATTAGTTGGAAAATAGATGGTACATTTAAAAACAATCCTGATAACATTTGGTACGAAGAATCGGAACACATTTGGGTTGAGGGAGTTGAGAATCAAGTTAAAATCGGCAAGTTAGCCGGCAATCGTAATTTGGCATTTGGGGTTAAAAACATTTTGGAGGAATACCTTCAAGAGAAAGGTTATGACCTATCTCCAACTGCTCCTTATAAATTAAAAGTGAATATTGTTTATTTGGATGTATTAACCACAAAAACAAATATCGCTGTGTTTCATAAAGGAGAAGAAGAAGTTGTAGTCCGTTTGCAGGGCATCCTATACAAAGATGGAAAGAAAGAAAAAGAAGTTGTAGTAGAGGAAGGCTCTTCAGAAATTTCAATGTCAACACTTATTGTTGACCAAGGTGGAAAGTTCAACCAAACTTCTTTGAGTAACGCTCTCAAAAAAGCATCCGATAGCTTAATCAAAAAATTATTCGGTAAAAATGCAAAGTAAAATGAAAAGAATCATACTATTAGCAACATTGGTATTATTTAGCTTTGTTTCTGAAGCTCAAATAATAGTAAACCAGTCCATATCCGCTGGCCCATATAAAGTTGGTGATACATTAACTGTAACTTATACTGTTGATAAGGGAACTACCAAACCAAGATACTTTTGGTTGAGATATTCCTTTAACAACAAAGCCCTTACATATGTTTCAACTACATGGAATCAGGGTACACAATCACAAACATACTACACTGGTTGGAATAACTACGCATTTACTCCAGCAGCTAATATTGCAGATACTTCATTATATGCACAATATCAAACTACACCTTGGGGATATGCTGTAAACGCCGATTGGAATGTTGGACAGTTGGCAGTTCAAAGAGCTGACCAATCCGTTAATGGTGTGATAGCAACTCAAAAATATATTCTTAAAGACCAAAACACTTACAATAGCATTTTTAAGTTAAACCTTTCATATGCAATTGATAGTGCTAGTGGTGCAAATATTCCTTATGTAAAAACTACAACTACTCCAACTTCAATTACTGGTGTGACTGGTAATACTTCTTATTTCAAAGTAAGAGTTCTATTCCCACAAGGATATGATATAACTAAACATCAGGCACAATTGATGCAACTTAAAACCGATGGTAGTGGTGAGATAGATTGGACAAAAGCAGCAATTGCAAGTAAAGCATTTGATGGTAGTGGTGAAGCTATATTCACAACTGGTGTTAAGGTTGGTGATAGTTTGGGTGTATGGGTTGGTGGAGCAGTACAACAGGCATTTATGAATAACATTGTGACTGTAACTGATGCATACAAATCATTTTTAGGTGTTTCACAAACTGATATAAGTGGAACTCCAACTTTCTTTACTAGACCTGTATTAGAAAAGAAAATTGGTTTAATCACAAAAGATAAAACAACGTTTAGTGAGAGTGATTCTTATTTCTCATTTGCGTATGTAATGGGGCAAGATGTATCCGCAAAAGCATGGATACCAACAAACGCAGCACCTGTTAATGGAGCAGTAAACTACAAATGGCACGCTGGTTTATTAAATCAGAGTTGGTTAGATGGTGTAGCAAAACATAGAGTATATGTAACAGCTCCTGCACAAACTGTAGATGCTGTTTATGCATGGGGTGGTGACTTGGATTGGTCACATTCTTCTTCTCCTGAAGCTATTGTAGCTAGTATCGCAGCTGGTAACTATACAAACAAAGCAAACGATTTAACTATCGGTGAAATCAAAACAATGGCAATGACTTCCAATATGAGTAATGTTTACGAACAGGCTAAAATAGAATCAACTTCATTAAGTATTGTTTCTAAATTGGAAGGTGGTAAAGTTGTTCTTACTGCTAGTTTAACTAAAGCTGATTTGGCTGGTTTGCAAGTTATTATGAACTACGATTCAACAAAACTAACTTTGGATAATGTAATATTTGATGCTGGTTCTACAATCACTAACTTCTCAACAAAAGATGATGGTAGATTAACATTTGGTTCTATTGACCAATTGAAGACAGCTAGAATTAAGACAGGAACTCCATATAAATTAATCTTCACACCAAAAGTTTCATTAAGCAATACTGCAGGTTTATTCTTCTTTGTATTAGCCGATGCAGTTGATGCGAATGGAAAGAAGGTAGAACTTGTAATTGAATAATGAGAATATTATTAACAATTTTATTATCTTTAGTAACGATTTTAGGGTTTGGGCAGTCAGTAACGGCGCCCGAACCCAAATCGTTTGCAAGAAGTACAGCCGGACAGGATGCTAGTGGATTTTCTTTAAGTGGGTTCAGTTCAACAGCAACACTTCTTTGTGCTATTGGATTACCACAGGCTCCATCAGGAACAACATTTTACCTAACAACCACAACCGGATTAACACCTGCAAGTGGTTATACAATGACAGGTAATAAAACTCGTTTAGCATTTACTGGTACAATGGCTAGTATAAACACTGCATTGGCAACCTTAAAAGTAAATACAAACGCTACATCGGGTAATATTCAAATATCGGTATCGGCAACTGTAAACCCAACGGGTTATTATTATAATCCAACAAATGGACACTTTTATAGACCAATATCATCCGGTGCAAACTTTGCTAATGCAATTACACTTTCATCACAACAAATATTCAAAGGTCAGACTGGATACCTTGTAACGATTACTTCTAACGATGAAGACCTTTTTATTTTTAATAATGTACCACAATCAAATATATGGTTTGCAGCAGATGACAGAACTACTGAAGCTAGATGGGTTATTAGTGCTGGTCCTGAAGTAAATACATTACTTCGTATTGGTAATGCTAGTGGAACAAATCAGCAAGGTGTTTATAATAACTGGGCTGGTGGTGAACCAAACGATTGGGGTGGAAACGAAGATGCGGCCGTAACTAAATGGGGTGGTGGATTTCAATGGAATGACCTTTCGGTTGCAAATGTAAATCCATATGTTGTTGAATTTGGAACTTGGACAAACCCAGATGACCAAACATTTACCGAATTCTATTCTAATAGTGTTATTCATTCAAATGGTGATGTATTCAGAGTTCAATATACTTTCAATTTTACAAATCTCACAGCATCTCGTTTTGCAATTCGTACACAATCACAATCTAATAATGTTTGGACACCATTCTCACAAAACTATACATCATTAAATAATATTGGTAGAGCTGATATGAGTTCTTTTTCAGATACCATTAAAGTTGTTGGTGGAATATCGGCAAACATAGATCCCGGTCAAGTAGAATATTCATATACCAATCCAAACGCAAGTTGGTTAAATGGTGATAGCCGCCTTTTAATTGATATGAGAACATTTGGTAATGTAGTTCCATCTACAATAACAAGAACAAAAATATTAGATGCGTATGATGGGCCTGTAACATTTTTGAATAGTGATGCTGCATGGGCACAATATAGAGTTCCTTCACCACTTACAAAAGTAACTGATGGAACATCTACTTACAATGCTAATATCCGAAATGTAAATGGTTGGAATACTGATTATGCGTTTACATCAACGATAAGTTTTTCAAATCAAATGGTATATAAACCACAAATGGTACAATTTCAAAATCCAATAGCAGATACTATAACTTCAATGTTAGACAGAATAGTGACTGTATCAGATGTGTATCTTGCTTTCAAAGAATTTGCAGATGGTGGTGGTATATTTGGTGGTGGTAGTGGAACTCAATTTACTTCTGGTATTCAATTTATGAACGCCGATGTAAATGGAGATGGACAATTTAATGAGGCAGATTGTTTCAAATTATTAAGACATCTTTTGGGACAAGAGTCATTACTTACCGCAAACAATTTGGAATCGTTTATGAAAATACTTCCAAAATCAACTTACGATGCAATTACGAAAACCAATTGGCAAACATACCCAAATATAACATCGGACAGTTATAGTGGTATTACATTAAGTTCTTCACAATTATTAAACGCATATATTCTTAATACATTTTGGAAAGGAGATGTAAACTTATCACATTCACCCGCACAATCTGCAACTGGTAATTCTGCAAACGGAGTAAATTCAATAGCTTCTATGGCAGTAAAACTTAATTCAACTTCACTTCCAACCGCATATATTATTTCGGAAATTAAAGGGGATAGTTTGGTAGCGTATATTAAGTTTAATCCTAATACAAACTCCATAGTAGGTACACAATTCAGAGTAAATTATGATAACTCCATCTTAAAGTACACAGGAACGAATTTTAGAACCACTGGCTCCCCTATAAACTTTGGGACAGATAAAGGTTCATATGTAAACTTGGGTTCTCTAAACACATCTGGTGAACTTCTGGATGGTTCTACTGAATACCGATTGGTTTTCAAAATAAACAAACAAATTCCTAACTCTTTGGGTTTACTTTCAATCGCTTCTAACGAAGCTGTAAATTCCGATGGGAAAGGTATTGTAATAAAGATACAATAATGAAATGGATTAAAATTATAATATTGTGTTGTGTGATTTTTATAATCGGATGCCGTAAGGTATATGTAGAACCAACTCCACCACCAACTCCAACCGATATATTTTCTGTAAAAGAAGCAAGTATTGTAAATGAAGGTGAAATTAACTTTAACCTAAAATCAGAGGGAGTGTTTACACTTACTCTTTTTGATTCGGTAGGTCAGAATGTTGTGACAAGAGAGAGAATTATTGGAAAAATTGGAAATAATTCCTTAAAGTTATATACAAAATCGTTACCTGTGAGATATTTATATTTATCTTTGGAAGATGAGAACAGTGTCCAAATAGGTAAGACGTTACTGATAATAAATTAAAAATCATTAAAAATGAAAAAAGTATTATTGGTTTTGTTTGGAGCACTTCTAATTGTTGGATGTAGGAAATCACCTATTATTCCACCAATAGAACCCATCAACCCAAATCAACAATTAAAGATAGAAGCCGCATCTGGTCTTAAATTACAATCAGTATTCGTTACTTCTGAAGTTGCAATAAATGTAAAGTTAGAAACCGCAGGAAATGTGACAATTAAAATCTTTGATATTGCTAATAGAGTAGTATCTAAAGAAACAATGTACGCAAATTCTGGTGATAATATATTAAAGGTTTATACTAATGCTTTCCCACCATCTGCATACCGAATTGGTTTGTATGATGTAAATGGTAAAATGATTGGTATTACCGATTTTAATAAGTTATAAACTAAACAATAAAAAGTAACATAAAATGGCAGAAGAACAACAAGAACAATCAGGCGGTGGTGGTTCATTAAAGAACATACTTTTAGGCCTGGTATCAACTATTACACTAGGTGTAGGTGGTTGGTTCACAACTAAATTAACTGGTGGAGATGATAAAGAAGCAGCTCCAGTTCAACAAGCAGCACCTGTAATTAACATTCAAAACACTCAACAACAATCAGCTGGTAAAACTGTAATTGTAAACGGTGGTGGTGGTGGAAATGGTACAGCTAAGCCTGCAGAACCAGCTAAGCCTCTTAAGAAAAAAGAAGGTGATGAGTTCAAAGAGAAACCAGCTGAGTGGTAATAGATTGGTATAAGTTTGGTGTAACAGCATTTTTCGTGCTCTTTTTTATATGGGCAGGAATACATGCAGATAGACAAAGAATAAAAAACGAAAAAGATGGCAGAAAATAAACAACCGCCAAGCGGTTTTAAGGAACTACTTAACTCAATGATGAAACGCAGATGGTTTATCACTGCAATAGTTTTGGGTGGATTTATGATAATAATGGCTGGAATATTTGCAGCAATTATGAACAAAAATGAAATAAGTGGTGAGTGGAAAGAACTTCTTTTATTATTGTTAGGTGCTTTCATTGGTTCTTATGGTAAAATCATTGACTATTGGTTTAGTGATACCGATAAGGATAAGATGTTAGTTCAGAAAATGGATGAAGAAGATGGTACGTCATTATCTCATACAAACGATATGAAAGAAACTAACAAGCCAGTAACTCCATTAATTCCTGACGCATTTGTACAAGCTGCAAATCACGCACATGAAATCAATTTAATTGAAGCTAACAAACCAAAGGAAGAAAAAGTAGTTGAAGTAGTAGAAACAAAACCAGCTCCTAAAGCACAACCTAGAACAGGCGTTGAAGTTGATGAAGATGGTGATGGAACTATGGATGGTATTGACTTTGATGGTGATGGTAAGATAGATGTATATTTCGCACATAGACAATGTGAACACATTTGGGGAGATTCCGATAACGATGGTGATTTGGAATGTTTGAAATGTGGAAAGATAAAAGATGAAGATGCTGAACAAGCAGGCTAATAGGTTACAATAATAGTAACATTAAATTAAAGAAAAATGGGATTTATTAAAGACCTTTTCAAAGACAACAACGATATTAATGAGAAATCAGTAGTTGGTTTCCTATCGTTCACAATGATGGTTATAGCTTTGTTTGTAGACCTTATTACAGGTTGGATGGGTAAAGAACTTTTGATTAACGAATATATCTTCAACGGATTTTTGGTTATCACTTTAGGTTCTTTTGGTATTGCTTCAGTTGATAAATACATCAACAGAAAAGCCGAAGGAAAGAAAGAAAGTTCCGAAGAAGAATTAGGATAATAAAAAGGGGAGATAAAAACTCCCCTTTTATATTTATACTAAATAAAATGTTATGGCACTACCTTGTCCCTCTTGTAGAAAACCAATTGATTTAACGCTGGAATTTATTATCAAACATCCAGTTTCAGCTTGTCCGCATTGTGAAACTATTTTGGATTTTAGTGTAAATGATGAAATAAAGAACAAATATAATGAGGCTATTGCGGAAATTGAAAAAGTAAAGAAACAATACGCCGGAATGGTAAAGTTTGGATAATTAGTAGGGTTTATCATATTTTCGGATATTTATGTTCAAACAAGTTACAAAAATTAATAAATAAAACAATATTTTATGGCAGGTATCGCAGACCAATTCGCAGGTCTTCCTATTGAAGACTTGATTGTTTCACCGATTGTTGGTATGGCAAAAGGTCAAGCAAAACTGAACGAAGTAACTTGGAAATACATTTCAGAAGTAGCTTTCGTAACAGATGAAAAGACAAAGAAAACTAAAGCTCGTTCTTTAGATGTAGAAATGAACAGAGTTGTAACCGATGGTGCAACAGGACAACAAACACTTCAAAAGGTGTACAGTAAAGTTCCAATGTTACCATTAGTTCCACTTCCTTCATTAGCAATCACTTCAGCGGATATTGAATTCGCTATGGAAGTAAAAACTTCAGAGACTGAAAAAAGTGATGTAAAAACCGAAAGCAGTGTTGAAGTATCAGCTGGTGGTAGATTTTGGGGTATGAGCTGGAATGCAAAAATTTCTGGTAAAGTAGCTACAAACAAAGAGAACACTAGAAGTACTGACAACTCCGCAAAGTATAATGTAAAAGTACACGCTGAACAATTACCTGCAACTGAAGGTATGTTGAAATTATCAGATTACCTAACTCAAATGTTAGAACCATCTTTAATTCCACTTACTGAAGAAAGCAAGTAATAATAAAAAATAATAAAGGTTATATTTTATGGCAAGATTAAATGTAGAGGAACTAGTTGGCGGTCTATTAGAGGCCGCCATGGTTTCTCAAGGTATAAGTGAAAGACAGCATATTAATGCTCTCCGAAACTATTTCAATGAAGATGGTACACCCAAAACCACTACCTTTAATATAGGTGGTAAGGATTTGGTTGTACCTCTTTATATTTTAGCGGACCACTCATCTATTGGATTAGATGAATTGGATATTGAGTTCTCTTGTAGGCTCATATTTGGTGATGAAGATAAAGAAGTATCTAGTCTTAAAAAATCTCTTTTGGGATTGTTTAAGAAAAAAGGATACGAACACAATATCAAAGGTATTGAGGTTGATTCAGGATTTAATCCAAATGAAAATGGTATGGCTAAAATAAAAGTTAAGTTTAAGGCTGATGATAAACCTGAAGCTGTAAGTAGATTGATTGATGAATACATCAAAAATCTAGAAGACCCAAATGTAAAATAAATTAAGGGGAGAACGATTGTTTCTCCCTTTTTTTATATTTATTAAAAATTATGTATGTATGAAAAAATTATTCGTATTATTCGCTATATTGTTGATTACGAGTGGTGTCAATGTCCTAACTGCTCAAACAATAGGAACTACAAAGACAGAAGAATTTAAGGCTGACTTTGAAAAGAAAAAAGATATATCCGCTTATATGGATTATGAAGGTCCAAAAAAGTATATTCAAATCTTAAAGTGTGGTATTGGTGAGGAAGTGTACGAAATGTACCCTGAACTAAAAGAAAAGAGAGTTGGATTGGGTGTTGCAAATATCGTATTAGAATATTTGGACAACCTTAATCGTTTTGAATTTACTGAAGATAAGACTGAAATCAAAAACAGAATGGTTCAACAATTCAAAGCATCAAACGCTGGAATTTCTGAAAACAAAATTAATGGTAGAGGAAATATTAAATTAGCACATTACTTTGTTGAAATTGAAGTATATGATTATTCAGTATCCGAAGATGAAACTATTAACTTAAAAGATGGTATCAAAGATAATATGGTAACTCGCTTAGGTTTACAGGTTAGATTCACAAATGCTGAAACTGGTGCAATTATCGCAGCATCTGGTTTGGGTGAAGCTAAAACATCAAGACAACTTACTTTAGTTTCAGATGCAACTGTAGACCCGATTAAGTTTAACCAATCAACTATTAGTATTTCAACTAAAAAAGCATTAGATGTAGCTTGTGCAAACATTTTGGACAAGTTAATTAAAAAAGGAGTATTCCCAAAATAATTTAGATATGGCAAACGCAAAACCTAAACCAGTTCCTATGAGAAGCCGTAGGAGTGGTGTGAAAAAAATGAAATTAGTAAAAGCAAATTTAGAAGTTATTAAGAAAATTGAAAAAGAGTTAAAGATTTCTTAATATAGAAATAGGGATTTAAGGGAAACGCTTTCATAGTTATTTGGGAACTAACTTAAAATAACTTTATGAAAGCGTTTCTTTTTGCACTGTTACTTCTTCCAATTGTAACATTTTCCCAAGATACATTATTTAATAAAACCCTTAACGAAGTAACCGTTCGTTCTGCCGGCAAAAAAACAACCGATATTGCAATAGTTTCTACTATTAGAAAATCTAATGTAATATCCGATGGACTATCAATTGAATTTATCAAAAAAACACCGGATAGAAATTTAGGTGATGCTCTTAAAAGAGTGAGTGGTGTTACAATACAAAATGATAAATTTGTGTTGGTAAGAGGGTTGGCAGACCGTTATAATTCTGCTTGGTTAAATAAAACACCATTGCCATCAACCGAACCTGATAGGAGAGCATTTTCATTTGATATAATTCCAACATCATTAATTGATAATATTATAGTTGTTAAATCGGCATCTGCAAATCTACCGGGTGATTTTAGTGGTGGATTAGTACAAGTTTCAACAAAAGAAGTATCCGATAACTTCTTCAATATCTCATTGGGAAGTGGTTGGGGCTCGGTTTCTACTTTTAGAGATTTTAAGTTAGTTCAAGCTACCGATTTCCCTTCCACATTCCCATCCACATACAATTATAGAGTTGCAGGAATTGGTGATAGAAGGGCATATACAAAAATGTTTTCAAATCCACAAACGAATAGTTTACAATCATTACCAAATCTAAATGGTGGACTTTCATTTGGATTAAAAAGAGGTAAATGGAACTCTCTATTCAGTTCAACAATCAGAAATTCATTTGTTCTAAACTATATTGAAAGAAAAGATTATCAATCATCAACCGAATTAGCATACGATTACAAAGACACTTTATTTACAAAAAGATTTTCCGCAAATGGACTTCTAAACTTAACTTATTTGGGTGAGAATCGTTATAGTTGGAAAACATTAGTAAACTATCAGGCAGATGATACATACTTAACTCGTAATGGTGATAACTTTGATAATGTTCAGAATGTATTAAGTACATCATCAAATCATCTTAATACAATCGTAATAAATTCTCAATTTGATGGTAAGATTAAATCATTAGATTTTAATTTAGGATACAACTATATCTTTAGAGAACAGCCTGACTACCGAGTTAATCCAATTACAAAATCGTTAGGTATTAATGAACCTTATACAATTGCATGGAGAGATACATATCGTTTTTGGAGTGTAATGGATGAAAACTCTATTAATGGTAATGTAAATAAACAATTTGGTAAGATTAAAGTAGGTGGTGGTTATCTAAAAAAGATTAGAGGATTTAATGCAAGAGTATTCCGTTACTTATCAACCGATTTAATGGATGAGATTACAAACAATACGGATAGATACACAGCAAACTTTGATTTAGGTTCTGCATATTCAATGTATGAAGATGAATTTGGTAAATGGAAGTTAAATGTTGGTTTAAGAGGTGAGTATAATTTATTTGATGTTCAAACTGCAGATTTTAGTGGACAGAAAGTAGATGTAGATAGAGAGTATTTGGATATATTACCATCACTAAACCTTTCATACAACGAAGAAAAAAGTAAGTATAGATTTTCATTAAGTAAAACATTAGCAAGACCAGAATTTAGAGAAGTAGCTAATTTTGCTTATTATGATTTTGTAAGAAACGCACAAATATTAGGAAACTCAAAGTTAGAAAAATCTGACATATATAATTTAGACCTTAAATACGAATGGTATCCAAAGGCAGGAGAAAATATTTCATTATCTCTATTTGGTAAAAACTTTATAAAACCAATTGAACAAATTGTAGCAGATGGCTCAGTTCCTTCCAATCTTTTACTAACTTATACAAATCCAAATTCAGCTATCCTATATGGTTTAGAATTTGAGTTGAGAAAGAAAATAAATGGTTGGTTTGATTTCTACACAAACGCTTCGGTAATGAATTCCGAAGTAGAAGTGAATGGTGTAAGAAGACAATTGCAGGGACAATCAAACTATGTATTAAACGCAGGAGTAAACATTCACAAAAAGAACAATACTATCAACCTAACTTACAATAGAGTTGGAGACAGAATATCAGCGGTAGGATTTCAGGGTTACTCAAACATTTTTGAAAATAGTAGAAATGTATTGGATATAACTCTTTTACATAAACTTCCGAAAGGAGAAATAAAGTTGGCAATAGGTGATGTATTTGCGCAACCATCAATCTATTACCAAAAGTTACAAAACCGAAATCTAATAAAAACAAACAACGAACAAACGATTTCATTAACATTAAATTTGAATCTATGAGAAAGCTATTAGCAATCATTTTATTATTAGGATTATTTAGTAGTTGTAATAAAGACTTGGGTGGTGATGATAGACCAATCAATGTTCCACTTACAACAACACTTAATGGAACTTACCAAGAAACTATCACTCTAACAGCAGATAAAGTGTGGACATTAAAAGGATATGTTTATATCACAAATGGGTCACGTCTTATCATTCAGCCTGGAACAACAATCGTATCTGATATTGCTGAGAAAGGCGCATTGATTATTGAAAGAGGTGCACAAATCATTGCGGAAGGAACTCCAACAAAACCAATCGTATTCACTTCAGGCAAACCAGAAGGTCAAAGAGCACCTGGTGATTGGGGTGGTATTGTAATATTGGGTATGGCTAAAACCAATAGAGCAACTGAACCAACTATTGAAGGTGGTGTAGGTAGAGCTTATGGTGGAACTTTGGACAACGATAATAGTGGTGTTCTAAAATATGTAAGAATTGAATATGCTGGTATTGCAGCAATGCCAAACTCTGAAATTAACGCACTAACTTTAGGTGGAGTTGGTAGTGGAACAATCATTGAGAATGTTCAAACTATCTACGCTAATGATGATGCATTTGAATTCTTTGGTGGAACTGTATCACCTAAAAATCTATACGCATATGCAACCGCAGATGATGATTACGATTTTGATTTTGGATATACTGGAACTGTAACAAATGGTGTGGCAAAGAGAGACCCACAATTTGTAGATAATGGTGATGCTGGAAATGGTGTAGAATGTGATAACGATGGAACGGGTTCAACTGCACAACCTTTTACACATCCTAAATTAAATGGTATGATTCTTATTGGACCATTTGATGCAACCGCATTATCAAACCACAATTTAGGTTTAAGATGGAGACGTGCAACGCAATTCACAATAACAAACTCAAAGGTATTGGGTTATCAGAAGGGAGCATTCTCTATTGAAAGTAACGAAACCGCACAGGCATACAAAGATGGGGTTTCTAAATTTCTTAACAACGAAATTCAAGCGTTTGACCCGCTTCTAAATTTCAAATCTACATCAACTATTTTCACCGCAGCTCAAATGAAAGAAAAAGCATTGGGAGAAGGAAATGTAGAAAAAACTTATACAAAATCAGAATTAGAAACACTTTCTAAACCTGTATGGAGTAATGGATGGACTAGATTCCCATCAAAAGGGTTTTAATAAGTTGTTAAAGAAAAATTAAAAGGGAGTATTAAACTCCCTTTTTTTATATTTATAGGTAACTAAAAAAGGAGGACTTATGAAAAAGATTTTATTCTTAATAATGTTACTACCAATGGTGGCATTTTCTCAAGTCTCTTCTTGGAGAAGTAATCCACCATCAGCATCACCATCAGGTCCATCAATAATGGGACAAAGAAGTGATGTAAGTATGTGGAGAAATTCTTCACCTAGAGAATTTAACAGGCCACAACCAACAAAACCAGGCTCTAACATAATCATTAACAATAACCCTTGGTTATGGAATGATTGGGGTTGGGGATGGGGTTGGAATAGATGGAATATGTGGGGAGCACCTGCATTTGGTTGGAATTTCTATACACCTTCATTTTATTGGAATGATTGGGGATATAGACAACCACAAAGAGTATATGTTTACGAAGATGGTAGGAGAGATACCATTAAAGGAAAAAAACCAATTATCAGTTTCGGTTTACACAAAACAACTGATAGGCAAATTGGTGGATTTTTCACAATCGGTAATAGAGGATATTTTGTAATGGATTTCAGTTCCACTTATGAAATAGACCGTTCAACATTCTTTCCGTATGGAACAATCACACGAGTTGATTTTCCGCTTATAAACGATTTAGTTAAAAAACGAAGCTTATATTTAGGAGCTGGTAAAAGATTTGGCAGAACTGGTGTTCATGCTATGTTAGGTTTTGGAAATGAAAGAGTAAGATATAGAGGTAAAGATGCTATTGGCGAAATTACCTTCCCTAAATCTTATTCAGAGTTTGCATCAATTAAAGTTGGAGCAATGAGGGATTTCAAAAACTTTACTTTGAAATTTGACCACGAACCAATTAGAGGTTATTCTCAATTCGGATTAGGATTAAATTTCTAGTAAATTGTTAGTTTTTGAAAGCATTAAAAGGTCTATTAAGTATTTTATTTATTATATGTCTCAGCTGGAAAGCTAGTGGACAAATATACACACAAACCTATGTGGACAAGTGTAGTGGTGAAGTAAAAATCGCCACTACAACTATGTCTAATGGTTTTGCAACGGTATCTTTCTACAATCAGGTAAAAACATTTACTCCTGCGGAAGTTCAAAGTGGAGCAGTTCAGGTTTGGGTTAATGCAACTTATGCAGCTTATTCAACTATGGCCTGCCCAACTAATCAGGTTGTTCAGCAGACAGTAACACAAGCTGTATCACAAGCAACCGCACAGGCGGCAAACACAGCAGCGGCAGCAGCAAGTTCTGCAGCTAGTTCAGCAGCATCATCAGCCGCAAGTTCAGCGGCTTCATCATCGGCAAGTTCTGCAGCAAGTAGTTCAGCTTCATCCGCAGCATCTTCATCAGCAAGCGCGGGAGCTGCAAGTAGTGGAGCATCTGCATCAACATCATCTACACCGCCTGCAAGTTCATCTTCAAGCAGTAGTAGTTCATCTTCATCATCCAGTAGTTCATCATCTTCTGGTGGTTCATCTGGTGGTGGTTCTTCGGAACAAAAATCTGAAACAAAGACAGAAACAAAGAGTGAACAAAAGCAAGAGCAGAAGCAAGAAGAACAAAAGCAAGAGCAAAAACAGGAAGAGAAAAAAGAGGAAACTAAATCGGAAGAAAAGAAAGAGGAGAAGAAGGAAGAGTCTAAAGAAGAAAAAAAGGAAGAAAAGAAAGAGGAGAAAAAAGAAGAAAAGAAAAAAGGTAGAGTTCAAGCTCTAAACCCAATGATACTTTCATCCGATTTGGCAGGTATGCAAGGACCTGACCAAAGGGTATCTATGATGATGAGTGTTGGTATCTCTAAATCATCTCTAATGGGTGATAAATCATATTCTGCTACCGCACTTATATGGAGTACTTTAGACCAATATGCGGTGAGTGGTGGTATGACTAAGATGGACTTTGAAGAAGGTAAACTAAATGGTATCCACTCTTATTCAGCAACATTCGCATATCTAAAAGGAACGTGGATGGCAATGCAGGGATACACATATATTAAACCACATCCTAAATATGGCACATATGGTATGAACGCTGGTCTTATTCATTTGGTTATGAGAAATTCTGAAAACACCGGCTACAACTATTCTCTTATGACTTCGTTTGTAGGATTTTGGACTAAACCTTATCAAGTCAATAAAAAAACCACATTATCTCCATCAGTATTCGTAATGAACCAGCCAATTAGTTATAATACAAACACTTTAGCAACTATGGTTAATCGTTCACCTGGCTTTATTGTGGGAACTGATTATGCATATAAATTGAGTAGAAGGTTTGCTTTCGGAGCATCCTATAAAGCGGTAATTGGATTAACACCAAACTTCAATTTGATGCATAATATTCAGATTGGTTCAAAACTGGCATTCTAATATTTATACCTATAAAAATACGTCTTATGAAAAAATACTTGAATTTTAAGAATATTGCTATCGTAGCGTTAGTAATATGGATTTTATTACAGTGGTTTAACCCAGGTGGAGTTATGCCAGGTGGAAGAACTATCAGAATTGATGGTAAAAAATATGAAGTTATAAAGCACACAATTGATACTGTAGAAGTTGAAAAAATTAAAACGGTAACTAAAAAGGGTAAAGATATTGTACATGAAGTAATTGATGTAGATACTTTAGTTCTTAAAGAATTAGTAAATGTAGATACTGCAGCATTATTAAAAGATTATTTAGCAAAGGTAGTTTACAAAGACACTCTTAAATTAGATGGAGATTTGGGAACTATTGCATTAACCGATACTATTACAAAGAATAGAATTTTAGGTAGAACTTGGGATGCTAAAGTTAAAGAAAGAATTATCAAAGAAGAACTTATTGTTAAAGAACCTGCAAAAGCACAATTATATTATGGTATAAATGCTGGATTTAACAAAGCAGATTATGTATCAGCAGTTGGAGCAGGTGTAATTCTTAAAACTAAAAAAGATAAATTATATCAATTAGGTATTGGTGTGAATAATAGAACAACCGATGGAACTAATGGAGCATTTTCACCTTATGTTGGGTTTGGTACTTATTGGAAAATCAAAGTTAAAAAATAATGATAAGTTTACAATCTTTATTAATGGAAGGAAAAAACTGGTCTAAAATGATGGCCGGTGTAAGAAAAGGTGCGCAATCCGGTCCTTGGACAATCGTTGTATCACGTAATAAAAAAGTGGTTTACCAAAGACAAGTAAAAGTAAAAGATGCAATTCCCGCAAACTTTGAAGATATAAAAAACACTTCTTCACTTAAAGGTGATATATACGCTATTGAAGATAAAGAAGGTATGACAGTTTATTACGAAAAGATATAATGATACTATTAAGAGATATAATGGCGGAAGACCTTCGTAAGTGGTTTGGTAAAGGTAAGACTGGTTCTACTACCGGTGGTGGTTGGGATAGATATAACTCTAAAGGTGAGAAGGTAGGTAAATGTGGTGATAGTAAATCGGGCGATGCATACGCAGCTTGTTTATCAAAAGAAAAAGCAGCTAAGTTAGGGCCTGATGGTAGAGCAGCATTTGTAAAAAGAAAAAGAGCAGCACAGTCTAAAGCAGGAGATGCTAAGAAAGGTGGTGAAAAATCAAAAGGTCAAAAACCAACATTTGTAAAAACTGGAGCATGATAAAGTTAAGTAATTTATTAAAAGAAGAACAACCACATCAAAAAGAAATGATTGATGGTATTGTTGAAATGCTAGTTCAGGTTAAAGATATAGATAACCGCAAACAAATGGCATTGGATAGATTAAGAGATTTCAAAAAAGAAGGTATTGATGTAAACGCCG
>Ga0315903_10003807_pt1 | contig 20629 bp, 17 predicted proteins | sample LakEriMetagenome_7_FD_203524 | JGI IMG/M metagenome (GOLD analysis project Ga0315903, IMG submission 203524) | Freshwater fungal communities from buoy surface, Lake Erie, Ohio, United States - Buoy 2 MA119 | ecosystem: Environmental > Aquatic > Freshwater > Lake | place: USA: Lake Erie, Ohio... | reverse complement strand
CCTTGCTCTCTCCGTACACCATTACAGTAAGAGAGCGTTGAATTTCGCTCATCGTCACTCGCTTCCTTTTTTCTCGGTTGTTTCGTAGTACGCATATGGGTCTGCGACCTCATATGAATCGCTAAGTGCCTGTTCAGCGGCGCTTCCGTCGTCGAACATTGGGCATATAGCGAAGAATTGGCACTTCCACTTGCAGTCACGAGTTGGTCGTGGGTACGCAAGATAGGCAGGTTCTCCGCCTTCATCTAATCCTTTTCTAACTCTCATTAAATCTGCAATAGTTCCATGAATGCGATTCCAAAAAGAACGCATTGTAAAAATATTATGTCGAACTTCAATTTGATCATAGAAGGGAGGGCGAGCAGCAGCTGTGCGCTTTACCTTTTTTAGCATTGTAAAAATGCCACCTTCAGCTCGGTCAGCCTCATCTCGCTTGGTAGATTCCAAAAGCATGTAGGTAAGAACCTGCTCGTTCATATTTGCTAAGTTAGCAAAGTCGCTTAATGATCCACCAACAGTCTTGAAGTCACGAAACATACGAACTCCGTCAGCTTTGCGACGAACACGCATGTCAAGCTTTCCTTGTAGCTCAACTTCTCCATTGAATAGCGGAGCAATTATTGTTTCTTCGGTAGAGATAACTTCTAGCTCTGCATCAATTCCATTTTCTTCTACCCATTGCTCATAACCCTCAAGCATGATGCGACCCATCTCAGCTTCTTGTTCTAGCTGAAAGGTATCTTGAAAGTCTGCCAAAAGCGCTTGACGATCTACATCAACAAGATCAGCGTGAGCTTTTAGTAGAGGAGTTCCTTGTGCGTAATGTGCGTCTAGCGCTGCGTGAATACGGCTACCAAAAGCTAAAGCACCAGTTGTGTCTTTATATTTAGGTTGCAATCTACGATAGTAAGTAAGCCACCACTTGCGACGGCAATCTTTGAATGTTTGTAACTCTGAGTTAGAGAGTCTTATTGGTTCTGTCATAGTGAACCTGCCTTGTCATCTTTTAATAGTTTCATCAACTGATCCCTATCTCGAACAATCTGTTCGAAGTTGTCAGACTTTGTTTCTAGAACTTGAAGAACTCGTTCTTCGATAGTTCCTTCTGTTACATAGTCCATAATCAAGATGGAGTCGTGAATCTCGCTACCAATGCGATGAACACGGTCTAGAGCTTGTTTGTGATCAACTAATGACCACGGTCTTTGAAGCATAACTAAACGGCGAGCTGCAGTCAAGGTTATGCCCACTCCTCCAGCCTGTGCCGTGAATAGAATCCATTTGATACGACCTTCTTGGAAATCATCTACTGCCTTTTGTCTTTCATCTTCGCTTTGTGCGCCAGTTATTAGACCATGAGGAATCTTTGCTTTGGTCATAGCAGCGCTAAGAAGATCTATTAGCTGACGAGATACAGCACAGACGGCAACCGAGTCATCGCCAAAATCTCCATTATCAATATCGTCCATAAGAGCATCGACTTTGCAGGAAGGCTCTGTAAGAATTGCCTTCATTTCACCAGTTGCCTCATCTACTGCCATATCAGCATAAGAGCTAGCAAACTGAAGCAAACGAGTTGTTTGAGTTAGAATACTTGGAGCAGTAAGAGCATCTCCAGACTCAAGTTCTGCAATCATCGTATCTCGCATCTGCTCGTAGGCTTTCTTCTGCTTTGTAGACATCTCAACATCTCTGCGTTCTGTCATAACTGGTGGTAGATGTGGAAGCACAACTTTTTTGAGCATACGACGCATTACTGGGTTTACTGATTTGTAAAACTCATCTTGCATGGTTGGTTTAACGCCAATAACCATCATTCCGCCAAAAGCGTTGAGCATGACATCGATCATTCGATCAATCCACTTGGTCTTGCTAGGCCAATCTTTTGGAGATAACCAGTGGAGGATTGCCCATAAGTCAACTACATTGTTAGCAATTGGAGTTCCTGTTAGCGCAAAACGAATCTCAGCGTCTCCAGTAGCAGACCAAAGGGCACGACTCTGCTTTGACTTAGGGTCTTTAGAACGATGGATTTCATCAGCCACTACAGCCTTAAAATCAATATTATTAAGTTCACGAGGATGAACTTCGCAACGGGTCTCTGAGACACTTTCATTCTCGCCACCACAAGCCTTGCAGTGAACTAGGGCTATAGATCCATAGCCTGACAGTCTTGAGTGAGAACGCAGCGACTCCCAATTGATGATGTAGACATCTGCTGGAGTATCGAACTGCTTCTTGCGCTGGGCTGCAGTTCCTTTAATTACTTGGGTAGTAACTCCCGGCCACCACTTCTGAAACTCTCTAGCCCAGTTCTTTTTTAGGGTGTTAGGGCAGACAATAAGGGCTGGAAATACCTGCTCTCCAGAGTCTTGTAGAGCCTTTAAAGCACGAATCGCTTGAGCAGTTTTACCTAAGCCGGGCTCATCAGCCAATAAAGCCTTACGAGCCGTTTTAAGGAACTGTACGCCAGCTCTTTGATGCGGGAATAAGTCTTCATCCCCATCTGCGCTCTCAAGCTCTCTGAGGGCGTTTGAAGGGGTAATACGGGTGTTTAATTCATTAGTTGCCCACTCGGATAGGGCAGGACCTATGGTTAATCCGTCTCTAAAGGTCGATCTAAGAGCCAAACAGGTGGTCCAGCTAAGAGGAGCTCTCCATACTTGATCTTTGGCTGACCATGAGGCTCCAGGAAGGCTTTTACATAGCTCTTTGTAGCGCCAGTCAGTAGTCAATAAGATGTGTTTCTTATCGGCATCTACTTCGGCTATTACGGACAACTTATCCTCTTTTCCCTGTCATTATGTCATATGCGGTTGTAAAACTTTTTTGAAGAAGTTTATCTTACCGCATCTTAGTCTAGCAGAACTCTTGGTTTCCATCCTGTTTTGACAAGTCTTAGTAGGGCGTGTCGCATAGCGTCATTTGCATGCCCTTCTCCTCCTACATGCCATGCCCCAATCTTTTTTAGCGCTTCATTAGGAAACATTGCTTTGGCATCAGCGGGGGACTGAAATATAATACTTTCTGTGTCGTAATTTCTTACACGGCATAGATGCTTTAATACCCCAATCTGCTCAAGACTATAGGGAGCTTGAGAGTTACGAACTGTCTGAGCATTAATAGTAAAGCGCTCGCAGACAACTGTGAAATCGCCTCTCTGCTTCCATCCATCTAAAAACAAATCTATGTTCTGTGCAAACTCGTGTGGTTGAGCCTCTATGGAAGCAATTTTTTTCGGAGCATCATCTTCCAAAGACATAAAAACAATACCGCTGGCTTTTCCTGGATCTACAGCTAGAACATATTTCACTTGTACTTTTGACCCCAGTTCTCTAGAGGACCATCAACATCTGCTGTCAACGGTACTGCCCAACCTTCAGTTGTAGTCATACATTGACGAACTAGTTGCTTAATCTCCTCGGCATCTTTGCGTGGAGCCTCTAATACAATTTCGTCGTGCACTGGAACGATAAGGTAGTCCGTAAGATCTGCTTGGTCAAGCTTTACAAGGTTTGATTTAAATACTTCTGCAGCTCCACCTTGAATCAGGTAATTCACCAGTGTGTAAGTGCGGTCTTCATCGCAGGGGATACGGCGACCTGTCCATGTATGAACATAGCCTTGACCTTCATTGCGAAGTCTTGTCTGACCTATATGGTCTACTTGCTTTTGAAATACAGCCATACCTGGATAGTTAGCATCAAATGAATCTGATACAGAACGCATCTGTGGTTCTGGAACTCCTGCAGTAAGGGCTTGCTTTGCTACACCTGCTCCGTAGAGTCGTCCGTAGACAACGCCTTTTATTAGGTTACGGCGTTTATCGGACTTTTGCATGTTTGGTTCCTGATAAACCTGACGACCAATTTCAGTAAACGGATCCGAGCCAGTTGCATCTGCATGATGAAATAGTTTGATCAAGTTTTCATCATCTGACAAAGATGCAAACATTCGAAATTCAACCTGATCCAAGTCTGAAGTGATAATTACATGGTCATCTTCTCTTGGAATAAAGGCTGTGCGTACTGTGTCATCTCCCTTTGGAAGAGTCTGCAGCGCTGGGTCAGTAATAGACATACGAGATGTGCGAGCGCCAAGAGTCTTTACGGATGGATGAACTATGCCGTTAATTGACTTGCTCATGAAGTTTGAGAAGTAGGTATTGGCAAGCTTATCTGCCTTGCGTTGTTTTAGAACTATGTCAGCAAGATTTTTTACCTCGTCATTGCCGTTAATCATTAAAAGTTTAAGCTGGTCTTTGGATGCAGACTTTGCTCCTGATGGAGTTGTCTCTGTAATATCTGCGCCAAGACCTTCAAACAAACGAACAAGTTGAATGTTGCTTGTAATGCTAAGTCCGCCGTAAGTATCTTTTGCCCATTTCTTTACAGAATCAGAGTAGTCGATAAGTTCTTCATACTTTTTCTTGGAGTAGTCAAGATCAACTCGAGCACCATTAATTTCCATACGAGTAACAATTTTGCGTGTTGCCATCTCAAGTTCGTAAGCACGATTGTATGGGCCTTCAGGTCCACACTTCTTATAGAAGATTTCCCATAAACGCATTGTTAGAACAGGATCAAGAGCACCATAAAGCCAGAATGGTTCAAAGTTAGTAGGAACAGTTCCCCAAGTCCAACCATTATCAATCAAAGCAATATCTAAACCTTCTTGCATCGCTACAGCTTTTGAGTCTACATAGAGAGCAGATAAAGGCTTGAGAGCACCAGATCCAAGTGGATCAATGATGTGAGCCATAATCATCGTGTCATGTGCACGCTCCCATGGAATACGCCAACGAGATTGAATTTCAAACCAACGAGCTTCGAAGGCTATGTTGTGACAGACAATGGGTCCATCAAATTTATCCATTGCTTCGTAAAAGACACCAGACCACTCGTCACACGGAATAGACCAGCCTTGCATTCCATCTCCAACTTGGACAAGGCGTAATTTTCCATGCCAAGGAGATAAAGCATCTTCTCTTCTTCCGCCAGGCAATTCGCCAGTTTCAGTATCAATTGCAATAGCGTTATAAGGTCTGCGTTCTCCAAGCCAAGCAATAAACTCTCTAGCTTTATGCACGGAGTCAACTAGATGAAGTTGTACATCACCAAGTCCATTTGTCACTACTCGTCACTTCTTTCTACTCTGTTAGGGGATTATCTCCACCTGATATATAGCTTCAATCCTAGGGTCATTAATAGATGCTCTTTCAAGCAGCCTTTGAGCCACATTAGTAAGATATCTTGCACCACCAGCATCATATTTGTAAAGGGCATCAAGCACCGCGTCGGGGTCTTCGCTTACTTGAGCCCAGTTTCTATCTGTTTCTGGAAAGATTATGGGTAAATCATACGAAGGATTGCACTCTTCGCAAGGGAGAGAATTATCAGATAGCTCCTCTGTAGATCCCTCTTTAAGCCCGTATCTTTTTACTAAAGGACAAGTGGGGGTGTGAAAAACTATTGACACTCCTACTCTAGATAGGATATAAGAACCGTTTTCGGTTTTATATAGCTTAAATTCAATCCAACGAGTAGATCCTCTGCGCCATGAAGAAGACTCTCCTAAAAGTCGCCCGTTGAACTGAAGAGTTCTAGAGCCGTCTTTTACTTCATGCATTTACTATTCTCCTCCTCCAGCAGTTGGACCAGTAGGAGTGTTAGGTATTTCTTCGCCTGTTACTGGATCATGACTGTGGTCGTCTTCATGTTCTGTAATTGTTATTATTTGATTACTTGCTGGACTTTCTGGGTGAAAGTAAATGTAATTCCACCAAAAGTAAATCTCTCTTTGAGCCCACTCTATTTTTTCCCAGTTTTTTATAGAAAAAGCATTACTTCCAATGGGTTCGTCTAAAGGAATCATAGACAGATTCTGAGATTCATCGCGGATGTATTGAAGTAGATTGTTCATATGCTGGTATATGAGTTCTGGAGAAAATTCTTCTCTTTCATTTTCATTTGAAAAATTAAGTGCAGTGTGAAGTTCTTCTCCATTAGAAGCTGTAAATACTTTACAAATATATGGCTTATTTCCTACTTCATAATTAGGTTCGTAAGATATCATATCTTTTCCTTCAGTCTCTGAATCTCTTCTTTAAGAGAGTCTATCTCATCTTGCTGTACTTTGATAAGTTCAATTGCTAGTGTCGCAAGAATTCCGTATTGTAAAGAATTTACCTGACCTTCCGAGTCATATCCAAGTATCTCTTCTATCCCTAATTCTTGAACTTCTTCAGCAATATAGCCAAACATCCATTCTCTATGCATACTATCTTGAAGATGTCTAACTTCGTTTTTATATTTATATTTTTTAAGTTTTAAGTTAAGTAGTTTTTTAGGGTCAAAACTGTGATCTTGTATTTCTTTCTTTAACTTTAAAGTAGAGGTAATTGGCTGACCTGTTGAAAAGTTTGGAAGGCTTAATCCGTGACTGTGAGTGGTACTAGTAGTAGTCCCACCGTGGTTGTGGGAGCCGCTGTTATTAATAGCGTAACTTGCACCTGAAAGTACTGTGTGAGTGTGAGCAGGTACTCCTCCAGCTGTATGTGTATGGTTTCCAACAGCTAGCTGGTTAGAACCAGTTCCAGTACTAACCGTTAATGTATAACCTCTTCCGTTGGCGTTAGCAGTGTTGGAAAAAGAAACCCCTACACCAGATGAATTTATAGAAGTTACAATGCTTGCTCCGCCGCTAATTTTTCCAATGGTAATTGCTCCAGCAGCTATTTTTTCATTTGTAATTGCAGCATTTGCAATTTTTGCATTTCCTACAGCTGAATCAGCTATTTTTCCAAGAGTTATAGCTGAGTCTGCAATTCTTATTCCAGTTACAGCACCTGCAAATATTTTGTCAGTTGTGACACAACCTGTACTCAGCTGGTCGGCAAGAATAGTTCCATCGATAATATGGAGGTTTCCTCGAACAGAGTCTGCAGCCATTTTAAGCTCTGTAACTGCTGAAGCTCTTATTTTGTTTGTTGTAACAGCTCCATCTATAATTTTTGCTTCTAAAACAGCATTAGATGCTAATTCACTATCTGATATAGCTCCAGCAGCAATTTTTGCTCCTGTAATAGTGTCGTCAGCTAATTTAGCATTTGTAACAGTTCCACTTACAATAAGAGCTCCGTCTACGCCGCCAATAATCTTTGAACCAGATATTCCAGCTATTTTTGCGTCTGTTACTTGAGAGTCACCTATTTTATCTGTAGTAACAGCACTACTTGCTAATTTGTCAGTAGTAACTGCAAAATTTTGAATTTCATTTGTGCCAACAGCATTTGCTGCAACTTCATTATTTGTTACGGCATCTGTAGCAATTTTGTCTGTAGTAACTGCATCTGTTGCTAGTTCTGGAGTTCCTACAGCTCCACTAGCTATTTCGTCACTAGTAATAGCATTAGGGGCAATAGAATCTGTATTAACTGCGTTTGTTGCAATAAGAGCATTAGTAATTGAGTCTTGCTCAATTTGACCAGTTCCAACCGCTCCAGATGCTATAGCTCTACGAACAATTGCATTATCTGCAACAGTATCTTCTTCTACAGCTCTTAAAGCTAGATTTTTAGTTGCTACTACTTTAGAAGCTAGTCTTCCAGGCGCTGGTCTAGTTTCAAGATATCTAACACGCTTTTGAATATCAGTAAGATTTCCAGAGATACTTTTTCTACGAGACCTGCGTCTAGTTGCCATTATTAGTCTCCTTCAACATTTCTAGTTAGACCAGCTTCTTCTCCAGCTCTATCAACTTTCCAGTCTGTAATAAGTTCTAAGTCTACAGTTTCTGGAAATGATGGGTTGTCTGGAACACTTACTTTGTATGAAGCAATCTTTCTTACAATAATGTCATTTCTTGGCTCTTGATCACTTTCAAGACGAGCCAAAACAAAAGGATCATCGATAATAAGAGAACACCAATCTCCTGGAGCATAGCTACCAATTACAGGTGTTAAAGATCCATTTACAGTTAAATTAAACTCTCCAATAGGAGGTTTTGATTCATATAAATACTCTTGAGCGTACTCATAAAGAACATCTTCATCACCAGTGTTATTTACTACTTCTACCTGATCAAGTAAAGGCCAACTTCTACCAAACTGATTGTTGAGCAGAGAAGTATCTGCTGCAACTGCATATGGTTGGCTTGCTGCATCAGACAGGTCTGAAATATTTCCTTCTACAAAAAATCTAGTTGCTGAGTCTTCAGCGCTTTCTTGAACAGTAAATGTAGAGATACTACCTGGATATTCGAATACAACTTGGTTATACCCTAGACGCTCCGCATCATCTAATTGATATGTTGTATCGGCTAAAGGATTAGGGTTTTCAATATTAAGAAGTGTAAATGTTCTTGTAAAAGATGCGGTAGATAGATCGTAATCGCAGTCAATTCTGTATTCAAAACCATTTATATTGTTAGAGTAGTCTTCTAAAATCTCTCCAACGCTCTTTAACTCAAATCCACGAAGAACTTGAGTGTCTTGGTATAAACCACTTGTTTCATTTGTTCCTACTTCAATATCTAAATCTGAATTAGAAGCATAGGGTCCATATGTTCCATAAACTATCTTACTTCCAACAGTAGCTGTACCGCCAGAAACTGCAGCAGCTGGAATATTTACAATACTTTCTTTTAAATAACTTATAGTATTGCTTGTTACTGCAGTTATTGTAAAAGTTCCGTCAAAATTTTGATCTAGTCTTTCGTTGAAGAAAGAGTCAACACCAGAAAGAGTAACTTTTTGACCAATACCAGCTCCGTGAGGAAGATGAGTTGTAATAGTTGCCACATTGTTTGTAAGAGATCTATTTGTTACATAGAAAGTTTTTATACCTGGCAAAGTAGTAAGTAGTAAGTTAGATCCTCTATCTTCAAAAACTACAGTGTTTTCATCTGGGACATCAGTAACTGTGTGGTATCCATTAAAGGTGGTATCTACTTCTATTACTTCAAATTCTTGACCTGGAACAAGATCGTGAGGATTTAAAGTTTTTAAAGTTACTTTTCCTTCATCTCTTTTCTTAGATATAACAGCTACTTCTATAGTTTTTCCTGGCTCTATTACATCATTTGCAAATAAACCTGGTCTAGCGTCAGTTGTTACAGATATGTCTGTAGCTACCTGAAATACAAGATCTCTTACAAAGTCATAAGTATCTATAAGTTTTCTTGCAGCTCCGCTAGTAATTACTGTAGTTCCTACATTAGGAGCAGCTACAACATAGCTAAATCTAACTGCTGATGTAATAGCAGTTATTTGATGAGTTCCATCAACTGTGGGATTTGTAAAGGTAACTTTTACAAAGTCTCCAACTTTAAGATTATGAGCAACTTCTGTTTCTATAGTTGCCACACCATTAGTAACAGAAAATGAAGCAACTCCTAAATATTCTGATCCGTAAATTAAAGTTTGCCATATGTGTCTATGATAAAAATAACTTGTAAATTCTGATGCATCTACGCTAAGAGTTTTATTTGATTCACTATATTCTCTTGCCCATATGATGCCGCCCCAAACGCAAACATCATTACGCATTACATAAAGACCAGTTCTGCCAGGCATAGTTGCTTCATAAATATTTAGCTTTTCTGTTGCAGCAACTACTGGAATACTTCCAGAAAAATTTCCTGCTTTGCGAAGCTGTCTTTCGTAAGAAACTCCAGTAAAAGGAAGCTCAGCTATAACCTGATTAGAAACTAAATCGGTAAGAAAATACCGATAGGTTATGTTTGTAAGCGTCCCATTCATTGATGTCATTATTGAGTCCTTTTAACCTATCCAGCCAGACCTATAAAATACCTTAAGTAGTCCAGTACTGACTGAGTTTTTATCGTCGGTAAATTCTATGACATTATTGCTGGGTTCTAAGAAAAAGAAGTCTGTTAGAACATCAAGTTTTGCTCTGGCATTTTCATATGAGCCGTTAAGGAATACATCTCTGGTAAGAGTATTTATTTCTAATACATCTGGACCAAAATCTGCTACTGCACCAGTTAAACCTGGAGTAAAAGGTATATTAGCTTTTTTAACTACAATACCAGCGGCTTCAACTTCGCTGCCATCTCCATTAACAATGTTTCCATTAATAGTTGCAGTTCCACCACTATATGCAGCAAAAGGAAGGCTTCCACCAACTCTAGCTTCGCCAGCGTCGTTTGTACTTGCTACGGATCTAGATCTTGTAACAGAAGATCCAAGTATGTATGCAGTTCCTGAAGGAGCTCCAGATGCAATAGTTCCTGAACTTGGAGTTGTGTAGGTAAATGTATTTGCTCCAGTAACAGTGGCAATCCAAGTTCCGTTAAGAGCTGCTTCTAAACCAACTACTCGTACATACTGGCCATTTGTAAGATTATGAGCAACAGATGTTGTAATAGTTACTGTACTTGCATTTCTTGCTCTTAAAGATATAGGAGGGGTAAGAATATTTGTGTCAATAGCTGGCTTACCAACTCCATTAAGACGAATAACATTAAATTGTGGAGTATCTAAAACTGTGTATGTTCCGTTATAGTTGGATCCAAGACCAGCTACAGTAACGGACTCCCCTACAATAAAATTGTGAGTTCCACTAAAAATAAGATCAAAATTTCCACCAGCAACTACTCCAGAAAAAGGTCTTATAGAGACAAGGCTTACTTTTCCTGTAGCTACAGCTATTGGAGACTCATCTGTACCAGCTGAACTAAAAACATATGTTGTGCTGCTAAGAACTGCTTTTACAGTAAAAGTTCCATTATATGAAGTATTAGCTAGATCTTGTATAACTATTGTATCTCCAACGCTTGCTTGAATACTTTCTGCAACTGTTATAGAGGCTTCATTGGCTGATCTAGCTACTGTTGTGACTGTTGAACTATAAAGTCTTGGGACATCATATGTAAACGATGTAGTGCTAGGTAGACTTTTAATTATAAAAGTTCCATTAAATGGATTGTCAAAGTCAAGTGCTAATTGATTAGCAGTTCTATCCATATTAGACACAGAAACAACTTCATTAACAACAAACCCGTGAGCTGCACTCATAGTAATAGTTGCAACATCGTTTGTCATAGATCTAGATGTGATAGATCTTGCATCTGTTCTTGTTTTTGAATAATTAAATGTGGTTAGAGATGGTATTGAAGATATTGCGTAGCTTCCATTGTAGTTTTGATCTAAACCAGCTATCGTTACAGTCTCACCCTCAACAAAGCCGTGAGCTTCACTAGTTGTAAGACTTGCAATGTTTGATACAAGAGTAGCTCCAGTAACAGTTCTAGCCGTGCTTCTATCTTTAGCAAAGGTAAATGAAGTAGAATTTGGTACTGTTGTTATTGTATGTGTACCGCTAAATACGCTATCTATGTCTTTTAAGAATATAGAATTTCCAACAGAAAAACCATGAGCTTCTTTTGTAAAAATAGTAGCAACATTGCTTACAAGCTTTTTTGCAACAACTGTTTTTTGAATAGCTAGGTTAAGAGGAGCAAGACTGTATTTAAATGTTGTGCTGGTTGGCACGCTAGTAATAATAAAATCGCCGTTAAGCTCTGGCTCAGAAAGACCGCTTATTTCTACAGTATCTCCTTGTAAGAACCCATGAGCAGTTGTGGTTGTAAGAGTTACTATGTCTTCTAAAGTATTTTCATCAAAGTCAAGTTGTTTGTTAACAATACGACCAGTTAATCTTCCACGAAGAGAAGAAACAATATAAAGTAGTTTATCTGTTGTTTGGTTATAAATACGAGCTGGAGCTGTAAGAGGACCAGAAATTTCAAAATTAACAGGTACGCTAACATTGCCAATATTTACTATAGTTTCAATTCCAGTAGCTCCAGTAGTTCTGTTTGTTGCTGGGATTTCCACACGCTCATATCCATCTGGATCAGAGTCATTCCATGCATATTTGATTGGGTCTGCTGCTTTTAGTCCTATTGAGAAATTAGTGCGTCCTCTTGCGTTTGCTGTTGTTATTTGAGGAGCTCCACTAAGTCTTACAAATGAAGATCTTTTATTATCTGACTCGATTCCAGTCTTAAGCCAAGCTCCTCTGTAAACAAGGTTTGTTGCTGCAATAAGGCGGTCACGAGCTGCTTCAACTAGATCTGGAGTTGGAGTTAAAAAGGTACCAGTCAAATTAACTATTCGAGCGTTATAACGACCTTTGATGTCATACGAACCATCTCCAAAACCACGAGGAATATCAGGCATGATTGGTTCTGGGTGCTGCCACCAGCCTTCAATATCTGTGATTACCCAAATTACGCCATACTCATCAATAGTATTAAAAAGAAAATCTCCCAAGGCAATATCGCCTTGCAACTTCATACCAGTTAGATGCGGGAAAGGAAGATTGGTAAGAGATTTATTTACAATAGCGTTCTCTTGAGAGCGATTATAAACTTCGGCCATTACGCGGCTCCTTTACGAAGTTGGAAAGCAAGTTGACGAGAAACTAGATTTGCAAGTTCACGCTCATCCATTCCAGCAGATGGGTTAATAGTTATTTGAATTCCTCTTGAATCTCCTGCAAGAAGTTCAATCATTGCTCTATCTCTAGCTGATAGTCCTTGAGAATCTAAAGGCTCTATACGCTCTGGACGCCCAGCTTCTGCTAAAAGAGCTAGAGTTCCTTTATCACTAGGCATAACAATTCCACCTTCAGCAAGGCGAGGAATGTTTGGAGTTCCTATAGTAAATCCACTAAAAGCTGGAATAATAGTTATCTTACCTGCTTTTACTGCGTCCCATCCGTCAAATTTAAATTCTAATTTATTCCAACCATCAATAACATAGTTAATTGCACTTTTAAAACTATTTTTTAGACCAGCAAAAATATCCCCAATACTTAAATCTCCTATTTTGCCGAATATTTCTTTAAGTTTATTGAATACAGTTTCTGCAGTTGATTTAAGTGTATTCCATTTATCTACTACATTCTGAATTACACTTATAAATCCTAAAATAGATTCTTTGATTATATTAATAGCTGCTATTAATGTAAACTTAAGTAAAGGAACTATAGTTACAGCAAGAATGTCTCCTAATATTCTAAAGATATTAGAAACTCCACCAAGAGGCTCTAGCAGCTGATCTATAGCTGTTTTTATTTCGGTCCAAGCTTTTTGTAGTTCTTTTAAAACTTCCGAACCTAGTTGGCTGAGAGCTTTTCTTAACTTCTCGCTACTTGCATAAATTATAACAAGCAGAGCAATAACTCCTGTAACTATTCCGCCAACAAGTAAGAATCTCTTGCTTACAAAATCAAGGCCGTATGTTAAGAATACAAGTTCTTGTCTAAGTGCTAATACTGCTTTTGTAGCTGGACCAGACCAAATACCAATACCGCGAAGACCAACATCTATAAATTTAGTTATATTAAGCAAAGCTCCACCAACAGCATTTCCATAAAATGTAACAGCTTTAAAAGCTAAACCACCTGCAGCACTGAAGGCAAGTAAAGTTCCAGTAACAGTTAGAAGAGCTTTACCGAATGGGTTGTCTAATAAGAAAACTAGTCCTTCAATAAGAGTTGTTAGAGTTCTAAAGAATATAACTATGGCTTCAGAGCTAGTGATTACTGCAGTTAATTTTGCAATAGCAACAATAAGCTCGCCTAAAGCACTTAAGGCTCCGCCTTCTTGAGAAAGAGTCAAACCTATTTCATTAAATATGATAACCGCTTCTTTTAAAGAAGTTAAAAATTCGCCAAAACCTGGTGCAGCAGCAATTTCTATTAAACCTAAAGCAATAAGACCGATTACTTCTAAAAGAAGAGTAAAGTTTTGTGTAAGCTGTAGAAGGAACTTTTGAAGGTCTCCACTTTCGCTAAGAGCCTTAGTTGTGTCTTCCCAGCCTTTAGTTATATCTTTTAGCCAAGTTATAAAGTACTCTCCAGAGCTTCCTGGCCCTATTGAAGCTGCAATAATTGTGCCAAGAGCACTAAATGTGTTTCCAATGGCTTCGCCTAGACCTCTTACAATATCGGTAGAGTCTTTAAATATTGTAGCTAGCTCTCCAGTTTCTTTCTTTAGAGCTATAGTCTTTTCAAGTGCTTCAGCTTTTTTCTGAATAAACTGAGCAAACTCAATTGTGTAAGGTATAAATGCTGACTGTAAAGCAACAAATGCGGAAGACAAAGCAATGAAAGCTTTACCAAGAGCATCAACTATAGGAGTAAACGATTCAAATATTTCTTTTACTTCTTGAGCTTTACCTGGTTCGCTAAATGTATCTGCAAATAGCTTGGATAGTTCTCCAAGTTTTGCAGCAAGTCTTATTAGAGCTTCTTCAAGATTAGCTGGAGCACCTGGTGCAAAGTATGTTTCATAAAGAAGTTTTATGGCTTCTGTAAACTTAGGGAAGAAAGCTTCTTGAAGTTTTTTACGAAGTTCTTCAAAAGCTTCTTTAAGACTAAGAATGTATTTAACAAAGTCTTGAGCGGCTGGAGAAAGTTTATCTAAAGCAGCTGCAAATTCATCTATACCTTGTGGTTTCTTTGCTTCAGCTAAGGCATCCTGAGCGTTTTTAAGTTCTCTATATGCAAGCTCTAATTCTCTTGCATTTTGCTTGTCAACTTCTCCGCCATCAATTGCTCTTTCTCTAGCCGCATTTAAATCTTCTATTGCTTCCTTATAAGATATAACAGACCTAGCTGCATCTATTTGAGCGTCAGATTCGTTTTGTTGAGCTTGGACAAGGCGTTCTTGGGCAGCTACAACTCTTTCATTACCATCTACGCCTTCACGATTAGCTTTTGCATTTGCTTTGCGAAGATCATTATTTCTATCAATTGCCTTACGAAGATTGAGGTCTGCTTCAGCAAATGCAAGCTCAGCTTCACGACGAGCACGGGAGTTAGGTGGAAGATCTTGAACTCTTTGGAGAGAGTCACGGGCTTTTTCAAACTCAAGGCGAGCTTTCTTTTCAGAAATAACTCCACCTTCAAGCTCAAATCGAAGTTGTTGAATCGCTTCTTTAGCATCTTCACGAGCTTTTGTTACTTGTTCTAAAGCTTTTTCTGTATTTGATACAGCGTCTCTGTATGCTCTTTCAGCTCTTTCTGATGCAATAGCAGCATCTGCTACTGCTTGAGAAGCATCTGATTCTGCTTCTATAGCTTCTTTCTTTCGTTTTGCATTCTCTACTAAAGTTTGGTTGTAGTTATATAAAGCATCATTTGCTCTGTCTGTAGCTGCTTTAATTTGTGCAGCTTGAGCTGCAGCATTTTGTCCAACTTTTGCCCCAGCTTGTATAGCTTCTGTTACTCCACCGAATGCAGCTCTAAGAACTGCTGCCGATGCTGCTACTGCTAAAAATGCACCAGATAACCCTAATAAGGCAGGTGTAGCACCAGCTGCTATAGCAGCTAAAGAACCAATACCTCCAACTACAGATCCAATAATTCCGCCAAGAGCAGTTAAGCTAGCAGCTAATGTGTAACCAACTCGAGCTAAAGATAAGAACTGCTGTCGTGCCGCTGTAAATCTATCTACATCTCCTTGAGATAAAGATTTACCAAAGAGAGAAGCAACATCTCCTCTGCTTCTATTAAATCCTCTAGAAAATCCAGCTCCAGCATCTGTACCTGCTCTTTCGCCAATGCGATCAGCACCATCAAATGCTCTTTGAATATCATTTTTAACACCAGTGGTAATGGCACGAACAATTACCGATGCTTCACCTACAACTGCCATGCCATCACCTCCTAGTGCTCAAGTGGAGAATCTAAATTTTCTCCGAATGGTTTGATTAGATCTGGATTGAAGTCCGTTGGTGGGAAATAGGACTTTGTGGGCTCTTGTGTAGGGTCCACAGGAACAATAGGGTCATCTTCAAAACCAGAAGCTGTTGGTCTTGAGTAACTTTTTTGTCCAAACTTAAACTCTCTGTCATAGACGAGTTTATATAGAACAGCTCTAGATTTGTCACGAGCTTCTGCTTGTTCTGCAGAATCAACTCTAAAATCTTCTTCCATGTAATAATGCAAGACATCAAGCATGTCTGACATATCCATTTCAGTTAGTTTTAGTCCGCTCACTAGTGCTTTTCCATTCAGATACGGCCAGAGTTCTACTGCCCACTCAGCGATTGCTCTGGCCCCTGCGTAGGGCGGCCTGAATACTGTTCTACTAGCCATCCTGTAATTGCTCCTAGTGTTTCCACATTCACAATTTTTTCTGGGTCTTCGATCAGTGCAGAGAATCGCACATAGCTCTCTTTTGTAAGAGCTTTAGAAAATACATCTTTTACAGTATCAACTGCATCTGCGCTGTTTCCACTTCCAGCTTTAGCTGCAATATCAAGAATTACGCTACCTTGAAGATTCTTTACACATTCGAAAGTTTCTCCATGTAGTTTGAAAGAAATTGGCTCGGAATTTACTCCTTCGCCTGATCCAAAATCTTTGAATCGTGTTGTCATCAGTTTTCCTTATCTGTCGTTGGTTTAATTATATCTTGGCTCTTAAGGCGTTACTTAAATATTTATTTGCTTTAGTGCCTGGATGTTGCACCGAATGGGTGTAAACAATCCGACCACGAGAGGCAAACCTAAGCATTTTTCCACTTTTTGGAACAATGGTTCTAGGTCCAGTACCTTCATGGTGCGCTAACGCATAATCTAAAGTAGAACCTACCCAGACATATTGACCTCTTGAATCTCTCATATGTCTCATATGAAGAGATGCTCGAAGTTTTCCAGTTCTTACTCCGACTAAAGATCTAGCCATAGTAAGAATTTCTCTTCCTTTATTTTTTAGAAATCTTCCAACATCACCATTAGGATTGTTTAGAAGATTGTCTAAAGTTGAATCGTAAATTACTACTCTAACCATTACGGAACCGCCACGGTTATAGTCATAGTTACGGTTTGAAACCCGCCTTCTGGGGCATTGGTTTCTACTGTTGCAATAACGCCAAGACCAAAATTTGCTGGATCCCAACGATCCAACTCTCTTGCGCTATCCAACAGAATCCATGCGTCATACGCTGATATTTCGGAAGCATCTTGAATTGCATCAGCTGACGGTGCTCTACCGTTCTGTCCTACAGTAGGAACCTCACGAGAAACTTGAACTAATAAAGTTGCAGATCTTGGGTCATTGCAGCGACGAGGAGTAGTTGCTTCATCTCCTGGACTACCAATATACATTTGCAACATAGAAACTACAACTTGTTCGCAATCAACTGCAGGTGTTCCTAAAGTCCAATACCTGCGGCCAGGTAGAGGCATTGTGTATGAAGTGTATGATGCTATGACTGCATCCAGTACACCTTGCATAAGATTAGCTAAATTTTTAGCATCTGCAGATACTGTTGCTGGATTTACTTCTAAGCCCATTTGTCCTCTTGTCTCTTGGTTCTACAATTACACAGTATATATTGGAATAGTTCTCTCACCGAGATGAGTGATGATATTGCTTGAAACTAAATGAACAACTTCTTCTACCGCTGGGTTTCCAAGGCTTGGTCTTACAGCATACATATCTAGAATACCTGGATCACGAGGACCTATTACATCTAAAGCTTGCTTGTATGTGCAGCTAAGTCTGATTGTATTTGCAACTCTATCTATTACAGCTGCGCTTGGTATCTCTACTGTTTTATTGTTGTTTATATCTGAAAAATCAATTTGTATAGTCCAAGCATTGCTTCCGTCAAGGAAGTCAGCATTGATTTCTGAGAAATAATAAAGATTAGATGCACCATCAGCTGTTACATAAATATCAAATGCGCTAAGTGGGTAAAGAGGAGATGCGCCAGTAATACGGCGTGCACGAGGTTGGTCTGGGCTAAAGACACGAGCACGAGCACGAGCTTTATCTGGATTAGCAGTCTTGAGGAAAAGATCTACTGCGTAAAGACCAGTTTTAAGTTCATCAATGAAATCTTGATTATCAAGGATTGTGTAAGAAACACCTTGGCGAGATACGGCAGTAACTCTTTGTGGCAAAGCACAGGTATCATCACCTTCATAGAGCTTTACTAGCTCAGAGGCAAGGAGTCTTGCTGCAGCACGACCAGCTGTTGGTGGCTCAGTTCCATAGGTGTAAGTAACTTCTACTTGAGAAGGAGACCAGCCAGCTCCTGGTACGCCAAGAATGGTTGAGTGGTCTGATAAATAATACTTACTTGGGTCAATAATATTTCCATCAAGATCACGAAGAGTATGAACCCTGATTACTTTGCGACCACGAAGACGAACTCTAGAATTGGCAGATGTTCCATCACCCTGAAAGTCATCATCTGCATAACGATTAAATCCACCAGAAGCAATATTTACAACATTGCCATCCACTAGAACTGGTGTGTAGGTAAGGCTAGATCCACCTGAACGAAGGTATGGATCATAAGAAGAGACATAACGCTCTGTAACAGTTGTAATTCCACTGTATTTACGGCCAGACATGGCCCAGAGTAGATAAGAAGCTGTCTTACAAGCCTCATAAGCATAATCAGACGAAGGGGTGCTTAACTCTTCTGGTGTTACCCATAGGTTACTCATGAAATCACCTCGTCTCTAAGTAAGTAAGGCGGGCACAAGACCGTAGTGTAAACATCGGCTCATGCCCGCCCTTCTTATGGAATTAAGCGGTTGGATCCTCAGTCGACGCAATGATGAAGTCAATTGCATTGTCTGCGTTGTAATCGGTATTACCTGGAACATTGTATGCAGATGTTGAGCCTTGTGAGGCGAAGTCTGATACTGCAAGGTATCCGCGATTACGAAGTACTGATCCAGCTGGGCTAACAGCTGCAGATGTTACATCTCCAGTGTCTGGCTTTGCATAACGGAATGTTGTTGTAGTTGGTACAGCTGTGATTGTGTAAGTTCCGTTGAATGTTGAATCAACTCCGCTTACTGTCACGCTCTGACCTACCTCGAATCCGTGTGCTGAACCTGTTGTTAGGGTCGCAACATTTGATGTAAGAGCCTTGTTGGTAACGGTCTTTGTAGACTCGTCAAACCAGCGATAGAAGCCCTTTAGACCTGATGGTGCCCATGAAGCACGAGCATATGAGTATGAACGCTCAGTTGCTACTGGGAACTCCCAACGACCATCTAAACCAGCTCCGAAGCTAACATTGCCTAAGCCGTAGCCTTCGAATGTGGTTGCAAGCATTCCGTTTTCAATTACGCGGTCTCCGCTTTGGCGAAGCTTTGCGTATGGGAATACCCAGTGGAAGTAAGGGTTGGTTGCTGTACGGCGACCATCTGCTACAGCAAATGACCACACTTCTAGTGCTACGCCGTTACCTGTTGGGTCGTCGCCAACGGATGGTGCGGCCCAACCGATTGACTTGTTCTGTGGGGATGCAAAGCTTCCGAAGTTCTTTCGGAGTAGCAAGCCGCCAGAGAGTAGTTGTGAAAGTTCTGTATCTGGTTCGCAAATTGCGAGTTCCATTGTAATGCGCTTGAGGGTGTCAGGGGCTTTGTATGATACACATACAGTACCGTCTGCTGACTTCTCAACAATTTCGTCACCCTCTTCATATTCAGGGGTGAAGGAAGCGCGGAGGAACGCCGAGGTTGTATAGCTGTCTCCCGCTCCATTGAGCAGATTTCCAGCGGCGTCCAGTCTGGTGACTCGGATCGCCACACCTTGGACGCTAGCCGCAAAGTCCTGAGTGGCCATTCCAGTGTTCTCCTTTGGTTATTTGTTACTAGGTTGTAGGTAGTGCTAAACGAATTGTGTAGAAGATACTTGGATCAAAGTATACCGCTGCTGCACGAACAGCTTTGACTGTTAAGTCATTTGTGTTTGTGCTTACAGTTGCACCTTGACCAAGATTCTCATTTACGATTTCGATCTTGCTTAGGTGTACATCGACTGGTCCTGTTGCAAACATCCACTTATTTGAAGCAGATGCTGTGGTGTTAGCGTCTGTTAGACGACCAGCACCTGTGTAACCAGAGCCAATTACGACTTCAGTTCCTAAACGAGTCATTGCCTTACCTGTTTTTCCTCCATCTGCTGGCAAATAGATGATGCGGGATCCGAGGATTGACGCAACATCGCGGGTCATATGAATGACTCCGTTGATACCTGCTGGTGATGAAGAAATCGCTTGTTCTAACAGCATAAGTGCTGTTGCTGGAGCTAATGCACCGCTGTTTACAACGGTTGCTACTCCTGTTTCCCTTAGAAAATCATTTCCGTTTGTCTCTGCAGTTGCTGCTACGCCTTCCCAAAGCTCGAGCTCTACTGCTTTCTGTGTTGCTACTTCTAGCTGTGCTTTTGCAATTGCAAAACGATCTTCCCCATTGATGCCAAAATATGAACGAGTGTCTGTTACTTGAATAAAGAACGGATCGTACTCTTTAAACTGTGGAAGTGTAGATGTTCCAACAGTTCCACCTGTCACAGCTGCATCATTAACTGTGAAAAGTTCTACCTCGGGTTGTGAATCAAACTCATAGCTAAAACCACGAACCCAACGCTCGTCGTAGTTTGCTGATGTATGTGTCATAACCCGAGCGACACTTAGAAGTCCGCAAGGTGCTTGAACCAAATCTGGTGCTGGATAGATTCCTCTAAACGCCATTTCTAGTTTTCTCCTGTTTCTTTCTAAGTGTCTGCTCGGGCTCTGACTTAATTACTTTGGCTTACTCGTGTACGGCTTAGTACTCGAT
>Ga0315903_10003801_pt1 | contig 20637 bp, 25 predicted proteins | sample LakEriMetagenome_7_FD_203524 | JGI IMG/M metagenome (GOLD analysis project Ga0315903, IMG submission 203524) | Freshwater fungal communities from buoy surface, Lake Erie, Ohio, United States - Buoy 2 MA119 | ecosystem: Environmental > Aquatic > Freshwater > Lake | place: USA: Lake Erie, Ohio... | reverse complement strand
TTCCCGCATGTTCGTGCGGCACTTCTGGAGCGTTCCTTTGATTTGCTTGACCTTGGTCGGCAGCGGCTTACGACCGGCCATAAATGTCCCCATCCGGGGGGATCCCCCCCTGTTTCAATTTGCACGCAGAAAAATTTGGGCAGGCGCGCGCATCTGCGCCGCCCAACCGTAGAGATTCGACCCCCCTAGGGGGGTCTAGCGCCTGCCAGCAGTCTCTCTGGCCGTCTTGCGGTTGTGGCAAGAGACGCAGAGAGGCTGCAGGTTGGCCCTATCAAAGCGGGCACCACCGTCCTTGAGCGGCACCACGTGATCCACCACCCCAGCCGCAACCAGGCGATCCTTGGCCTTACAGACCACGCAAAGGGGGCTCTCGCGCAGCACTGCCGCTCTCAACACCCGCCAGTCCTTGGACTGGTAGAAACCCACCTCGGCGTCGAAGCTACGCCTTGCCCGCCCGTAGTCACGGTGCGCGCTGGCTCGGTGTTGGGGACAAAAGCCCGGGCTTGCCAATACCGCCCCACAGCCTGGGTAGCGGCAGGGAGTTGGGGCACTTCTGGGCATGTCTGGTGTTAATCAAGAAATAAGCGACACAAGCTCTGGAATGACTTGGCTTCATCGGGAAGAAGAGCGTTCATACGAACGTCATCAACACCCGCAAGGAGCAAACATGTCCTACAGCAGCACCAGGTTCACGGTCGATGAGCTTGGGTTCATCCAAACCGCCCTGACCAAAGTCCTCAGCGCAGCAGCCGCTGGGGAACTTGACCTCAACCGCCTTGCCCGCGAGGAACTCGCCTCTCGAGGCCTCGACCTTGAAGGCAACTGGGTGGGCTTTGAACGAGCCCGCCAGATTCACAAGTTGGAGGGCAATGCGTGATGAACACCCAAGCCCGTGACCAACTCTTGCAGCGAATTGCTGCCGAGCATCTCTTTGTCGAGACGCTGGAGACCCGCAACAGCGACCGACTCGACTTCTACGACGTGAGCGTTTGGGGAATCCGCCAAGCCCTCATCGACGCTTACGAAGCTGGACGCCTTGCCGGCAGCAACAACACCCCCAACTGAAAAGGAGACGCCATGTCCAACAAACTCACCCCGACCCAGCACGCCATCCTCTCCCATGCCCTGGCTCAGACGCAGGGCAAGGTGCTCTGGTTTCCCGAGACCCTCAAGGGCGGCGCTAAGGCCAAAGCCATCGAAAGCCTGGTCAGCCACGGACTGATCTCACAAAGGAAGCGCGAGACCGTGGTCACCAAGGCCGGCTACGAGGCATTGGGCCTCAAGCCTCCAGTCGTCGAACCGCGGACAGTCCGAACCCGCGAGACCAGCAAGCAGGCCACTGTGATCAACATGCTCAAGCGAGCCGAGGGCGCCACCGTTGAGCAAATCTGCCAGGCCACCGGCTGGCAACCGCACACCGTCCGCGGGGCAATGGCCGGAGCGCTCAAAAAGAAACTGGGGCTGGACATCCAGTCCACCAAGGATTCCGGCGGAGATCGGGTCTATCGCATCGCAAGCGGACAGGAGACTCCAGCATGCCAAGCATGACCATCACCATCGAACGAACCCCACTGACCCTCAAAGTCGACGGGCGCGAGGTTCAGGTTGAAAAGCTCGGTATCAGACTGCCTTTTGGCCGCAAGCCAACAGATCTGACGGACATCGCCGCCACCGGAGATGACGCCATCTACATCACCGAGTCCCGGGAACTCTCGCCCGAGGAGTTCGACGCTTTTGCAAAGCACCTCTACAAATCACGCGACTGGCTTGAGGGTAAAGGCGGCTACTGGGATGACGGTCGCCTCTGCGTGGAAGTCCACGCACCCGGAAGACCTTACCTTTATGTGGACCCCTCAGGCAGCGACTACGGCCGCTACGTCGCCAGGCTCGGCTGAACCCTCTGCAGGTTCTCCCATTCGGGTTGCTTTGCGACCCGTGAACTCTTCCCAGCGCTTGACGATCACGTCCACGTACTTGGGATCGAGTTCAATGAGCCGGGCCCTGCGTCCGGACTTCTCGCAAGCAATCAACGTCGAGCCTGAACCACCAAAGGGATCAAGCACCAGGTCCCGGGTCTTGCTGCTGTTTCTGATAGCCCGCTCGACCAACTCCACCGGTTTCATGGTCGGGTGCAGGTCGTTCTTCGCTGGCTTCTTGATGTTCCAGACATCACCCTGATCGCGTGCGCCGCACCAGTAGTGGTCAGCGCCGTCCTTCCACCCGTAGAGGATAGGTTCGTACTGCCGCTGGTAGTCGGCACGTCCGAGCGTGAAGGTGTTTTTGGCCCAGATGATGAAGGTGGACCACTTCCCTCCGGCGGCTCTGAAGGCAGCTTGCAGGGTATCCAACTCGCTGGAGGACATGGCGATATAGACCGCGCCCTTGGTACGGGTCAGGATGTTGTCGCAGGCATCGAACAAGAAGCTTCCGAACCCTTCGCCCAGGTTGTCGTTCATGATGGGGCGGTTTTTGCCACGCATCTTGTCTTTGGCCGTGTTCGCGTAGTTCACGTTGTAGGGCGGGTCGGTAAAGGTCATGTCCACCAACTCCTCGCCGAGCAAGACCTGATAGTCATCGGCCTTGGTCGCATCGCCGCAAATGAGCTTGTGCTCGCCAAGAACCCAGATGTCACCGGGTTTGGAGATCGGGTTTTCTGCGACCTCAGGTACGGCATCCTCATCCGTCAAGCCTTCTTGGCTTTGCTCTTCGCCTGCAATCAACGCCTCCCACTCCTCGGTGGAAAAGCCAGTCAGACCCAGATCAAAGCCCGCATCCTTCAGCTCGGACAACTCGATGCCCAGCAGTTCGCCTTCCCAAGAAGCGTTCTCACCGATCTTGTTGTCGGCAAGGATCAAGGCGCGGCGCTGGGTATCAGTCAGGTGCTCCATGGGCACAACGGGCACCTCTGCGAGACCGAGCTTTCGAGCAGCCAGCAGGCGTCCATGGCCCGCAATGACATTGTTGGATCCGTCAATCAGGATCGGTGCTCCCCAGCCGAATTCACGAATGCTCGCGGCGATCTGAGCCACCTGTGCGTCGGAATGCTGCTTGGCATTGCGCGCATAAGGAATCAACGAATCGACCGCACGGTATTCGAGTTTGATGGGCTGCATGAGGACCTGAAATGAAAAACCCGCCTGGTATTGCCACATGGGCCACCGGGCGGGTTCGTGAAGTTGTTGGATCGGAGACGCATCTCTCGCGACCGTAGACAGAATTTATCGTGAATCCGGGCAAAACGCGACACCTCGAAATTCGCGTTTTCTCCGCACCTGTTCGCATCGTTTGGCATGGGCAGGCCGCATCAAGCAAAGTCTATCAACCTCCACGCGAAATATGTTCAGTAATGGTCTGAATAGCCACCTCCCAGTGCCTTTGCGCCGTGCGCGGAGCCACGCCAAAGCGTTTACCGATGTCGTACCAGCGCCAGCGTTCCGCCCGCATCCACACTAACTTGCGTTGCTCGACATCCAAACACTGAACCCACTGCATGACCACGAGCATGCGTTCGATCTCTAACGGCGTGGGCGGGAAACGGCAGCCCGGCGCATCGTCGCTGGCCATGCGTTCGTATTCCGTGCGAACGATGGTGGGCCAAACGTTGAAGTAACTCTGCACCCTGACCGGTGGCAGGCGATGTGCTGTACGCGAGGCTTCGATAAGCCAGTTGGCCACGTCATCCGTTGTCCATTGAAGTGTTGCTACAACCATGTCATCCCTCCTGTGTGTCCAGAGCCCAGTGCAGCAGCGCCAGCGCGTCTGCTTCGTTGTCATCGGTCACCGGATGCCCCAGTTCCCGCATCGCGTCCATAACTTCTGCCTTGCCTGCATTGCCCTTGCCGGTGGCGTGCTTCTTGATCGTTCCCACGGGCACCCCTTGGTAAGGGATGTTGTGGTGCTCACACCAAGCCGTCAGCGTGGCCAGCAGTCCGCCATAGACATGTGCCGCATCCAAACCGGCATGGCGGCGAACTTCCTCGAAATAGACGCAGTGGATTTCAATGGCAAGATGGCGCATGTCGCTGAGCCAACGCTTGAAACGCAGGTAGCGCATGCCTCCACCCTCGTAACGACTTGGCTTAAAGCTCGCAAACCCATGGACGACTTGCGCGTCCTGCGTTCGCATGGCCCAACCGGTCGTGGTCCCCAGATCGATCGCCATGACCACCGTGCGCGATACAGGTACCGGATCAAGCGCGTTGGCACTCTCCCTACGTAACGGAGAGAGGGCATCAGCCCCCTCTCCTACGTAGTAGGAGGGGGAGATTTCGCCAACTTCGGAAGTGGCAGAAAGTGAATAAAAACAAGGACTTGGCTCAGTTGGCAACTTTTGCCAACTGCCAACTGCCAACTGAACCGGAAAACTTGTAAGTGCTTTATCTGAAAAGGAATTAAGTTGGCAACGGTCTGCCAACTGAATCCAGTTGGCAAAACTTTGCCAACTTCCAGCCCCTTTTTTGCCAACTTGCTCCTGCGTATCGGTGTGTGTGGCATCGCACAAACGCGGGTCTATGCGGGCGTTTTCCAAAGCACGGCACATGACAGCGTGTGCGTGCTCCTGCGCGCCAATGCGTGCGTGCGCCAATGCGCCGTGCGTGATGTCTCTATCTTGGCAAATCGTGTTCATTCGGACTCCTGTGGGTCATTGCTGTTTTCGGGATAGACCCACACTTCCGGGTTCTCGACGGGCATCGCTGCCCCGGAAAGTGGGCACTTGTAGTGGGTGGGAAGGACGCGCAGAGACACCGCGTGCACCTCTCCAGTGTCTAAATCCGGTTCGCCCTGGGGCAGGTTGACCACCATGCCCTCGACGCACAGGTAGCCAAACTTGGAACGGCCGATGGAGGGCAGCCCATAGTCCTGTGCGTTGCGGAAATACTTGATGTAGCCCTGGGTGGCCAGGGCTGACAGTCGCTCGCGGATGGTGCGCTCGCCGCCTAGGCCAGCCTTGCCCTCGAAGGCCTCGGCGAACTGATTGGCGGTGTAGCAGTTGCCCTTGAACCCTTCATCGAGCAGGATCTGCAAGATCACATCAAGTTTGCGCAGCCGCTCTGCATCAAGCCGCTGCCCGTACTCCTTGAGGACTAGCCGCTCACTGGCATTGACGATCTCCCACTGGTCTTCGATCTTGTCGACGTAGCGGATGGGCAATCCCGGGCCATTGCGCAACTCAAAGATCAACTGACGCACCGTGGTCGACTCATCCGGCCGATGCAGCATCAGGCTTGACGAGTAATAGCTGCGTAGGCTGCTCGCACCTGCAAAAGCCTGGAATGGGTCTTCCTCGAACTGGCGTTTGGTGATCTTCTTGGTGTGGTGGACCAAGATCACGCCAGCATCCGGATTGACCGCGAGGTGCAGCTTGGTCACACGGCGTGTGAGGAAGAACATCATTGCGTCGTTGTCGTTCTCTCCACCCACGCCGCCACCGTCGAATACGTTTCGGATCGGATCAATGGCAATGATGTCCGGCGGCTCACCACCGAAGTGCGTACTGATGGCATGAATCAGCTGCTCCAGCCCCTCGTCATTGAGAACCAGGTGCAACTGTGGCGTGACCATCAGATTGCGACGTGCCAGCGCCAACCTCTCCTTAGGCAGGAAGATGTTGTGCATGCGCTCTTTGAGGTATGGGTATCGGACTTCGGCCTGGATGTAGGCAACCCTGAGTGGCCTTGCTGGCACCATTTCCAAGAACGTCAGACCGGCAGCCATGTGAGCGAGCCATGACAGCAGGAAGTCGCTCTTACCAACCTTGGGGGCACCGCCAAAAACAGCGATACCGCCCGGCGTGACGATCCGGTTGGAGACCAGATCAGCAGGCACAGGCGTGTGGTCGTCCAGGATCTCGCCCATGGAATAGATGGGCAGGCTTGCTGTGCTGGCCTTGACGTTGATGCGCTCGCCAGAATGCAAGAACTCCTCGCAGTCAAAGTCTTCGACCACGGCGTCGGCGGCATCCCATTTCTCAGGTTTCGATTCAGGTGGGACAACGATCGCCACCGACCGTGCGCCCACGGCGCTACAAGCCTTGGCAGCCGCTTCGGCGTAATCCCAGCCCGGCGCATCCCTATCTGGCCAGATCAGAACGTCTTTACCCCTGAGCGGGGTCCAGTCCGTCTTTTCGATGGGCGCCCTGGCACCGTTCATGGCTGTCGTTGCAACGATGCCTTTATCGATCAAGGCCTGGGCACACTTCTCCCCTTCGACCAGCACCACCTGTCTGGCCAAAGCCATGGCGGGTTGGTTGTAGAGCGGACGTGGATCGGGCGCACGCCACATGCGGGCGCGCACATCCCAGGGCCTGAACTCCTTACCCGAGGGGGGGTCGTAGCGATACACCCGGGCTATCAGCGTGCCGTCGGCGCTCTGATAGTCCCAGGTGGCGGTGTACGGGCCGAGTTCATCAATCGGTTGCTGGCGGACATCACGCTTAATTGATCTGCCGACAGGCGGTGCAACGCCACACCACTGACGGATCTCTTCAAGAATGCGCGGAAAGTCGTTCTTGACCGAAAGGTTGCGTGACAACCCCCAGGCATCGAACAAATCACCGCCCATGTCGGCGGCGAAGTCAAACCAGAGGCCGCGTCGTGCGCCCTCCATCTCAACGACCAGGCTTTTGCCGGGTGAGCCATCAATGTCACCCACGTAGAACTTTCCGCCACGGATACGACCCTGGGGGAACAGAAAAAGCAGGACAGATTCGAGCCGATCGATCAGCGCATGGCGCAATCCTTCGACATCTTCTGTCGTCCCGGTTACGCGATCCGCTGCATCGTTGAAGTCGAAGTAGCTGGACCCATGCATCAAGACCCACCCCAACAGCGTTCCTGCCATGAACAGAAGCGGCACTCCTGGTGGGTTGGCGTGGTCGAGAATCGGGGCAGCACCTCACCGGCATCGGTGGCCGTGATGACACTCACAGCGCGATCAGACATTCGCTGGGCCAGCCCGCCATCAAAGGGCACCAACTCGAACCAGATCTCTTGGCTGTCTTTGTTGATGGCGGTGAAAAGCGCTGGGTTCTGCGAAATCCCCGGGATGCTGGCTTCCATGTAGGCCTGGTAGATCGCCATCTGCGCGGCATAGACCGGTTTGGACTTGGCCACACCGTTTTTGACCGTATCACGCCAGGACTTGTCGTTCATGGTCTTGCACTCCCACAGCGCGGGATAGCCCATGCCCAGTGACGCTGGTCCGCCATTCAGGACGCCATCGACATGGCCCTTGATCCGACCACGAGCCACGGAAAACCCGAACTGCCCGCCCTGGGCCTTGCGGGTGTACAGGTTAAAGCCGATCAGGCGTAACCACCGAATGGCAAGGTCTTCCAGTTGGTGGCCCACCTCGAATACCCGAAGCAGACGACCAGAAAACTCCCGCCCTGGGTCCACCGGCGTGCGGGTGTATTCGAACTGGAGCGCACGCTCGCAGGCGACTCCCAGGCGGGACGCGCCCAGGTAGTCACGCGGCGTTTGCGCATCGCGCTCCCGCGCCAGCGCGTCATCGATGAGCGCGCCGACCTGTTCATGAAATTTGGGACGGTGATTGAAGTCGAGCATCACACCCGTCCTTGCTGCCGACCTGCAGCTTGAACAGCGAGCCTTTGCTCCAAAAACGCCCGGTCCTTGGCTGCCATACGCTCGTGCTCTTCGAGCATGTGGTCTTGGTACTTGGTAACGACCACATCAATGAGTGTGAGCACCTCCTCACGGGTGTAGTCGGCAAGAGGCCGCTGCATACCGATTGAGCCAACGTACTCGCCCAGCGGTCCAAGACAGGACTGCATGGCTGAAATTTCCATATCACTGGGGTCGATCATTTGCCCCTCCGTTTTGTTCATGAGCGTGGAGAAGGCCTCCTGACAGCGGCGGGAGCAGAACACCCACTTGTCGTTGTAGCGAGAGGGGTCTGAGCGGCGAACGCGCGGGTTGAACCAGCCAAACCCCTTGGCTTTGCGATGACAGACAGCACATTTCACGCAGCCTCCAAGATCGGGTGGACATTCGCGTCGTTGGCCGCGTTGACCAAGCGAACGATGGCGTTGCGGTTGAAGCGAAACGACAGCAGCGCAGACGCCTGGTAGCGCGTCAGGCTGAAATCGGCTCGCATTTCAGGTGGCAGGTACTGCAACTGTTTCGGTGTAGGCGCTTCGTTGAGCCAGCGGCGTGTCTTGTGGGCTGAGTCCTCGGATTCGTTGTCGTTGAGCCAGTCGTCGGCCTTGGCCATGCAAACCGTTCGCTCACCAACAGCCAGCAATCGGGTGTTGAGTCCCTTGCCACCCCCAATCGCGTGCCAGCGACCGTTGAGAAAGAAGATGCCGCACCAGGCTGTGAAGCCCGTGGCCATGAGTGCATCGTCGCTGCCAAAGAGATCGCACCAACGGAAATTGGATCGGCTGAGCAAGTCAATCTCGCTCATGACGAACTTGTCCAGCACGCCGCCATCCGGTGCGTCTGATGGCTCCCAAACATGGGAGCAAAACGGGCACTCCATGACGGCCAGCGGTACGACAGCTCCGCACTCCGGGCAATCCTTGGTCGGTGCGTCACCATCATGGTCGTGGCCATTGAGATTGACTTCCTGCTCAAGCGCGCCGTGCATGAGGCTGGCAGTGCCAAAGTCCAGGACGATGCAGTCGGTTTTAACCACACCGGGAAACTCCTGCGGATCGACCGTGCGCAAGCCTCGGCCCACCATCTGAATGAAGGTGGACTTGTAGGAACTGGGTCGCAGCAGGACCACGCAGGACGTCGGCGTGTAGTCGTAGCCCTCGGTCAGCACCGCGACATTGACCACCACCTGGGCGCGACCGGTTTCATAGGCGGCCAGTCGCTCCTTGCGCTCGGCATCAGCCAACTCACCGTGGATCAGTACAGCGTGAACGCCGGCCTGATTGAAGGCCTTGCATACATCGCTTGCATGCTCGACCGTGGCGCAGAACACAATGGTTTTGCGATCACTGGCCTTGGCTTTCCAGTTGGTGATCACCGACTCTGTGATCAGGGTCTTGTTTAGGATCGACGCGACCTCATTCATGTCAAAGTCGATGGCCGTGCGACGCACCTTGCGCAAAGCATCCTGGGTTCCGACATCGATCACGTAGGTCCTGGGCGGTACCAGATGGCCGCTGGCGATCATCTCCCCCAGCGTGATCTGATCAGCCAGGTTGCTGAACACTTCACGCAGGCCCTTGCCATCGCCCCGGTTCGGGGTTGCGGTCAGACCGCAGATGGCAGCCTTGGGGTTCTTGACCAACACCTGTTCAATCACTTCGCGGTAGCTGGGCGAAACCGCGTGGTGGGCCTCGTCGATGATCAACAAGTCAAGCGTCGGCATTTGCTCCAGATTGGCGCCACGAGAGAGCGTCTGCACCATGGCGAAGGTGGCGTTGCCAGCCCACGACTTCTCGTTGGCATCAAACACAGAGGTCTTGATGCGCGGGTTCACTCGCTCGAACTTCGAGCGGTTCTGCCCAGTCAGCTCAGTGCGGTGGGCCAGAATGCATGCCTTGGCATCAGGCTCAGCCAGGATGCTGCCGGCAACAGCCGACAGCATCACGGTCTTGCCCGATCCGGTGGGCGCAACGGCCAGGGTGTTGCCATGCTCGCCGAGGGCCGCAAGGGTCCTCTGCACAAGCAAGGCTTGGCGGGGGCGAAGAATCATGGCAACTCCCCCTTACTGAGCCCAGCTGGGACGACCCGGTACCGCTGCGCGTCCGGTGGCCTGTGCATAGGCGTTCGGCGCCGTGGCACTGGGCGCCGCAGGTGCGGAACCGTTCATGTGCGCCGCGTACTCTTTGTGGTCCGGGGCCACCGCCGACTTGATGACGCACTTGTCTTGGCCGTTCTGATCCTTCTCCCAGTCGACCTTCCCGACAAACTCGATGCCCTCCAAATCCACAAAGCCGCTGATGCGACGGGCGTTCTGCGCTGCCGGGCTGTTGTCACTCGGGTTGATCCCGCGTGCGGAGTTCAGGATGGCCTTGATGAAAGTCCGCCCCATGTTGGTCCACTCCGCACCCTTGGCGCTGTACAGCCCAATGAGCGACCACATCTTGCGGCGAGCGAACGGGCCATCGAGCACCACGAATTCGCAGTTGAGGTAAACCGATCCAGTAGTCAGGCTGCGCGTGGCGTAGCCGCCGGTCCATCCCTGAGACGGGTCGTCATAGCCACCGGGCTTGATGGTCATGCGCACACGCACTACCGTGCCTTTGGGGATGAGGTCGTAGCTAGATTGCTCTGCGGCGGAATTGAAATCGAAAAAGGTCATGATCAAGACTCCAGAGAAGAAATTGCGGGGGTTGGGGTGTTGGGGGCAGCCTCGGAGGTAACGGGCTGCGGACGGGCAAAGTCCAGGCGCTCACTGGCAGGGCGTGCGGGGCCAGCGATCTTTTGCATCAGGCGACCGAGATCCGGCTCCTCAACTGCGTCGAGGCGACCGCTGCGGTCCTTGGCTGGGTAGCCCCACTGGTTGAGCGTGTGACACACAAAGGCGCGGTAGCTGCTACCGTCATCGGCTTTGACTTCGGCCAGCGTGATGACCTCATCGACGATGCCGGGTAACTCAAGTCCGGTTTTTGAGCCATCAATCTGCAGCGTAAAAACGCGGCGGTTGAAGTCGTCAAAAGCCTCGTTGAGGATCCCGACAAACCAGACGTTCTTGCGACGTGTGTGCTGCAGGTGGGTCAGCCAGCCAATCATTTCTTGGCCCATGAGCCCGTAGGCGCCACGGCTGTCGGGCTTGCCAGTCTTCTCGGAATAGGCCTGCGGCTGCCCCTTGCACCATTGCAGGCACAGGCGACCTGCCACGGTGATTGAGTCAACGAAAACCGTCTCGTACTTATCCAACACGGCCGGATCACCGAAGCGCTGGCAGACGGCCTGAAAGTGCGCTTCGCTGTAAGGCTGGTCATCGCGCAGCGCCGGATTGGGGCCGCCAATGAACACAGCGAAGTCACGGCATTCCTGCCAAGTCCGAGGACGGATGGTGTCGCCTGCATAACCTTCGACGGCCAGGTCTCCGGCTTCCAAGTCAAAGAACAGGGTCGAGACCGGATTGAGCGTCCAGAGCTGGGAGGTCTTACCAATGCCAGACTTCCCGACCAGGACGCCTTTGACGCCACGGCGCTCAGCCAGGCGCTGGTCAGCGGTGATGATGGGCAAGCTCATTTGGCCACCTCCTGGAACTCATCACTAAAGAACACCTCGGCGACCGTGTTGGTGCCAATGGCGCCCCGTTTGCGGGCTTGTTCGTATAGCTCGCGCAGACCACTCAGGCCGCGACGGGCTTGGGCCACTTGGGCTTCAATACCGACAATCGCAAAGGCCATGTCGTCCAGCGTGGCGTCCTCCAAGGGGACGGTCACTTCTTGCGGGCGATGTCCCTCAAGGGCCGGCACGCGGATGGTGTCGGGCAGTTCGCGCACATACCATTCGGGGCGCTCACGCAATTTCTGGACTGGGGTTTTCTTCTTGAACAACATTGCGATTACTCCTTTACGAGGGCAAGGCGATACGAGGGCTTGCCGGTCTTGACCGTGCGGGCAGCCTCGAAGGCGGACTTGAGGGTTTCGGGCCAGGCGTTGAACTTGGTCTCGCTGACCCGGTAGCTGATCTCGACGTACTGCTTGGCGTCGTCGCCGCTGTCGGCGATGCGGCGTGTGATTTCTGCCAGACGTGTCTGGTCCCACTCGACCTTCTTGGGCAGGTCGGCAGTGACACGCACATTGCCGTCATCGAAGTGAACGACCCCGGTGTCCTTGCCAGCGTCGTGGCGTAGGTTGCGAGCACGCTCGCTCCACTTGAAGTCGATGGCTTGATCAATGTGATCACTCAGGGCTTTACCGGCGGCCAGCAGATCGGCAGCGGCGTTCTTGATGCTGAAGAGCAGTTCAGCGGGTTGCTGCGCCAGCGTGCCAGCCGGAGTAGCCAGCACCTGTTCGGGCGTGAAAGTGACATCGGCGCTCATGCTGCACCTCCGCTGACTTCACGTTCGGACGTGCTTTTGCGCAGGCTGTCGACTTCGAAAGCTTCGATGTCTTCGATCCGGTAGCGGACCTGGCCTTGCAGTTTGAGGAAGACGGGACCAATGCCCTCGGAGCGCCAGCGCTCTAGGGTTGCTTCGCTCAAATCCCAGCGTTCAGCAAGCTGCCGCTGGTTGAGATGACGGACGGGTTCTGTGGGTTGCAATTGAATCTCCTTGAAGATGAAAAAAGTCCTGTTTCGTGCGGCTTGGGAGCCGCGCTAACCAGTGCTTGCAGTTTTTCAAGGCAGGTTCTGGAACCCGTTCGGCAGATTCGGCAGAAGGGTTCTGCAAATCGAAATCGTGCGAACAAAATGCAAAAAACCCGGCCTCCTGCGGACAGGAGCCGGGTTATTGATAGCGAAAGGTGTTGATCGCCTAAACCATCAGGTCAGTCAGGAAAAAGTTTAGAAATTCATCAAAGACATCCGTACAGATTGTTTTCTTTTCGGAATTTTTTGAAAAATTCAAAAAACTTTTCCGGCTTGAACCACGTTTTCTCGCCTATGTGCGCAAGCCAATCAACCAACGCTTCAGGCGATTTGACCAAAGCAGTTAGCTCAACGTGGTAGTCAAACGTGTTCTCGTTCGCATCGATACTTACAAACGACCATTCACCCGTTGGCGCGTTACAGACAATCCATCCGTCGGACAAGAGGATTTGCTCACCTGAGCGCTCACATTTTGCAGTTTTGAATTTCAATTCACCCACCTTAATCATTCCAAATTAAATCTTGTCTTTGCCTCTGCAACTATCCTTCTGACATGAGGGACCAATATTTCGGAGGGAACTCCTCCGCTGTTGACTGTCAAAGAATCAGACCAATTGCAACCATCTTCATCTGGAAACTGCAGAGGGACAATTCCCCTTATTTGGCAATCTTGACATTCGTCGATTTTCTGCAATTCTGACGTCATCCACGCCGAAATTTGATCCTGTGAAACCAGTGTTTTTGTCATATCGTCCTTTCGCCAGAAATTTCAAAACATTTATTCATTCTCGTTACTGACTATCAACTCATAAACCTTGTCACCGGGCACATACCTGACGAAGGCTTTGTAGACCTCATTGTTCCGGCCGAAATACTTGGCTGGCTGGAATGGGAATGCATCGGAACCGCAACGCGCGCCGATCTGATTGCCTTCCAGACGATGGCCATGAGCATCCATCAAGGCCAGCAGGATCTTCTGCTGCATCCCTTCTAACTCGTACTTCACGCCGCCCACATAGGCCAACGCTTTGTCACGGATATAACGCAACGATGTGACCGGCGCAGCTTCTTTATCGGGCTGGGCAACAGTGACCTCGACTCTGTCATCAAAGAAGATGAACACGTTCTGGGACATGCGCGCAATGGCGACCAGATTCTTGACGTCGTACCCCATCAGCGGAGAGCCATTTGGCAAAGGCAACTCGGTGCTGGTGATGATCTTGGCCGATTGGGCTGCATTGTCAGAACGAATCTGCTCCAATAAGTGGCGCGCCACGGTATGGTCATTCAGGTGTCGCGCGAAATACCAGGTCAGCGCTTTGCCACGCTTGCGTTCCTGCACCCCCAGCCGCCACGAAATGTCGTGGTCGATGGCCTTTCGGTTTGACGGTGGCAATTCCAGGCTGCTGACCAGGCGATCGACAAGCCTGCTCAGGCTGACCGTGTAGGTCTGGAGAAGCGCGTGTCCAGCTTCGACTTCACTGCACTCATCGCAGTACAGCAGAACCTTGTCGACACCCACCTTCCGAACGACCCTGGCCAACTCGATTCCACATTCCGGACATGTAACGTAGGAAAGCGCAGGCCCGAGTACCAGCAGTCGCTCATGAATGAGTTCACTCCCGCCATTGCCGAACGCCCCGCCCAGCAAAGCGGCCCCATTGACTGTGGGCTTCGACTGTTCCAGCAGGCGGCACAGCACCTCAGTGGCATTGACCAACGTGTCACTCAAACTGTCGCCTCCTCAGCCTCAATCACATTGAGCGACTGCAGGACGGCATTGGCAATGGGCTGGTTTTTCTCCGACAGGTTCTTGATGGTCGAGGATCCCGTCGAGTACACATCGAAGCTGAACCGCTTGGGCTTCTGCCCATCTACGGGCGCCAGGTACACCAGAACCGATGCGCCGTCCAGGTTGTATTCGGTCTCGAACGAATGCCTGATCTTGAGTGACTTGCGTGCGAGTTCAATCGCATCGTCCTGATCCTGCTCTGCCGAGGCCTCAATGCGAATAGCAATGCCAGTGCTGCCGCGTGGCCTGAATTGGGCACGACGCAGCCGAATCTTCTCAACACCGAAGTGGGAGAGGTCGTCAAACGCCTCCAGGCCATCCCGCAATTCGTTGAGCTTGAAGCGGGTCTTCTCAATTTCTTCTGGCTGGATATCACGCCCGACCACATGCTTGCCAAACAGTTGCAGAACGGTCTGATGATTTTTCGAGCCGCCCTTGACCACACTCTCGATCACACCCGTGGCGGGCTGATAGACGACAGCAGTCTCAAGAGCTATGCGCGTGGTCACGCGGTTGAACTTGTTTTCGGTGAAATGCGCCAGCGCCGTGATCGGACCTTCCACATAGATGGTCAACTGGACACTGCCGTCCGACGCATGAACACTCTGCTCAATATGGGTGCTTTTGCCACCACCCGATTTTTCGAAGAGCTTGGCCACCTCGTGGCTGAAAGCCTCCAACTTCTCTCGCTCAGTGGTCAGGTCAAGGCCAGCCTCAATGCGGTGCTTCTTCCAATATTTGCCGTTGGCCTTTGCCTGGAACGCCAGGTGTAACTCCACGTCACGGAACAGTTGGTCTCGCGCATGAAAAACCCACAACGCCTTCTCCCGGGCGTCACGAGTGGCAAACGCTTCCAGGGCTTCAGGATCCGCAGCGCACGCAACATGGAACTCGTTGCTGGCAAGCTCGTTGGTCAAAAGATGGACGCGACGCAGATCGTCATGCCACAGATGGAGATCGTTCCCAATTGCTGCGGCGTCCTCACTAGACAAGCCATCAGCACTCAAGGACGCCTTCAGCGCATCAATGGCGGCATTGACCTTGGTGGGCAAGGTATCGGGATCACTGTCCCAGTCGATAGTCAAGCGGGATGCAATTGGGTGCGCGTCCGTGAACTCTCGCAGAGTTGGCATCGAGACATGGCGCAGGAAGTGGGCTGGAGAGAAGATTTTCAAGGCGGTGGCTCCTCATGGGTATTTGCGCACAAGGCCTACCAGGACGCCAAAAATCTCGAGCTTGCCGTTCTCGTTATTACTCGGCCGGATTACCGGGTAACTCGGATTAGCGGGCAACAGGTGATATCCGTCTTTGTCTCGTGCAAGTGTTTTTAGTGTGAATTGATCATCAACGACCGCGACCACGATGTCGCCCTGCGTTGCATCGGTCCTACGCTCCACAACCGCCAAATCACCGTCATGGATGCCTGCCTCCACCATGCTGTCGCCCTTCACACGGATGAGCACCGTCTTGGCAGGCTGCTGGATCAAGAACCGATCAATGGTGATCTGCTCGTGAACGTCGCTGTCCGCTGAGATCGGCATACCTGCCGGAACGGGCTGGGTCGCAATGGCGCGCTCGAAAAATTGCTCGCTGGGCGCCCAATCCCCATCCGGTGTGCGCTCCAGCAAGCCACCGCCCTCCAGCCTCTCCAGAACCTTCTTGACCGCCGACTTGGAGGCGAAGCCCAGGAGGCTCATCAGACGTGCGTAGGACGGCAGCACCCGATGCTCGGCGTAGTAGCCCTGCAGAGTGGCGAGGTGTTCGTGGTCGTTGATAGCTTTCTTCACAGCATCCATTATAGAGAACGATCGTTCTCCATGCAAACACCCTCATTTACATGATACTTTTGGGTTCATTTTTGAAATCCCCATCATCCTTCCGCGCCAATCCGAAACTCCCTTCTGGCTTTGCCACTGGCCACTGAGGACAATTTTTTCCATCGATCGTTGAACATCAAAGACTGGCAACCAATGCAAGAAATCAACCGCCGCCCACCTGATTCCATGACCGTGACGGAACGCATGGACGAGGTGTCTGCCCTGCTCGCGAGGGGCATTTCCCGGGTATGGGAACAATCTGTCGCTAAGTCCGCAAATGTGGCCTCAAAGAGCCATTTAGGACTTGCCTGTTCTGGCACCCGAAGCGTTCATACGGACCCGTCAACCAAAGTCACGGAGTCCAAATGACCACTACGCAATCACCCTACGCCACGCCGCCCTCGGTGTTAGCGCAAATCACCGGCTTGCCCGATCTGTCGATGCCCGACATTAAAGCCCTTTGGAAGAGCCTCTTCGGCGCAGACAATCCAACCCACAACCGCCAGTTCCTTGAGCGGCGCATTGCCTACCGACTGCAGGAGGTCGAGTTCCGCAAGCTCGACCGCAACATAGTCGACCGCAACAAGCGCCGAATCCAGGCCATCCTGGATTCGGGACAGAACAAGAAGTTTGACCGCGACATCCGGCTCATGGCCGGGACCGTTCTCACCCGCGAATACCAAGGCAAGGAGTACCGGGTCATGGCTACGGTCGATGGCCAGTACGAATTCGATGGTCGCTGTTACCAGAGCCTGTCACGCATCGCCAAGGAGATCACCGGCACGGCCTGGTCAGGACCTGTATTTTTTGGGCTGAAGTCGACAGCTGCCAAGAAAACCACCGGCAAGAAGGGAGCAGGCAAATGAGCGAAGTCCTCAAGCGGCGCCATCGCTGCGCCGTCTACTGCCGTGTGTCCAGCGACGAACGCCTGGACCAATCTTTCAACTCCATCGACGCCCAAAAGGAAGCCGGCCATGCCTACGTGGCCAGCCAACGCAGCGAGGGCTGGATTCCGGTTGCCGATGACTACGACGACGGCGGCTTCTCGGGCGGCAACATGGAACGCCCGGGATTGCGCCGGCTCATAAATGACATCGAGGACGGCCGCGTCGACATCGTGGTGGTCTACAAAATCGACCGTCTCACCCGCAGCCTGGCCGATTTTTCCAAGATGGTGGAGGTGTTTGAACGTGCGGGCGTGTCCTTTGTTTCGGTGACCCAGCAGTTCAACACCACCACCTCCATGGGCCGGCTGATGCTCAACGTACTCCTGTCCTTTGCACAGTTTGAGCGCGAGGTCACTGGCGAACGAATCCGCGACAAGATCACGGCTTCCAAGCGCAAGGGCATGTGGATGGGCGGAGTGCCGCCTCTTGGCTACGACGTGAAAGACCGCCGTCTGGTGGCCAATGAACGCGAAGCCAAGATCATCCGGCACATCTTCACGCGCTTTGTTGAACTCGGCTCCACGACCAAGCTCATGAAAGAGTTGCGCATGGACGGGGTCACCTCCAAGGCCTGGACCACTCAGGACGGCAAAGTCCGCGAGGGCAAGCTGATCGACAAGGGGCTGATCTACAAACTCCTGGGTAACAGGACCTACCTGGGTGAACTGCGACACAAGGAGGAGTGGTTCAAAGGTGAGCACCAGCCCCTGATTGAGCCCAGCACATGGGAGGCAGTGCAGTCCATCTTAAAGGTCAGTCCACGCTTGCGGGGCAACAACACCCGTGCCACCATCCCATTCCTGCTCAAGGGCATCATCGAAGGCGCTGACGGTCGCGCGCTGACTGTAGCCTGGACCCGCAAGGGAGCCGGAAAGCTGTACCGGTATTACATCCACACACGCGAGAACAAGGAGCATGCAGGAGCGTCCGGTCTGCCGCGCTTGCCGGCGATCGAACTGGAGGCGAACGTGGTCCAGCAGATGCGGCTGATCTTGCGCGCTCCGGATCTCAAAACCCGTGTTGCCAAACTGATGACGGCCATGGATGCCCAGGTTGACGAGGCCAAGGTTTGCATCGCCATGCTGCAGATCGACAAGGTCTGGGAACAGTTGTTTCCGGCCGAGCAGGAACGCATCGTTCGCCTGCTCATCAAGAAGGTGGTGGTCACGCCGCACACCGTCGAATTGCAATTCCGACCCAATGGCCTGGAGCGGCTGGCAGCCGAACTGAAATTTCCGACACAAACGGCGTCAGTTGATGGGGTGGCGGCATGAACGAGATCAAGATCAACGCCACTGGCAGCGCAGATCTGGTGACAGCCAGCAACGGGAGTTTCAACGTCACCATCCCGATCAAAATTACCCGACGGGGGCGTCGCAAGGCGGTCACGCTGCCAGACGGCACGGCCTTGCAGCCAAGGGTGTGGGACAGTGAGCCTACGCCGATCCAGCTTGCTCTGGCTCGCGGGCACCGGTGGCTGGCGCTGCTCGAATCTGGCAAGGCACGGAACTTGGCCGAGGTTGCCGAGATGGAGGGGATGGACCGGGCCTACGTGAGCAGGATGGTGAATCTCACCACCCTGGCGCCAGACATCGTGGCGGCCATCCTGGACGAGTCATTGCCGGATCACGTTACGTTGTTCGACCTGGCCTCTGGGACGCCCCTGCTGTGGGATGAGCAGAGAGAGGTAATGGTCAAGACTTCATAACCAAGGGTAATAATGGCTTCGTCAAGAGCAGTTAAAATTTCGAGTTGTAGGTTCTTGACCTTAGTCTGGACAGTTCTTGCAGACTGATGTACTGTTCGGATATACAGATCTAGAAAGGTGTGAAGAGTGAACACAGCTGAGCTTTTCGCGCAGCAAGCGGTATCTCCAGCGCTTGAGTTAGGCGCTTATGAGGAACTGTGGGCGCGTGAAGGGCAATCGTTCAAAACTCTTGCGGAGCTGTTCCGAAAAAGCGGCAACGACCTTCCCTCTCATTTTGTTAATCCAGAGCAGGCAGCTAAGCGCGCCCAAGAGGTTTTGCGCATCCTGCAGTCGAAGCGCATCGACGATGCCGGATTCATTGTGCAAGGCACGATGGAATATCCGGAGGAACTGCGAGCAGCGCGTCATCCCGTTCAGTTCCTATATTACCGAGGCAGCCTTGACTTGCTTTACATGCCACTGCGAGTAGCCCTTGTTGGCAGCCGTGAGGCGAGCGACGAAGGCATTCGGCGTGCACGCAAATTGGCCAAGTGCCTGGTAGATGATGGCGTTGTGGTGGTTTCCGGCTTGGCAAGTGGTATTGACACTGCTGCCCACACGGCAGCGCTAGAAGCCGGCGGGCAAACCATCGGCGTGATTGGTACACCGATCAGCGAGACCTATCCACGTGAGAACAGTGAGCTTCAGGAACGCATCGCCCGCAATTACCTTTTGGTGAGCCAGGTTCCGGTGATTCGTTATATGCGTCAATCGCCGAAGTGGAACCGACTCTTCTTCCCCGAGCGCAATGCAACGATGTCCGCTCTGACCCAAGCAACAGTTATCGTTGAAGCTGGCGAAACGTCGGGAAGTCTTATACAAGGCCGTGCAGCACTTGATCAGGGACGCAAGCTGTTCATATTGGAAAGCTGCTTCCACCGTGGTCTAAAGTGGCCCGAACGGTTGCAAGCAGCTGGAGCGATCAGGGTGTCCGAATATGACGAAATCAGAAAACACCTCGGCATTTCGGGTCATTCGCATTGATGACGCACTCCGGCACGATCACCCTTATTTGACTGCCGAAGACGAGTGCTTCTGCCTCGGCGAGTACCAACCACGTGCCGGTTTCAACGCCGGCCCGGTCAACAATCTGATCTCCAATTACAAGAAGTTGGTGGATAAGCGCGGCCGACCTGAATACATCCACAAGGAACGGGCGATCATGACGGTGGCTAGCCTAGTCCAAGGCGTGTTCAACGAGAATGCCATCAAAACCTGTACCGTTGTACCAATTCCGCCATCAAAGGCCAAGACTGATGCTCTCTACGATGACCGCCTAGTTCGTTCGCTGCGTGCAGTACATGCGGACCTGGACTTTCGGGAATTGCTGGTCACGAAGGAATCTATGCGCGCCCACCATGAGTTTCAAGTTGGTGAAAAGCGCCCTACGCCAGACGACCTGTACGTCAAACTGGCCATCGACGAAGCCAGTCTTCAGACGCCAGTGAAACAGACCATCATCCTGTTCGATGACGTATTGACCAATGGCACTCACTTCAAGGCGTGCAAGCGATTGCTGAATGAACGGCTGCCGAAGTGCTCCGTAGTAGGCCTGTTTATCGGCCGGGCCAAGCGTCCCGATGTATTGGCGGACTTCGACATCATCAACGACTTGTAAACCTCAGCAGGTTGGCCTTCCGATGCCGGGCGATCCTTCCAAAGCCTAAACCGTCTGGTTGCGATTTTCGCCAGCCTGCCAATGCTGAAAACAAACTACTCGATTAGTCCACTCGTAAGTTGTTGATCTTATTGGACCCCCCAGCGGGCCTTGTGGACTTCACCCCGTTTCCGGGGGTGAGAAATGCAGAGAGAAATGGCCAGGAGAGAGAGAGCCAGGCACAGAACCGGCCTGGTGGTGCGGATGGCGAAGTCCGCAGGTTTCCGCAGGAACCCGCAACAACACGGCGCAATACGCGCCAACGGATGAAAAAAACCCCCAACTCAGACGAGTTGGGGTTTTGGTATTGGTGGAGCTGGCGGGATTCGAACCCGCGTCCGCAAGCCTTCTCCGAGCAGTTCTACATGTGTAGCGTTCTGGTTTGGATCTCGCCGCCTGTGCCGCGCAGACGCACGCTGCACAGGCCGCCAGTGC
>Ga0315903_10003800_pt1 | contig 20638 bp, 21 predicted proteins | sample LakEriMetagenome_7_FD_203524 | JGI IMG/M metagenome (GOLD analysis project Ga0315903, IMG submission 203524) | Freshwater fungal communities from buoy surface, Lake Erie, Ohio, United States - Buoy 2 MA119 | ecosystem: Environmental > Aquatic > Freshwater > Lake | place: USA: Lake Erie, Ohio... | reverse complement strand
TGATGCAGCTAATTTATGGTTTTTCATCATTCCCTTAACGTTGAGGTTTTCAATTACAATAATTTGGTTTTCATTAAGTAACTGATTTACAACGCTATGCAAATAATATTCTTTTTTATTGGTTATTTTTTCAAAATGTTTTGCCAGCTTTACTCTTGCTTTTTCGCGGCCTTTAGAACCTTTTTTTGTTCTACTTAGCCACCGTTGCAATCGAGCCGTTTTATTTTTATTTTTTTTATTCAGTTTTAAATTATTAAACTTTCGCCCATCAGATGTTATGACAAAATCTTTAATCCCCAAATCAATCCCAATAGCGCTATCCGTTTCAGGAAATGATTTGATAAGTTCGGTGTCAATCAAAACAGAGATAAAATATTTACCCGTTCTTGTTTTGGATAAAGTTAATGATTTGACATTGTTTTGATTCTTGTTTAAGACCTTTTCATCCCTTACAGAGCATTTAAAATGAATATCTTTCAAGACCTTTATCAAAGATATCCTGTTACCTTTAATGCCCATAAAAGCATCATTAGGGAACCTACAAGAGTTTTTAGTATCCCTTTTTGATTTGAATTTAGGTTTGTCAGATGTCTTTTTGAAAAAGTTATTGAAGGCTTTATCTAAATCAATAGCGCTTTGTTGAAGAACCTTTGAATGAACCTCTTTTAAAAAAGGGTAATCAGCTTTCAAAGAGGTTAAATATTTCCCAGCTTCCGCAAAAGAAATTGATTTTTTTGAACTTTCATAACTTTCATTTTTGTAATTTAATAACTTGTTATAAACAAAACGACAAGACCCCAACAGGTTGACGATGTATCGTTCCTGTTCGTTATTCGGGTAAATTCTTATCTTAATTGCTTTTAACATATAATATATAATTATAAGGAATTTATGAAAAAATATAAACATTTTTCAAAAAAATTCGTTTATTTGTAAGTATTTATATCATACACTCATTAAATTTTCTTCGGAATTTTCATAGACCTCCTCTAAATCTAAATCGGATATTGGAACAAATCTATTTGCCTTAAAAGAAGGCTCAAACTTAAAACCATATCCTCCATCTGAAGTGTTATCTATTGATAAATCTAAATGGGGGTTACTTATTTCGTTTAATAAAACAACATCTTCTCCCTTTTGTTTAAAAACATCCCTAATCGTATATATTTCATTTTCAACAGGTAAATTAGGAATTATTTTAACCGACTCTGGGTGAAAGCTACCGTTTATGCAAACGACTTTTTCATTTACTTTTAGCATGTTAATCGTTTTTTAAAAAATATAAACATTTAATTCATAAGTTTGAGTCATACCATAAACTTGAATTTGCAAAGCCTTTTTTTGTTCTTTACCATCTTTATATAATGTTATTGAAAACTTATTTGTTTGGCCTTCTTGTGGTTTTCTAGGTCCGAGTCCAATTTCTCTAAAAACTTCATCTTTATCGTAAGTATAGCCATTATCAGTAGCATAATTTAAAGCTGCTTCAATAGCAGCTGAATACGTTTTATGGTAAATTTCAAAACTTTTATGTTTAGCTTCATTTAAAAATCCCAGAACATCACCAACTCTATATTTTTTGGATTCTTGAATCTGTGTAATACCTTGTTCCACAGGCTCATTACCCATTTTGTATTCAGAACCATTCTTATAAACACACATTCTCTTATTTATGTTCTGACTTTTATCGATAAAAATTATGCCATGATATTGACAATCGTCATCCGCCCATTGAAATTTAACCGTCTTATGAGCTGGTTTCTCTGGATTGCTATTATATTTTTTGCAGAAGTTATAAATATCAATAACATCTGTAACCAAATCGTAACCAGTTGTATCATCAATAAATTCGCTTAACATACCGCTAACACCACTACCTGATTTAGCTGCCTTTGGGTTTACGATAATTTTTGCATTTGGGTTTGACTTGTTAATATTGATAGCTTCTTGGTCTGTACCAACGATAATTTCCTCTTCCACTTGTTTATTTTTCTTCTCTTTCTTAAGATTATTTTTTAATGTAGACACAGATGGCATATCTTCAATAGCCTTATAAACAGCGTCTAATTTTTTAATCATAGAAGGATCTTCCACGTGTTGCTTGAAAGATGATTTGAATTTTAAAATCAATCCTGATAAACTTCTACGAAGTTGGTCAACTTCTTCTTCGCTATATTTTTTATTTTTAGCTTCGTTTAAAGGCTTTTTATTGTTTGTCATGTCTTTATTTATTATTTTTTTATATTTTTCTATTAGTTTGTTGGTTTGGGTGGACGGCGAAATTAAAGAAAATTTGTCTTGGGTTTCTGTCTTCCAAATATCGTTATTTTTGTCGTAAATTTTAAAAGATATATTAAGCCTATAAAGATCAGGTTTATAATCAATAAAAACTCCACGACCACCGTTAGTCAAATTCCAAATAAATTCACCTAATTGTTCCAAGTGAAGAAATTGTTCGGTAAAAGAACCCTCTTTGCAAAGATTTCTTGCTAGTTTTCTTACTAACAAATAAGATTTAGTTTTTTCGCCGTCCAATTTCATCACCTATAAAATTAATCCATGTATGAGAAAATGTCAATTTTAATCTTAGTACCGTCAGAAGTCTTAACCATCATCAAACCATTAGGATTGATAACATCATCAATAAAAGAATACTTTGGAGATAAAACTACATTTCCTTCCTCATCCATTAAACCTTTCAAACCATTTTTCTCAAAAACCTCCAAACCATGATCTTCGAGCATTGACTCATACAACATATCATCTTCCTCTTCTTCATCGTCGTAAATCCCAAGAATATCTAAAATATTTATTTGTTTTGTTTTACCTTCAGCTGTTAGAACGTCAATTGTACCATCATAGCTAATAAGACCGTCAATTTTCAAATATTTTGCAGGCACTACGACAGTACCTTCTTCGTCTTTTATTCCGAAAAGTTTATCTTTCTTAAAAATACTTAAACCGTAATTGCTTAAGATACCATCTCTTCTATTTGCTTCATCCAAAGATTCCGCTTTATCATCTGCCTTTAAAACATCTTCCGCTTTGTCCAATACCTCTTCCTTGTCCTTAGTTTCCAAGTTCTTTCCAGCAGCTAAGATGGATTTGAATATACCAACAGTGGTAGTGCCTTTACCTGCACTAATTTGTGAACGTAGTTCTTGTGTGAGCTTACCTGTCATGCTCTGCATATCTTTCAATGGATCGTCATCCCCTTCAGCTCCTTCTTCGGAATCAACGTCTTCCATTTCGGAATCATCGACTCCTTCTTCGGAATCTGAATCTTCCATTTCGGAATCACCATCCATTTCCATTTCATCACCCATTTCTGGATCCATTTTTTCTTTATCCTCCATTTCGCCGTCCAACCCGCCTTCAGGCATTTCTGGTTGACCAGCATTAACCACAGGAATATCTAAAACATATTTATCCTCATTCAAATATAAATGAAGATACTTGATAGCCTCCTGTAAGGTGTCCCTCTGAAAACGTTTTCTATTTCCAAAGCCGTCAATATATGAGAAATCTTCAGCTACCAAAGTACCTGTCTTATTATCGCAAACCTTAATGGTATATAAAGTGCTTTCTTTAACTATACCGAATGTCTTATTCTCAACTTTCTTAGTGTATTCAACAAAAGTCCCTTTACCTGACTTCTGCTTTGACTCAAGTTGTTCAAATAATTTGTTTGCTTTATTTAGCCTAGATTCGTTTATTGAATAATTCATTTTTTATTGAAATTAAATTTATTAGATTCTATTGTATTTTGTATTCCATCACAATCCATAACCCTTAAAGTTATTTCTATCGGATCGTTCTTTTTTATTATTGTGTTTGGTAAAGAATTAATAAAATTCACAATACCATTGTTTTCAACGCCTAATCTTAAACTTCCGTAGGTTGAGCCATTATTCATCTCTGTTATATTATCACCCAAACTTCCCCAACCTGTTTCATAAATTTTGTAACCCCTGCTTTTTATAACCCATTTGAATAATCGTTCACCAACATTTCCGCTATCAAAAAATGTACTGTCTTGTACCAAAAAGAATTTATTTAAAAAAAATTTTGGGATCGGAGCGTCATTCCATTTCTTACAAAAACTACCACATTCATATATAGTAGATATGTTAACAAATTCTTTACACTGTCCCATTTTTTTATAAATATTCTTATTTTTTATATATTACTTTATAATCCATATATTTTGGGTTTTTTGAGTGAACCCTATACTGAATTGTTGATTTTTTTTCACCTGTCTTCTGACTAGCCTTCCTTAATGAAGTGTATAATACTCCGTGGATACTATAATAAATACCATCATTGTATCCTTTTTTATCTTTATTTTTTTTATCTCTTGCAGCTTCTAAACTATCTCTTTTGGTAACATAACCTTTATCTCCAGATAATATTCTCTGTTTCTTACTATTCAAATAAGATCCCAAGGTACTACCATGGCTAACATTCTTACTTTTATCGTAAGCCTGTATTTTTATTTGCTTCATCTTCTTACCTATCCCCTTGTTCCTTAAAAATTTAAACGCCAAATTTTCAACTGAAAATTCACCATCCCTCTTCAAACCAGCCGTTCTTTGATCGTGAAGATAATCGGATAAGCCTTGGAGCGCTTTGGTTAATTTACTGGGATCATTTTTATATTGCATTACGCCGTCCAACCTTCTCCCAAAATCCTTAATAAAATTCTCAACCCCTTCTTTATCTATTTCCACGTCTGAAAATTCTGGATGTCTAATCCATGAATCATATAATATGCTATATATGCCCCCACTCTTCACTTCTTCATTCTCGCTATCTTGTACATACATTTCTATTTTATGTGGCCCAATCTTAATATTATGCTTGCTGTTCCAAAGAGCACCCTTATCCTCAAAATAAGATTTAATCATTTCGCCGTCCATCCTAACCTCACTAAAAGGCAATAATATATGAACATCAACATCAGAATACTCCGACCAATTATAATTCGCATTACTACCAACTAACCATACGTCACTATATTCAACTTTTAAATTTAATGCTTCATAAAAATCATCAGCTATATCCAATAATACATCCCTAACGTCAATTTTCATTTTGTCGTTCTCTAAATCGAAAATAGCTGGATTCAAAGTAGGCTTATTTTCAAAAACACTTAAATCTAATTGCTCAAATATATTATCCACAACTGTATATTAATTTTATATATAAATAGTTATATTATAGTTTTATTTTTTAATTCTTCTATGTCTTTTAAAATAGAATCAATAGTTTCTTTATTTAAAATTATATCAGCCTTATAACTTTTATAATTTTTTATAATGAATTCACTTAAAGCTTTACCCTGACTTTGGGCAACTTTAAACCTTTGATAATGATATGGTAAGACATTTTCATAAACATATTGATGCCCTTTTCTAAAAATAATTGATAATTTTTTTTCAGAAAAGATATATTTCGACATCAGAATGTTCGATGAATCATAATAAGAAAAAAAAATATCGCCTTTTTGTTCTTCGTTTAACAACATAATCACTATATTTGCAGTCTAAAAATAAGAAAATATGAAAAAAGTAGTTTTACCGCCAGCATTAGCTAAAATGAATCTTTCGGAGGATTTGCTAGATATTTTTAATAAATGTTCAAAATATGCAGCAATTGATAAATCAAACGAAATTTCCACCGCTAATTTTCTTTACGCTATTATAGCTGAAGATAGAGAAAATATACTTGTAGCTACATTGCAAGCGATGAATGTAGATATAAATATATTGTATGAACAATTAAAAGAAGTAAGAAGCGTAAAAGTAACTACTAAAAAATCTACAACAAAAGCTGAAACTGATACAAATGTAATTACGCTTTCAGATGAATTAAAGAAACTGATTGTTAAATCATACAATAGTACTGTAAAATCTAAACCAGACTACGATATTATTGATTTGTTTCTTACAATTCTGGAAACAAAAAATAGCATTTCTGATATTTTATTTGACAACGCCATTGAAATTCATACATTCAATGAAACTTTAACTACATTATTAGATAGTTTCAACGCATCATTGTTTTATACAGATGATGACTTTGATGATGAACCAGAACCCATTTTTGAAAAACCAAAAAATGCAAACGAAATAAAAGTTATGGGCAAACCTAGCTTTTCAGCAGAGGATATTGTAAAAACATTTACCGTTAATCTTAATGAAGAATACGAAAAAGGCAATCTACCTGAATGTATAGGTAGAGATACCGAAATAGAAACCCTAGAAAGAGTTCTTAGTAGAACAAATAAAAAGAATTCTATTCTAATCGGTAAAGCAGGCGTAGGTAAAACACAAATCGTTGAAGGCTTGGTTAGTAGAATTATTAACAGACAGGTATCAAATAACCTACAAAATAAAATTGTTCTATCGCTTAATGTGAATGATCTTGAAGCAGGAACATCTTGGAGAGGACAATTAGAAGAGAAAATTAAAATGCTTGTAAATTATCTACAAGAAAATCCAAATATCATTCTCTTCATTGATGAAATACATTCCATAATCGGAGTTGGTAAAAATAATAATAGCGACTTGGCAAACTCACTTAAACCATATTTGTCAAGGAATAAAATGCAAGTTATCGGCGCAACAACCCTCGAAGAATATAAAATGTATATCGAGAACAACAGAGCATTTACACGTCGCTTCTTTGTTCAACATATAAGCGAATTGGATGCCAATTCAACATTGGAAATCTTAAAGAAAATTAAAAATAAATACGAAAAATATCATAATGTTTCATATTCAAATGAAATACTAAATGATATTATTATATTTGCTGATAAGTATCTGAAAAACAGAAGTTTCCCAGATAAAGCAATTGATATTATGGATGACCTAGGAGCTGCTTTAAAGGTACAACAGAAAAATAATAAAGAGATTATTACACTCAATAAAGAATTAAACGATTTAAAGTTAACTAAAAAATATATTATCCAAAATAAAAAATACGATGAATCCGAAAGCATCTTAGCCTTGGAAGAATCATTAAAACAAAAAATGGATAAGATAACCAAAGTAGAAAGTAAAAAACAAAAGATAACAAAACAGATGTTTGTGGATTATTTAAAGAATTCATTAAACATCGAAAACTATTATGGGGATAACTTTGAAGAGCAATTGGAATTCGCACAAAAAGAAATTAAAAAAGAATTCTTTGAGCAGGATGAGGTGTTGGACGGCGTATTCAATCAAATAAGGGTAAAAAAATTATTCGATGATTATAGCAGCCCACTAACACTCATGTTTGTAGGCGATAGCGGCGTTGGTAAAACATTCTTGGGGGAATTAATCTCTAAACACCTTTATAACAATAAAATTAAAGTTGTTAACTGCGAACTATATAAAGAGAAACACACCGTTTCAAATTTGATTGGTTCCCCAAAAGGTTATGTTGATAGCGATAAAGGAAGTGATCTATTTGAATTTATCAAATATAATCCCGAATCAGTGATTATGTTCGATGAAATAGAGAAGGCACACCCTGACTTCTACGATGTTATTCTGACATTAATAGATAAAGGCTACGCAACAGATAAAGATGGCTCCATAGTAGACGTAAGACGCTCTCTTATTATCCTTACATCGAATAATGGCAATGAATACAAGAGCAGCAATTTAATTGGATATAATAATACGGTTGATGCTAAATTAAACAGCAAAAAATCCATCGAAGGAAGATTTAAACCAGAGTTCGTAAATAGAATAGATGAAATATTTCAATTCAATAAAGTGGATAACTTTGAAAAAATTCTGAACTTGGAATTTGAATCAATCAAAACCTTCATGAAATCCAAAAACATTGAAGTAGATTTGTCCTCCGAAACTAAAACTGAAATCTTAGAATATTGTAAAAAAGAATCGGGGGCAATTAGAAATCTGAAAAAAATAATCAGTAAGAAAATTAAACAAAATATTGCTAAGAACTATAAAAAAGAAAAGGCACTACGAATTTAATCGTAGTGCCCCTTTTTTTTAGCGAACTTTCGGTTTAGATACTGTCGAAGATGGCTCCAATTCTGCTAGCTCCAAATCCTCAACTTCTTCAACTTGATAATTGCTTTCAACTCCTTCATCATAGATGAGGTTGAACTCCTCGTCAAAACGAATATTGGCTTGAGGTAGCCCCGCGCCCAAAATGTAAGCTCCAATAACATCTTGGAGATTCTTTTCCAAGGTTTGAAGTTCAAGTTTCAATTTGTTGATTACTTCTACGTCCGCTTTTAGTTTGTCCTTAATGGACTGTGGTGTTTCATGCTTGTGAGTCATATATAACTTGTTTTTTACAAATATAGGAAATTATTTTTTATTTTGTTAAAGTTATTGTGACACTTAATCCCTTATCAGGTGTTGGTTTTGTATTTAATACATTTATACTAATTGTATCGCCTTCACTGACGACATAATTAATACCTGTATTGGAATCAAACTTTCCACCCATAGTTAAAGCAGAACCAACAACTGCAACTCCATTAACCAATAATTCAAATCTGGTTGAAATACCGCTACCCAATAGATAAACAGATGCAGTAAATTCATCTATGGCCCATCCATCCATTTCAGTCGGCACAACAAAGAATTTCAAACCATTGCCAATAGCAATATTAACATTTGAATCAAATTCACAAAGACTAATTCTTTCTTTTGGTGAAACCCATGTAACACTGCTTGCAACAACCCCCAAATAATCCCCATCCGTTCCACCAGTTAATAAATCATATATTGGAGTGTATTCTACTGTATCATTCACAGTGTAAGCCAAAACATCACCAATTGCGGGAGTTTCATTTACGCCGTCCAACACCCTAACATTATCCTCCTCAACCAAAAAACCAGCTTTCTTCATTGCATTCTGTTGGAAAAATATACCAACATCATGTGTAGTAGTCTGAACAACAAACTCATCTATTAAATTACTTCTAACAGAATTTAAAGAAATGGATTCTATCTCCGAACTTAATCTAAACGATTGAGCCGTCCCAGTGGAGTTATTTGTACTTTGTATAACAGTATAACCAGCTATCTGATTTTCAGAATAGTAACTTTCATGCACCCCATTTTCGGTACTATGTCTATAAGAAGATAAATTATTAAAAATAAAATCGTATGAGGCATTATCACCATCAATAAAAGTATTTTGAGTCAATACACCACCAAATTCGACATTGCCACTATTTTCAGTTAAACCATTAGAAAAATTATAACTAGCACTACCACCACTACCAGATACAGGTTGAAACTGCGCACTACCATCAACCATATATGTTAAAACGTGCCCAGCAGAAGGCATATTTACGCCGTCCATCACCACAATCTTATCCTCCTGCACCTTAAACCCACATTCAACCAAACCACCCCTTAAAAAATACACCCCAGCATCAGTGGTAGTAGTCTGCAATCTAAATCTTTCATCATTTATACTATCATAAGAATCTATATCAATTTTCTTGAAAAATTTACTGTGAATATTAATTACTTGACTGTAAGCATCAGCAGAATTAAGAGCAGTAAAAGTAGTATTACCCTGAACACCATTACTTGTTACATTGAAAAAATGTTGCTCCCCACCTGTATCATTTTGTGTCTGTAAATTGAAACGACGTAATTCAAATAGACTTAAATCGTACGATGAACTATTACCGTATATAACAGTATGCTCACTTAAAGTCCCCCCCAGTTTAACAGTGGAACCAAGAGCAGTCAAACCATTCGTGAAAACATAAGATCCACTTCCACCTATTGTCTTTGGCTCCCATTTGCTAGTTCCAGAATTATATACCAAAGCCTGATTATTCAAAGGAGCCTGTGTGCTAACATTCAATAAATCACTTAAATTCGCCGCCCAGTCTACCTCTATTTCATTAGTTCCAGCAACAGATGTAGTTATTGTTCCTCCATTACCTAATATACTAACAGTAGACAAATTAGCAACATTAAATATATCCACGCCTTCCCCCTTCATATTAAAGCTATACGAAGAAGCCGCCGCAGGAGATATTGGCCCCCATTTAGACGTTGAACTGTTATACCCCAAAACATACCCATTTGGAACACTGCCGACAATATTAACATCGTTCAACACATTCAAACCCCCATTAAAATTTAAAACAACCGCACCCATAGCAATCGTGGAAACAATAGGCGTGCCTCCAATAATATTTAATGTACTACCGTTGGAAATATTAAGACTGCTCGGGGGATTATTAGCAGTGACATTAAAACTAAACGGAGAACTATTAAAAACATATCCGCCGCCGTCCCACATAAGATACTGATTACTTGCAGTAGGTCCTGTCACTCCCGATAAACTTGTTATACTAATACTGGAAGCAATATTATTTGCGTTAACATCCAATAAAATCGTTTTCCCACTTAAACCAACACTAACTTTATTGCTGTTTGCTGCTAAACTTCTGAATTGAACCTCATTGCCATTTCTAAAATCAAAGGTACCAATCCCCGTTCCAACATTGCTATATAATAGATTCGAAAGAGTAAAATTGGATATTAAACTCACAGGAATCCTCTCCTCCTGTGGAAAACTATCTGTTACGGGATTTTGCTTTAATAGGTCCTCCGAACCCGTTAAAGGATTCGTCCGCCTAGGCCAATCTACGGAAGGGATTTGCATCATTTTAAATTATTGTTTTCATATAAATAGTTTAATTATATTTATAAAATAAACTTAAATTCATATGAACAAAAACAAATCTCTTAAAATAGTAGACCAAATTTTTGAAGGCTATTCCTCCCAATTCAAACAAACAATTAAAGAAATTATTAGAGGCGAATCCATAGGAACCAAAAATAATTCTTTGTTTGAATCAGTTAAAAAATCTGATATGCTACCCGCACATCACCTCTATAATTTTCTATATGAAAATAACGCTCTATCAAAATATGTCGATTTAGCAGAAGAAATAGATTATCCAAGTAGCCGTGACCTTTATCCATCCGAAGAAGAATACCTCACAAGCGCCGATAATCTACTCGACTTACTCAAGTTTCCACCAGAAAACGTTAATAGGAAAGAAGGAATAATCTATACCAAAGACGGAACCTTAGATGGATTATCTTGGGGAAAAGAAATGATCGCTTCCCAATTAATGAAAAAATACGGTTATAAAGTGGAAAAAGAAGAAAATAGACCAAGCCAAATCAACCCAAAACTACTTGCTTGGAAAGAAAGACAAAAAAATAGAAAACAATAAAAAAATGGGGAGGCCAAAAAAACCTCCCCATTTTTAATGTATATACCACGCCGTCCCATCCGACTTAATCTTAACAGAGACATAAGATGAAGCAATAGCGTACGTAGAAGCACCATCAATCAACTCCGATCCATTAGGGTCAATCGTTACAGCACCATTCGCGCTGGGGGTTATCTTCTTTATCACATATTCCTTCCTAACAGAACTAGCCGCACTCGGTAAACTAATCGTCACAGGACCACTGTTATTCACTAATATCATATAATCATTCTGCGTTAAAGTGGTATTGGTGGTGACTGTCTGAATATCATTAGAAAATGCAGTATTCACCCAATTCGTACCATTATACTGTAAAATCTGATTGGTGCTAGCAGAAGCTATAACAACATCCGATAAATCATTTAAACTCGCATTTAAAGATACAGTAACAGTATCAACAGCCCCAACAGCGGTGTCAATGCCCGTTCCACCTAATATTGATAAAGTATTGTTATTGGAAATAGTCTGTGTCGTACCACTATCAGCAGCCACATTAAAAGTTTCCATCCCGTCGAAACTGGGAGTGGGTATCCTAACAATATAACCCGAACTGTCAACACCTAAAGTACCTGTACTACCAGTAGCCAATGTGCTAGTAGGACTTAAATTAAGCATTCTTATACCAGAAGTGTTGGCAACGCCTGAATCAACCTCCAACCTACTAGTTGTACCAGAAGTACCAATAATAACCCCATAAGAACTTAATCTCATTCTTTCTACACTATTTCTAATTATAGGTAAATCATAGTCATCAACAGTACCTAACGTTTTGGTTTCACCAACAGTGTTTCCACTGAAAAACCAAACGTTATCCTTTAAATTTTTGGGGCTAACAGCTGTATCAACTGATACCCCATTTGTTATGTCTACTTGCGATGCCGATCGAATATAAGCCATTTTCTTTTGTTATTTAATTTAAAATATATGCCAATTTATACTGTCACTCTTTAATTTAATAGATACGTATTGGGAATATATAGTGTAGGTTTCAGCACCATCTATTAAACTAGTCGAATAAACAGTAACAGTGTTTGAACTGTTATCTATTTTCTTTATTATGTATTCTCTCCTATAACAACTGGTAGCCAAAGGCAAAGTAATAGTGACATTACCAGCAGTAGCATCAACCAATATCATATAATCAGTTATAGCAGCAGTATAACTAGCAGTCTTCCTAACAACATTACCAAAACCAACACTACCGTTAGATTCCACAGTTGAAGTAGGACCATTTACCCCCCAACCAAATCTTCCAGTGTTAGTAAATACACCAACCTGATTTCCATTTGTATATATTGGAATACTGTAATTTAATATCGTACCAAATATGTGTTGCTGATTTTCCGTATTACCACTAACAGACCATGCAGATAAACCTACCTGCGTAGCAATAGGCTGAAACTCAAATTTGGTGCCATTATAAACCAAAATATCGTTTTCGCTGGGATCACCTAAAATGTTTCCTAAATCCTGTAAATCAATATTCTCCGCTACAACAGCAATATCTAAATTGATATTTGTCTTCTTGGTCTGTAAAGGTACAATACCTGTTAAACTGTTTTCAGTGTATATGTACTTATTATCCCCAGATATAACATGGGTTTCATTGTCGTTAAACGATAGATTAATGCCCGTATCAGCCTCCACATTAAAATTAAAATCCAATGGACTTAATTCACTTATCCACTGACTACCATCATATTTCAAATACCCCCCGATGGTAGGCGTACTAACAACATTCCCTAATTCCTCAAGATTTATTTCATCAGCTATTTCAGTTGAAACAGCATCAATCAATATATTGTTAGAATTTAAACTAACATCTATCTTTGAAGATCCAGCAGCAACATTTCTAAATTCTAAATTAACCCCCGTCTTCTGATTGAAAACCCCATGGCCACTATTACCGACATTAGAAGCAGTGTTCGATTCTCCACCACTCTGTGTAAACCACGTAAAACCGCTTCCAACCCAATATAACACCTGATTAGCAGCAGTAGGATCAGGAATGTCGTTTAAATCTAATATACTAGCATTTAACCTTATTAACGCTGTATCTGGTACCGTTACATCTACCGTGATACCACTCTGACCTAATAACCTTAAATTATCATTGTTATTTAATATCTGACTACCTGTATTACCCAATAAATTAATCCTTAAAGGAGCATTAATCCATTGAGAGGTACCTAAATCAAAAGTCAATATATCCCCCGCCTTTGGTAATGTTATCGTCACATTGTTTAATTGCTGCAAAGAAGCATTTAAAACAATATTCAAATCAGTAGCAGTGCTCCAAGAAGTCTGAATACCATTGGTACCAAATATTCTTAAAGGGATTAATGATGAAAAAGTATTGGTAACACTTGTCTGATCCTTAACCTCAAATGATAAACCAGCAGCCAAACCCGAAACAAACTCCCAACTTCCTGTTCCACTATTATATAAAATTGTATCGTTATTTGAAGGTACGCCAGTAAAACCAGATAAATCCTCTAACCTAATCTCATTGGCAACGTCCAACGCCGATACATCAACCCTAATATTGTTGGAAGATAAACTTAATTGAACCTTTGAGGAATTAGCAGCAATGTTCCTAAATCTTAAAATAGAACCTAACTTGCTTGAAAACACACCGTAACCCAAAGTACCAACATTCTGACCGTCTGTTATGCTACCTGTACTAACCGAACTGAAACTTGACCAAGAATAACCTGAACCATCCCACGTCAATATTGTATTGCTGGTAGTAGGCGCAGGAACATCACTCAAATCACTTAATTCAGCAGACCATGTAATGTTAATATTGTTAACAGGTGAAACCGATACATTAATATTGCTACCCTGATTGAAAGTTATAGTCTTATTAATACCACTTAACGTTTCAGTATTAACGCCATCAGTTATATAAAATTCATCAATAATACTACTAGTTATCCATCCACTACCATTATACTGTAAAAAATCACCCGCAGTAGGAACATTGGTAACATCCCCAATTTGAGATAAAATCATACTATTAGCAATAGCAGAAGCATTAGCATCAATCTTAATAGTATTATCCAATAATGATAAAGAAACCCTAGAACTCGAAGCAGCTATACTCCTAAACTGTAAACTTTCAGAAAACTTACCGTGAATCACTGGTATCCCAAAACCTACATTGTCAAGGGTTATTTTACCTATTATATAATCAGAAACTAAATTAACTGGAATACGCTCTTCTTGAGGTGCAGCATCCGTTAAAGGATTTTGTTTTAATAAATCCTCTAAACCCGTAAGCGGTGAAGACCTTCTAGGCCAATCCTGTGATGGAATTTGAAACATCTTTATATATTTGTTTAATAAATATTATTTTTTTATGAATGTACTAAATAAAACTGGAGGCATCTTTAACTGGGTTAATTTTGTAACGCTTATTATTATACTTATACTGTCTTTTTTTAAAGAAGGTAGTTTGAAGAAGGTGGACGGCGAAATGGCTTATGTTTCAGATAAATTACTCTCCATAGAAAAAATGCAAGCAGAACTCCTACAAAAAGATACCCTAATTAACCAAATAACAAAAGATAACCTCAAAATCCAAACATACCTCATCAAACAATTTCACACCCAAACCCTTAAACTAAATACTCAAAACCAAGAAATCAATAAACTCAAAGAAAATCTAAACACATTAGGTATCAATATTAATAACCTAAACCAAAACTTTGAAATATCAATCAATAAAATTGACTCCTCCGTAACCAAATTAAAAAGAGATACCTCCAATAACCCCAAATCATACTCCTTCGTGGATTCATCTAAACACTTAGTAATTAATGGTAACGTAAACACAGATAACGAATCAATAAGCTACCTCTACAAATACAAAGCTACCTACTCCATCTACACCTACACAGAAAAAAATAAATCCCCATTCAAAGAACCATTGCAATATGCAAAAATATCATCCGATGACCCAAACGCTGAAATAATCATGAAATCACTCCTAATTAAAAAAGATAAACCGAAATACCATATAGGAATGGGCATAGGTGCATCAGCCTTCTATAACAATAATAGAATCAACCTAAGACCCTCTATTAACGTTTCCTTCTATAAACCAATGATAAATGTCTACTAACGCCTATTTATTCTAAAATAAACAATATACCATGAATAATAAACAACTGCAAAAAGAAATCAGTAAAATCATTAAAGGAAATACACAACAAACACTTTGTGAAAATATCTTTAACATCCCCAGAAAAAACCTCAAAGCCGCACACCACGTATACAACTACCTCTACGAAAATAATAAACTATCCCAATACAATGTCATTGCCGAACAAATGAAATACCCATCAGCCTACGAAATGTCATCTATGATTAAACCAGAATATAATATGACATTGCAAGCAGAACAAGATGGATTCGAAAAAAATGACTACCTCTCCGATGAAGAAAAAATGGGCGACGAATTATCCAAATTAATCAATACCCTCCTTAAAATGGACCTATTCAAAACCGCAGAAGTCAGCACCGACCTCCTAACAGCTAAAAAAAGAAAAACCAACCTGACAGACGAAATAAGATTCTTTATCCATAAAGCAGATGATCCAACAGAAGAAACAATAGGTGTCATCATTATCATGCTAAACGATGAAGAAAAACCATCAATCATAAGCTATAATATCCTCTTCCAAGGAAAAATGATTTCAGATAAAATAAACCTTGAAACAAGCACACCATTCTAAAATTGAAAATGCCGACCATTATTAATGATCGGCATTTTTTTATCTCTTAATAATCAAACCTGAATCGTTTGTTACCAATATAAATATGCCATTATTTAGAATTTTACATCAGTCCCCTCTAAATAATGCCCCAACCCCTTATTTATTATTCCCTTCATATCATTATAGTAAAATTTTCCTCTGTTAAACTTCGTCGAATTAAATGAAACATTCGAAAAATTATTTTTCACAAGCTCGCAATCATTAAACATAACGTCGTAAAATATACATCCCGAAAAGGAATTGTTGTAAGCAATCAGACAATCATTAAACTTACATAACGTAAACACGCTATCCTCCATGGATACACCGTTAAACTTGCAATTGTTGAAGAAAACATTCCTAAACCTGCAATCAATTAATGATACCTCACCTCCAAACCTGCAATTTTTAAATGTGCAATTCTCAAAACTGCCGCGGTTGCGCTCCCAATAATCAACGTCCAATCCCTCAAAATTATACCCGATAAACTCCCGCTGATCCCTGAATTCCTTGAAATTTTCATTGTTTATTACATCCATAAATTTACGTTTCAATATAATTATTAATGATAAAATAAATTCCAATATTTATCAATATAACTTTTATCTGAAAAATGGCTTATAATAGAAAAGGAACATCAGCAGAAATATTCGACGGAACAGAAGCAGACGTTCTTGTCACCCCTGTCACCCTTAAAGAAAATGTTTGGTTTTTTGACGGTAATAACGTTACAACCGAAAGAGATCTGGGAACACTTAATGATTACGATATTCCAATTATTAGAAATAATGTAGAAAAATTAAGAGTCGAAAACGCCACTTGGACCCTAAGCAATATAGTAACATCCCTTAAAATAGGCACAAATGGTTCACAAGCAGCAGTTAGATTCCCACTAAACTCCTCTGTCCAACACGGCCTAATAAATTCCCCAACAGGAACACTCTACTTCGGAATAGCTAACGGCGAAGCAAGCGGCTCAACAATGACCTATAGACCCCTTAGCATCAGCCCAACAGGTAATATAGGTATCAACCTCATCGACCCAACAGCTAAACTCCACCTCCAAAACGGTACCTTTAAACACGATAAAGAGTCAGTAGCACTGGAACAAGAAGTTTACGTAAATACAGACGTAGATACAGGCGTAACAGAAATAGTAGCAACAATACCAACTTCAGGCGGCACAGCAGCATTCTTCGACTACATAATCAGAGATTCCACAAAAACAAACTTGAGAGCAGGTACAATACAAGTGGTCTGGAATAACTCAACAGTAGAATACCAAGAATTTAGCACCCTCGATATAGGCGATACAAGCGACGTTTCATTCCAACCAACAATCAATGGCTCCAATATGGAACTTAGAGCAGTAGCAGCAACAATAAGCAACTGGATCGTTAAATGCGTCGGAAGAACACTCGAATAATTTCCAAAAAATTCCAAAAAAAATTTTTTCAAACCCATAACCATCTTCGGTTTTGGGTTTTTTTTTGGATTATGAAAAACGGTTCTTTGGATTGTGTTAGGATGGTTCTTTGGATTGTGTTAGGATGGTTCTTTGGAATATAAGGAATGAGCTTTGGAATATAAGGAATGAGCTTTGGAATATAAGGAATGAGCTTTTTGGGATTGCGGAAGAAAAAAGGAAACTGGGTTGTGGGGTTCTTCCCAAATAGTCAAAAATTCCAAAAAAAATTTTTTAATGTAGTCACCCCGACCTCCTGAAAAATCGGGGGGTGTCCCCCGTAGAGGGGGGAGTAAAGAGGGGGGGAGGGGGGTAATATACGTAAATACCCCCACACCCCCAAATTTTTTATGACTTTTTTTGTTAACGATATGTTAAAAATGTTAACACACCGTTAGCAAATATTATTTTGCGGTGTATAGCCTAACTCCAACTATTCTGTGGCGGTCGGTTGTTAACAATTCGTTAACACTATTGCCGAACTCCGTTCGGTATATGAAACAAATTGTTTGCCCAATTTTGTTTGGGCGGTAGAAAGTGTCCACTTTTGCAAGTGGGACGGCAATTTTAATGCTATCATGTACCGTAAAAACGGCAAAATTGCCGTTTGTTTCGCTTGCATCCAATGCAATAGCATCAGATGCAAAGTTGGATGTTTGGCCGTTTTGGCAAGATGCCAACGCAAAACAAATAAGAGCGAAAAAAAATAATTGTTTCATGTTTTATATAATTTGCGGGGCCGTTGGCCCCTCCGTTAAAGATAGTACAAAGATACACGTTTTACTATATTGCTAGGTAGTTTTTTTTGGTTTTTTTTAAAAAAAATAGGGGCACTTTTCAGCGCCCCTATTTTTCTACAAAGTTGCAATATAATTTTGCAACATTTGTTCGGCCTCCTCAAAAGAAGCAGCCTTGATTACCCCTAGACGGGAATCATTGTCAGGGTTACCCCAAACAATACCCCGATCTATTTTATCGAGCTTGCACTCGATAATAAAATTTAAAAGAACGCCTCCCGCCCTTTCGCGGGAAACTTCGGGTGAAATTGGATTGAAAAATCCAACTTCGTTGGATTCAAAGTTTTCAACTACTTTAAAAAATTTTGTCATAAATTTAGGTGTGGTTTGCGGGGCCCTTCGACCCCTTTGTTATTAATTATGCTGCAAAGATAAGGGCAATTTTTTAATTGGCAAACTTTTTTCAATATTTTTTAAAAATATTTTTTTTGCGTCCTTAAAACCTTAGTGCCTTACTTTAAAAGCGATGCAAAGATACGTTTGTTACTTTTAAAACTGCAAACTTTTTTTCAACTATTTTTGATCGTACTTGAAAATAGTTTTTTATTCATTGAAAACCAATAAGTTAGAAAATACATTTTTGCGGCCTCCGGTCGTTTGTGGGTGCGTCCGGTCGTCTGCGGTGGCTTAATACCGTTAGAGCTGCATTATATTCTTTGTAGCGGCTTAATACCGTTAGAGCTGCATTATATTCTTTGTAGCGGCTTAATACCGTTAGAGCTGCATTATATTCTTTGTGGTGGCTTGAAAAATTTTTTTAAAATAGTTTAAAAAACACTACCTAGCAATATAGTAAAACGTGTATCTTTGTACCCGTTAAGCGGTTAACACAAGATCCTCCGAATGGAATAAGCGGGGTAGGATTAATCCGACCCTACCCCAAACTGAAAATGTTAACATATTGTTAAATCTATATATGTAAATCTATTACATATTAGAATAAAAAAAATATATGCACCGACAAAAAAAAGTTAGATCAACTATTGCAAATATCAAAAAAGTGTTTGTATCTTTGCGTCGCTTTAAAAGTAAAGCACAAAGGTAGTATAAATAAGAGCGCAAAAAAAATTGAAAAAAAAAAATCAATGATAGTTGCGTTTTAAAAAAAAAGTATTACCTTTGCAGTCTATTATTTAACACGGGGCTTAAGCGCCCCACAAACCACCTAATTATTATGAAATTCACGTCAAAATTAGTTCGCGAAGCCAATATTTTAATTAAAAGCGGATATTCCCGTTCAGCGGCTTTTAAGGCCGTGTTCGCGGCTGAAAAAAGCCGTATTTTTGAAGAAAAAATGAACGCGGCAAAGGGCCGCGTATTTACCATCCAGTTCCAAAAGAAAGGAACTGGTACCCTCGAAACGAGGGACGTAATATCCCTCCAATCGGCCCACGAAATGGGGCTTTGGGAAGACCAACAAACGGGGCGGAAAATTCCGCCTCACTGTTTGGGCTTTTTTGATATGTCTCCAGATTTCGACCCCGACGGAAACGTCGTCGGGGTCAAGGGGGTGCGGATGTGCATCCGCACCAACTTTATCGGGGAACTAGTGAGGTAGTTTCCCCCCAAAGTTGAACTAAAAAGCCGTCCGAAGTTGGACAGATCGGGCGGCTTTTAAATAAAAAATGTCCGATTATTTTTTTAACAATGGGTCGAAGGGCCCGCAAACCACCTAAATATTATGAGTAATTTATTAAAAGAATTGATTGAAACAGTTGCCCACGATTACGACGGACGCGGACCAGTAAAGGTCCGCAAAGTAGGGGGTTTTTTATTTTTTTTGGGCTGCGATGGCCCTATTAAGGTCCTAAAGGCGGACGATTTTTTGGATGGCCAAAGTTGGCCATATAATAATGATACGGTATATTTACCGTACGTTAAGACGTACTTTTTGTGCGTCGGGGGGAAATTAGTTCAACTAAGTAAGTTAGTTGAAGTGCCCGAATTAATACACCCGCGGCCCCGCACAGAAGTACCGAAGGGGTACCAAGAAGGTGAATTAATTGTAAAATTTGTTTGTCCGCACGGCCTTACGGGTGAGGTCGAGTACTATACCAGAAGGGTTTTTCTTAAAAAAAAGCTCGAACTTGTTGAGTGTCAATAAAAAAATAGGGGTGCTACCAAGCGCCCCTATTTTTTTGTATATAGTTGGACATATTAAAAGTAGCCTACCTTCCTTTGCAGGTGGTTCTAGGGGCTTCCAGTAGCCTACCTTCCTTTGCAGGTGGTTCTAGGGGCTTCCAGTAGCCTACCTTCCTTTGCAGGTGGTTCTAGGGGCTTCCAGTAGCCTACCTTCCTTTGCAGGTGGTTCTAGGGGCTTCCAGTAGCC
>Ga0315903_10003799_pt1 | contig 20639 bp, 22 predicted proteins | sample LakEriMetagenome_7_FD_203524 | JGI IMG/M metagenome (GOLD analysis project Ga0315903, IMG submission 203524) | Freshwater fungal communities from buoy surface, Lake Erie, Ohio, United States - Buoy 2 MA119 | ecosystem: Environmental > Aquatic > Freshwater > Lake | place: USA: Lake Erie, Ohio... | reverse complement strand
TGTCCATCCTTCATAGTGGTGATGATGCCGAAGTCGGGCTTGTAACCGAGTTTGATGAAGTTGTCATAATTCCCGCGCAAGGAGTCACGGATGATTTTCTCCTCGGGCGGAGTGTCGCCCTTGTTGTAATCGCTTTTGAACCACTGGGGCTTGATGCCGAGTCCGCCATCGATGGCTTTGTTGACGTCCATGCCGAGTGATTCCGCTTCTGCGAGCAGTCCGATGGCACGGATCAGGGTCTTGTGCGCTTCTTCGGCGGAGAACTGGCGGAAGAATGAGCTTTCGCCACAGATCTGGGTGAGTTCTGAAACGACCGCCGACTTGCGTTGTTGTTTTTTGATGAAGCCGTAGCCGTAAAGTGCCGCCACCAGCAGGGCGATGAGGGTGATGGCGCGGGAGACGATGTAGCGGATGGATGGGTCCATGGGTGATGCTCAGGTCCAGATTGATTTTTGTTTCGGCGGCTTGGGGACTTCTTCGAAGGGCTTGCGCTCGCGGCAGTGGAAAAGCGCTTCCTCGGGTGATATAACCGTTTGCGAGAAGCGTGGCGAGACTGTGATCGATGGTGCGGTTGCCCTCGCGGCTGCCGATTTCCATGAGGCCGACGAGTTGTTCCAGTTTGCGGTCCCGGATGCAGGCGCGTATGCCATAGCCGGGGATCATGACCTCGCTGGCGAGAACGCGGCCCGCGCCGTCGGCCCGCGGCAGCAGGCGCTGGCAGATGATGGCTTCGAGGCTGCTCGCAAGTTGGGAAACAATCTGCGGCTGCTGGTCCGCGGGGAAGACATCGACGAGGCGGTCGATGGTTTGCGGCGCGTCGGGCGTGTGAAGGGTGGAGAGCACGAGGTGGCCGGTTTCCGCGGCGGTGAGGGCGATGCGGATGGTGTCGAGATCGCGCATTTCGGAAACGACGATGACGTCCGGATCCTGGCGCAGCGCCTGGCGCAGGGCGCGCGGGAAACTTTTGGTATCGCCACCGACCTCGCGTTGTTTGATGAGGCAGGAGCTGTGCGCGTAAAGAAACTCAATGGGATCTTCAAGAGTGATGATGACGCCGCTGCGGCTTTCCGAGATGCGTTTCACCATCGAGGCGAGCGTCGTGGTCTTGCCGGAGCCGGTGATGCCGGTGATGAGGATGAGTCCGCTGCGTTTCCCGCAAAGAGCGGGGACCATTTCGTGATGGCCGAGTTGTTCGATCTCCGGAATCTGCTGGTTGATGAAACGGAACGCGGCCTCCACATTGCCGCGCGCGACATGGACGTTGCCGCGGAAGCGGCCGACGCCTTCCACGTGCAGGGCGTAGTCGAGTTCCAATTCCTGTTCGAGTGTCGCGCGCTGGGACTCGGTGAGGGTGTCGAGCACGAGATTGCGGATGGCTTCCGCGTCGATCGCCTCATCCGTCAGGGCCTGGAGCACGCCGTTGATTCGCGCGCAGGGAGGCGCCCACGCGCAGAGGTGGAGGTCGGACCCGCCGCGGCTGATGGTCTCGCGCAGGAATTCGGTGATGTCGGGCAACATGGCGGATGAGATATGTTAACTCGTGATGCCGCGCATGGCGCGGTCGAAATCCTGGGGCCGGGCGCAGGCGGAGCGCGCGACTTCGGGATCGAGGAATCCCTGCCGGGCGGAGGCGACAAGGTAGTCGAGCAGCGAGCACTGGCTGGGGCTGTTGGCCTTGTGCAGGTGGTCCTGCAACTCACCGAGCTTGTGTTCGAGAATCCAGCGGCGGGTGGCTCCCTCGTTTTGGAAATATTCGAGTGCGACAAACAACCCGCCGCCGGAGCGGGGAAGAAGTTGTTGTGACATGACTCCGATGAGCTGTCCGGCCAACAAGTTGAGCGCGCCGGTGGTGGAGCGGATGAGATTTCCGAGGCGGTCGATGCTTTCAACGACGCTGCTGCAATGCAGGGTGGAGATGACAAGGTGGCCGGTTTCGGCGGCTTGCAGCGCGGCGATCGCGGTTTCGGAATCGCGGATTTCCCCGAGGAAGAGCACGTCCGGGCTTTGGCGGAGCGCCGCGCGCAAACCGCTGGCGAAGTCGGGCGCGTCCTGGCGGATTTCGCGTTGGGAGAAGAACGAGCGGTCGTTTTCAAAAATGAACTCGATGGGGTCCTCCAGCGTCACGATATGGCGGGCGAGCGAGTGGTTCACCCAATCGAGGCAGGAGGCGACGGATGTGGATTTGCCGGAGCCGGTGGGGCCGGTGACAAGGATGAGACCGTAGCGGCGCTGCATCCATGCGCGCAATAACTCGGCGGGCAGGCCGAGGTGTTCCATGGGTGGCACGTTGCGGTTGATCGGTCGGGCCACGGCGGCAAGGCGGCCGAGCGAGCGGTAAAGATTCACGCGCAGCCGGCTTCCGCCGGGAATGACCCAGGAAACATCCGCGCCACCTTGTATGGCGGGATCGATACCGCAGGTGCGCCAGAAATCGGCCATGGCCTCGGCTGGAACCGGACCATCGTGGAGGATGGCGACCTCGCCCGTGATCCGCGCGCGCGGAGGTTCTCCCTCCATGAGGAAGATGTCATTGGCCCCGTTCACGAGGGCGTCTCTGAGCAAGTGGATCAACGCGTCATCTACACTCATTGGCGGATGTTCGCGAGCCTAGTGGGTCGTTTTGGAAAATCTACACGAAACTGCGATCAATCCCGGTGATAGGGCGATCCGCTTAGCAAGGACTCCACGCGGTAGAGTTGTTCCAACAGGACGAGCAGCGCGAGTTCGTGTTGAAGTGTGAAGGGTGAGAGCGCGAGCAGCAGATCACTGGCAGCGCGCAACGCTTCATTGTGGCCGTCCGCCGCACCGATGAGAAACGCTGTGGTCTTGATGTCGCCGCGCGCGGCAAGTTCGCCGAGTTTTGCGGCGAAGGCGCGCGTTCCCATCGAGACGCCGCGTTCATCCAGGGCGATGCGGTGACAGCCTTCGGATTTTTCCAGCAAGCGCGCTGACACTTCGTCGCGCGCGCCCGCCTTCACCGTGACGAGTTCATACATGCAGGAACGCGAGAGGCGCTTGAGATATTCGTCCACGCCCGCCCTGGCGTAGGCGAGCGCGGGTTTACCGGCAACGATCAGGCGGATGCGCATCTGCTTCCGAGCTTGCCTCGTCCCATGCGCCGGGCCAGCCTCAATTCACATGAAACATCCGCTTCTTCTGCTGATCCCCGCACTGCTTGCCGGTGCATGCGCGTCCGGTCCCGGCCCGGTGGCGCCAGAAAGTGAGACCGAAAGGAAAATGATCGGGCTGTTGCAAAAATTCGATCTCTGGGATGACAACGGCGACGGCGCACTCGACCGCGATGAACTCGCGGCGAGCCTCGCAGACAGCGGGCATGACCCGGATCGTGTCATCGATTTCTACGACACCAATGGCAACCGGCGGATCTCGTTGCGCGAGGCGCAGGCGGGATACGCGCGTGCCGCGGAGGCCGAACAACGCATCAAGGCCCGCGAGGCCGCCGGCCGATGAGCGCGATCTACGAAAGCGAGAAACTGTTAGGTGAATACCTGCTGTTTCACTATGGCTCGGCGGAGGAGATCCTGCCATCAGGCCGCACATGGCCGGCCGGCATGCGCGAGGCGCTTGATTTTCCAAAGCGCACGGTGGCGCACTTCACGCAGGGACGCGCAAAACGCGGTCTCGATCTCGGCTGCGCCGTCGGGCGCTCGACTTTTGAGATGGCAAGTTTCTGCGACGAGGTGATTGGCATCGATTTTTCCCATGCCTTCATCCGCGCCGCGGAAATGCTGCGCCGCGGTGAAACAATCACTTATCATCGAGTGGAGGAAGCCTCGCTCCGCACGCCGCTTGCCGCGCGCATGCCATCCGATTGTTTCGCCGACAGTATCCGATTCCAACAGGGCGACGCGATGAATTTACCAGTTGATATTGGCGCTTTCGACCGCGTGCATGCGGCCAATCTTCTCTGCCGGCTGCCGGAGCCGCAGTTATTGTTAGAGCGCCTGCCGGCGCTTGTCGGAACGGGCGGCGAACTCGTTCTCGCCACGCCCTGCACCTGGTTGGAGGAATTCACCCCGCGCGAAAACCAGCCGCCGGGCAAGACCTTCGACTGGTTGAAGTCGTCACTGGAACCGGCGTTCCAACTACTACGATCATCGGAAGAACCGTTTCTCATTCGCGAAACCGCTCGCAAGTTCCAGTGGACTTTTTCACAAGTCTGCGTCTGGCGGCGGCGCGATTCGTGACAACACATCGATCAAGCGCCCGCGCAACGGCACCGCGCATGCGGCGAGGCGCTTCTGCTCCTCCTCATAAATCCGGCGGCCCTCCGTTGTCTCGATGCGCACCGGATCGCCGCCCCAGTCGGTGAGGTCATACGGACTGGCGCGCATGTCGAGTCCGCGCAACTCCACCGCAAGTTCGAAACAATCGAGCAACAGGCCGCTGCCGCTCCACGGCATGGCCTTGGCCGCCCATTTGTAGAGGTCCATGTTGGCATGGAGGCATCCGGGTTGTTCCAGAAGCACGCGGCTGTCGAGATCAGGCTGCAAACGGTTGAAGGGCCGCGCCGCCGCCGCGAAGAACCGGAACGCGTCGTGATGCGAGCAGCAGATCGCCCGGCTCTCGACCAGTGCGTCGATTTCCGCCTGCGGCAGCCGCAGCGGCAGTGTTTTCTCATGCCGCACCTCGCGCCCGCCATAAACCATCGCCCACTCGTGCAGTCCGTGGCATGCGAAATGGGGCGCATGGTCCCGCGTGGCCTCCAGCAGCTCGCGGATCCGCTCGAAGCGCAGCCGCTGCTTGTCCGTGAGTTTTCCCGGATCGGCAAAGAGCCTGCGGTTTTCAAGCGAGTAACAACGCTCGGTAAAAACAGCGGGCCGCGTTTCCGTCTCCAACATCACGCCGATGCCGGGATGCCACTTTTCCAAAAGCGCGAACGGAAACGGATAATACTCGAAAAGAAAATCCGCGATCGGGTGGGGCAGTCCCCGGTCCCGCCGCATCCTCGCCGGGCGCGTGTGACGCAGGGCTCGCTCACGATGCGCCGCCGCCAGCTCGCGCCATTCGCGCGGCGGCATTGCCCGGATGTCATTGAGAATTGCGCCCACCGCCGCCGAAGCCATCACATCGCGCGCGTTTTGACAAAATGTTTCCGCATCCGTCATTGCCACCGTCGCCGGATGCGTGGAAGACTCCGCGCGCGTGAAACAAACCATCGTTACGCTCGACATGGAAGGGGTGCTGACACCCGAGATCTGGATCGCCGTCGCCGGAGAAACCGGCATCGACGAACTGCGCCGCACCACGCGCGACGAGCCGGACTACGACAAGCTCATGACCTTCCGTCTTGAAGTGCTCAATCGCCACGGCCTCAAACTCTCCGACATCCAGCGTGTGATCGACACGCTCGACCCGCTGCCCGGCGCCCGGGAATTCCTCGATGAACTGCGCGCCCTCGTCCAAGTGGTGATCTTGTCCGACACCTTCGAACAATTCGCTGCGCCGCTCATCCGCAAACTCAACTGGCCCACGCTGCTCTGCCACCGGCTGTTGGTGGATAACGACCGCATCACCGGATACCAACTCCGCATGCCCGACCAGAAACGCTCCGCGGTGGAGGCCTTCCGCGGCTTGAACTATCAAGTCATCAGCGCCGGCGATTCCTACAACGACACCAGCATGCTCGGCGCGGCGGACACCGGTTTCCTGATCCACGCTCCGGACAACGTGAAAGCGGAGTTTCCACGTTTCAAAGCGGTGGATTCGCTTGAGGAGTTGATGGATGTCATCAAAGGCGCAATGACAGCGTAAGCGCCGCCGTTTATCCCGCGCCCACCATGCGGCGGGGCTAGGTGTTTATCCCGATGCACTACCCGGAGGTCAATCGACTCACTCATCCGTCATACTATCCCCACTCGCGACAGTCAAGTTACAAAGCCTGCGCCGTCGCCATCGAATTCTGTTAGGGCGGTCATGCCGTCTTTATGAACACCGCCAGCGTCGTCTCTTCCAGAAACTTGCGTCCGTTTTCCTCCAGCCTCAGAAAATCATTGTGCAGAGGGCAGGGATTTCCCGTGCCGCACCAACCCGGGCCGAACGGACACGGATACTCATCCATCTCGCGCTCGAAAATCCCCACGATGTCCGCCAGCCGGATTTCCTCCGGCGGACGCGCCAGCCGGTAGCCTCCTCCGGGACCCGTCACTCCTTTTGCAAGCCCGGCCGAGGCCGCCTCGCTGAGCAACTTCGCCGCAAGCGCCGTCGGAATTTTCCTTACCCTCCCTACTTCCGCGGATGAGATCGAACCGCTGTCCGACGCATGCTTTTCCGCCAGATAGCTCATCGCCGAAACCGCCTGCCTTGCCAATTTGCCGTATCGGAACATACGCAAATCCTGCCCATTTCCACGCATCAATCCAGAAAAAAGAATTAAGGAAGTTTTTTTCTTGATTAGCGGGCGGGTGAAGGACAGATTCACCGCATCAAGGCATCGCCATGGGACCAACGCCCGGAATCACCACTCGAAAAAAAACCAAAGCCATGACCCAAAAACGAATGATCCTGCCTGTTGTCAGTTGCACGCTCCTACTCTTCGGCTGCGGATCCAAAGAAGAGGCCGAAAAGGCGGCGGCCGAGGCTCCCACCCCGTCCGAATTGATCGACAAGAGCAAACTTGTCCACGGCAAGGGCATCCAAACTGTCGAACTCACCAACCCGCTCAACCAGGAATGGGTGACCAAGGGCAAAGCCGCTTACGAAATGAAATGCCTTGCCTGCCACAAGCTCGATGAGACGCGCCTGGTCGGTCCCGGCTGGGCCGGCGTCACCAAGCGCCGCAAGCCGGTCTGGATCATGAACATGGTCACCAACGTGGACATGATGCTCGAGACCGACGAGGAGGCGCAGAAGTTGTTAGAACTCTGCCTCGTGCGCATGCCCAACCAGAACATCAGCGAATCCGAGGCCCGCGAAGTCCTTGAGTTCATGCGCCACAACGATGGCGAAAAATAAACCCGTCTCCCCAAACACCAACCGCCGAACATCATGAAACCTACCACTCGTCAAACCGCCGCCGCACTGCTGGCCCTGTCCGCCGCAGTGCTCGCCACCAGTTGCAAACCCAGGAGCATCATCCAGAAAGTCGAGAGCGGCACTGCCGGAAAAGTCTTCGTCCCGCCCGGACAGAAGGATGAGATGTATAACTTCGTTTCCGGCGGATTCAGCGGCCAGGTGGCGGTTTACGGGTTGCCATCCGGCCGCTTGTTCCGGGAAATCCCGGTGTTTTCCGCTGATCCCGAATCCGGCTGGGGATACAGCGAGGAAACCAGGGCGATGCTCGAAACTTCGCAAGGTTACGAACCATGGGACGACGAACACCACGTAGCCCTCTCGCAAACCAAGGGCGAGCATGACGGCCGCTGGGTCTTCGCCAACGCCAACAACACGCCACGCGTGGCGCGCATCAGCACGGCGACTTTCCGCACCGAGGAGATCCTCGAGATACCCAACAGCTCTGGAAACCACTCCTCGCCCTTCATCACCGAGAACTCGGAATACATCGTCGCGGGCACGCGCTTCAGCTATCCGCTGGATGACGAGGGCGCAAATCCCGACGTGCCCATTTCCACCTACAAAGACAACTTCAAGGCCACTTTCAGCATGATCTCCGTCACGCCGGAGACCGGTCGCATGAAGGTCGCCTTCCAAATCCTGGTGCCCGGCATCCACATTGATCTCGCACGCGCCGGCAAGGGCAAGTCCCACGGCTGGATGTTCTTCTCCTGTTACAACAGCGAGCTGGCGCACACGTTGCTCGAAGTGAACGCCTCGCAGAATGACAAGGACTTCATCGGTGCAATCAACTGGAAGAAATGTGAGGAATACATCAAGGCCGGCAAGGGCCGCAAGTCGCGCAACAAGCACCTCCACCACGTCTGGAACGAGGCGACACACAGCACCGAATCCACCGTCGAGGACGAAGTGGTCATTCTCGATCCCACCGAACTGCCGGACATCTTCTACTTCATGCCCTGCCCGAAATCGCCGCACGGCTGCGACACCGATCCCACCGGCAGCTACATCATCGGCAGCGGCAAACTCGCCGCGCTGATCCCCGTATTTTCCTTCGACAAGATCCAGACGGCCATCGCCGCCAAGGATTACGAGGGCGACTACCATGGCATCCCGGTGCTCAAATACCAGTCGGTTCTCCATGGCGAGGTGAAAAAGCCAGGCCTCGGACCGCTGCACACCGAGTTCGATGGCAAGGGTTTCGCCTACACCTCGATGTTCGTCACCTCCGAGATCGTGAAATGGAACATCGAAACCCTGCAAGTGGTGGACCGCAGCCCTACCTTCTACTCCGTCGGCCACATGACCATCCCCGGCGGCTGCACCGCCAAGCCGCACGGCAAATATGCCATCGCCTACAACAAGATCACCAAGGACCGCTATCTGCCCACCGGACCGGAACTCACACAGTCCGCGCAGTTGTATGATATCTCGGGAGACAAGATCAAACTATTGCTCGACTTCCCGACCGTCGGCGAGCCGCACTACGCCGAGGCGATTCCGGCCGAACTCGTCGCGCCCCGCTCCAAGAAGATCTTCAAGCTCGAGGACAACAAACATCCCCACGCCACCAGGAGCGAGAAGGATGCCAAGGTCGTGCGCGAGGGCAACGTGGTCCATGTTTACATGACCGCCATCCGCTCCCATCTGGCGCCCGACAACATCGAGGGCATCAAGGTCGGTGACGAAGTCTATTTCCATGTCACCAACCTCGAACAGGATTGGGACGTGCCCCACGGCTTCGCAGTCAAAGGCGGTAAAAACTCCGAGTTGCTCATCATGCCGGGCGAAACCTGCACGCTCAAGTGGACGCCAACGCGCGTGGGAGTTTCGCCGTTTTATTGCACGGATTTCTGCTCGGCCCTGCACCAGGAAATGCAGGGATACGCCCGTGTTTCACCGGCGGGTTCCGATGTGCCGCTGCGCTACGGCATCGGCGACACCGCGCCGAAGTAGGCAAACCGACGGGAAGTTTCCGCAGTCCCGCCGGCGGCCGCAGATCCGGCGCGCCGGCGTCACGGAAAGCCACATCCTCATGAAAAAGCTCCACCCCGCCACCCGGATTCTGCTGGCAGTCGCCGTGCTCTCGATGCTTGCCGGCTACCGCATGCCGCTGTGGGAAATCCACCTCTGGGCACCGCAGTATCCGGAGGGGCTCAACATGAAGATATGGCTCGACCGCCTCAGCGGGGATTTCGACATCATCAACGGGCTCAACCACTACATCGGCATGGCGCTGATCAAGGAAGAGATGTTTCCCGAATTCAAATTCATGGGCTACGCACTGGGTTTCCTGGTCTTCATGGGCCTGCTTCCGGTTCTCATCGGCCGCAGGATCTTCCTTCATGTCTTCGTCATTCTACTATTGCTCGCAGGCGCGCTCGGGTTGTGGGACTTCTATCGTTGGGGACATGAATACGGCCACAACCTCGATCCCAAGGCGGCCATTTCGGTTCCCGGGATGACTTACGATCCGCCGATCATCGGTTACAAGAACCTGCTCAACTTCACCGCATACTCCGGACCCGACAAGGGCGGCTGGATACTCATCGTCTCCGGCGCGTTCACGGTGGCATTGCTTGCGTGGGAATTGTGGCTCTCACGCCTGGGGAAAAAACGGTCGCAACACCTGTCGAAACTCGCCCTCTTGCTGCCCATGGTGTTGTTCCTGCCATGCTGCGAACCGGAGCCGCAGGCCATCGACTTCGGCAAGGACTCCTGCGCCGAGTGCAACATGACGATCGTGGACAAGCGCTTTGGCGCGGAATTCGTCACCGGCAAGGGCAAGGTCTTCAAGTTCGACGATGTGAACTGCATGGTAGGGTTCATCGAACGCGCGCCGCATGCGGGCGACACCGCCGCCCGGCGTTTCGTCGTTGCCTTCAACGAGGAAGGCGCGTTGGCCGAAGCCGGCGAACTCATCTTTGTGAAACACAAGAATCTCCGCACGCCGATGCGCAGCCATGTCGCCGCCTTTCGTGACAAGGCATCCGCGCAAACCACGCTCGACGAACTCGGCGGGGGCGGTGGTTTCATCTCATGGGAGGATGTCATGAACGAATTTACCGCTCCATGAAACCGATCATCCTGCTGCTATGCACCTGCTTTACGTCCGCAGCCGCGGGGGAACTGCATGTCGGCGCGGGACAAGCCCACACCACACTCGCCGCCGCCATCACGGCGGCAGCGGACGGTGATGCGATCATCGTTCACCCGGGCATCTATCAGGAGAGCAATCTGAAGATCCATAAATCCCTTAAACTCACCGGCAGCGAATGGCCGGTGATCGATGGCCGTAAAAACGGCGGAATCATCACCATCACCGCCCCAGGCGTGGAAATCAGTGGTTTCGAAATCCGCAACAGCGGAGCGAGCGGAATCGAGGATCTCGCAGGCATCAAGGTTTCAGAAACCCGCAATGCCACCGTTTCCAACAACCGTCTGCGCAACTGCAATTTCGGCATCTACATGTCCAAAGCCAGCGACTGTCGTGTCATTGACAACAATCTCCGCGGAGATCCCGATGGCGAACAGGAATCCGGCAACGGCATCCATCTCTGGTCCTGCGACAAGATCACCGTCACAGGCAATCATGTCCGCAATCACCGCGATGGCATCTATCTCGAGTTTGCAAAACAATCCCTCATTGAGCGCAATGTGGTGGAGGACAACCTGCGCTACGGACTGCATTACATGTTTTCCCACGACAGCGCCTACCGCCACAACCGCTTCGAGCGCAACGGCGCGGGCGTGGCGGTGATGTACACCCGCAACGTGGAAATGAGCTCCAACCATTTCGCCAACAACTGGGGCAGCTCCGCCTACGGTCTCATGCTCAAGGACATGGCCGACGGCCACATCACCGGCAACACTTTCGAGCGCAACTCGATCGCCATCGCGCTCCATGGCTCGAACCGCATGGAGATCGCCAACAACCGCTTCACCGAAAACGGCTGGGCCATCCAAATCCAGCGCAGCAGCTCGGACAACACCTACCGTGGAAACAACTTCAACGGCAATTCCTTCGACATCGCCGCCGATGGCGAACTCGACAACAACCGTTTCGAAAACAACTACTGGGACAAATACGAAGGCTACGATCTGAAGCGCGACGGCATCGGCGACGTGCCATTCCGCCCCGTCAGCCTCTATGCGGTGGTCGTGGGCCGCATTCCTTCGTCCGTTCTTTTGCTACGCAGTCCGGTCGTCCACCTGTTAGACCAGGCGGAGAAGGCCTTTCCCTCGATCACCCCCGAGCGGGTAGTGGATGCGAAACCCGCCATGCGCCCGAATCCGATCTCCCGTCATCCGCAACCCGAACCTACCGAAAAACCATGAAAACCAAATCCGCCATCCGTCTCCTGTTAGGAGCCGCCGCATTCGCGCTCAGCCAGTGCAACAAACCCTCGTCCGATACGGCCGCCGCTGATTCCGGCGACAGCGCGCCGGTTGCCGGCCAGTCCGCCGTGGCCGACGACGTCTCGCAAAAGGACGTCGTCAAAGTCGCGGTCGGCAGTCCCGCGCACACCACGCTCGTCGCCGCGGTGAAGGCCGCCGAACTGGTGGACGTGCTCTCCAACGCCGGTCCCTTCACCGTCTTCGCACCCACCAATGAGGCCTTTGACAAACTTCCAAAAGGCACTGTCGAGGATTTGCTCAAACCCGAAAACAAAGACAAGCTCGCCGATCTCCTCCAATACCACGTGCTGGTCGGCGGATACCGCCAGGAAATGCTCACCGATGGCAAAACCCTCGGCACCGCCAGCGGCGGATCAGTGAAAATAACCGTCAAGGACGGCAAAGTCGTGATTAACGATAGTGCCACCATCATCGGCACCGTGGAAGCCTCTAACGGACTTGTTCACGTTGTGGACGCCGTCCTGCTTCCGAAATAATTTCAAATCTCCGCCATGCTCGTCTCCCGGCACCTCACGAAATCCTTCGGCCGCCTGCGCGCGCTGGATGACGTGTGCGTGTCGATGGAGCGCGGCCAGTCGGTGCTGCTCATCGGTCCCAACGGCTCGGGCAAAACCACTTTCATCAAGTGCGTGCTCGGACTGGTCCTTCCCGAAATGGGCGAGATCACACTCGACGGCGCATGCCTGTTGGGAAACCCCGCGCCGCGCCGCAACATCGGCTACATGCCGCAGATCGGGCGTTTCCCGGACCATCTCAAGGTCGGCCAGATCATCGAGATGATGCGAGAAATCCGCCGCGGCAGCCACAGCCGCAGCGACGAGGACCTGATCGAAGCATTTGAAATCGGCAAGCTCGCCCACAAGACCGCGCGCACGCTTTCCGGCGGCATGCGCCAGAAACTCAGCGCATGCCTCGCTTTTCTCTTCGACCCGGAAATCCTCATACTTGACGAACCCACCGCCGGGCTGGATCCGCTCGCTGCGGAAATCCTCAAGGAGAAAGTCCGCGCCGAACGCGCGAAAAACAAACTCATCCTACTGACTTCCCACATCCTCAGCGATCTCGACGAGATCACCAGCGACGTGCTCTATCTGATTGACGGGCGCGTCCGATTCCATCGTCCCATCGCCGAGTTGTTCGAAGAACACGGCGATCCGAAACTCGGACGCGTCATCGCCAAAATCATGCGTGAAACCGCCGATGTTTAAGATCGTCAAATACGTTATCCGCGACATCATCCGCAGCCGCGTCATCATTGCCTATGCCTTGATCCTGCTCGCCGCGTCGTTCGGACTCTTCAACCTGGGCGGCGATGTGTCCAAAGGCCTGATCGGCATGCTCAGCCTGGTTTTGCTGGTCGTGCCGCTGGTTTGTCTGATCTTCGGCACCATTCATTTCTACAACTCGTATGAGTTCATCGAACTGCTCGCCTCCCAGCCCTTGAAACGCGGCACCATTCTTCTGGGCGAGTATCTTGGCGTGGCGATCGCGCTGTGCGGCGCGCTGCTGCTGGGCGCCGGCCTGCCGGTTCTGCTCTACGCCGCCACCGCCACCGGCTTCACGCTGCTGGCCGTCGGCATGGCCCTGACGCTGATATTCGTGGCGCTTGCCTTTCTCGGAGCGGTGGCCACCCGCGACAAGGCGCGCGGCGTGGGCATGTCCATGCTCGTCTGGTTTTACTTCGCGCTGCTGCACGGCGGACTGATGCTGCTCATCCTTTTCGCCTTCGAGGATTATCCGCTCGAAAAACCAACCATGGCGATGATCGCGCTCAACCCGATCGATCTCGGCCGCGTGGTCGTGCTGTTGCAAATGGATGTCTCCGCGCTGATGGGCTACACCGGCGCGCTGATGAAAGACCTGTTAGGCACCGCCACCGGCATCGCCTCCGCCGCCGGCATCCTCGCGCTCTGGCTCGCCATTCCACTCACTCTCGCCTGCTGGATTTTCCGCAAAAAAGACCTTTGAATTGCCAGCACTGAATTTCATCCACACACTCCCGTCCGTGTCCGTCTTCCACAAACTTCTGGCCGTCGCGCTGTGCCTGCTGATGCAGGGTCCGGCGATGCTGGTGCAGGAGGTGGCTTGGGTGAACATGCTCGTCAGCTACACGCAGGAGCGCGGTTTGAAACGCGGCGTCATTGAAACCTTCGATGGCAACCATCCCTGCGAGCTTTGCAAGAAGGCCGCCGAGCTGCGCCAGCAGGAACAACCCGACGATCCCGCCGAGAAACAATTGCCGGCACAACGCCAGCGCCTCGCATGGGCCGAAATGGTCGCCAGCGAGTTGTTGAAAATGCCGGTGATCCGCGGACATGACATTTCCGTTTCCATGATCGCCACCACCGTGGTGGATGCGGGCAAGGGTTCGGACGCGCCGGATTCGCCGCCGCCCGAGTGGGGCTGAGCCGCAGACATTGACAGCGCCGTGCTCCCATGACGCCACCCACCAACGGGTGTGCGGGACATGGTGCCGTGAAATCCGATTGTTCCCCATTGGAGACTGGCCGCGCATTGCGCCCCGGTCCTTTCATCCCCACTCACACACATTGAAACAAACATTATCCGGCAGGGGATTCACCCTGCTCGAAGTGCTCGTTGTGGTCGCGATCATCGTGGCGCTCGCGGGCATATCCGTTCCGATTTCGCGCTCAATCATGCAAAGCGCCCGCGAGAGGAACTGCGCGTCGAATCTCTGCCAGATCGGCGTGGCATCGATGCTCTACGCCTCGGACAATCAGATGACACTGCCCGTGACTTCCCACCAGCGGAGACATGGCGGCAAGTCATGGACCCTCACACTTCAACCTTATGCCTCCGGCACGATCACCTTCAAGTGCCCGAAGGACCCGGTGAAGACCAGGGGCCATACTTATGTCATCAATGATTTCCTCACGCCGCATCCCGCCGGTGCTCCGGAACTCAACTATTCGATCCTTGCGAGAATCAGCCGGCCGGAGGCCGTGATGATGTTCGCGGAGGCTTCGGAAACCTATCAGAACACGGATCACTTCCACTTCTCCGAGTTCCACGGCGGAGCAGTGCCGGACTCCGTGTTCGAATCGCAGGTCAACACCGGCGCGCACTCGGAAAAGGCCAACTACCTCTTCGCGGACGGGCACATGGAGAGCCTGTTCCGCGCCGACGCGCTGGCCAAACTCAAGGCGGCAAACTCCGCCTTTATCGATCCATCCCATATTAACTCACCATAAATCATGAATCATCCATCAACACGCCTGCTCGCGTGCCTGCTCGGTCTTTCCGCAGCGGCCCGCGCGCACCAGCATTTCGCGGCGGGCATCATCGACGCCAACCAAAACGGCCTCGCAGACGCGGGCGAATCGCTTTGTTTCGCCCAAGGCGATCCCGAAGCCGCCGTGTTCCATCTGCTGGCGCGCCCGGTCGGCCAGCGTTGCGGCGGCCACTACATGCTCAGCGAGGCCGCGCGGACTTTGTTTCCGGCGGACTCGTTCTCGATCATCGCCCTGTCGGACGGACAGTATGAACTCGCATCTCCCAACCATGCCGCCACCGGCTCGTGGATTTGGGTGGAAATCGTCAGCGTGAGCGGACCCGCCGGAGCCACCTTTGGTTTCTGGGAGGAAAACTCGAACACCGTGACCCATGCGCTGCCCGCCAACCAAGCAACGGGTAACCCGCGCTTCGTCATCAGCGAGGGCATCGATGATCCTGCGGAAGATCCTTTCGGCCACATCCATGGCCGGGCATGGACTGCGAATTTGCCGGGCGACTACATCGTCGGCATCCGCCTCGTGGACCTGAGCACTTCGGGTCCCGGCGGCGGGCCGTGGCATCAGCCGAGCAGGATATATCAATTCCATTTCACCGCCGGACCTTCGTTTCAGCCGGAACTGAAAAGAAACGCCAGCGGCGGCAACACCCTCACCTGGCAGAGCCGCATGGGCGTCTGGCAGGCGGGCAATCAAACCGGCATTCCCTTCCGCATCATGCGGAGCACATCGCTTGCCGCGGATGACTGGCAACATATCGGAACGGTCACAGGCACCACTGCGGACACCGCGACCTTCACCGATTCCACAGCGTCTTCATCCAAGGCGTTTTACCGACTCGAATACCCATGGGAAAACCCATGATCCACCCCATCCAATATCAAAATCAAATCACATATCTTGAATTATGAAAACCACGCTTCTTCTAACTCTCGTTTCCTTGGGCAGCGCATCAGCCCACCTCACTTACACCAATCGCGACCTTGGCACCTTCAGTCCCGGCAATGAAGTTGCCGCCTCGCTCAAGTCCGGCACCGTCTCCAGCACCTTCGGCTGGGCCTACTCCACCGATGAAGACCTCGGCGACAGCCACCGCAACCGCGGTTTTCGTTTCACCTTGCTCAACGCGGGCGCGGTGACGCTTGCCGTGCAACGCTCCGGAGACGGAAACATCCTGCTTCCCGCTTTTTCGATCTTCTCCGGCCTCGCGCAGTTGGCGCCCAACGCTCCCGGCCACGATTCCAGCGAACTCTCGCTCACCCACCTCGCCTCGCTTGGCGGAACCCAGCCGAAACAAGGCGTTTTTTCCGCGCTTGGGGATTGGAGCATCGGCAACGACCCCACTTACAACACTCCGGGCGATCCGGGCAGCGGCATCGCCATTCCCGCAGTCCTGCGCACGCTCAACTATATGGGCAACGCGGCGGACGGCGGCAGCGCAAACTATGGGAACGCCGCGGGCATCAACGGCGACGGCATCGCCGATGGCCATGTCACGCGGACCTTCAACCTGCCGGCCGGCGACTACACAATGATGGTCGGTGGAGGCGAGTATCTCACCACGCCGCCCGCCGGCCCTTACACGAGTTATGGCGTCAACGTGAGTCTCTCCGTCATCCCCGAGCCGTCCGCATTCGCGATCACCGCGCTTGTCGGCGCGGCTCTGGTCATCAGGCGCCGGAGAAACCAAGTTTCCAATTAACCACTTGCATCCTGCGGGATGTGGCGGCAATAGGCCGTGCCATGAATGGTCTTGCCGCCCATCCCCGCGCCGTCCGGCGTTCGCTTCACGATTGCGGGTTTTCCGAAATCGAAGGCATGCTCGCGGCGTCCGGCGTCAACCCGCATCACGCCAAATCATTGTGGCGTGTGCTCCATCGCGAGGGCGCGATCGATCTCGCGGACCATCGTTTCCTGCCGCCGCTCCAGCGTTGGATCGACGGACATGTCGGCGATGACAAGGAGTTGACACTCGACCGCCCCGAAGTGGTGGATGAGATCCGCAGCGGCGACGGACTGACGCGCAAGTTCCTGCTGCGGCTGGACGACGGCCAGGTGATCGAAACCGTGCTGATGGGTTATGACGGGAGACATACCGTTTGCGTGAGCACCCAGGCCGGCTGCGCGATGGGCTGCGTGTTCTGCGCCACCGGCCAGATGGGCTTCGTGCGCCACCTGCGGCCGGGTGAAATCGTCGCACAGGTCCTGCATGCCAGACGCGTGCTCAAAGAAATCGATCCGCAAAAACGGCTGCGCAACCTGGTCATGATGGGCATGGGCGAACCGCTGCACAACATCGATGCCGTGATGGCCGCGCTGGATATGATATCAAACGTGCGCGGCATCGGCATCGGGCCGTCGCGCATCGCAATCAGCACGGTGGGCGTGGTGCCCGGCATCCGGAGAATGGCGGAGGAAAACAGCCCTTATCGTCTCGCCGTCAGTTTGCATGGCTCCACCGAGGAGGAACGCGCCGCGCTGGTGCCCGCCAGCAAGCGCTGGCCGCTGGCCATGCTCATCGACGCATGCCGCGAATACGGAGTGAGAACCGGCAAGCGCATCTTTTTCGAGTGGACGCTCATCGAGGGGAAAAACGACTCGCCCGAAACCGCGGCGCGGCTGGCTAAACTGTTAGATGGCATTGATGCGCACATCAACCTGATCCCGCTCAACCCGACCGGCGGCTTCGATGGCACTGCGAGCAGCTCCGGACACGCCTTCCAACGCATCCTGCGCGCCGCGGGTTTCCCCTGCACCTTCCGCCAGCGCCGCGGCATCGATGTGGCGGCCGGCTGCGGGATGTTGAAGGCGGAGCGCAGGGCGCGCTGATCAGCCAGTATCCTGAATTCCTCAATTGAAACCACTGATTGCACGGATTATACGGATTATCTCGATGTGATATCATTCCATCTTTCACTCATGGGGAGAAACGAGATGCATGACCCAATCAAATCCCTTCCGTCTGATCCGTTTAAATCCGTTAAATCCGTGGTAAAAATCCGTTGAGCTCGGCATTCAACTCCGGCTGCCACCATCCTCACGGCATCGGCGCAATGCTCGGTTGGTGTGGCGGACGCACGAGCTGCATCAGGACGTTGGCCGCGAGGATCAGCGCGCCGCCTGCGAGCAGGCTGGTTGTCAGGGTTTCGTTGGCATAATCCATGCCGGCGATGCGCGAGACCCATTCCGGCATGAAGAGCGCGTAAAACGCGGTGAACACCGGCTCGGTGGTGTAGATCAAACCGGCCTCGACGGCGCTGACCCGCGGCTGCCAGTGGTTCATCAGGAGATAGGCGCCCAGCGAGCAAAAGGACGCGAGGATGAAGACAAGCGCGAACGCGGACCAAGAGGCTCCCGCAGTGAGTATCGCGGCGGGAGTGGGCGCGGTGATGGCGGCTAAAGGAAGAAAGATCACCGCGTTGGCGGCGCACATCACCCATGTCACGCGCACGCTGCGATTGCCGCGATAGGTTGGGTTTTCCAAAGTGAGGATTTGGAATGCGAAAAACACGGCGGCGAGGAGTGTCTGCATTTCACCACGGCCGATGCGCGGGTTTTCCAAAGTGAAACCGGAAAGCACCGCTCCGCCGATGATGACCATCAATGTGGCGATAAGCGTGCGGCTTTCCGGCGCGCGCTTGAGACGGATGCAGGCGATGATGGGCAGGATGATGCAGTAGCCCTGCGTGAGGAATGCAGAGGTGGATGCGTCGGTGTAGGCGAGGCCGTCGGCTTGCAGGATCATGCCGACCCCGCCCAAGGCCGCGAGGCGGATGCCCTGCCGCCACTCAAGCCGTGTCGGCATGCCGCCGCGCAGCACGAAGGGCAGCAAGAGCAATGCGCCCAAGCCGAAACGCGCGCACTGGATCCATGTGCTGAGAAACACGCTGCCCGCACCCGGCACGCGGATGGCCTGCTCCATTTGCAGGGCTTTGATGAGCGGAAAACTCAAACCCCACAGCGCGCAGGCAAGGATTAGCAGGATGACGGGCATGATGATGGTGGTGAGGCGTGGAGCGGACGATTCATGCAACCCCGAGGTGGCCGCGCGTTGCGCGACAACCTTGGGCTTTGGGACGGAATCCGGTTGGGATTCGGATTACGCCGCGCCCTTCCGGCGTTGGAGGAACAGATCGATGCCGTCCACCAGCGCGAGCCAGCTTGCCTCGATGATGTTTTCGGAAACGCCGACGGTGCCCCAGCTGTCCGTGCCGTCGGTGGAAACGATCAGCACGCGGGTCTTGGCGGCGGTGGCGTCGTGGCCGTCGATGATGCGCACCTTGTAATCGACGAGCGAGACGCCGGCGATTTCCGGATAGAAGGGCAGCAGCGCCTTGCGCAGCGCGAGGTCGAGCGCGTTCACGACGCCGTGGCCTTCGGCGACGGTGAGTTCGGGCGTGCCGTTGACGGAGAGTTTCACCGTGGCCTCGCAAACCGGCGGATGGCCGTCGCGGTATTTGCGGAAACTGGTGTGATATTCGGTGAGATCGAAGGGTTTCTTGTGATCGCCGAGTTCGCGGCGGATCAACAACTCCAGCGTGCCGCCGGCGGCTTCGAACGAATAACCTTCGTGTTCGAGTTCCTTGACGCGCTTGAGAACGGCCTTCGCTTCGTCGGAGCCTTTTGTCAGAGCAAGCCCGAGTTGTTCGGCCTTCGAGAGGATGTTGTCCTGGCCGCTGAGTTCGGAAACGAGGATGTTCTGTTCGTTGCCGACGCTGGAGGGCTCGATGTGCTCGTAACTGCGCGCGAGTTTTTTCACCGCATTCACATGCATGCCGCCCTTGTGGGCGAAGGCGGTGCGGCCGACGAACGGCGCACGGGCGAAGTGCGGATTGTTGGAAACATCATCCACGAAGTATGAAAGGTCGCGCAGCATTTCGAGATGCGGCACCACTTCGATGCCCATCTTCAACTGGAGGATGGGGATGACGGAGGTGAGATTGCAGTTTCCGGTGCGCTCGCCGTAGCCGTTGATGGTGCCCTGGACTTGCGAGGCTCCGGCTTTCACGGCTGCGATCGCGTTGGCGACACCGAGTTCGCAGTCGTTGTGCGTGTGGATGCCGAAGGGCGTGCCGGGAATGCGCGCCTTGACCGCCATGCAGATCTGCATCACTTCGGAAGGCAGTGTGCCGCCGTTGGTATCACATAACACGAGGCAGGAAGCGCCGCCTTGCGCCGCGGCTTCGAGGGTTTGCAAGGCGTGCTCGGGCGAATCCTTGTAGCCGTCGAAAAAATGCTCGGCATCATAAACGACCTCGCGGCCGTGTTTCACCAGATGAGCCACCGTGTCGCGGATCATCGCGCGGTTTTCCTCCACCGTGGTGCGCAGGACTTCGGTGACCTGCATCTCCCAGCTCTTGCCGAAGATGGTGACCACTGGCGTCTCCGCTTCGAGCAGTAGGCGGACCTGCGCGTCGTCCTCCACGACGACGTCGGCGCGGCGGGTGGAACCGAAGGCGGCGAGTTTCGCGTGTTTCAAACCGAGCGTCTTCGCCTCGCGGAAAAACTCCACGTCCTTGGGGTTGGAACCGGGCCAGCCGCCTTCGATGTAGTCGATGCCGAACGCGTCGAGCCGGCGGGCGATGCGCAGTTTGTCGAGGCCGGAAAGCTGGAAGCCCTCGCCCTGGGTGCCGTCGCGCAGGGTGGTGTCGTAAAGGAATACGGGTTTGGCGCTCATCGCTGGGGCGCGGACGCTAGGGGCCGCCGGGCCGTTGGGCAAGGCGGAAGCTGCTGCATGGATGCACCCCCATGCAAAGGATGCGCAGTTTTTGGGCGGATTTGTCCGGTTTCAGGACTTGCATCCCGGCAGGGTGCATCATTTCCTACGCGCCGCATGAGCCGACTCGAAGGAAAAGTACTAGTGGCACAGGGTGGCGGACCCACCCATGTGATCAACCAAAGCGTGGTGGGCGTGGCCCTTGAAGCCCGCAAGTT
>Ga0315903_10003798_pt1 | contig 20641 bp, 15 predicted proteins | sample LakEriMetagenome_7_FD_203524 | JGI IMG/M metagenome (GOLD analysis project Ga0315903, IMG submission 203524) | Freshwater fungal communities from buoy surface, Lake Erie, Ohio, United States - Buoy 2 MA119 | ecosystem: Environmental > Aquatic > Freshwater > Lake | place: USA: Lake Erie, Ohio... | reverse complement strand
CTGGATGTTCTACTTATGCTATCGCACAGAAAGTCATTTTGGAACCTGGACAGAAGAAAGCGGCAGACTTGATCCAATTTTCCTATTCACCATCCCGCAAATTATCGCCACCCATGTTTTTCATTGGTCCTGGGTTCAGAAATATCGCAAACCCCTATATCTACGATGGTTCAAAGGAATCAAACCCAAGAAAAAAGGAGTCCCAAACTTTTCAGCAACTGCCGCCAATATTCTCAACTCAAATCAACCCACACAACCAAAGCCCATTAAAACGCGTGAAGAAGCTCAACGTGAGTTTAATGAATCTTTAGAACAAGCAAGCATCGAGGAGAATCAAAACAAAGAATGGCTCAATAAACTGCTCAATTTCGACATGCCACCGATGCTCCCATCCTTCAAAGGCAAAAAGATTTGGGAAACGGTCATTTTCAAGCAAAACATTGATGATATCGCATATCACAGACAAACAGCCGTCAAATCGCTCATCGCATACAATTACCCGAACAAATTTTGTATCATCGATGCAACCACAGGGCAAATCATCGAAAAGATAGAAACGAACTTCAACGAGTCTTGGGATGACAATCAAAAAACCTTCATTGAGTTATCAGAAGACGCGAAAGCGCTCATTGCAACCCACCCTTTGATTAAAAACGGCTATTGGAAATACATACACAATGGCCGCGTGCATTCAAGTTTCGATCCATATGCACACTATGATGACGGATCGGGATCATTACGACTTCGCAAGACCGTTCATTTTAAAAGCATCTTGAGCAAGGACAAAACGCTCATCGCTTATATCAACAAGGGAAAAGATTATGCCTTCGTTGAAATACATCGAATGCAGGACCATTCACACGTCCAAACGATTCATACAGAGGTTTCTGGGACACATGACTGTGTGTTCGTTCGAAACAATACCCAACTCATTGTTGGTTGCGACGACGGGACCATCAAACTGTTTGATATCGCATCGGGTGAGAAGATTCATCAACTTCCTGTGAAACATTCCGATTCGGTGCTCTGCTTGGACGTAAACGCATCAGAAACTGAACTCATCAGCGGATCTGCCGATGGCATTTGGAAAATCTGGTCCATGGCTCCAGGCGAAACTTTTGGGGAATGCCTACATACTTCCGAGCAGTTTCACACTCAGTACAATACGGCCATACCGATCTACCACGCTTTGTTTAGTCCAGACGATACCCACATTTTCATTGTCACAGACATTGGTAGAATTCGCATTTACCACCGCGAGGCATTCGAATTACAGAACAATATTTACGATAAATATCAACGTCACAGTGCATCATCCAAGGAGCCTACTTTGTTGTCGATTTTGGTCGATTCCGATGAAAAATGTTTTTACGTGGGCTTTGCCAATGGCAAAATGCAAAAGTGGGTGTAGCAATTGTAATTAATCCATATTTAGTTGTCTGCGATTTTACTGCCCGATGATTTTCTTTTTTACAAGAAGCGCCACATCCTCTTTGGAAACTGAAAAATTCGACAAACTCCCATAAGCCTCAGTGATTGATTTGCTCATTTTCATTTTGGCAGACTTAAGTTGATTTTGCATTGATGGATCTGTAATTCGCCCATCGCCTTCGGTAAGAAAAAGCTTCAATAACTCGAGGTCGGTGTAATTGATACTAAAGTCGAAAGTGGGTTGTTCCATCCAATATTGCACCTTGATTTGAGGCGTTTCATATATAACGGAACCACACTGCATGAATCCATCTTTGAAGGTAAATTGTATGGTTGGGGTTTTACACTCTAAGGCAAACACATGTAATAATTTCAATGGCGCAAAAACTTCGCATTCGTGATCCGTTTCTGCATGCACACAAAGGAACATACCAATAGAGGACAGTTCAATACCTCCAGACATGACACGAATTTTACAAATACCCTTTTCAAAATACTTTTTCTGCAATCGTTTGATTTGAGAGAGAACTCTGACTAAATCCTCTGTATCAGCACTGAATTTCGTGATCATTTCTTGTTGATTAATAAACTATGTGTAATTAAAATTTAGAACGGGTAACCATCTATTTGAGCAGAAAAACCATTTGACCATGGATCAGACTTTTCCAAAACCTGCCTTCTGAGTTCGAAATAATGGCGATACGATTCCACCGACAAACAATGATAAAATAGCCATTGTGATAAGTTATTATCAACATGATTTAATGCGAAGTCCACGAATCGCGGACCAAATTCGCCTTCGTAAATTCCCAGATCAATGGTTGGGTCAAGAATATGAATTTTGCTTTGACTTGGGGAAACGCACATTTCCAATGCCCTTCTAATAAGATCAAAAACCACATCTATTTTAACTTCGGGACCCAGTGCATCAAATCCAACGGGAAGTACCATAACAACCGTTGTTACACCGATTATTGGTGGCAGTTCAACCATTACAAGGTCTTGATCACAATTCCATTTTTTCATCTGCTCCAGGATTGTCGTTTCCTTGGCTTTGAGAAAATATGGCGCGGCGAAGGGCATCGTCTCAACACTTGGCGACATCAATTCATGATCACTATTCACAAATACCAATAGCGTATCCATCCGCAACGAATTCACACAGTTCAATAAAATACGGAGGTCTCCACCCTTTGCTACCGCATCTTCTGATAAAACAAACTCATCTGGCGCCAGTGTTTGTGGATGAATTGGAAAGTGGTTTGTACAATAGGGATTTACCTTGAGTGGACTATCTGTCTCTCCAAAGGTTAAAAGTTGTTCTGCGATTTTTTCTTCACGCATCGCGATGAAATCCGTTACTTCTAATTCCAGTTCACGATGATCAAAATCCCAGATAAAGTCAAAAATTCGCTGGCCTGGCAACATCATTGAATTAAAGATCTTCACACATATTACTTCCAATGTATTGTGATGCATACCTTCCAAATGAAACCACAATTGGTTGTCAAAATAGACAAGAGACCAATAATCCTTCGCTCGAGATTGAAGCGATAGATAAGTAGGATTATCTACGCGAATCCATTTCAAGAACTCATGTAATTTCGATTCAGACTCTCTCTGATTAAACGCCTCAATCTGTTTGAGTTCGATTCTTTGAGCTGACCCCAGACCCTCAAAACACTTGAAATCAACAATTTCAAAATCATCATGACCTACAATATGCCAGAGGCAATCGAGCAATTGAATATCGATTATTGAAAGGGTATTTGAGTTCACACACGCAATCGAAGGACGATACTCTCCTACCCACACAGAAGACATTTGATGCATTGGACAAATATGGGGTATTTTGGAAATAGTGTTACAGCGAACCAGAAAGAAATTTCTAATAAAAATAATAACACCACATTACTCTGAAATTAAAACATCTTGTTCTAGCACAAATCGGAAAATCAGTTGATTCAGCGAACAGACAGTCAATTTGACCGATTGTTCTAGTCTTTCGCAGTGCAAGAATGTATGTTGACTTTAATTGTTTTGAAATTACGAAATCAATTTCTATAGAATTATATTTTTTCAATGTCCAATACTTTCCACTTGTCCCCGGCATAAATGATTTTTGCTTTCACCTGGCAATCATATCTTATTTTGTGTTTTTCCAATAAATATTTAGGAACATACAAATCATCAATAAATGCAAAATCAGGATTAGGCCTTGACGGGATCTTTAATATATTTTCCTCTAATAAATCATTATATATTTTGACACTCATCGCTATCTTATAAATATCAACATCTATATTATTATTATCATTATCCAACATTTCACTTACCGAAGCATCAAAATCATACTTTGAATCCGATAAAGAGCCACTAATTGAACCATAATTAGCAGTTTCAACAATTTGAAACATTTTCGTTAACTCGTCTTCAGTAGGTCCTCGATTTACTTTTTCTGAGAATTTCAATCTTAAGGCATCTAACCAACACTCTTCAGTTATATAAGGAATCTCTACAGCAAATAATAAATCATCATCTTCCCTCGTCCAATTTTTAATTTTCACTCGTAGATTCCCATTTATTTCTTTAAATAAATTAGGATTTTTTTCATCCGTTAGTTCAATATTCAAAACTTTTAATCGATTCTTATTGTCTTTTTTATCCGTTTTTGTAGCAACTGTAACTCTAATAAAATCGCCTTCGCATGGTCTTAAGTTTGTTTCTGTATACTTGACAATTCCTTGTAACTTGGGTGATATGACAAAATGAAATAATTGCTTTTGTTCGTTAACACCGTCAACGATTGCTATTTGAGTTTGGAATTTTGAAATGACAGAATCTTTTTCAAGTTTCATAATTTGCCGTAATTCTGTTCTGTTTTCTTCTTTTCCTTTTTTGATGTAACTCTTCGCAGTTACAAAATCTCCCGTTTGTAATTCAGGTTTAATTTGTGGAAAAAAGACATCTTCACTCTCCGTTGTAATTGCATGAATAATGTTTTTTTCTTTGTTGATGTATTCAACAAAAGCAAAAGTATCTTCCAAAATGGCCCAGTGTTTCTTTTCTGATTTCTCAACAACAAGAGGAATATACTTGTAGTCTATAACAATAGTTTTACCAAGCCAAGCGAACTTTCCTTCAACTTCTTTTTTAAATTCTTGCTTGTGAAGTTTGAACATTAAAATTTGTCCTAATTCTAAATGTTTCAAGATTTCAAAACGATTTCTATTAATTGCAAACTCAATTGTTTTCCCATTCGTTAAAGTCAAACGTTCTTTTCCTTTTTCGTCTTTCCACTTGTCAACTAAAACAACTTCTGTCCAATCAATATCAGCGTATGCAAAGTTTTCAGCAAATTGAATGTATTTTTTGTATAATGCCTGATTGTCAGCTGAACTTTTTTTAACTAAACGGAGGTCATGGGAAAAATTCTCGCAAAGAGGCGATAATTTCCAACCTTTTAATTCTCGATGTTTCTTGTATACTTCAAGTTCTAAATGTGCATTTTCTAATAAATTCTCCTCAATTAGTAACTTCACCAAACCTAAATGAATGTCGCCTAAAAAGTCTTCATTTTTTTCTATAATTAATGCTTTTGCTAGCATACCAATTTTTAACGAATTATCGGAAACAATACAATCTGAAAACTCCTGCCAAACATAATGCTTGTCTCCAAGTTCCAAAACAAGTAGTTTGTAAATTTTGATTGCTAAATCTAATTCGTTGTTCTCGAAATGAAGCAATGCTTTTTCACGTAACAACCATTCATCCTCTGGAAATACACTGATTGCTTTTTCATACAGTTCAATAAGCCAAGATAAACTCTGTTCAAATTTTTGAGATTTCTCAACTTCATAAGCCTTTTTAAGAGCTTTTATTGCTAATGGTTTATATACCTGTTCGTTTTTCTTTGTTTCTTTCCAATCATCAGATCGTAAATTTTGTGGATTCCAATTTTTGAAAAAATTCAAAAAACGCCATTCGTCATTATCTTTCATAAATCTTTCTGCAAGATTTAAAATTTCTGAATGCCATTTTGATTGACCGTGTTTCGAATAATTATTATGGTATTGTTCAAACAAAGCCCACAATTCAGAAAATTTATTTTCCTTGTGAGCATTAAAAATGTTCCAAAAAATCGTTTCTCTGAAAAAGTCTAAAACGACTACTTTTTCAAGATCAATTTTACTTAAAAATTCTTCAATGTTTATTTCGATATTTGAGTTTACTAACTCCCTGCAAATGCGTGAAATTAACGAAGGAATTTCTTTACCCTCTTTATATCCGTTGTGTAAATCTTCATAACGAAGATTATCAGGATTCCATAATATGAAGAAGTTATAAAAGTTAAAATCGTTGTGAGTTTTACAATAGTTCAAAGCAAAGTTTAATACCATCGAATGAAGCATTGACGGCCTTTCATTTTTTAAGTTCATATAATCTCTCAAAAATATTCTCACACCCACAGATGAAAGATTGCTTTCTTCCGCTTTTATATACCTGTAAATTATCCAACCGTAAGATTCGTGATGAAGTTCTGTAAGTCTGTTTTGAGAAATTAAGTTTTTGAAAATCGCTAATGCTTCTTTATTATTTCCGTTTTTACTATGGACTTCTGCTTTTTGAACATCTGAATAATTAGTATCAATTTTAGGTCGAAGAAAATTCTTTTGATTATCTATTATTTCGTCAATTTCCTGAAAGTCGATAGAAAGTAGCTGATTAAAATAAACACCTGCTTGATTTGTGTTTCTATCAGCGATGTAGTATTTGCTTAAATCAATTAAAGTGTAGGCAAAAGCTTTTTGAATCCAGTTATCATAGGGTTCGTTTGAGAATAATCTTTGTGCAATATTAAATGCCTCAATTAATTTATTGAGTTTTGAAATACCTTCTAAATCTTTGGCTTCATTTCTAAGTGCGAAAACAGTTTTAGAGTCCATAAACTATCAATTTTATTTGTTCCAAAAATGATTCCGATGTTTTTTCTAAAACTTCAAATTTTGAAAAAAACCCTTTTGTGTGATTGTTTTCACTTGTACCATACCAAACTCTAAAAGTCAAGTGGTCCTTTTCAGAGAATGCTCTAAAAACATCCTGATTATTATGGCTTTGTATTATTTTAAGGTTAATTTTTTCATTATTGCAACTTAACATCCAGATAGAATAAATCTCTTTTCGAAAGTCTAATGGCAATTTGGGGATGTTATCTGATATTGAAGCGATACTTTGATTTTTATCCAAACAAACTTCAATACAAGACTTTACAATTAATTCATCGGCACCATTGAGATTTTCTATACGAACATTGCCGACAGCAAAATTATCCTTTGAACCTTTATTGTCTATATTTATAATCAATTGTTGATTTTCGCTTTTAGGGATTGAGTAAAGTGCTTTTGTCAGGTATTCAGAATACTTTTTTGAACTTTCAAGTAAGTATCCATTTTGTTCCAATAATTTTGATATTTCACAAATAGTACCTAATACATTTTGGTTTTCAATTAATTGAACTTTATCTACATATTTTGTGTCGACTTCGTAATTATCGAATATCAGATATTGTTTTGATTTATTTGAAACGCCACTTGCAGAATTGTCTTCAAATACACAGTCCATTAAAGGATTTATTCTTTTTGGCGAAGTAAAATTGATGACTTTCGCAGCTGTAATACCGCTATAAAGCCAGCGGAAGTAACTATCGTTTGTGATTCCATCATTTTCTTTACGGTGGCCTTTTATAATTATTTCGTCATAATTTGAACCTATTGCTTTATGTACAGTAATGGCCCAACCGTATTTTACAAAAACAGCATTTACCAATGGGTCAGAATTCTTGATTTGATAAAAGAGTTTCTTAGAGTATTTATTGTAATAGCTTGCAAGTAAGTTTTTTAATTTTTTGCTTACTTCAACTTTTCCTTTCTTCTCTTTTGGTAAATTGTAGTTCTTGATAAGTACTTTTATAGCTTCTTTTTCTTCACTTGAAAGGACATTGTATTGGTTGTCTTGTAACATTAGTTTGCACTCTGGACTATCATCAAATCTTTGTTTGCGTTTTTCATCATTAATTTTTGAATTAACAAAAACTCTAAAAGAAATTTGTTCTTCTTTTGTCAAGTCATCTTCGCTGTTAAAATAATTATCAAAAATCCAAATATCAGTCTCAGGAAACCCTACCAAACTCAGACATTTTACTTTTATCTTAGTGAACGACAAGACAATTGGAGTTGGTGTTTGTCGAATTTTAATTGGTTCTTGTAGTGTTTCTTTAATGGCTAGCACAGTTAAAAACATACCATTTATAATTCGTCTTGGGTTTTGGAAACCGCTATCATCGGGGATAGAAATGTTGTTGTTTGCTATTAGTAAATCTCCAATACCCAAACTTTCTCCATTTCTCAAGCATTGTTTTTTAATCCACTTGTTAGTTTTTAAGCAATCTTTTTTTGAATAGAATAAAACCGCATTATCAGGCTCATTATTAAATGGCTTTGAGAACCACGAATGAAGATTTTGAATTCTTTGGTTATCGTCCTGTAAATCAATTAACGAATATTCATCAAAACCATAATTCAAATTATTGAAAAGTGATTTTTCAATGCTAGTTGCTAAATTAATTCTCAATTTTTCTTTCCCATCAGTCGCTTCGTTCTCTATCGGTTTGCGATAATGTATTATTTTTTCTTTATCGTACAATTCTGCCAAAGCGTCTAAATTCAATGCCGTATCTTCATCTTTACCAAATGTTAAAGAATAAGGATCTCCAATAAATACAATTTTGCGGTTGCTGCTTGGATTGACAAATTTGATTATATCTTCCAATAATCTACCCGAACCAAAACGCAATAGTTCAGATTGACTTAAGCTACGGCTTACTAAATGAGCCTCAGCAATAATAATCAATGCTTTTTCATCAATATCCATACTTGATCTAAGAGGAATTACTTCCAATAATTCTTCTTGTTCTTCTGTATCTGGATTTTCATTTTGTCCTTCAATATCAGAACCACCATAAATAATACTGTAAATTCCTTCTGTTTCAATATTGCTCCTTCTTTGTATTTTCTTACTAATTCTTGCGGAATGTGACCATTTTTCAATTTGGGGGATATTGTGATTCACAGCTTCATTAGCAATATATCGTAACCAAGAATCTCTATCTTCAGCACTCATAGATTCCAAAACCAGAAATCCACCACTTTCTTCCTTCAGAAAATCAACAATGTTTTTTTCAACATCATACTCAATTACTTTTAACCGCTTTGCGGTGATTTGTTTAGGAATAGCAATTTTTATGTCCTTAATCCATTTTTCGGCAGGAAAAATGCTTTTAAAAACCTTTACATTTTCCTCTTGGTAAGTGTTGTCACTAGCAAAGTCGTAAAGAAAATTACCTAATCCGGATTCTTGAATAAGTTTGTAATAGGGCAGGTTTCTTGGAACTTCATTGTCAATTTCAACTGGCCCAGAAAAAATATTTGCAATACACACTCTTGCGGGGTTTATCCCGACAAAATATTTGTTTTGCTCAATCATTTCTCTAAAAGCGTTTCGATAAGAAACTAATTGCCTAAATGGATTAATAAAACTAGCCCCTGCTTTTATTTCTAATCTACTTCGATCCTTCGTACTTTCATTATGCCACTTAGAAGTATGGAATTCATTTTCATTTGGGGGCAATTTAATTATCCCATTATAATCCTTAAAATCAATTAGTATAATTCCATTGTTATAATACAAAATAGCATCAGCTCGAAAACGTGAATATGATTCATTAAATGGATTTCCAATCAATAAACCATCATAGCCAAACTGATCAAATGCAGTTTCAATTATATTTACAACTCTCCGAAATTGTTCGTTTTCGTGTGTATGTCTCGTTCTGTTATTTAATATTTCAAGCATTGTAAGAGCCTAGTTATTTTCGTTTGTATTAGGGCAAAATCATATGTGCTAAATTGCAATAACAATTCTCCCATGTTGTTGAGCAAAAAGGTTAGTGACGCTAAGTTAATATTTTGCCGAGAATTCGGCAGTATTTTGATATAAAGATTTGTAATACGAATCATTGAGAATCATCCCAATGCCTTGGTATTTTCCTGGTGAAAATACTAGATTTAGGACAGCACTCCATCGTATAATTTAAACTTGTATCGCAGGAATTGAGGTAAATGTAATAGTATTTGATAGTTCTCAAAGAGCGCTCGATACAAACATTATCTATTGCACGACCTTTTCCGCCACCGACATTTTGATACCTTTTCCCAATATCGCATTTGTCCATTTTGGGCTAGTATGCAGCAATCCGTGGTTGGCGTTGATGATTTATGGCACTACGTTTTCTACGATGCTGTTTCAAGCACATCCAAACATCAATGCTCACTATTTGAGTTGCAGTTGCCCCAACCCATGCTTTACGTATTTTCTCCAGTCTATCACGAGGCTAGTGTATGGCGACAATGTTTACTTCAGATTTCTAGGACATCTGTGCCAAAGTAATTTGAAGCCGCTTCTAATGAAACCTTTACGGTAAAATTAGCCGTGAATTCGCGTCAGATTTCTTTGGTCATATCGTTTAGTCAAATGAGGTATTTTTTTAACTAAACATCCGATCTAGTATTCAAAAAGTATTATAATTACACTTTCAATCAATATTTCCGCCATTCAAAACTCTTAAATCCACTTTCAACAGCCCATTTTCTCCAAACTTCCCTAAGAATTTCATTGTCTCTTAATCCTCTAGGATTAATATATTTCTGCAATTGAACATCCTTATCCCTTTCGTGAGTTTCCAACACATGAAGATTCACGAATTGATATATATTATTTTCTATACGTGGCAGACAAAATGAGCGATTTTTATCAAGCGCTGTTTTTATATCTACATTTTGTGCTGTGCAGTACTTTCTGATCTGTTCAATCTCGTTTATCCCAAAATAAAATTGGCTGTTACTGTTTTTACCTTTGTATTCCAGATAGCCATCCGTAAAAATATAAATATGATTATCGAAATTGATAAATGTAGTGTCAACACCATTTGTTAAAACTTTATTTTCCTTTATTAATTTTCCGTTTTCAACTTTATCAACCATCACGCTTAACAGATCTAATCCCGGATTTCTTATATTCCTGTATGCATTTTGCACTTTTTTATTAAATTCTTCGATCGCCTGATTTAGTCCATTATTTTCATATTTACCCGTAGAATTTATAAATTGCTGCTTAGATCCTAAGTCCTTTATTTTGTCAATATCTATCGAAGCGACGCTTTCCGTTGAAAATGTGGAGAATAAAATACTCGATTTGTCACCTATTTTTTCCCCAGGTTTAACACATTCATCTTTGAAAAATCTCAAAATGTTTTTAATTTCTTCTTCATCTTTTGGAGGATATTGTTGGTTAGGAAAAATACCATTTATCAAAGGTTCAACTCTATCTGATAGATCGGACAGAATTATGATATTCTGATATGTCTGACTCTTATTAACCGGTTCTGGCAAACACGACACTAACTGCAATAAAATTATTCCAGCAACTACCCTAAAATAATTATTCATTTTTATCTAATACTGTTACTAATAATTTGTTCTATTTGCCTAACTCTTTGACTCACTTCTCTTTCAGCATAAAGTTCTGGCAAATATTCAATGAAACCCGATTTATAAGCCGAAGACACACTGTTTAAAATTTCATTCGTAAAGATTTTACCGCTTGTAATACTGGAAATAAAATTGTCATAGATCACCGTAATATTTTTCAATAATTCCGCAAAAGTATTCTCTACATTATTTTGTCGCAGGTTAATTTCTCTCTCCAACTTGTCAATTTCTTCATTTTTTTGTTTTAAAATCTCCTCTTTGTCTTTAATTCTACTTAAAAGAACTTCTTTTTGAAGATTTAGATCGAGTAATGCTCGGTCCAACGTTTCGATTTGCTTGTTTTTATTTGCATCAACAATCTCACGCTGCGATTTTTGATAAGAATCCACAATGGACTCAATTAGGTAATGCGTAATTATTAAAGGTAACATTCCAAAAACAAATATTAACCAAAATTCACCATGAGAAGGAACTTGCCAAATTTTCAACTGAGAATTTTGCCCTATCAGTAAATTCTTGATTTCATCTGAATTCATCGCAACCATTATTGATACAACAATATCAAAAACTAAAATACCAACCCAAAAACACAATGAGTTCACCCATTCTTTTTTACTACCAATAAGTTTTAAATTAGATAACAAAACGGGAATTAGAAAAAAGAACAAGGCCATAATCCCAAATAATGCACCTTGAGTTGTAAAAATTTTCAATATTGCATTGGCATCTACAATTTGAGGAAGCCCTGGGTTAACACCTGCCTCTAGAGAATTTCGAATTATATTACCTTCAAAAAAAACTTTGTACATTGCTGATGCAAAAAACATCGAAAGGTAGAAAACCAAAATGATTAAACCTACCATTTTAAAAATTGTACCCGCAGTCCAAAATCTCTTTATGACTAAAGCAGATTCGAGAGAGTTTCTTTCTAATCTGTTTTTTTCGATATCATTATTAATTTGCAAAAGTCCCTTTTCTCCTGTGTTGAGGCTACCCGATTCGAAAATTGACTTTTCGCCTTTCAGGTCAGTTATTTTGGTGTTCATCTGTCTTATTTCAATGTCATGGTTAGACTTTATCGATCTAAGTTCATTCTGTTTATCAATTTCTAATTCCGCCTTTTTATTTTCCAAAGCAGAATCTATTTTTTGAATTATTACACTTTTCTTACTATTCAGAGTATCATCTGTCGCAAATGTTTTTATCTGCTCTTTTATTTCGCTAAAATTTGTGCTAAATATGTCAATATTCCCTGATTTGCTTTTGGAATCTTCATAACCTTGTTTCCTGTAATTCTCAGTATTCATGTTAGCAGTAGCATAAATGATATTTGATAATTGTTGGGAAAATGTATCAGCGATGTTGTTTGGATGAATAGTTCTTGTATTTATATTGTTTTGTTCCATAAGATTTGATGTGTTAATATTGACGTCTATTGGGTGATCAATTTTATATTTAAGTCTTTGAAATTCAGCTAACCATTGGCGGTATATATTTATGTCATCTGAAACTTGGATATTCTCTACATTGTTATTACTTGCGTTGTAAGTATAGTTGTAAGAGCCATTTATTGAAATTACATTATCGATGAGACAAAACTTATGGTGCATCAATCCTCTTTCATCATCAGTTTCCATAGAGTGTATGCTAACATCTGCCTCACGAAACAATTGCTTTACGGGTTCATTTTGAGAATTTGATGAAAGTATTATATCAATTGAGACATTTCTTCTTTTTGCATTTACAATCTCATTCGCAATATCTCTATCGGTGAACCACGCCATCGCCAGAAAAATGCTCCGATTTGCTCCCTGAATTTCTGAAATAATCCTCTGCTTAATTTCAGTTCCATTGGTTATTATCTCATTCATATTTCTTCCTGCTTTTTTTATTAATCGTTATTTTATTCTTTCGAGTTGCAATTGGCTAGATTGTGTGCGAAGCTAAATCAATCACTCAAAATAAGCAACCCATGTTTTTATTATGAAATTTCGAAAACAGCAAATTACTTATTCACGGTCAAATAAGAGCAATTACACATTTGGATAAAAATCAATTATTTCATTAACTGCAACATACCAACGACTGGCTTCAGAATTGAAAGGTAAAGAGTACCAATATGTCTATTGCTCTAATTTAAGCTTTTACGAAGATTTAATGAACACACCTCTCCATCATTCTAAATTGCAACGTAACGTGCTCGAAATCAATACCCCCAAATTAATAAATACTAATGTATCAGTATACTTACAGATCTAAACTGGATATAATATCATCTCAAAAATTACAATTTCGCAGAGATTGAATCGATAAACATTGAATTTGTTAAAATGGCAATCCATCATCCTCAAATGTGCTCTCAATCACATCTGAATTATCAGTTGTAGCAGCGGATAAGGGTAAGGGATACACACCAACCATATCCACGAATTGATTACCATCTCTTTCTTTCAATACGTTTTCGATCTCTATAGTCTTTCCAATTAAATCATCCGTATCAACTGCTTCGTTGTGCTCCGCGCTTAAATGACAAGCTCTAAAGAGTGCCACAACCCTGTACATCGCTTTTTCTGTAGTGTAAAAACGAGATGTGAACGTCCCATTGGCATTTTCGAAAGTACATTCAAAAAAATCTAGTCCATTTTGATTCATACCCGGTTGAACTTTTGTGATAGTCACCTGATGCTTACCTTCTGGCAAGCGCTGTTTCGGTATATCTATAATTGTTATCTTCATATTTTTTTATTTAATTTCAAAACCCAATTTTCAAGTATAAGGAATCTCATCGATTATTTTACGCCTATCCTTAATAAAATATCATTATCAAATGTAATCAATTTGCCACCTAACCCCTGACGCAATTATCAGGATCAGACATTAGGCACCCTGTATCTGAGTCACCTCCGCAAGCGTCACAGCTCCAATGATAGTAAGCTTTCAAATTACCAATTTCCTGATTTTCTTCAACAGTTTCAGCGACATCCACGCTTACTAATTCTAAATTAATTTCCATAAATATTTATTTTATATTTTCCTGTTTTTTAAATTTTCAAATATTCGTATCTAGTAAAACCATAATATTCTTAATATTCCGCAGATAAAGATCGTAGTACGATTTGAATAAATCCGAGTTCTTTAAATTATCTCCGTACATCAAGTAATTATATATATAAATATCCTCATTCACATTATTATTAAACCTAAATTTATTGGGATCAAATTTTTTTGAAATAAAATTGCGTAGATATATGGGTGATATGGCTTTCAACCCCATGACGTATTTTATCAATTCGTCAAATTCCTCTTTATTTAAGTTGTTCTTACAACTGAATAAAATCGACATTGCTTTATAGTCTCTGGGATACCTATTCATTTATCTTATTTTTTATTTGACTTCTCCAGTTGCCTCACTCTTCCTTGTGCTCCACACACAAAATCTATACAACAAATCCGAGAACCGTATATAATACATTGATCTAGTTGCTCTAATATTTTCAATATCTATTGCCTTTCGATCGTCAACAACTTCAGTGTTTCGATGATTTGAGTCACGCATGATTTTTAAAAATCGGAAGAGACTAAAATAGGGCTCAACATCAGCGTAACTCATTTCACCATTATAATAATGGTAGTACACCATAAATTTAACTCTTTGAAAAGCCTCCCATTTATAAAAAGGTCGTTGAATGCTTTTTATCATGTCAAGGCCTTCATCCTGACTATATTTATTTCCAAACAAATACCCACCAACTGTTTTGCCAGGAGCCTTCAATATTTTCTTAGCTACTGATGAATATTTTGAGAATGCCGGTTCATGAATCTCTCTCTCTCCTCGGATTTGATATTCACTATATTTATTTAATATAAAATTCACCATCGCTTCTATCTGCTGATATGCTGCCAAACAAAAATCTTCAAAGCGATCCTCCCGGCGAAACTTTTCCATACGTATAAAATCGACAATTAATGTTTCTCGTAAATTCACGTCCTCTACCCATTTATACATATTCATCGCCTGCTGTTCTAACACATTTGCAACACAATATTCATAAATATCTTTTATCTGAGAATTTTCGAAAGTAAGTGAACTTGATTTAATTGGAAACTGACTGCCCAAACGCTGTATTAAGCTCTTTCCGAACCATTCATTACCTGTCCTTGATGCAACATCCTCGATGAAATTCAGAAACTTCTCCAATTCATCTTTACTAAATTCATTTGATTTACCCATGATACTTCTGCATCGCGATAGACAAATTACCAGCCAAAACATCTTGAACTAAATTTCTCATAACAGCATCCCCCAGGGTACTGAAGGTGGTTGAACAACCTTGATTCATCGAAGTCCTTCCCATTAAAATCTCAAAACGATTTCTCAGACTTGAGTAGGTGGAATTTTCCTTACCCTTCACCATCGATAAAAAATTGAGTTTCCCTCGTAAGACATGTTCCAAAATTTTCGCATCTTTACCCTTAAAAACCATTGATTCACAATAACAATCAAATGCTTTCATGTATCCATATCGCTCCCATAGATAAAGCCATTTGCGAATTTCCTTTACATAAGTTTTCGACACATTAACACCCTCATTTACTGTCAAACCTGTAACTTCTTGTCGATATCCATAAGACTGAAGTCGCACTTTCGCTCCATTTATCATGAAACCCTGTTTTGCAATAATCTTATTCACCCGTTGCACAAAATCACCCTCCGTGTCAAATAAATTCTTGTTTGCACTGAAGGTAATATCATCAGCATAACGCGAATACTTCACATTATAACTTTGCGCCAATCTATTGAGAAGAAAATCCAATTTCTGACATACCAAATTAGTTAAAATAGGCGATGTTGGCGCTCCTTGTGGAAGCACATTCTTACGAGATTTAAAAACTTCACCGGTAACAGGATTAATGCGCTCCACTATCATATTCTTGCAACAAATCGCAGCAATCATGTTCGCAATGCGATCTCGTTCATTAGACTTATCTCCCACCAAATTCAATGGTTTCAATCGCAAACATGTCCATATACGAGCCTGATCGACGGAATGAAAAAAATCACTCAAATCAATATTATAAACATAATTCTTCCTCACGTGAATTTTAGCATTTTCTACAATGGACTTTCCAGTAACAAATCCATAAGCTTTATCATGGGGCTTTACTATTACATTGAGCAAAACATTCAAGACCGTTTGCAACATTTTCAACTGTTTCGAAGGCGCCATTATTGTTCTTTCGCTTCCATTCTTTTTGGGAATGGTAAACTCATGATAACAATTTCGGCGTGCTTTTGGATTGGAGTAATAATTCAACTGACACATAGTAAATGGATACATATCCGTTTTCAAATACATAGTTTTAATCGCATTCAAGAGTTCCAGAAATTGCCCTGTCGTTTCCATCCTTTCGAATAAGTAACGAATATCATCTACCTGTTTTTGTTCCATTGTCAAAAATTAAAAGTAATTGAAAGCCTGTATGGAATTCTTTGTGTAGCCCGCGCAGCTAGTTCAATAGTTTTTTTTCACTTTTACTAGTTCACAGTGCTTGCACTGTGTGTGCCGGGGTTGGTGTGTCTATTCGGAAGGCAAAGTCCCCCCAAAAAGAGAAGAGAAAAAACCGACGTAGTCGGTCGTTGTCAGCGTCCTTGCGAATCGACAAAGTCGATTCATTACAAAGTAACATTCTGCTCCCGAAGGAGCTACCAGCCGATTTGAAACCATGGTTTCCAGCTGGCGTAATCAATTCTGTGTACAGGCTTTCAAAGAACTTGATGCAAAGTAAGATCCTTTCTGTGCAATCTTTTTGCACAGAAAGAATTTTTCACAATATTTGCAAATGCCGATAAATAAAAATTCGCTGCTTCGATATAGAATTCTCGACTCCTGCTTCTCTAACTTTAATAAAAAGTACTTCATAAACGACTTGATCGATACATGTAGTGCAAGCCTCAGCGAATCGGCAATGATGCCTATCAGAGTGAGCCGTAGGCAAATATTCTTAGACATAGAATTCATGAAAAGCGTGGATGGTTGGACCATTCCACTTGAACATTACAAAGAAGGCAAGAAAGTATATTATCGATATTCAGACAAAATTTACACAATCCAAAATTCACCTTTAAAACATCATCAATTCCAATTACTACAAGATACATTAGAATTATTAACTTCGGTTGGTGGTATTCCTGCATCAGATCAGTTCATTCCGATTTTGGAGAAAATTACACATTCAAAAAATATTGATATTCAGTCTTTGGTTACTTACCAATCGAATGAAAACTCAGATGGATTGCGATGGTATTCTTTGATTTTTCAATCACTCCGTACCAAAAAAGTACTAAAAATCGAATACAAATCTTTTAAACAAAATGAAAAGACTACGTACATTTTGCACCCATATCACCTAAAGCAATATAATAATCGATGGTTTCTATTTGGACTAAATGAAGAGTACAACAACCCTACCTGGAATTTAGCTTTAGATCGAATCCTAAATATTGAGATATCAAATATCATTTTTAAAGAAAATACAGAAATTGATTTCAAATTTCACTTTGAAGACGTCGTTGGTGTCACAATAATCAAGGATGCGCACCTAGAAAATATTCAAATAGAAATATTGGCTTCACATGTGCCATATGTATTGTCTAAACCATTGCATCCCTCGCAAAAAAAGTTGGAGGAACTTAACAATGGAAACCACATTTTCCAGCTTGAACTTATTCCAAATCAAGAATTTTACGCATTATTAATGTCAAACATTGATAAAATCAAGATTATGCAACCAGAAATTGTGCGATTAGAATTATTAAATCGCCTCGAAAATGGACTAAAGTTGAATTGCAATAATTTTAATTAGACAGCTTCAGCGCAGTTATCATGCCTCCTAAACTCGTCTTTAACCAACTTTCTCAATCATGTAACTCACTGTAGAATAATTCCATAATAATTTTAATGCTTTACTAATTGAATTACCCAAAGTGGTAGTATTAAATCACGCAAGAATCAACGGCTACAATGATTACCCCGATATAACACGCATCACCTTTCAAAACAACTCATAGGCAACTGTTATATCAGCACAAAACAATAACTTAGCGACTCCAACTTAATGGACTACCGATCTAAGATTATAATAAACGACAATTTGTACTATGATTAAAAGATATAGCAGAGGCTTATTAATTTTACTTTTACCCGTTTTACTCATGGGAATAATCAACGAAGCAGTAAGAGCGAAAACCAAAAAAACACAACAGCTGAAAACAGGCGTTACTGCTATAAATTCAGCAGAAAAATTGCCCAATAAATGCACATGGGTTTGTCATAACAATACGACTTATTGTAAAGTTCATCACGTAAAATATCTAAAACCGTTTTACTCAATTACCGACGTATTTTACTTTGGCGTTATCGGTATACTCGCATCCACAGGCAACTATGGTACCGCTAACATTTTGTTTCTAGTAATCTTATTCCCAATAACAATTTTGTATTTCATAATAAAATCAATCGAAATACGAAAAGAGATACGAAATCTTTCAAGGAACGAAATATGAACATCGTGATCCATTTATTAAATGCCGTTTATGCATATTGTACTGATTATATTATCAATCTTGCGAACATTACCGGACTATCATATTACGAAGTGAATTTTGCTATTTTCATAATAATCTATCCGTTATTATTAGTTATTAGTCCTGCACTTTATATCGTACAAAAATCAAAACTTCGCGCAATTAGGAGCCACACGGTTTCGTCAAAAAAATCAATTAATTCGAAGTAAAAAAATCGAAAATTTTGGTTATTTGTACTTATTGAGAATCCCGAACCCCCTAACCATATCAGCCACCGCATCCTCATCTAAAGTTATTCCATTTAATTTGATTTTGTCCTCATTAAATCGAGATAAATTAATTTGTGCAAAATGTGTACGGGGTATTAATTTCATCACCCAATATGGATTGTGTGAGAATTTTCTATATTTCGAGTTCAATGCTTCTATATCAGCATTCAAGACATAAAATTCATCTCTTCTTCCTGCATCGGCTGTTTCAATAATCTCAACAGATTTATTAAATGCAGGAGTATTTAGCGGCTTACCAGGAGTAATCTTATATGGATCATATGCCTTTTTGGGGGATTTCCTGCTATTTGTTTTAGGCTGCCTATCGAGGTAATACAAATTAGAAACAATTCTTTTGTTTAAACGAACATTAAATTTGGGATGAGCGACATTTGGATCTAGTGACATGTATTTATAATGTCTAGAGTTATTTTCAGAATTTAGCCATTCCACCCATCGAGAATTGATTTGAAATCGAAAGTTATCTTTATGCTGAAGTAAAAAATTCAAGTCCTTAATAAATGTATTGTAGTTCACATCAGAAATCCAGAACTTACTACCCTTGAATTCAACTAGATACAGGTATTTAGTTATTTTTTTCACTCTCGATGTATTGGGACCACCACAAAATTTTGATATCCTCAAATTTTCAGTAATTTTTATCGAATTTTTTCGAAATCCTAACACTGTAGAATTATAGTCATAACTATTGATAGTTTCAACTTTTAATTGGTTTTCGCAAGAAAATAGACACGTGGAAACCAAAAGAGCTATAAAAATATTTTTCATTTTATTAAAGATTTAAAGTGGTGCGTTTTTGAATTTTGTAAGATTCCTATTTTTCATTTTGGTTAATTGGTTAAAATCGCAAACAACAAGAAATGGTGTGCAGTTGAATGCGTGAGCTATGGCATCTTCGATCCTCACTTGAAATAACCCCAAATTAATCACGGTATGAACTTTACCACTTTTATCAAATTCTATCCACTGCTCAATATGATATTGGTTGTTCTGTTTTGACATTGTAAATGGGTTCAAAGCATATGAAAGCCGCCAATCATACTTTTGCTTAAAGCCGTAATTCCTGATAGTCTGCCCATTGCGCAATTTTTTCCCCACCTTATTGATAATATAGGACCTCTTCAGATAAGTAGAATCCAGAGTTAATGTTTCTCCATTACCAAAACAATAATGGTATAATATGGATGAGGCCTCTGGAGCGACGAACCACCCCCCTACGATAAAAGCCAATACCATCAACTGTTTATAAAAAAATACACATAGTCCTATAATTGCTGTGAATATGTATTTGGTATACTTTGATTTTGTATTGGATGCAGGATTTTTGTTCTTCATTTTTAAATCATTTTAGATTAACAAAAATATAGAACAAGGCCCCTTACTTGCTAATCGTTTTAAAGAAATAAATAGTTTCCAAACGCTGAGAAACACTCAGCCTAAAATCCACCCAATTGTTTCACTAATTTCATCGTATTGGGTTCGAATCCTCTTTTTTGGGGTAAAAATGGACCCAATTGAAACAATTTGGATTTTTTTGAAGCCATTGAAACAGGTTTTTGTATCATTCACAAAGAAGGTTTCGAATCCCCTTTTGAGACCCTCTCTCACGATAGCCCAATAGAATCAAGCCCTAACGATACCTAAATCAATTCCGGGGGTTCAAATCCCTCGAGAACTTTGAATTGAAAACCGATGTTGATTCATTTCCAAAATTGTGGATAAATTATATT
>Ga0315903_10003796_pt1 | contig 20652 bp, 21 predicted proteins | sample LakEriMetagenome_7_FD_203524 | JGI IMG/M metagenome (GOLD analysis project Ga0315903, IMG submission 203524) | Freshwater fungal communities from buoy surface, Lake Erie, Ohio, United States - Buoy 2 MA119 | ecosystem: Environmental > Aquatic > Freshwater > Lake | place: USA: Lake Erie, Ohio... | reverse complement strand
GATATTTTGTCCTCGATTAAAACATAGTAAACTATGGTAAACGCTTATTGATTTTTAAAATGCCGTAAACGTTTGTTTTGTAACAAAAATTGAGAGATGATTCTTATTGCTGGAGTAAACCTAAGTTATGAGGCAAAATTATCTAAGAAATCAAATTTTAAACACACTTAAAGGCAACAGCGATGAAATAACGGAAGGAATATCTCTAAGTAAACTCCTTGTAGCTTTGGCAAATGTTAGAAACAAAAACCATTTCGGCAAAGCGCTTTGCGGGTTGTACCCAATAGCATCGATATATCGAACATCAAAAAAAGAAATTTCCGGGGTTCAAAAACTGATAGCGTTGTATCAAAATTTAATACCATTTGAAAGAAAAAGGTGATTTTTTATCAATCTGAATTTACTTAGCACTTGACAGTATTTATATTTTTCTCTATTGGTTAAAGTGCAGTTGGTATGCTTAGTCTTTTACACAACGCACCGAATATCCGTAGTTCTTTTTTGAACTATTTCCATTAAAACCCCAAAGCGCCTGACTGTCATATTCTATGAATCTTAAAAAAGCATTATCCGTGCTATACTCAGATGAACTCCACCAGAAAACTCTAAAGCCCAGATCAAAGAAATAAGCGGAGTACATCCGGTCTCCACCCGGAGTTGCAGAGAAGCCACTGCTATTTGTGGCGCCTGTGTTAGGGTTTTTCCAAAGTGTCGTGGTTTTCATTTTGCCGCCCGCAACCGTTATTCCACCTAAGGTGTCAGAAAGTATTGTCCATTCATTATCGCTGGGAACATGCCAGCCTGCGGGGCAAACATTGCGCGGGTCGGCTACTGCGTACCAATTATATAGTTTACCATAGTTAGCATTGTTTGAAGAGCTTTTATCATAATAACACCAAGCAGGGGTATTTGAGCCCGTATTCCAATTATTTGCCCATGCAGTGCTGTCTTGTATTTCGACAATAGCACTTCCATCGGCATAGCTGGTAGTTTTAAGGTTTTCCTTTGTCCAGCATTGGCAGCCAATTTTTACCACATTATATACATTGCCGTCAATATCGGTTACTGTTGCAGGGCATGTGGTGGCACATGACGGAGTAGTATCTTCAGCCGACACACTTGCATCTACAACTTTTTCATAAGTGCCGAAATCGGAGTTATTGTAGTTTAACTTAAAGCTGAAACTTTGGGCGGTGGTAGCGCTGTTCTTAAATGTAAGTGCTAAACTGCCATCGGTTTTGTCGGTGTTTACCAAAGTTACATTATTGTTGCTTAAATCGCTTACCGAAAGTTGCTGGCTGTTAACCGCCAGTGGCAGGGTTTTATAGGTAGTAACACTTTGTATAATTTTTGACTGGCGTAGAGAGGCAGGCAGGTATTGTGCAATGGTATTCAGGCCATTTCTGAATTCGGCCATTCCCTTAATAAACCTTTGTGCTATAGATGTGCTTGTGTTAGCATCGGCATTATAAACTGTGCGGTAAGTCATGTTTACGGTTACGGTTTTTGCAGCCATATTTGTAAACCCTACAAAGTCGTTGGTTTTGTTACAAAACCAGGTTTCGGTGGGCAGCATGGCAGTATTTACCATGCGGTCTATGCTTGCCATTAGCAGTTGAACATCGCTCAGCATAAAGCCTATGCCTACACCGGCACCCAGTGCCGCACCCAGGCCGGCACCTAAGCCGGGAATAGGAATAATAATGGCGCCAAACGCAGCGCCACCTCCTACCCACAAAGCTACTTTGGGTATATGCAGCAATACTACCGCAAGGGCAGTTTCAAAACGGAAGATGGTGAGTGTAACGCGGTCTTCATAATTTAAAACTACCGCCTGGTTTTTGTAGGTTGCCACGTCTTGTATGAGTGTCTTAGTAGCTGTATTTACTTCATCCAGCCACCATTGGTTGGCTGCCAGTGTACGTGCAAATTCCTGCTTTTCGGCAGCGTTTAGTGAGTTGTACTGGCCATAGATATTATTGATAATTCCGGTAATAGTTTGCAGGTCGTTCAGCACGGCTGTTTTGTCGCTGCCTTGCAGCGAATCGGCAAGGCGGGTAATGGCGGCATGTGCAGAGTCCGTTTGTGCTATGTATGTTTGCAGTAAAGCATCGGGGTTAGGCACTGTCGCCAATGCACTAACAGTTAGAGGAAGGGTGTATTCCGCATCGTTTACTAAAAATTTTACTTCGTAGTTACCGGCCGGTATTTCCGGTACAAAAAACACCAACTGCCCTCCAAAGTTTCTCAATTGAACAACCTGGCCATTTATTGTGCCACTATACAGCGTATCAGTAAGGTTAATGTTTTCGCTTTTTATCTGAGCCACTTCAAGCGGATAATACTGAATGCGTTCCAGCACAAAATTGGGTGTTGGTCGGGTATCATCCTTTTTGCAACCGGTAAAAGCCGTAATTAAAATGAATACAAACAAAAAAAGTGTAACTGAGTTGATTTTCATGGCTCGATATTGTATTTCTCTTGACAACACCAAATAAAAGTAACTTGATCCAATTTACATAAAAAAATAAATAACTTAAGCCCTATAATTGGTTAAATCGGGACTAAACTCCTTGATATGTAGAACATGAATAAAGAATATTCCTGAGTCCAAAAACTGATAGTGTTTTATCAAAATTCAAAAACCGCTAAAAACAAAAAATCGGGATGAACCGGATAAATCCGACAATCCCGATAATTTGAATAATTCGTGGTCTCAACCGACATTTTTTCAAACTCTTTTAAGAATTCAATCGACCAATTTCTTAAAATTAACCCATGAATACTAACGCCCTAAATATTCTGCTAGATAGTAGACAACCAAAAAGAGATAATTAATACCCAGTAAGATAAGAGTAACGTATAAGCGCAAGCAACTTTATTATCCGACAAACTATGGTTTAGCGGGAAGAATTTGACAGTGCCATAAGTACTAAACCATCTTCCAAAATGAAAGATGTACATTACAAGTTATACCATTGGGAACAGCTAGCTAATACCACAGTCAATGCCGCCTCACCTTACCAACTCTGAATTCTATACTAACATTCAATTTCGTTAATTTCCATAGCGTTAAATTCCCTCCAAACGATGTTTTGGATAATTGGTTATAATGTTTTTAGTATCAGTTACAATGATTTACTTTTTAAAAGAAACGCTCTACTAGATTTTTAGCATAAACAGCAGATAACTCCACCGTGGAAAAATTAAGCAACTCGCCCAGATAATAAGTATTATTAAATCCCTGTATGGATTCCAATTTGGGATAAAATCCATCCTGCATATCCTGAGTATCCACATGCGGAAAGTATTTCCATTTTACTATCTGTTCTACTTTAATCAGACTTCCACCTAACTTAGAAATGCATTCCTCGATGTTATGAAACATAGCTGCATCTGATACCGTAAAGTCGCTTAATACATAAAGGGTATAAATGTTCGTGTCAGTATATCTTTTATACCAAAAAACAGGATGTCCCTTTTTTGAAGGGCTGAAATGGGCAGGTATAAAGCCTGTTTGATTAGGAAAGTTTTCTAAACGACATAGATAAGTTATATACTCTGTATATTTTATTTTTGAAAACAATTCAGCTTCTGCCTTTGTAGTATCCATGAAACAAAAAGTTTCTTCTAAAGGGCAGGTCAACATCAATACATCTGCCCTTAACTGTTGCTTATCCGTATCTATTGTAATAACATTCTCTTTTCTGGCAATTCGTTTAATGGAGGTGTTATAAAACACCTTATGACGGTCCGCTATCTTCTTCCATAGTCCCTGAATCCCTTCAGGAAAAATGTAAATAGCTCTCCTCATATACGAAACGAGCGAAGCCCAGTCGTTATACTTCAAAGTATATGCGGCTGGCACTTCCTCCCAATACCCATAACCAAAGCCGGTAAAGAATCGCTCAAATTTATCTTCGACTAAAGGGATGTTATTCATCTTTGCCCAATGATGAAAGTTATCGAATAGTTCCAGTTCACACTGTGCCAATCCAGGCTCTTGCACCTTGGGGAATTGTAGCAACAAACGATGGTAACGCAATAACAACTGCCAGAAAAATGAAAATTTATCAGGGAAAGAAAGTGTATCCGGACATACTCCCCCGGTTTCTAAATCGAATAAATTGTCCTGACCAAAAACAACTGGTTTAATTGGGACTTCATATATCTCAACAAGATCCATAATGGTTTTGTTGTTTGCTGAAATAATACCTGCACCCAGTTCGTAACTGCGCCCTTCATATTCAACTGACCGGCATTTACCTCCGGCAAATGATTCCTTTTCAAGAATAATGACATTCGTATACCCTTTATTGAGTAAAGTTTCTGCTGCGGTTAAGCCAGCTGCTCCTGCACCTATAATAATGAATCTAGTGTCTTTGCTCTTTTTCATCACCTAATCACAGTTTAAGCCAAATGCTTCTTACTTTTTACTTTTGCGAGCATATTTTTTTTCAAAATAGACGTTGCGCATAGTACTCCACCCATCATCGCTCCAGATACTCCAGCGATAAATACATCCTGTCCGGTGAGATAGAGATTTTTGACAGGCGTTGCAGGTTTTAAAATTCTATTACGAAAACGTTCTGGTGTGTGAGCTAATCCATAAATTTCACCAAAGTCATTGTGTGTAAATGTTTTGGTAGAAAGAGGGGTAGACAATTCGTAGTAATCAATTTCGCCTTTTAAATGCGGCTTTATTTGAAACAACTTCTGCAATAATTGTTGGGCTATTTGTTCCTTTAAAGCCGTATATTCAGTTCCCCTTTTGCCCCAAATTGTATTTTCCCATTTATTGAACCATTCATAGGGCACTAGAGTCACAATTTCAATAGTGCTTTTACCCGGATACCGTTTATCCCAATCGGGGTCTTTTGCTGAAGGAAAAGAAATATAAGCCACGGGAATTGGATCCCCCAGCTGTTGATATGCAACTTGAGTTTCATCATGATTGTAGTTTGAAGAAAAAACCCAGTAGTTGCATTTGGGCAGTTGAAGTTGAGCAGCCGATTTTTTAAAACCGATATAAAGACAAACATGAGCCGTTGAGGATGACAAACATTCAACATTTTCAGTAAGCCGATATTTCCGTATAGTGTTTTCATCCAATAATTTCAGGAATGTATTCTTTATGCCTGTGTCACTGATTATCAAAGGAGCATAGATAATTTTATCATCTTTCATTTTCACTCCGACCGCTGTATTATCTTCTACTAGAATAGATTTAACTTCTGCACTATATAATACCATACCTCCATTCCCTTCTATAACCGAACTAATTGTGCTCGAAATAACCGAAGAACCACCAACGGGATAGGAAGCACCATTCATATAATGATTGGCAACCATAGCATGTATATAAAAACTACTTTTAGCAGGAGGTAAACCATAATCACCATACTGAGCAGTAAGTACGCCAATTAGCTCTTGATTATCTGTAAGTTCCTCCAGCACTTCACGAGTGGTTCTATCAGTATATTTCAGAAGAGGTTGCCGTAGAAACGAACCAATGATTTTGGATAGAACAGATGGAAGAACTTTATCAACGTAATACCCCATTCCCACGTTTTCGACTCTCGCCAATAAGTCAAAATAACGGTCTATCGAATAATGATCCTTTATAGATGGGAAATACTTTTTGAGTTGCGATTTACATCTTTCTTTTCCCGTATAAAAAGCAAATTCTCTGTCTCCAAAGACTGCCACATCATATTTCTCATCCATGGCCGTCCATTCAAGCTTCCCGTTCGTAATGTAGTCGAATACTTTTCGAACAATACTGTTTTTATCATACACATCCCCGATATAATGAAGTCCCACATCCCACTGATAACCATCTCTTTTAAAAACATGTGTATATCCACCCACAGCATAATGCTGTTCCAGGACTAATATCTTCTTACCTTCCTTTGCCAGAAGCGCAGCTATACACAAGCCTCCCATTCCCGAACCTATTACAATAGCATCAAACTTTTCGTCAATTTTCGAAAGAAGCTTATAAGAATGACCTGTTTTTTGCATCGGATATTAGTTCATTTTTATCTCAAAAGCGTGTTCATGCAGTTTGTTGCATTTCGGGTTTTGGTGAAGAAACATCAGGTGACTTATCCATGCGTCTATTTATTAAACAACAAAAATCAGCTAAAATCTTTACTTGACCGATGACCCGGATCATCAATAATTGTGAGATATATCATTTCCCAATACGGCTTGTGAAAAAAATGAACACAGTTATGTGGATGAGCCGGACACCGAGATCAATAAAGGCCGTGGCGGATTGAGCATCGAGTTTATAAAATTCATTAAACTATCGAGAATGACTTAGAATATTGATTAGCATTGCGTTAGCTCCATAATAGAGGTGGTCAAAAAAATCCGGCCTCTGTTGATTTGCAATTCTGGCCTAATATGTTCTAAGCCTCCGGCTCCTCCAGCTACGGCCAGCAAACTGCTTCTTTTGTTGCTTAGTTCTACTGCTTTAAGTTTAAATTCATTGCTGTAGATGGTTCTTGGTTTTCTTTCCATAAGGTAAATGTAGGACTATAGGGGCTAACTCTTTTGTCCACTCAAAGGTAGGAAGTCCATCCGCTACTTCTATTAATTTCCTCATCGTCATAATAGCAAATGAAAAGACTGGACTTGTTTGATTTTTTTTAAAATTACTGTTCTTAATATTTTATATAGTTTTTTTATGGGATTCGTGATTGATGCTGTGGGTTTTGAGATGGTGCAAGAGTTTGGTTTTTTGGGTACGGGCAATTGGTAGTTTTTCGCCCGATGTGAGGGTGGCGTAGCTAGTGCCTTCTTGTTTAATTATAGCCCTGAGATGGTGTAGGTTAATCAATGTAGATTGATGTATGCGCAGAAAGCCTTGGTCTACTAACAGGTTTTCATATAGATGAATAGGCTTAGCCGACACGAGCCGTTGTTGGTCGATAGTTCTTATCTCTGTGCTAGAGTTGTGGGCGCTGAGATGGGTGATTTTAGTGAGAGGGATACGATGAATAGCCTCAGTATTCGACACTAACAAGTAAGGTACAGAAAGGTATGAGCTGTGTAGCATAATTTTTAGTGGTGTGGTGATTTGTTTTTTCTAATGTTCTACATCATGGCGCACTTAGAAAGCAGCGCCAAGAGGCAGAGCAGCAGAGCGAAAATGATAATTAGCAAATCGCGTTTATGGTAGTTGCTCAATGGGTCTATAAATTAGTTTTGGTTAGGATAAACATAGATATCGTTGATGAATTCAATTAAGATACATTTCATATTTATGTCAATTTTGATTTTTTAAAATTGCAATATGCTATGTGTTTACATTTTTTTTGTGCAAAACTTGAATGTGGTAGTTATGGGTTGTTGTATAGTTGGTTAATTGGGATAGATAGTCAATGCGGTGGGTTCTGGGATGAGGCATAAGTTCCACTTTTTTGGCATGCCCAATTGGTAGTTTTTTCTAGAACGATACACACTTTGCAGCGGAATAGAGTGGTCAACTTTAGTGGCTTTTCCACTCAGGGGTATGAATTTTTATCTTGGATACATACAGCTCAAATGTAGATACATAAATATCATCATCTCGCTCACCAAATTCAACAACATATTTCATGTAGACTAACTCATCTATACCGTTCGATAGGCTTTTTTTTAATTTTTGAAGAAAAGAGATTAACCAGTTTAATATTTTCAATTCCATGCTATAATCATATAAAAAAACTGCCCGAAATCTTTCGGGCAGTCTATAAAAGTTAATTAATTACAGGTAGCTCCTGAATCCTCTAAATATTCGATGTAATCTTTGAACTCTTTTTTGCTATCAAAATCATCTTGCTCAATAGTTGTACAATCTTTCACTCCTAGATAGGTGACACAACATTTGTACGATTTCTTGCAAGAACTAAAAGTCATAATTCCGGCAAGCACTGAGAAGATACTCAGTAAAAATTTTGCTTTTTCCATTGTTATGGTTTTTTTGCCTACTCTGAAATACGTTTTTCGGCTTCCACGTTTGTCGTTTTTTAAATTAAAATTGTCTTTTTGTGTGGGTTTTATATGTGAGTTTTGCTAAGGCAAATGCATATAGGGTTACAAATAAAACTGGCACGTATTGTTATATCATTAATTTATTGTTCATTATGACCTCTGTTTTTTTATTCAGGCATTTGTAAAAACCCTTGTTCTTATATTCGGTTAGCTTGCACTCCAATTTGCAAAAAAGAAGTACTTCCGGAGTTTAAGGCAATCACATTTAATGATAATTCGCCATCAGGTTTCACAGTTAATAAATTATTACCATTGATCTTGTAGTTGATACCATTATACTGAATAGATTGACCAGCATTGGGGTAATAAGTACTACCAAGAAAAGGACTATAACCAGCATACCTAGCCGTGAATGAAGCTGTGATGGCTCCTGTTAGCTTCACATTCACTCCGTCACAATCAGATATACTGCTAATCTGAACATATATATCATCCTGATTGATACCATTATCTTGGTCGATAGCCGACAAATAGGGTTCAAAATTACCATAGCTGTCAGAAATTTCATCCGGACAAGCCCCTTGGCTGTTTCCTGAATTATTGCAGGATACGGCTGTTAAAATATAAAACATAACTGTAATTACACTTAGTTTTTTCATAACATATTTTTTTTGTTTTGCCTACTCTTTGATTAGGATTTTCGGAACACTCCATTTTAATTACTAAAAGTTCAGAGCATCTCTATTGCTAAAACTTAATTTATTTATTAAGATGATACTTAATACTCCACTAAAATTAGATATTGAGTTATCACAAATCAAATTTCATTTCTTTTTACATTTTCTACTTGTGTTATTTGAATTTGGTAGCTTAAAATTACTAGATGGTTTTTTTATGGGGTTAACTGGAGATTAATGCTAATCTTCTGCCGAAAAATCATTAACCATAGCTGCCATTGCGCATGCCCGACAGCGCTTAGCCACCAAGGCCATTCAACACAAATGTATACTTGCTCTTAAGATTTAGTTGGTGTTGGTTTAATAAATAATGATATTATAAGTCCTATTCCAACAATAACATCAACTATGTTCCATATTTCTCTACCAAGTGCTATTTTTAAAAACGGCTGAAAAAGCAAAGCAAGTCCACCGTAAATTATCATCTCTGATTGTCTGTCTTGTCCGTGTGCTTGATAAGCTAATGTTGTAAATCCAACAAGTCCAGCGAACCTAACAAATTGGTAATATCCATAAGGCATATCTGCTAAACATAGAAAGAATAAAATCGATAAAACAATTTTAATTACGTTATTCATCTTTTTTCAAGTCATCAAGTGAATTGGTGTCAATGGTGATTAACTCAAACTGTGGTAACTCAGCAGATTCTAAATATTGGCTTGTAATTTTATCAAGGAAGGATTCTGTTACTATGTCTTCTTCTAAAAACTGTTCGATGTCTGGGAAAACTGCTAAAATATTTTCATCACTTATTTTTAGTCTATGTCTGATGTTCTTGAAGAATTTGATTTCAGAATACTCAATTAGTTCGTCTGCTTTAATCGTTTGAATTGCAAAATCAATTAAAGTCAATTCTTCTTTTTCAGTCAATGTTGATTTGCCTAACAAGTCAAAATAGTATGAAATAAATTCCTTACCTCTTGTGTTAATCTTGCTTACAAGTGAGTTAATTTCCTCTTGAAAATTGAAGTCTTTAAATAATGGCGATTTTTCACACATTGATTTAATAAGGGCAATTTCTCTATTGTCAATATGCCCATCAGATGCCATACAGCAAAATGTTGTTTTAAGCAAGAGTTTGTCAAATGTTAGTGCATCCATATAGTTTGTTTTTTAATTATGATGAAGATTAGCAAAACGTAGATTAATAGCGGAAGCGTAACGCATATCCAAACAGAAGAAGCATAATAATTGCTTCCTAACTTGTTAAAGTAATTCAAAAAAATCACTGATTTATTAAACAGCCAATTTGAATAATTTCTGAAATCCCTACAACCAATATAAAATCCAAAACAGAAAACTACAAATGCAAGTTTCAATATATGCGACTGAAAAATCACATCCAATAAAACTAACCACGTGAAAGGAATGATGAAATAGTAAACTATAATATTTATTTCATTGTAAGTAAACCCTGTTAAACTAGATAACTTGATTAACAATTTGGCAACGATATTAAAAACAAATTTTATCATTTCTTCTTAGGGTTTAAACCCAATTCTTGGTCGTTCGTTTTTCTGGTCAATGTTCTCTCCATCCATTTTTGCTTTAATGGTTTGGTATTTTCTTAATTCTTCTATCGAAAAAGGTTTAAATGATTTTATCACCTTCTCCAATAAGCTCATTGTAATTCTAGAATCATCAACCATAGCTATTGAAGTTGCCTCGTTTACTATGGATTCAATATCAGAGCTTACATAGTTTTCAGTCAAATTGGAAAGTTTGTCATAATCAATACCAAAATCTAATACCTTTTTTCTATGACTTAAGCTCAATTCAAATAGGGCCTTTCTTAGTTTGAAATCAGGTGGTGGTAAATAGAATTTCTTTTCTAAACGACCAGACCTAAGCATTGCTGGGTCAATCATGTCAGGATAGTTAGTTGCCCCGATTATAAAAATTCCTTTTTCACCAGTTCTATCCATTTGCGCCAACATTTCATTTACCGCACTTTTAGCCATTTCGTGAGAATCACTATCACGATTTGGAAGTAGCTCGTTAATTTCATCAATGAATATAATTGTTGGAGCATTTTTTTCGGCATCTTCAAACATCTTTGCAATGTTTTCCTGAGTAGCATTTACATACCGACTCTTTAAAGTTGATGGTGTAGTTAAAATAAAATTGAAGCCGACTTCTTCGGCAAAGTGTTTCGCAAAAAATGTTTTACCACAACCAGGTGGGCCATATAAAACCATTCCATTAGGAAGTTTTGCGCCATATCTTTCTGCTTTTTCAGGATTCTGCAAAACATCAATTACAGACCTTTTCATTTCCTTCTTTAACTCATCCAAACCAGCAATAGCATCAAATCCTTTTCCTTTAGCTTTTTTCGTTTTTATCTTTTTCTCGTCCTTATCATCTGACTTAACTTTCTGAACGGTGTCAACATCTTCAATTTCGATTTCACCATTTAAGGCCTGAATAAATTCGTTGGCAGATTGAAAACGGTTTTCAGGGTCTTGTTGCAATGATTTTTTTAGCACTTTTAAAATGCTTTCATCAAAATCAACAATATCATCTGAGATTTCCGGAAATGAAAGTGGCTTTTTACGTTCCTCAATAATTAGATCTTCGGCTTTTGTTCTATCGGCTTTAAATTTCGAAATGTCTTTGAACCAAGGCGGCATTCCGAAAAGCAAATGATACATTACTGCACCCACCGAAAATAAATCGGATTGAGGAGAATAAAGACTATTGAAGCATTCCGATGCTACATAGTTCAGATTCAAACCTTCTTTATTATATGCCTTTGATGATTGGTGAAATGAACGGGCAAACCCAAAATCAATAATTTTTGCTTGTGGAATGTCGCCTGACAAATCGAGCATAATGTTTTGAGGAGTAATTTCATTATGAATAATCGGATCGGGCAAGCTGTGTAAATAATTCAAGCCATTTAAAACAGCTGAAAAAATTTGTTTCAAGTCATAAACAGATCCAATTTTTTCACGACTTATTCTTTCAGCCAATGTTTCACCAGCAATGAAATTAAGAACCAAAAAGCCAAACTTCTTGCCTTCAAAAATCAGCTCTCCACTGTCTTTGTATGAAACAATGTTTGGATGCTTAATTGATTTTAGAAATTCGATTTCAAGCAAGTTGTTTTCACTGTCAAAAGCAGAACGGTGAAGTTTTGAATAATTGAACAGTTTAAGGAAATAGAGTTTACCGTCTTTACCTTTTACTCTATATGTTTCCGCATTACTGCCTTGCTTAATAAAAAGCATAACAGAATACTTTTCATTAACTGAAAAGTTTTTGGGTAGTATGCCTTGTTTTAAATTATTCATTTAGTTTTCGTCAAACTCAGATTTAGATATAGCTTTTCCGCCCGATGCTTGAGGAACAGTTGATTCTTTAATTGTAAAAGTCAAAGTCATTACGGAATAGCCCGATAAATTATTTGTAACTTCAAAAGGTTGCCCTTTCCTATAAACTGGGTCTTTACCTTTTAGGACAGCTTTTGTTTTAGTAAAATAATATCCGCTATTTGAGAAGTAAACTGTTTCACTGCTATAAGCACCAATAGTTACAGTTTCGTGTAAAGTTCCTTTTCCACTGTATCCCTTCATAACTTTTACAGTCATTGAACGCATTGAATTGTTTTCTATGGTTAAGCGAGCTTGTGCAGATAGTGCAAAAGAGGTAAGCAATAAAAACACTGTAACTACTGTTGATCTAACTATTTTTTTCATAACATAAGTTTTTTATCCTAAAGATGTTCCATCGTCATTACTTGGGTCTATTCTTAAATCCCAAATCTGATGAAGCAATGGTCTTAATTGACTTGTTTTACCTTCCTGAATTAATCTTAATCCTTGATTAATGAGTTGACGGGCTCTGGTTTTATCTTTCCATTGTAAATTATTGAATTCCTTATCGTGATACTCCAAACGCCCTTTATCAATTAATCCACCTGAAACAGAATTTCGTAATTCTCTATCAAGACCTTCAATTTCATCTGTCAATTCTTTGGCTGCTTTTAAATCTCTGTTTTGAATAATATGTTCAATAGTCCTCTTGTATTCCTGAATATGAGCTTCCACTTTGTCCATATTCAAATCTTCATCATCACTATTTGATTTTACTTTTTTTATCAAGTCTTCCAACTTATAAAATGCGTCTTTAAGTTCTTGTTCAACCTTTGGCCATTCAGCAACTTTTTCAGCACTATCCAATTTTAAAAGTTCTTTACGCAAGCCATCAAGAATTTTCATTTTCCCGTCAGCACTTCCTTTTTCATTTTCCAATTGTTCTTCAAGAGCCTCTATGTTTTCCAAAACATCATTGGCGTTTACCTTTTGTGCAGTGCGTTTTGCTTTTGATATTTCTTTGGTTAGCAATTCTTCTGTTGGTGGCTCAGTTTGTTTTATTTCAATTTCTAATTCCTCTGTGTGGTTTAATAAAGGAAAGTAAGCGGAGAATTTCATCAATTGAGACCTGTCAACTTTTATTGTAATATCTACATCACTTCCCTCTGGTAATAATGCAGGCAAACTTTCTCCTGTAATAATTACTTCGGTTATGAAGTTGTTCAATACAGGATTTGTTCCCTCTGCATTAAAATCACCTTGATAAATTGGAATGCGAATGATATCTTTTATAATTCCGGGTCTGATGGCACTTCTCGTTTTCAAACCATTAACTACACCTGTTGCAGGAACTTTTTTGCTTTTATCTAATCCTTTTACTGGAAGAAACAAATCTTTGCCTTCGGTGTGAAAAAACTTGGCAATGCCAATATGATAGGGAAGAACCTGCATTCCATCAAGTCCGCCAATACCTTGTAAAATACTAAATTGGTGGGGCTGGCATTCTAACTTATTCCCTGCTTCATCATAAACATTTATTTCAAAGGAGTTGGAACGACCTTCAACTAAAAGCACATCAACAATTGTTGCTCTCTCGCCAATTAGTTTTTTACCACTGGACCACGCACCATCAAAACGAACTACATCTGCATAAATTTTTTCAGGGAAAGTACCTGTTGTCTTTTCTTTCAGGACTTTCAAGTTTACCATTTCATCCAATTCAACTGTGGTAGCATGGTAATTGATGTCTAGTTGTAGTTTGGTTTTATCTCTTGTATTTTCCTTTACTTCCTCTGAAACTGAAATTGTCGAAGCAAATAAAGCAGCACCTTTGGCAACTACTGTCATTGGGTCAACTGAAGTATCAACTTTATCTGTGATTTGCTCTTTAAGCATTCTTCGTAAGATTGGCGAATAAGTCGGACCACCAACCAAAATCAATGCCCCAAGGTCAGAACCTTTTAAGTTGTTACGTTTTAATAACTCCCTTGTAATATCAATTGCTTTTTGAAATATTGGAGATAAGGCATTTTCCATATCCTTTTGAGTTACCAATACGTCAATTTCAGGTTCATCACCATTCTCGTCTTCAAAAGGTAAATCCCCTAAATTCGAAAGGATGTTATGCGAATCTTTGAATGATAACTGAATTTTAGCCTCTTCTGCAAAGACCTTTAGAGCATTTCTTAATACCTCCTTTTGTGTCGCGTCAGCCAAAATACCATCAATTGCAAAATTCTGTTGAAGATTAGGTATGATGATTTGGTCAACAATAGCTTCGTCTAAGTTTTTACCTCCAAGCCAAGCATCTCCATCAGTATCTTTGACAGTTAATATACCTTGAGAAGATTTTAAAATAGCTGCATCAAAAGTTCCGCCTCCCAAGTCAAAGACTAACCAATACCCATCTTTTTTCTTAGCATCAAGACCATAAGCAGTTGCGGCAGCTACCGGTTCTTGTAATAGTTCAATATGTTTAAATCCGGCAAGTCTAGCAGCATTCATTGTAGCTTCATTCTGTGGATTCAGAAATTTCGCAGGAACAGTAATAACAATTGAGGATATGTTCTCATCTTGAATGAATGATTTTAGTTTTTTAAGAACCTCAGAAGATAATTCCTCAGAAGAAAAATCTCTATTCATATTTGGACATTCATATGAATGCGTTGTTCCCATTGTTCTTTTAAACTCAATAAATGAGTTTGTTTTCCCTTTTTCAAAAGTTTTTAGTGCTCTTGCACTATCTGTTTTCATAACATTAAAAGCAGTGTCACCAACAAGAATATCTTGTCGTCTGCTATAATGAACACAAGAAGGAATAGTGTCTTTTAGAGTATCTGACTTTTTTATAGTCGGAACCCCATTTTCCATTCTTGCAATTGCCGAATTTGTTGTTCCTAAGTCAATGCCGTAGTCAATTTTATTTCTCATACTTTGAAATTGTTTTATTGTTTAGTAGCCAACAGAAACTTCTATTTGGGCTGTTTGAATCATTTTGTCGTTATAGTTTACTTGAGGTATCAAAACTTTCGTTATTACTTCGGAATCCTTTTCAAGGTTTTCATCTTGAATAGTTGCAGTTTTGATTGCTTTCATTCCTTGGTGAAATTGTTTGCCCAATAGTTCAGGCATCTCATAACCATTAGCAATAAGGTTATCTTTTAAATTTTCAATTGACCTTTTTATATGTTTTATTCCTTTAACATTCTGGTCCATCCTCATTAGATTGTTTTCCATCACATTTATTTGACCACAAACTTTCAGAGCTAATGAATGGTCAGGCTCTGCATTTGGTGTGGCTTGTAAAGTTGTTTTCTGTTGTTCAATTAAATGCAGTTGCGAATCCATTAGCTCGGTTTGTTTTCCAAACTCTTTTACTAAACTTTCTTCAATGGAAGATTTTGTTTTGCTCAACTGGTCAATAAAATCTGTTTTGTCGGTTTGCTGCCTTCTACTCAATAACCAATACAAAAGTCCTGAAAGCAAGATTGCCGAAAGCACACCAATGATACCATAAAGAGAATTTTTGCTTAGTGATTTAGAAACTTCTGAGATTTTACCTTCGTTTTTGTCGCCTGTTTCCTTGATTTGAATTCCAAGTTGATTTGCAGTTTGGGTAATAGCGTTGCTATTTTCTTTCGTTTGGCTTCTCAGACTGTCAATGCTTTTGTTTGCATTTGAAAGTTTAGTGTTTAGATTATTGATCCCAGATTTTAAACTTCCATTCTCTTTAAGCAAGGATTGGATACTAGTTTTTAAAGGATGTAGTTCCTTTGCTAAATCATCTTTGGTTAAATTTTCTGTTTGGGCTTTTGCCCAAAAACACGATGATATTAGTACAATAATTAATTTGTTTTTCATGTTATTTTTGTTTAAGCCAACCAATTCCTAAGAAAATAGCAACTACAAAAGCAATTCCAAATACGTTTTCCACCCCTTTCTCTCCCCAAATTATAAAAACTATAATTAAAAGTATTCCAATTCCAACCATCCATTTTAACCAAGTAGGAATTTCATCAAAAGTGGGCATAGGAACTTTACTTTGTGTTTCCCAATAACTGACATATCTCACTTTATTTTTTTGAAGATAAGTTAACTTGCTTGTTACGAATGTTACCAAGCTTTTATATTCAATTAGAGCTAATTGATCTTTTGAATTTTTAATTTTCTCAATATTGTTTTGTGGAATAACTTCCTCTATTAATTCAACTACTTTATCCCAGTTTAATGAGTTTTTAATTGCTTCTTCTACTTTATCCCAATCAATACTTTCAAATGGCATTGATTTTACTTGAGCATTAATCTTTGCTTTGTTAGCCTCATAAGTTTCTTTAACCGACTTTAAAGCTTGTATTGCCTGAGAAATTTCCCTATCTCTCATTTTTGAGATAGTTTCAATGTTTTCTTTCAATCGATCTTTTGTAATTTTACCCAAGGCAAGCGTATCTGCTTGATTGGCTAATTTCAATGCAACTTCTGCGTAATCAGAACTACTATCCTTTTCTTGACTATCATTAAAAAAGTCAATACTACATTGCAACATTTCATTAGCAACCTTGTCAGCAATTGAAGAATACTTAATGTTTGATACTCCCAGAATTGTCTTGAGTTGATTCAAACTTTCAGTAGTCTGCTTATGTAGTGCTTCACCAATTTTTACACCATTTTCCTTGTTTGCTTTCCGTTTGGCTTTAGATTCTTCAATTTTCTTTTCAATGAGCTCAATTGGCTTCTGAATATATCCTTTAAAAAAATCTTCTTTGGCTGAAAATTCCTGTTTGGTTAGAATATCAAGAAATTTGTTTGAAGTTACACTTTTGTTTTTTTCAACTTCAGATTGCACTTGATTAAGAAACAAAAGTTGGAGTTCCTTTTTAGTGATCTTAAAAGTTTTTTCATCCGTTGCTAATGCTTTGAAGTCTTTTATAAAATCGCTTTCAAGGAATTTGAGTTTTAATGAAATGCCTTGTTCTAAATGTGCTTCATTGGTATTTGTTCCTTCTAAAATGCCACTTAAATAAAATGTTCCTAAATTACTGTAAGCCGAAGCATTCCGCTGTGATACTTCTCCGTTTGATGTGAGTTTAGACCAGATATTTATGACTTGGTCTAAGTCGGCTTGTTTTATTGCGTCAAAAGCAGGTTCGTCTGTGATTGGATTTCCATTGTAAAACCAAAATAAGGCAGCATTTATTTTGTCACTGTCAAAGCTAAGTTTTGGAGCTGATTCATTTACTTTATCTAAAGTCCTGTGCAAATTACCGAGTGTCGGAAAACTAAAGTCATCCTGTGGATCTTGCTCGGCTTCAAGATACATTTTCAACTTATTTATTTGTTTACTCTGCTCCTTAGCTGTTGCACCAACAAGTAAACCAACTGTACGGTAAGGGTTGTTTAAGATTGCGTTCATCTATTATTGTTTACCAAAATTTATAAACATTATACTTTGGTAACTTCGCATTTCCTGTAAAAGGCCACCAGCCTACAAGGCAGTTAAATGGTACACAACTGGGAACTTGAACCTGGATTATAACAGTTAGCACAACTGCTAATCCTAGTATAATTTTCTTCATGAGTTGATTTCTATTGGTTAGTTGTACATTTTTTAGCTCTTCAAATCTGACTTCATTTAACGTCTTTTACTAAGTGATTTTGAATTTGGTAACTAAGAATTGTTAGTTGGTTGATTTGGGAGGTTATTTGGTTAGAGGGTAGTTGATGCTGTGGGTTTTGAGGTGATGGATGAGTTCGTTTTTTTTGGCTCGTGCTATTACTAATTTTTCGCCCGAAGTAAGCGTAGCGTAGCTGCTGCCTTCTTTCTTAATTATAGCTCTGAGGTGATGTAGATTAATCAATGTCGATTGATGAATGCGTACAAATCCATTATCTGCAAGCAGGTTTTCATAGAGATGAATGGGATGAGCCGCCACCAGCCGTTGTTGATCGATGGTTCTAATCTCTGTGCTGGAGTTGTGGGCGCTAAGGTGGGTGATTTGTGTGAGCGGAACACGATGAATAGCCTCAGTGTTAGACACTAGCAAGTAAGGTACAGAAAGGGACGGATGAGGTTTCATAGTTTATTGTGCTGGTGGTTTTTATTTTCTCTGTTTCTTGTAGTTTTTAAGCTTTGCTTTTCTTTAGTTTTATAAATGAGTAGGATATAGGTGGGATAGATAAAAAAATGTTGTGCCCCCCTTTTTTTGTTGTGAACGAACCAATTCGTATGGAGTTTGGAAAATCGACTTTCTAAATGATAACTGAAACGATCGAGGATGGCAATTGCATTATTCATAACCTCTGCATTTATTTACTTTGCAAACAAACACTTACTCATTGCAATCTATTTGCACCTGATATTTATGCCTAAGAACAAGAGTTTTGATGACCGCAAAAAAATATTGAACGAAATATTTCGTTCGCCACGAACCTATACTTTGGAGGAATTGATTGTGCGGGTGACCGATAAGCTTTGCCAATCTATCATCAATAAAACTATTCAAAACGATATTTGTGCAATCAAGCAAAAGACAGACGAAAAAGGTGCTGCGCTAATTTGTAGTAGTCAACATATCCATCTGGTAAACCTATGTTGATTTTCTTACCCTGGACATAAAGATTAGTGCTGCCGGATGCAAAAATCGAAGTAGACACAAAAACTAATAACTGCACAATAAAAAACCTCATAACCGACTACATAAATGTTAATCCAAATTATACGAAGCATACATAATTAAACTTACTTCACTTTTATGACAGTATTGGTAAAATCAAATTCAAAACTCCCTAATTTTTTTATTGCACTTAGACCAAATAGGTTAGCACCATCAACTCTGTTTGACACGGCACAAGGAATGTTCTCAATCACAAAATCTCCTATCTGCATTGAGCGCAAATTAAATCGTATGCTTTTATTTACATTCCCATTGGCATCTGCGAAGTAAGCTCCCTCCAACAAATCGTCTTCGGTTATTGTCTTGGTTTTAAACAACGTTAGGACAATATCAGGTGTAAAATACACTTCAGATGCTCCAGTGTCAAAAATCATGTCAAGTTTTAATACTTTATTAATCAGTACATTTACCTCATAAACATTTTGCTCACTAAGGATAGGCGTTATAATCTTATTGCTTTTCTCTGTATTTATCTTATTTGAACCAGATACATATTCTCCATTCAACCAAGTCCCTTTTAGAGTGCCGCCTTTCGCATAATAAAGTGTACCATTCCCGTTTCTTTTTCCATTCTTATATGTGCCTTCAAATTTATCTCCGCCAGCAAAATAATATATACCAGTTCCTTCAGCTAAACCATTTATGGTATAGCCAACATATTTATCTCCTTTGCTGTATTTGATAGTTGCATATCCTGTTAAAGTATCGTTTACGTATTTCCCCTCCTCGGTGTAACCACTTGTCGTGGTAAATTTTCCTGCACCATTCTGAAGGTCAGCCTTATAATTGCCCTCATAGATATTGCCATTGCTAGAGATAAACTTGCCAAATCCCGATTTTTGTCCATCTACCATATAGCCCTCATACACAGAGCCTGACTTGTAAAACACTTTACATTTACCATAAGGCATTCCATTGCGCCAAGTTCCTTCAACTCGAGATTTATCGGGGTATAAATATGTTCCAACTCCATTTTCGCAATTTCCATTTATACATTGTGCAGCTAGGGATTGATAGAAAATAAAAAGACAGATAATAGATACAAATCGGTACATAAAATTAGTTTTCATTATTTAGAGATTTTAATTTAGGTTAGAATAGTATTCAAAAAATGACCTTCCTTTTTCATTTTGCTAAAACAGTTCATTGTTTTCTCCTGGTAATGGTAAAAGTGAAACAACAACCCCACCTATTATCGAAACTTTATCTTGTGTATGCGTTATTATTTCACCATCAGGGTAAGGAATAGTCATCGCTTCATCTGTAAAACACTTAGTCCCAATTGCAATATCATCTGTATCTGTATATAAATCAACGGTTGCTTTCTCATTTACACCTTCTTCCTGAATTTCTGAGATTTTAGGATTCTCCCCGTATTCATTTGCCTCAGGTATTCCTTTTTGAAAAATAAGTAAAAATGAATAAAGAGGAAGCAGTTGCCACCAACCACTTTTACCAGTATCATGACACCTCTTGGCACCCTGGGCGAAAAGAAACCACAAAAAAGGTATATATAAAAGAGCTAGAATAGTACTATCTTGTTTTGACGAAAGGGCAGACACAATGGTGGCGAATGGTAAATAAATGATAAAGCTTATTCCGTATTCTAATCTCCGAATACGACCTTCAAATGAAAATGGGTTTTTAAACATACTATAGGTTTTAAAAATGTTATTAAAAATAATTTTGTTGGGATGTTTTTTATTCAATTCTTGTATTAATAAGATAATTTATATTATGGAAATAGCTTGACTTATAGTTTCAATTCCTCAAGAGAAATATCCTCATTCAATCTGTTATTATCCACCTTGCCAATACCATGAACAAATCCCCGGTCGGTGTATTGCCAAATAGCATAGTTGCACCTCGGCTTCCGATACAAATCCGATATCCAGAAATGAAATTCTTTAAAGTCATCTCCTAAGTACCGATTGATGTAATCCTTTT
>Ga0315903_10003794_pt1 | contig 20655 bp, 12 predicted proteins | sample LakEriMetagenome_7_FD_203524 | JGI IMG/M metagenome (GOLD analysis project Ga0315903, IMG submission 203524) | Freshwater fungal communities from buoy surface, Lake Erie, Ohio, United States - Buoy 2 MA119 | ecosystem: Environmental > Aquatic > Freshwater > Lake | place: USA: Lake Erie, Ohio... | reverse complement strand
GCGGCATGCTTTTCATCGATTATCGCGGCCACATCGGGCCTGCCCAAACGTAGTTTTGTTCCTGCCATGCGAGATGCTCACATGCCCGTGTCATTATGTCACGTTATTTCTGCGATCTGGTATGAGGGCATTCCTCAGCAGCCGAAGTTCAGGAACGTTTCGACGGTCGATCCGTTGGCAAAAGGCCTGCCATCATGTCAGCCCAGCTTAGAGGGCTCGGGACGGTGGGTAAATGCGTGTCGAGCCCAAGTTGGGACCCAACAAGGAGCAGCGGTGCATGATCGCCGATGTCCATGAACTGGCAACGGGATGAGCGGATGCGCCAGACATTGGCCTTCCATGGACATCGGCGGACATGCTGCTCCTTGGGGCGGTCCGCTCATGTGCCGCCGAAGTGATCCCAGCCGCCTGTGAGATGATCACCCTCACCGGCGGGGAGCAGCGCGCCGATCACGGTGAGCGGCAGATCGGGAAACGCGGCGGGCCATTCGGTGAGAAGGGTTTCGACGGACTCCGGTCGCACGGCGATGAGCAGTTCGAAGTCCTCGCCGTCGTTGAGCGCGTCAGTGGTCGCGCAGCCAGTTGTTAGAGGCAGCGCGGCGGTGTCCAGCCGGAAGCCGCAGCCCGAAGCGGCGGCGAGGCGCGGCAGGTCCTTGGCGAGACCATCGGAGAGATCCATCATCGCGGTGAGGGAGTCGCGCGAAGCCAGCCACTCCGCCTCGCGCGTCCTTGGGGTGAAGTCGAGATGCTTGCCGCGCAGCGAGCCGCCGAGCGTGCCGGTGACGCATAGCACGTCGCCCGGGCGTCCGGTCGAGCGGAGCACAAGATTTTCCCGCGCGACCGATCCGGTGGCGGCCACCGAGATCACCGGCGCGGAGCCTTGTGGCACGCGCGAGGTTTCGCCGCCCGCGAGCACGGCGCCGAAGGCCCGAAGGCAGCGGCCGATGCCCTGATAGAGTTGTTCCACCCAGCGGATTTCGGTTTCCACTGGCAGCGCGACGGTGATGAGGAAGCGCTCCGGTTTGCCGCCCATCGCGGCGAAGTCCGAAACCACCCGCGCGACGGACTTCCAGCCGACGGCTTCGGGATCGGTATCTAACAGAAAATGGACTCCGCCCGCGAGCGCGTCGGTCTTGAGCAGCAGCAGGGTGGGGGAGTGGGGTCCCGGATCGACCACCGCGCAGTCGTCGCCGGGTCCCTCGGCGGCGGCGCTTGGCAGCGGGACGAGCGCGATGAGGCGGTCGATGAGCGCGTCCTCGCCGATGTCGCGCAGGGTTTTCACGAGGCGCCTTCGATGGGGATTCCGAGGATGCGCGAGCCGAACTGGATGACGACGGTCGCGCCGTTGAAGCAGAAGTGCGCGGCGATGGGCGTCCAGAGCGATCCGGTTTTCTCGTAGAGCAGCACCAGCAGGCCGCCGAAGATGAAGAGTGGCAGCGCGGCGGTGAGATTGCCGTGGGCGCAGGCGAAGACCAGCGAGGAGGCGATGGCGGCCGGCCACATGCCGGTGAAGCGTTTCAAGACCGGATAGAGGTAGCCGCGGAAGACGATTTCCTCGCACAGCGGCGCGGCGAGCACAGCGGCCGCCGCCATCAGACCGAGCACCAGCGGGTCCTGCGAATCCTGCAACAGCTTCACCGTGTCCTGGGTGGTTTCCGCGCCGAGGGACTCCATCCACTCGACGTAGCCGGAGTAATGCAGGCCGCCGAAGACCGCCCACATGCCCAATACCGAACAGGGCGCGATGACCAGCAGCCAGGGCCAGGCTTTCCAGCGCAGGCCGAGCCACTCGACCGGATGGATGCGGCCCGCCACCGTCCCGAGCACGATGCCCGCCATGGCGAATTGGAACGCGATGCTGACCACCAGCGCTCCGGGGCTGAGTGCGGTGGTGGTTTGCTGTGGGGCTCCCACGTTGCCGAGCGCCAGCATGGAAAACACCAGAAACACGAAGCCCGACCCGAGCAGATCGGCGGGCCGGTAGAACCACAGCGGAATCCCCCCCATCGGTGGCAGCGGGGGAGGGGTGGCGGTGATCTCGTGCGGCGGATCGAAAGGCGATTCGGCATCCGTGGCGGGCAGCGGCGCGGGCGTTTCCTGCTTCCGCGAGCCGCCCTGACGCATGGCTCCGACAACCGCCACACCGAGTGCGGCGGCAAATGAGGTGGTGAGAACGACTTCGGTGGGATCCGCCATGGTGCCTTCGCTGCGGCCGAACATCCGGCCGGTGCCCGGTTTCCGCCAGAGGAAAAAACCATGGCAACCCACATGATCAAGTAATGCTGATTTTCAGGCCAAGCTTGCAAAGACCCCCGAAATCGCGATCCTCGCGCACCATTCGACAGCCGACTTCCAACCCGGTTCCGCCCCGGAATCCGTATCGCGCGATCCTGCGGCGGGACTACCCCGAGCCGTTCATCGCGCTTCTGGTGTTCATCCTCGGCATCTGGCTCTGGGACCACTACTTTGGTCGGCCGCAGGGATATCCGCCGGGCACGGAGGAAGTGGCCTTGGTGAAAATCGACCGGGATCTGCGCTTGGCGGAAACGATGGGCGCGGATCCGCCCTGGCTCCGTTGGCTGGCTGGGGCGGACGATCCGGCGCACGCGCGGGAAAACGCCCGGATCGCCCTGGAAAGCCTGATTCGCGAGCGGGCGATCGGTTTGCGCGGGCTGGAGGCCTTCGCGGTGCTCAAGGCGGACCAGACCGGCCGCCCGGCGCGCGAAATGCTGGTGGAAATGATGCAGGGCGAAAGCGTCATGGATTTCGGTGAAACCGCCCGTCGGCTCGGCAGCCATCGCGGCACCTGGTGGGAGGCGCGGCTGGTCGAGGAATGGGAAAAATCCGCCCGACCGGAAGTCACTTGGCAGCAGGCGCATGGAGCGGATTCGCGGCAGATCCGTACCCGCGCGATTCTTGCCCGGGGCGTCGTCTGGCTGATCGCTCTGGCGGGTTTGGCCTTCGTGCCGCACACCCTGCGTGAGCTGAGGGCCGGGTTTTCCCGCCGCCCGCGAGGCTACGGGGACGCCTGGCCGCTGCCGCTCGGGCTGGTGGTATTTCTGGTATCGACGCTGGCGTGGATCGGCTTCACGATGACGTTGGAGCTAGGGATCGGCGCGCTGCCCGGGCTGCATCCGGTGCTGGGCATCCTGCTGGACTCCGCCGCCCGCCTTCTCCCGGCCTTGATCGCGCTGGGTTTGCTGTTTCGCCGACCCTCCCACGCGGTGCGGGTGCTCGGGCTGGACAAACCCGCCGCAACCCGCGCCATCCTCGGGATGTTTACCCTGCTGATGATCCTCGACCAAGTGCTCCGCGCGGCCTTCGGTGCCGGGGCGGATACCGAGCCCGGCGGCGGACTCAGCGCCGGAGAGGCCGGTCTCTGGGGGCTCGCGTTCGGCGTGGTGTCAGCCTGCCTGCTCGCGCCTGTGTCAGAGGAAATCCTCTACCGCGGCGTGCTTTTCCGCGCGTTACGGAATCGTCTCGGTTTGGCAGTGGCGGCGGTGTTTTCATCCGCGGTATTCGCGGTCTTGCATTTCTACAATGGCTACGGACTGGCCAGCGTGGGGGTCTTCGGCTGTGCCTGTGCCCTGATCTACGCCAGCCGGACCGCCCTGTGGTCCTGCATTCTTCTCCATGTGTTATACAATTCCTCGATCAAGATCCCGGAGTGGATTATCTATCACGCGGCCCTCGGTTGACATGATGAGACAAAAAAACCGAAAAGAATCGCGGCACGCGAATCGCTTATCCAACATCCGCCCGGCATGAACCGTCCCACTTTCACCGCTCCCTCACTGGAGACCATGAACGGTCTGCTGCCGGCCTTCGATTTCACGGCGCTCATCGCTTCCAGCGCGCACGGTGCGGTTTACATGGCCACCCAGCGGTCGCTGGAGCGCCACGTCGCCATCAAGATCCTCGCCCCGGAAATCGGCTCACGGACGGATTTCCGCGCGTCGTTCGAGACCACGGCGCGTGCGATGGCAAAACTGAACCACCCGAATCTCATCGGCGTTTACGACTCGGGTCTGGTGAACGACATGCTTTACTTCGTCATGGAGTTCGTGCCGGGCAAATCGCTCGAACACTCTTCGAAGAACCACTGCGTCGAGTTTTCCCAGGCGCTCAAACTGCTGGAGGGCATCTGCAAGGGCCTCGGCCATGCCCACGACCACGGCATCGTCCATGGCAATCTCAATCCCTCCAACGTCCTGCTCAACCAGAAGGCCGAACCGATCATCGGCAACTTCGGTTTCTCCCACTCGGCCAGCAAATCCCGCGAAGCCGACCCCGCCGTGGACTCTTATGTCGCGCCGGAAGTTGCCGCCGGTGCCGCAGCCTCCACCGCCGCCGATGTGTTTGCCGTGGGGGCCACGCTTTACCGCCTGCTCACCGCGCATCCTCATGCGCGCGGTGCGGCCCCGCCGTCGGAGTTGGTTTCATGCCCGTCTCAGATCGACGCGCTGTGGAAAAAGGCCACCGACCCGGATCCCGCGCAACGCCACAAGACGATCCGCGAGTTTCTAACAGAACTGCAGGCGGCCTCCGCCACGCCGAAAGGCCCGGTTCTCAAAACGGTTGGCAATCCCAAGGCCGCCGCCGCCCCGGCCAAGCTCGCCACTCCTTCAGCCGATGACGATTCGCCGACGGCTCCGAAACCCCAGCGCGTCCACTCGGTCGGCTTCAACTGGAAACTTCTGCGCAATCTGGTCGTCATCGCCGGACTGCTCTTCGCGATCAAATACGCGTGGGAGTTCAAGGAGCGCAAAGCCGCGAACATCGCCAAACAGAACAAGGAGCTGCTCGCCAAACAGGAGGCCGAGAAACAACGCGCCATCGAGGAGGCCCGCAACCGCATCACCAGTTCCAAAACCCCACAAACCGGCAACTCCGGCCCCACCGATAACGAGATCGTCCCGCCTCCGCCTCCTCCGCCCGCCGAAACCGCCGAGGAATCCCTCGAACGCCTGCGCGACGACCTCGCGTCCGGCGGACGCTCCGAGATGCCCAAGGACTCCCAGCAGCGCGGAAGCAGCCACTATCTCCTCGTTTCCAAGCCGTTGTCATGGACCGAGGCCGCGTGGTTTGCCGAGCGACACGGCGCCCACCTCGCCATCCCGGACGCTTCGGCGGATCTCACCTTCCTCGTCACCGAGGTCGCCAAGGGTTCGCCTATCTGGATCGGTGCCGGCCGCAGCGGCCGAAACGCATGGACCCTCGCGGACGGCACCCCATGGACTCCCAAAAAGGAGCCGACGGGCCTCGGTTATTACCTTGGCGCGGACAAACACGGCCTGCTGCGCGCCGCCAGCGCCGCGGTGAAACTCCCGTTTGTCCTCCAATGGCGTGCCGATGGCTCGAACCCCGCAGAACTCGCGAAGGTCCTCAAATCCACCGCCGACTCCCTCACCGCCGGCAAGCCCGTCTTTCCCGCCGGAACCCGCGAGTTTTCCAACCGTTTCTATCTCGTCGTTTCCCGGGACATTCCATGGCGCGAGGCCGTGGACCTTGCGGCCAGTTCCGGCGGCCACCTCGCCGTCGCTTCCGATGTTTCGGAAACCTCCATCCTTCAGGAGCTGACCTCGGACCTGTCCGCGTCCGGACGTTTCTGGATCGGCGGATTCCTCAAGGACGACCGCTGGCTGTGGGTCACCGGCGAGCCTTGGAAATCCGCCAAATGGGCCGATGACGCCGATCAGACCACGGCCGACAGCGCCCTCTGCATCCGCCCGAAGGCCGGCTGGGACGGCGCGGACATGGGTGAGAACCTTTCCGGTTTCATCATCGAGTGGAGCGCCGACCGCAAGGGGTCCGCTGCCACCGAACCTGCAACCGGATCCTCCGCCACGCCGAATGGCGCGGACCTCGCCACGCTTAGCGGCAAAGCAAAGGAACTCGTCGCCGCCGCCGACCGCAAACGCACCGAAGCCTTGGCGGCCAACGCCAAAAAGTTCGTCTGGAATCTCGATGTCATGCTCCGCGGGCTTTCCAAGAGCGACTATTCGATTTTTGCCAATCACGTCGCCTCGCTCAAGGCCTCGGTTTCCAACAACCGCGTGCCGCTTTCCATCCCCCGATCCAGCGGCATCTATCTGAACGATAAAATGGCCAAAATCGCCCAGTTCGCCGCCACCACCCAGACCCGCCTGGATGCTGAATTCGCGGCCGACGCCGAACGCATCCGCGCCGCCTTCGCCTCCAAGGCCAAGGAATCCGAAACCAAAGCCCGGGAGTCTGGCCAGATTCCGCTCGCCGAGTCGCTTGCCGCCGCCGCCGCCAAAGCCGCCAACCTCGAATCGTGGGTCTCATCCCTCGGCCTCACCCTTCAGCCACGCAATCCGGCTCTCGAAGGCGAAAGGTCATCCGGCGAGGCACCTCCCGAGCCGAGGTTTTCCAATGGTGGCGACGATGGTGACGGTGACGACGGCCCGCTCGTCGAGTGAACCGGTCCATCGGGTCCGGCGGATTCGTCATTGAACTTGAAATCAAACCGTTGTTGAACATGGGCCGTCCGTTTGACCTCCAGCGGGGTCTCGGCCGTTTCGTTCATGAGCGATCAAGCACCAACTTTCATTGCGCCTCCGATTTCACAGCTTGCTCCGCTGTTTCCGGGCTACGAGATCGAATCCCTGATCGCCACCGGTGGCATGGGCGCGGTGTATTGCGCCATCCAGAAGTCGCTGGACCGCACCGTCGCCATCAAGATCCTGCCTCGCGAGTTCGGCAGTGACGCGGCCTTCTGCGAGAGCTTCGAGGCCGAAGCCAAAGCCATGGCACGCCTCAACCATCCGAATCTCATCGGCGTCTACGACTTCGGCGAGGTGGACGGCATGCTTTTCATCGTCATGGAATACGTGCCCGGGCAGTCGCTATACCACTCGGCTCACGGCATCGCCATCGACGCCAACGAGGTCATCCGTCTCGTTTCCGGAATCTGCAACGGCCTCGCCCACGCCCACGAAAACGGCATCCTTCACCGCGACATCAAACCGTCCAACATTCTCCTCGATCTCAATGCGGAACCCAAGATCGGCGACTTCGGCCTGGCCCGTCCGCTGGACCGCAAGATCCAGGAAGGTGAACAGATTTTCGGCACGCCCCATTACACCGCGCCCGAAGTCATCAAGCCTCCGCACACGGTCAACCAGCGCGCGGACATCTTTTCCGTAGGCGTCCTGCTCCACGAGTTGCTCACCGGAAAACTTCCCGCCGACGACCGGAGACCCGCATCCGCCATCATCCACTGCGATCCGCGGTTTGATACCATCATCCGCAACGCGACCAATCCCGTGCCCGAGCTGCGATACTCCTCGGCCGATCAAATCACCCGCGACCTCCAGGCCATCGCCACATCCGCCGGGCCCCGCGTGCTCCGCACCACGCCCACGCCCGCCAGCCGTTCCCTTACGCGTCACAGCGCGCTTGCTCCGAAACCCGTGCCCGCGGCCACACCCAGAAGCGCACTGGCCTCACCTCGCGCTATCCATCGCAAACCCATCGCCTCCCCATCCAGCTCAGCGGGCGGAGTGGTCATTGTGGTGATCGCCATTCTGGTGATCGCCTGCGTGCTGGCCTACGTCATCCTCTCCCGCCCTGCGGATCAACCTGCCCCGCCGCCAGCACCCTCCGGCGTTCCGGCCAAGTGAACACTTCCACTGGCGGCCCGGCGATTCGTGACTAGGATCCCGGCGTGCCTTCAAAAGTCTCCGATTCCATCCGCCTCCACGGCTGCCGCCAGCACAACCTGCGCAACCTCGACCTCGAGGTCCCCCTCGGGAAACTCACCGTCGTCACCGGCCCCTCCGGTTCGGGAAAATCCTCCCTCGCGTTTCACACCCTCTACGCCGAAGGCCAGCGCCGCTACGTCGAAACCTTCTCGCCCTACGTCCGGCAGTTCTTCGACCGCATGGACAAACCCGACGTCGATTCCATCGAAGGCATCCCGCCCGCCATCGCCATCGAGCAGAAAAACCACGTCCGCACCACCCGCTCGACCGTCGGCACCCTCACGGAAATCAACGATTACCTCAAACTCCTCTACGCCCGCCTCGCCACCGGCCACGACCCCAAGACCGGCGAGGAGATCCGCCCGGACACCCCGGAATCCGCCGCACGATGGGCCGTGGAGAATCTAACAGGAAAACCGCTGCTCGTCACCTTTCCCATCCCCGTCCCACCCGGCACCAAGACCGACGAACTCTTCCCCTTCCTCAACTCCCAGGGCTATCTCCGTATCCTGTTAGATGGCGAAATTGTCAGAACTGACGAGCCTCCCCAATCTCAAATTTCAAATCTCAAATCTCAAATCGACGTCATCCAGGACCGCCTCACTCTAACAAAATCCACCCAAGCCCGCCTCCTGGAAGCCCTCGAAGCCGCCTTCCACCTCGGCAAAGGCCACGCCACCGTTGTTGACCCTTCTTCCTTCAACGTCCGACGTTCAACGTTCGATGTTCAGCGTTCCTTCTCCACCACTTGGACCAACCCTCGCACCGGTTTCACCCTCCGCGCCCCCACGCCCGCGCTCTTCTCCTTCAACTCCCCGCTCGGCGCATGCCCCAAATGCCGGGGCTTCGGACGCGTCATCGGCCTCGATCTCGAAAAGGCCGTTCCCGATCCCGCCCTCTCCATCGCCAAGGGCGCCATCAAACCTTTCCAGGGCGAGCGCGGCGACGAATGCCAGCGCGACCTCGTCCGCAACTGCAGGGAACGCGGCATCGATATCCACGCGCCATGGGAAGATCTAACAGACGACGAGCGCGAGTGGGTCTATTACGGGGACGGAGCGCCGGCTTCAGCCGGCAACCCTCCCGACATGGAAGCCCTCGAAGCCCTCTGGCAATCGGGCGCATGGTATGGCGTCAAAGGCTTCTTCGACTGGCTCGAAACCAAGGCCTACAAGATGCATGTCCGCGTGTTCCTCTCGCGCTACCGCTCGTACACCACCTGCTCCACCTGCCGCGGCAAACGCCTCCAACCCGAGTCCCTCTGCTTCAAGATCAACGGACTCACCCTCCCCGATCTCTGGTCCCTTCCGGTCAGCGAACTTCTTCCCTGGTTTGGCAATCTTCAATCTTCAATCCACAATCTACAGTCCAAAGACTCCACTCTCCACCTCGTTCTAACGGAAATCCACTCCCGCCTCCGCTACCTCGACGAGGTCGGTCTCGGCTATCTCACCCTCGACCGCCCCACCCGCACCCTCTCCGGCGGCGAGGTCGAGCGCGTCAACCTCACCACCTGCCTCGGCGCCTCTCTAACAGGAACCCTCTTCGTCCTCGACGAACCCACCGTTGGCCTCCACGCCCGCGACATCGACCGCCTCACCGCCGTCATGCACTCGCTGCGTGACAAGGGCAACACCCTCGTTGTCGTCGAACACGAACACGCCGTCATGCGCGCCGCCGACCACCTCATCGACCTGGGACCGGCGGCGGGAGCGCACGGGGGTGAACTCGTTTATCAAGGGCCGCCGCCGGAGTTTGCCAGTGTTCAGTGTTCAGTGTTCAGCAAGATAAAGAAAAAACGCGGCGCTTCTTCCCTGAAAACTGAAAACTTCAAACTAGGAACTTTACCTTGGCTGTCCGGCCAAAAATCCATCCCCATCCCCGCCAAACGCCGCCAACCCGCCAAACAACTCCTCCAAATCCGCGGCGCCACCCGCCATAACCTGCGCAAGCTGGACGCTGACATCCCGCTCGGTCTCTTCACCTGCGTCACCGGCGTTTCCGGATCCGGAAAATCCACCTTCGCCCACGACGTCATCTATCAGAACGTCGCCCGCAAGCTCGGCATCGAAATAGAAGGTGATCCCGCCCCGCTCCGCGAAATCAAAGGGACGCAGCACCTCTCCGGCATCGAACTGGTCGATCAATCCGCCGTCGCCCGGACCCCGCGTTCCACGCCCGCCGTGTTTCTCGGAGCCTTCGACCCCATCCGCCAGCTCTTCGCCTGCACCCCGGAAGCGAAAGCCGCAGGCGCGCAAACCGGCTTCTTCTCATTCAACTCCGGCGATGGTCGCTGCGACCGCTGTGCCGGCAACGGCTTCGAGAAAGTCGAAATGCAGTTCCTCTCCGACCTCTATGTCACCTGCCCCGACTGCCAGGGAAAACGCTACAAGAACTCCACCCTCGACTTTCATTACAGGGGAAAATCCATCCACGACATCCTCAGCTTCACCGTTACCGAAGCCATCGGCTTTTACGAAGATCTCCATGGCGTTCCCACACCCCACGCCAAGCGCCACCAACAAATCATTCAACTCCTCAACCCTCTCGTCGAAGTCGGCCTCGGCTACCTCAAACTCGGCCAGCCCCTCAACACCCTCTCCGGCGGCGAATCCCAACGCCTCAAGCTTTGCCAGCTTCTCTCTTCTTCACTTCCGGAAAACCGCAAACTGAAAACGGGAAAACTCCTCATTCTCGACGAACCCACCACCGGCCTCCACTTCACCGACATCGAACGCCTTCTCACCGTGTTCCAGAAACTCGTCGATGCAGGCCACACCCTGCTCGTCATCGAACACAACTTCGATGTCATCAAATCCGCCGACTGGATCCTCGACCTTGGCCCCGAAGCCGGCAAACACGGCGGTCAACTCGTCGCCGCCGGCCCGCCCGAACAAATTGCCGAATGTAAAAGCCCCACCGGCACCTACCTCCGCGAAGCCCTTCACGGCCCGCGGACTTCAGTCCGCCCGAAACGCGCCACAGCCAAGAAATCACCGATCACGGATCAACGATCACTGATCACTCTAAGAGGCGCCCGCCACCACAACCTCAAAAACATCTCCCTCGACATTCCGCGCGACCGATTCGTCGTCATCTCCGGTCTCTCAGGCTCCGGCAAGTCCACGCTCGCCTTCGACATCCTCTTTGCCGAGGGACAGAGGCGTTTCCTCGACTCCATGTCCACCTACGCGCGCCAGTTCGCCGAGCAGTTGGAAAAACCCGAGATCGACCAACTCCAGGGCCTGCCACCCACCGTCGCCATCGAACAACGTGTCTCCCAAGGCGGCGGCAAGTCCACCGTCGCCACCGTCACCGAACTCTGGAACTTCATCCGCTTGTTGTATTCCAAACTCGGCACGCTCCACTGCCCGGATTGCCAGGTGCCCGTCGAGAAACAATCCATCGCCGCCATCGAGAACACCATCCGCGGCCATCTGAAAAAAGGCCCAGTCAGCCTGCTCGCCCCGGTCATCCGTGGCCGCAAAGGCTACCACACCGAAGTCGCCGAATGGGCGCTCAAACAAGGCTTCACCCGCCTGTTGGTCGATAAACAATTCCGCGAATCCGCCACCTTCACCCGTCTCGAACGCTTCAAGGAACACGATATCGATGTGGAAGTTGCTGGTTTTCAGAGTTCAGTTTTCAGCAAGAAAAAGACCAAGTGCGAAGCCTCTTCCCTGAAAACTGAAAACTTGGAACTAGTAAACTCCATCGCGAGAGCGTTGGACATCGGCAAAGGCCTGCTCCGCCTCTTCACCGCCGACAAGAAGTTCATCCTCCTCTCCACCAAATCAAGCTGCCCGTCCTGCAACAAGTCCTTCGAAGATCTCGATCCGCGCCTGTTCTCGTTCAACTCCCCGCACGGCTGGTGCCCCAACTGCCGCGGCCATGGACGCGTGCCGAAACGCCGTTTCCATCTCGATACCTCGCGCTTCGATTCCGTCCTCGAAGCCGAACTCGACGCCGACCGCGCCATCGACCGCATGGAGGACGAGGAACTCATCGAATGCCCCGACTGCCACGGCTCCCGCATCAACCCGATCGCCTCCAATGTGCGACTCGGACTATCAAATATCTCAAATATTCGATATGGAATGCCCGTGGCGGAATTGGCGAAGATGACGATAACGCGGGCGGCGGCTCACTTTTCAAAACTCACCTTCACCGAGTCACGCCAGCAGCTCATCGCCCGCGACATCCTGCCGGAGATCAAGCAACGCCTCGCCTTCCTCGAAGAAGTCGGTCTTGGCTACCTTCAACTCGACCGTTCCGGCAACACGCTCTCCGGCGGTGAATCCCAGCGCATCCGCCTCGCCGCGCAGCTCGGCTCCAACCTCCGCGGCGTGCTTTACGTGCTCGACGAACCCACCATCGGCCTCCACCCGCGCGACAACGCGGCCTTGCTGAAAACCCTGCTCAAACTCCGCGACCACGGCAATTCGCTCATCGTCGTCGAGCACGACGAGGAAACCATCGCCGCCGCCGACCACCTCATCGACCTCGGACCGGCGGCGGGACGGCTTGGTGGGGAAGTGGTTTATCAAGGGGCGCCGCCGGAAGTTGCTGGTTTTCAGTGTTCAGATTTCAGCAAGAAAGGAAAGAAGCGCGAACCTTCTTCCCTGAAAACTGAAAACTTGAAACTAGCAAACTCTCCAACCCTCCGCGCCCTGACCACCCCCCTCATCCACCCCACCCGCGGCTCCCGCCGCGAGGTGAAGAAGAGCCATCCGTTCCTTGTTCTAACAGGCTGCTCCGCCAACAATCTGAAACACATCGACGTCTCGATCCCGCTCGGCCGTCTTACCGTGCTCACGGGCATCTCCGGCTCCGGCAAATCCACCCTCATGCACCAATGCCTGGCTGTAGCGGCGGTCCATGACCGTCGCAAACATCCCCAGAAGAACACTCCCTTCAAATCCTCCACCGGTTTCAAATCCCTCAAAGCCTGCTACGAAGTCGATCAATCTCCCATCGGCAAGACCTCGCGTTCCTGCCCGGCGACTTATGTCAAGGTCTTCGACCACATCCGTGCGCTTTTCGCCCAACTTCCCGAAGCGCGCATGCGCGGTTTCGACGCCTCGCGTTTCTCCTTCAATACCGAGGGTGGACGCTGCCCCGATTGCAAGGGCAACGGCCGCGTAAAACTCGAAATGGACTTTCTCCCGGCCACCTGGGTCCACTGCGAAGCTTGCAATGGCGACCGCTACAATCCCGCCACGCTCGAAGTTTTCTTCCGCGACAAGAATATCGGCGAGGTCCTTGCCATGACCATCGACGAAGCAGCGGCTTTCTTCGAATCCCAGCCGCGCATCGCCGCGCCGCTCCGACTCATGGCCGACACCGGCCTCGGCTACCTTCAGCTCGGCCAGCCTTCTCCCACCCTCTCCGGCGGCGAGGCCCAGCGCATCAAACTCGTCTCCGAACTCATCAAGGGCCGCGGCGCGAAAGCACAGATCCGCAACCTCCAGTCCCAAATCTCCAATCTCTATCTCATCGAAGAGCCCACCGTCGGCCTCCACCACGAGGACATCCGCCGCCTCATCGACATCCTGCACCGCCTCGTCGATGAAGGCCACACCGTCGTCGTCATCGAGCACCACATGGCCATCGCCGCCGAGGCCGATTGGATCCTCGACCTCGGTCCCGAAGCCGGCGAGGCCGGCGGCACCATCGTCGCCCTAGGCCCGCCGGAGAAAATCATCGCTTCCAAGCAATCCCGCACCGCGCCGTTTCTGAAGTCTGCGCTCGGCTTGGATCGTTCACCATCACGACCGCGTCGTCCTTCCTCAGACTGTGGTTCCGCCTGACTCTTCATTTCCGCCAGTCTCCTCACCGACTCTGGGCGAATCTCCTGCAGCGAGGGCATACTCCGAGACCACGCGCCCGCCGATGAGATGCTCGTGGATGATCCGTTCCAGGACATCCGGCGTGCAGGAGTGGTACCAGACTCCATCCGGATAGACGACGGCCACCGGTCCCTTCATGCAGACCCTCAGGCAGTTCGCTTTGGTCCGTTGGATCGCTGGTTCGAGACCGAGTTCCGCGATCCGGCGCTTGAGGAAGTCCCAGGATTCAAGACCGGCCGCAGTCGAGCAGCACTTCGGTTTGGTTTGATCGGCGCAGAGGAAGATGTGGCGTCGGGTTTTCGCCAGGCCGAGGGTTTCGGCGCATTTCCGGAGTTCGTCGGGCATGGCGTTGGGGCGTATGGGGTGGTTCGGAATCCGGCAAGGCAGGCTCTCCGGTGGCCAATGGCGTACACGGTCCACCCTACGCGTCAAAGTGGTTTGGATCACCGGGATTCAGTGGGTCGCCCCGCCTCGGTGCCGATCATCGCCACGCCTTGATATTCAGTATGCGGCCTCATGTGGCGGAGGCGTCAGTCATCCGGATTCCGGCTTGACCGTCAGGCGTGAAATGCGGAATGTCGCCCGCTTTTCCCGACAGTTTTCCGCTCCTGTCTTCGTTGATCCATGGCCGGCCGATCCGGCGCGAAGCGACGTCCGGACGCCATCGGGGTCTCCCATTTTCCTTACTACTCTCTCATTTTCAACCCCTTCCATGTTCAAAAAGTTTTTCGGGAATCTCTTTTCCAATGACATCGGAATTGACCTCGGCACCGCGAACACCCTGATCAACGTCAAGGACCACGGCATCGTTTTGCGCGAGCCGTCGGTCGTGGCCGTGAAGTCGGGCACCAACGAGGTGCTCGCCGTGGGTGACGACGCCAAGCGCATGCTCGGCCGCACGCCCGGCAACATCGTCGCCATCCGTCCGCTCAAGGACGGGGTGATCGCCGACTTCGAGGTCACCGAGGCCATGCTCCGCCATTTCATCAAGAAGGTGAACAAGGGCCGCCGCTCGAATCCCCGGGTGCTCATCGCCATTCCGTCCGGCATCACCGAGGTCGAGCGCCGCGCGGTGCGCGAGTCCGCCGAGCAGGCCGGTGCCCGCGAGGTCTATCTGATCGAGGAGCCCATGGCCGCGGCCATCGGCGTGGGGCTGCCGGTGCAGGATGCCTCGGGAAACATGATCGTCGATATCGGCGGCGGCACCACCGAGGTGGCGTTGATTTCGCTCTCGGGCATCGTTTACGCCCGAAGCGTGCGCACCGCCGGAGACGAACTGGATGAGGCCATCATCCAGTACATGAAGCGCGCCTACAACCTGATGATCGGCGAGCGCACTTCGGAGGAGATCAAGATCCGCCTCGGTTCCGCCGCTCCGCTGCCCAAGGAAATGACCATGGAGGTCAAGGGCCGCGATCTCGTCGCAGGACTTCCCAAAACCATCACCATCACCTCGCAGGAAATCCGCGAGGCCATGGCGGACCCGCTCAACACGATTGTTGACGCCGTCCGCACCACTCTCGAACGCTGCCCGCCGGAACTTGCGGCCGACCTCGTGGACCGGGGGATCGTGCTCGCCGGTGGCGGAGCGTTGTTAAAGGGGCTCGACCGCCTCCTTCGCGAGGAAACCGGGCTTCCCGTCCACATCGCCGAGGATCCCCTCAGCGCCGTGGCCGAAGGCACCGGCAAGGCGCTTCAGGAACTTTCCCTCCTGAAGCGGGTCACCAACGCGGACCGCTAAGCGCTCCGTTTGGCAATACCCGGCCATGAAGCCGCTCAATCTCATCGCCCTGCTCCTGTTCCTCGGAGGCGCCGTCTGGGCGCTCACCCGCAGCGACCGGGCCGTGCGCGAGATCCAGAATTCGTATTACTCGGCCATCGCGCCCTTCCTCAAGTCCGGCTCGCAACTGGAAACCCGGGCGCGCGCCTTTCTAACGGAAACGAAGCACTCGAAGGAACTCGAGGCGGAACTCGAAGCGATTCGTCCCGAGATCGGGCGCCTCCGGCTCTTCGAGGAACGCTGCCGCGCGCTGGAGGAGGAAAACGCCCGCCTCCGCCACGCGCTCGATTTCAAGAAGGCCACGAACTTCGAAGTGGTCGCCGCGCGCGTCATCCGCCGCAACCCCACCACCTGGTGGCAGACCGTCGAAATCGACGCCGGATCCAAACGCGGCATCGGCACCCAGCTCGCCGTGCTTTCCAACGACGGCCTCGTCGGCAAGATCGACCGCATCGACAACGGCGGCGAGCGCTCGACGGTCATTCTTCTAACAGACGAGAAATGCCTCGTTTCCGCCTGGGTCGAGGGCTCGCCGGAAGTCGGCATCCTCAGCGGCCAGCGCGGCACTTTTGACGGGGATCCCTTGCTGCGTCTCCGTTACCTCTCACCGAACGCCTCGCTGCGCCCCGGCCAGCGTGTGTTCACCACCGGCCGCGGAGGGATCTTCCAGGCCAACATCCTTCTCGGTGAAATCCGCTCCGTTGAAAAGGGAGCGCTTGAGTCCGAAGCCCTTGTCCGTCCATCGGTGAACTTCGCGGACCTGGGCTCGGTGTTTGTCGTTCTATCAGCCGGTTCCTGACGAAAGTGATCCGTTATTCCATCATCACCATCCTGCTCCTGCTGGCGGCCTTCATCGTCCAGCAGTTCATGCCCGCGCTCACGGGCATGCACGACTCGCGGATCCTGCTGGTGCAGTTGGTTTTCCTTTGCTGCGCCGTCACGGTCGGCCAGCCGACCATGCTTCTGCTCGCGTTTCTCGGCGGATTCTTCTGGGACGCGCAGTGCGCGCTCGGTCCGCACGGCGGCGCCCCGTCCATCTACAGCCAGCAGGTGGAAAACCTGCGTTTCGGTTATTCGATTCTGCTGTTCGGCGGCATGGGTTTCCTGATGCAGGGCATCCAGCCCTTGTTTCACCAGGGCAAGTGGCAGTTTTCCGCGCTGCTTTCCGGGATCGCCGTGTTCCTCTATCTCGCCGCGGAATTCTCCATCATCAGCTTTGTGCGCGGTGGCTTCATTCTCAACAAACCGACCGTGTTGCAGATGGTTTTCACCTCCCTGCTCACGATGCTGTTCTCGCCGCTGATCTTCTGGATGCTCTTCCGCATCGCGGGTGCCTGCGACCACTCGATCAACCCGGAAGCCAACCAGAAACGCCGACGCACCCGATAACTCCCATGGAACCCGGATACCGCATCCGCCTCTACCTGCTGACCGCCATCGTGCTGGTCGGCTTCGGCGTGCTGCTTACCCGCCTCCACGAGTTCCAGATCGAGCGCCGCAACGAGTTCCTCAACCTCGTCCCGGGAAACCGCACCGTCACCGTGCGCGAACCCGGCATCCGCGGCGAAATCACCGACCGCCACGGCGTCACTCTCGCACGTAACCTGCGCCGCTACGAAATCACCTTCAACCTCGAGGAGATCCGCGACGCCTACCTTGCCCGCCATGAGGACGCCCGCATGATCGAACGGGTGGTCAGGGAGGATGGCATCGACCGCGCGAAGGCCGAGCGGGATATCGTTTCCATCGTCAAGGACGGCCCGGACAGCACCATCGAGCGGTTGCGCGCGCTCGGACTGGCGAAGAACTTCAAGGCCAGCGACCTGCGCACCCACTATCTCACCCATGGCGGACTCATTCCATACAGCTACCGGGCGGACCTGAGTTACGAGCAGTTCTCCAAGGTCGCGGAAAACAACCTCTCGCTGCCCGGCGTCTATCTGAACATCCGACCGCAGCGCCAGTATCCCTACGGCACGCTCGCCTCGCATGTTCTCGGATATGTCAAGCAGTGGGAAAAGGGCGACATCCCGGAAAGCGCCACCCGCATGTTCAACCACTACGTCGGTGATGAGAAAGGCATCGCCGGCGTCGAGGCCAGCATGGATGTGATCCTGCGCGGGCCCGAGGGGCGCAAGACCATCGTCAAGGACGAGAAGGGCCGCACCATCCGCATGTCCGACTACTCGCGACCCGGGACCGGCGCGAAACTCCAGCTGACCATCGACGCCCGCAAGCAGTATCTGTTAGAGAATGTCCTCCGCCGCGCCGGTCGCGCCGCGGGCGTCATCATGGACGTCAACACCGGCGAGGTGCTCGCCATCGCCTCGGTGCCCGACTACAATCCCGGCGCCTTCATTCCCAGCATCGATCCGAAGCGCTGGAAGGCCTATCGGGAAAACAAGCAGCTCTCGCCGCTGACCAACCGCGCGATCTCCGACTATGCTCCGGGGTCAACCATGAAGGTGCCCACCGCCATCGCCGGCGCGTTGCAGGGCATGGCCAACCGTTCGTTTTCCTGCGAGGGCTTCGTCAAATACGGCAATCATCCGGTCGGCTGCTGGATCTGGAACCAGAGCAAGGGCCGCCACGGATCGCTCACGCTTTCCAAAGCCATCCAGCAATCCTGCAATCCCTATTTCAACAAGCTCGCGAACACCATCGGTTGGCGAGACCTCGTCGATGGCTGCCAGATGGTCGGCATCGGCAGGCGCACCGGCATCGAACTTCCGGGCGAAAAGGCCGGCATCCTTCCCGGCAGCCGCACCTGGCGCGCCACGAACCCGGGCGGAGTGATGACTCCCGCGCTCACCGCATTTGTCTCCATTGGCCAGGGTGACACCATGGCCACACCGCTCCAGCTTTGCGCCATGACCGCGTGCGTCGCCAATGGCGGCAAATACTGGCAGCCGCGCATTGTCCGCAAGGCGGTCTCCGAAGAAGGACTGCCCGTCATCGCCGACAAGCCAAAACTCGTCATCGACCTGATCGAGGCCGGCATCAGCGCCAAGGATTTCGAACTCATCCGCAAGGGCATGTGGATGGCCGTCAACCAGCCCGGCGGCACCGCGAGCAAAGTCCGCATGCCGAAAATCGAGGTCGCCGCCAAAACCGGCACCGCGCAGACCATCGACGATGGCAAGAAATCCCATAACTCGTGGGTGATCAGTTTCGCCCCCTACGAAAAGCCCCGCTACGCCGTCTGCGTGCTTGTCCAGAACGGCGGTTCCGGCGGCAAGGTCTGCGGACCTCTGGTGCATCTCATCTACCGCGGCCTCTTCGCGCAGGACGAGGGCTTGCAGCTGCCGCTCCGTGCCCAGAAGGAGTTCGCCGGCAACACCGACCGCATCGAGGAGATCGAACTCCCCGAGGACGTTCTCGCCGCGGTCAGCATGGACCCCAACGCCCCGTCAGACAATGTTGGCGAGACAGGCGACGAGGTCGGCGAAGTTGTTCTCAAAACCCAATCCACACCCGAAACCACCGATACCCCCACGCCCACCATCACTCCGGAAGTCGACGACGAGGGAACTGTCATTCCTCGCGCCGTGCCGGTCACCGAACCCTGAACTTTCCCAAAACCTTGATCACACCCATCACCATGATCCAACATATCAAACGACTCCTCGGAATCGGCAAACCCGACCCGCTCCGCGGAAACAGCATCATCGTCAATGTCGAGAAACTCGAACGCCGCGTCGCCCTGTTAGAGGACGGCGTGCTTGAGGAATACACCGTCGAACGCGAAGGCGACCAGAACATCGTCGGCGGCATCTTCAAGGGCCGCGTGAAGAACATCGAGCCGGGCCTCAAGGCGATGTTCGTTGATATCGGCCTCGACAAGAACGCCTTCCTCCACTTCTGGGACGCCATCCCCGCCGCGCTCGACGCCGGGCTGGAGGAGATCCAGCGCGAGAGCAAGACCAAGAAGCAGCAGAAGAAGATCTCCTCCAAGGACATTCCTGACATCTATCCGGTCGGTTCCGAAATCGTCATCCAGGTTTCCAAGGGCGCCATCGGCACCAAGGGTCCGCGCGTCACCACCAACATCTCGCTCGCCGGCCGTTACCTCGTGCTCATGCCCTACACCGAGCAGTTCGGCATTTCCCGCAAGATCGAGGATCCCAAGGAGCGCCAGCGCCTGCGCAAGATCGTCCAGAAGCTGTCCGTGCCCGAGGGCATGGGCATCATCATGCGCACCGTTGCCTCCGGCACACGCGCCCGCCATTTCGTGCGCGATCTCGCCATGCTCCTTGAGCAGTGGCAGGAGATCGAGGCCCGCCGCGAGCACAATCCCGCGCCCTGCTGCATCTTCCAGGAGCCCGGACTGATCGAGCGCACCGCACGCGACTTCCTCACCGACGAGGTGAATCAGATCATCTGCGACGATGCCGAAACCACCGAGATGATCCGTGAGATCGCCGGCAAGATTTCCCGCCGCGCCAAGCGCCGCGTCCACCACATGCCCGTCTCCACCCAGCCGGTCTTCGAGCGCATCGGCATCCAGAAGCAGATCGACGAGGCCTTCTCGCGCCAGGTCTGGCTTCCCTGCGGCGGCTACATCGTCATCGATGAAACCGAGGCGCTCATCTCCATCGACGTCAACACCGGCCGCAACCGCGGTTCCAAGGATGTGGACAAGATGATCCTTGAAACCAACATCGAGGCCGCCCGCGAGGTCGCCCGCCAGCTCCGCCTTCGCAACATCGGCGGCCTGGTCGTCATCGACTTCATCGACATGCGCCACCGCAAGGACCAGCAGGCGGTTTACAAGACCATCAAGGACCGGCTCAAGAAGGACAAGGCCAAGACCCAGGTTCTCCAGATCTCGCCCATCGGCCTGATGGAGATGACCCGCCAGCGTCTCAACGAATCCCTCCGCGATTCGATGTATGAGCCCTGCCCTTATTGCCAGGGCCGCGCCCGCGTCAAAACCCCGATGACCATGTCCGTCGAGATCCAGCGCCGCCTCAACACCGTCATTCAGAAACACCGCGACACCGTCGGCGACCTCATCGTCATCGTGAACAGCGACGTGCTCAACCGCTTCAAGAGCGAGGACTCCAAGCTCCTCGTCGAACTCGAACGCTCCCACTCCGGCCGCCTCATCTTCCGCTCGGACCCGACGCTCAACCGCGAACGCTTCGCCATCATCGACGCCAAGACCGAGAAAACCTTGGATCAGGGGTAAGCCGGGATCCATGGCATGGGATCACCATCCCCAGTGAAGTGAGGGATGTCCTGCCGGAACGTCGGATCAAATGGCACGGACGGCTGTTTGAGTCGTCCGTGCGAATAA
>Ga0315903_10003792_pt1 | contig 20659 bp, 10 predicted proteins | sample LakEriMetagenome_7_FD_203524 | JGI IMG/M metagenome (GOLD analysis project Ga0315903, IMG submission 203524) | Freshwater fungal communities from buoy surface, Lake Erie, Ohio, United States - Buoy 2 MA119 | ecosystem: Environmental > Aquatic > Freshwater > Lake | place: USA: Lake Erie, Ohio... | reverse complement strand
TTCCACGACCAGAAAGCCCAATCGCGTAAGCGATGGGGACACAGGGCTCGGGGCTGCCCGCGCCCCGGTTCACCCCACGCCTCACGGCGTTGGGCTTGGACGATGCATCGTGAAAGCCGACCGGCCGCAAGGCCGCGGGCTCCCCCGCGCTAGACGCTGCCCCCACTCCGGTTCACCCCACGCCTCACGGCGTTGGGCTTGTACCGCGCATCGTGAAAGCCGACCGGCCGTAAGGCCGCGGGCTCTTCGAGTCACGCCGCCGGCTACAATCGTCTCGTGACTCCTTCGCCCGATCCGCCGTTTGCCGATTGCCCCGACCGCCACGGCACCGGTTCGGAAAAATGGGATCGCTACGCCGGTCGCGACGTGCTGCCCGTGTGGGTGGCCGACATGGATTTTTCCACGCCGCCCGAGGTGCTCGCGGCGATCCACGACCGCGTCGATCACGGTGTGTTCGGCTACACCCACGAGCCTCCTGGTTTTCGCGAGGCGCTCGCCGCGCACCTCGCACGGCGACATGGCTGGCAGGTCGATCCGGAACGGATCGTGGCCACTCCGGGCGTGGTGACAGGCTTGGCGCTCTCCGCCCGACTGCTCGCCGAACCCGGCGCCGAAATCCTCACCTTCACGCCGGTGTATCCGCCGTTTCTCTCCCTGCCGGGCCTGGCAGAACGCCGGTGCGTGCGCGTGCCGCTCATCCAACAGGCCGCGTCGTGGACGATCGACTTCGACGCACTCGAGGCCGCCGTCTCTCCGAAATCAAAACTCCTCTGGCTCTGCCATCCGCACAATCCCACGGGCACGGTGTTTGGCCGTGCGGCGCTCCTACGGCTCGCCGACTTCGCGGCGCGGCACGGGATCACGGTGGTGAGCGACGAGATCTGGTCGGATCTCCTGCTCGACGAAGATCACGGTGGCGCGGGGCACGTACCCTTCGCGAGCCTCGATCATCCCGTCGCCCGCTCGGCCGTCACGCTGGTCGCAGCGTCGAAGACCTGGAACCTTGCCGGGCTCGGCTGCGCGGCGGCGATCCTGCCCACGGTCGAGATGCGCCCCCGCTGGCGGATCGCGGGCGGCGGGCTCGTGCCGATGGTCAACCCGCTCGGATACGTAGCGTCGATCGCGGCCTGGACGCACGGCGATCCCTGGCGACGGCTGCTCGTGGACGTGCTCCGCCATCACCGCCATCTCGTGCAGGAAACGGTCGCCGCGACACCGGGGCTTTCCTGCGTGCCGGCCGAGGCGACGTATCTCGCCTGGATCGACTGTCGCGGCACTGGGTGCGACGACCCGCAAGCGGCCTGCGAAGCGGCGGGGCTCGGCCCTTCCGACGGCCGCGAGTTTGGCGCTCCAGGCTTTGTGCGAGTCAACACCGGCTGCCCGACGCCACGGCTCGGAGAGGCACTCCGCCGGCTACGAAGGGCGTTCGGCATCGTGGCATGTGTCTTCGCCGCCATGCTGGGCCTGCTGCCGGCTGCCAGCGCCGCCGGCAAGAACGTGCTCTTCATCGCGGTCGACGATCTCAAACCCGCGCTTGGCTGCTACGGCGACCCGCATGCCAAAACGCCGGCCATCGACCGGCTCGCGGACCGGGGCACGCTCTTCGAGCGGGCCTACTGCATGCAGGCCGTCTGCTCACCCTCCCGCAACGCGGTGCTCACCGGCCTACGGCCGGAGACGCTTCAGATCTACGACCTCGGCACCAACTTCCGCCGCCGCGTGCCCACCGTGAAGACACTTCCAGAGTGGTTCAAGGAGCACGGCCACGCCAGTCACGGCATCGGCAAAATCTTCCACGTCGGCCATGGCAACCACGAGGATCCGATTTCGTGGAGCGTGCCGCACGTTCAGGAGCGATCGATCGAATACGCCACCGCGGCGGCCGGCGCGGCCGTGACGCGGGAGGAGGCACTGTTCGCGAACGCGCCCGGTGATCCGCGAAGCCTCGAGAAGGGCACCGCGTTCGAGCGGGCCGACGTCGCTGACGAGGCCTACGCGGATGGACGAATCGCGGCCCAGGCGATCGCGCGGCTGCGGGAGTTCGAGCGGACGGGATCGTCGTTCTTCCTAGCCGTGGGGTTTCTCAAGCCGCATCTGCCATTCTGCGCGCCGGCGAGATACTGGGATCTCCACGATCCCACCACGCTTCCGCTGGCCACCACTCGCGTGCCGCCGCACGGAGCCCCGCGATTCGCCCCGCAGTTCGGGAACGAACTCCGCAACTATACCGGTATCCCTGAGCGCGGCGACCTGCCGGAACCGCTCCAGCGGACGCTCGTGCATGGCTACTATGCGGCGGCCAGTTTCATGGACGCACAGGTCGGGAAGTTGCTCGACGAGATCGACGCGCTCGGCCTGGCCGACGACACGATCGTGGTCTTGTGGGGAGACCACGGCTGGCACCTCGGTGACCACGGGATGTGGTGCAAGCACACGAACTACGAGCAGGCGACACGGGCTCCGCTGATCGTCGTCGTCCCGGGCCGGCACGCTGGCCAGCGATCTGCGGCGATCGTCGAGTTCGTCGACATCTATCCCACGCTCTGCGACCTGGCGGGCATCCCGCGGCCGCCGCACCTTGAGGGCGAGAGCCTCGTGCCGCTGCTCGATGAGCCCGCGCGGCCCACGAGCAAGCCCGCCTTCCACGTCTATCCCCGAAAGGCCAAGGACTTCGGTCCGCTCCTGGGACACGCCGTGCGGAGCGACCGCTGGCGATACGTCGAGTGGCGGCAGGCCGACGAGAGCGTGGCGGCCCGCGAACTCTACGATCTCTGCGACGATCCCGACGAAACGGTGAACGTCGCCGATGAGCCGGCGTGGGCGGACGTCGTCGCGGAGCATGCCACGCTGCTCACCGCGCGGCTCGCTGTGCCCCCCCCGGCCGGCCTGGAGCTTCGCGACCTCACGGACATCGGCTCGCACGAGCGCCGTCCAAGCCCAACGCCGTAAGGCGTGGGGCGAGCCCGAGCGGTTGCGGCGTCCAGCGCCAGGCACCCGCGACATGAACGCTGTGCTGAGAGGTGAGTCCGGCCGGTATCCCCTCGCTCACGCTCGGGGCTTTTTGGAGAGCCGGTTTTCTGCAGCCCGGGGAGTGCGGCCCCGCCGCCAGCAAGCCCCGAGCGCCAGCGAGGGGATGAGGCTTGGTGTCAAAAAGAGCGTGAGCAGAGATCAGCTTTCAGCCAGGCCAGACCACCGGATTGATCGGGCTCGCGGCGACGTCGCCATCGCGGAGGCCCGGAAGCCAGGTCTGAAGGTCCTTCTCGCGACTGGGGTGATCGGGGACGCTGACCACCGCATCGGCCTCCATGTAGATCACCGTCATCACGGCGCGGACTTCACTCGACGAGTTGCCCTGCGCCCCGTGGATGCACCAGCCGTCATGGAAGGTCGCATCGCCGGCCCGCATGTCGCCCGCCTCAGCGATGGGATGGCCGTGTTCGGCGATCAGTCGCTTGAGCCGCTCCTCGCTGCGGTCCGAGATGTCGAGCGGGCCGAGGTAGCCGAGTTGCTGGCTGCCGGAAGCGAACCGCATCGTGCCCATCGCCTGTGGGCAATCGATCAGCGGCATCCACATGGTGACGCAACGGGCTCCATCGAGAGGCCAGTACTGCTGGTCCTGGTGCCACGGCGTCAGGCCGCCGCCCGCCTCCTTGAAGAGCGCCTGGTCGTGGTAGATCCGAACGGCGGGCACGCCCATCAAATCCGCGGCGATCTTCGCGAATCGCGACGCGAGGCTGAACGTCCGCACGTCATCGTGGGTTGTCCAGAGGTTCGTGTACTGGATGAAGGCCTTGCCGTAGGTGTCACGCTGCTCGAGCGGGGCGAGCCCGGAAGCGAAGCCGATCGTGTGGCTGCTGATGGCGTCGCGGAACGGAGCCAGATCGGGCAGCGGCAGCACGCCGTCGAGCCGCACCCAGCCATCCCGCTGGTACGCCGCGATCTTCTCCGGGGGCACGACATACGGGGTATCGAGGATCGGCATGGTCTGATTGAGGGTCATGACGGGCTATTGGGGCGGATGGGCACCGGCTCGTCAATGGAATGTCGCGTCAGTGGAACGACAGCCGATTCCAGCAGGCCCGCACGACGAACCCGCCGACGAGAGCGACCATCGCGGCGACCAATCCTTCCGCCACCTGTCCGTAGAGCAGGAGCCCGATGGCGAACAGGGCCGCCCACGTGGCGATCGTCGAGGCAACCGTCGCCACGAGCGCCGCCCAGAGGTCGCCGTCGGAGATGGGCCGGTTGCCCGCCGGCATTCGGTCGGTCACCGCCCGCCAGCCCGGTCCACCGGGCCGCACCCGCGAAGCAAACGCCTCGAGCGTCGCCCGATCGGTCGGCGGCGCGAGGAACGTGACCGCCAGCCACGAGACGCTGGTGGCCGCCACACCGATGAGCATCTGCTGCCAGACGGGCGGCACCGCGACATGATCGATCTGCTGCCAGGCGAAAAACGCCGCCGCCACACCAAACGAGACCACCATGGCGGCGATCTCCGCCGCAGCGTTCACCCGCCACCAGAACCAGCGCACCATGAAGAGCAGGCCGGTGCCGGCGCCGACCTGCATCACGAGCTGGAACGTGCTGAGGGCGTCCCGCATCTGGAGCGCGAGCCCGCAGCCCAGCACCAAGAGCGCGGCGGTGGCCAGCCGGCCCACGAGCACCTGGCGGCGCGGACTCGCCTGTGGATCGACGAACCGCACGTAGAGATCGTTGACGACGATGCTCGAGCCCCAGTTCATCTGCGTGGAGATGGTGCTCATGTACGCGGCGATCAGTGAGGTGACGACCAGACCGAGCAGCCCCGGCGGCAGGCGAGCCAGCATTGCCGGATAGGCAAGGTCGTGCTGCACGTACTGTGGATCGAGGCCGGGATAGGCCTGATGGAGGGACTCCAGGCTGGGAAACACCACCAGCGAGGCGAAACCAACCAGGATCCAGGGCCAGGGACGAACGGCATAGTGCATCACGTTGAACAGCAGCGTGGCCCCCGCGGCATGCCGCTCGTTCCGAGCCGCGAGGATTCGCTGCACCACGTATCCGCCGCCACCTGGCTCGGAGCCGGGGTAGTAGGCCGACCACCACTGCACCCCGAGTGGCAAGAGGAAGGCCGTGAGCAGCGCGTCGAAGGACACGGTGGCCGGATCGGGAAGCAGCGGCATCTTCGGAACCACCTCAGGCCGGGCCACGAGGGCCGCCAGCCCGCCCACCTCGGGAAGCCCGACGAGCCAGACCGCCGCGGCCGCGGAGCCGACCATCGCCACCGCGAACTGCACGAGGTCGGTGAGCAGCACGCCGGTAAGGCCACCCACCATCGAGTAGGCGAGCGTGATGCCTGCGGCCGTGGACACCGTGACGAGCGGCGACAGGCCGAGGAGCACGCCCCCGATCTTGATCGCGGCGAGGGTGACGTTCGCCATGATCAGCACGTTGAAGAGCACGCCGAGGTAAGCGGCCCGGAACCCGCGGAGCCAGGCGGCGGGCCGCCCCGAGTAGCGCAGTTCATAGAACTCCACGTCGGTCCGCACGCCGCTCCGCCGCCACAGGCGGGCGAAGAAGAAGGTGGTCACGCTTCCCGAAAGCAGGAACGCCCACCACAGCCAGTTGCCGAACACGCCGTACTCGCGAACGATGCCCGCGACGAGGTTGGGGGTGTCGGTCGCGAAGGTGGTGGCCACCATCGACGTACCCAGAAGCCACCACGGCTGGCCGCGGCCCCCGAGGAAGTAGTCGTCGTAGCCGCCCCCGGCAGTGCGGCCAGCCCACAGGCCGACGGCGAGGTAGACCGCGAACGCGGCGGCCACGATCGCCCAGTCGAGCAGCGTGAGTTGCATCGTGAGTCTCCCTGAGGGGCCGCAGGCACGAGCCGTGGCTCTGCGGGCACCGATCAGCGTTTTTTCTTGGGACGTTCGGGGGCTGGCTCCGCATGGACCCGCTCGGCCCAGCTCTGCCATCGCGCGGCAAGCGCCGCCACCTCGGCTGGCCGCTCGGCGGCGAGGTCGTGCTGCTCGGTGCGGTCGGCGGCGAGATCGTAGAGTTCCCAGGCCCCCGTGCGGCCGGCGCGGACGAGCTTCAGGTCGCCGACGCGGACTGCGGCGTTGCCCTCGTGCTCCCAATAGATTGCTTCACGGTCAACAGCCTCACCGCGAAACGCCGGCACAAGGCTTCTGCCCTCGGCCGGCTGGATGCGGCGGCCGCCCCGCTCCTCGGGATAGGTCGCGGACGCCACCTCGAGACAGGTGGGCATGATGTCGATCACGTGGGCGGGCTGGGGCCGCCACGCTCCCCGGTCGGCGATGACCGTGGGCCAGTGGGCGATCAGCGGTGTGGCGATGCCGCCCTCGTGCACGAAGTGCTTCGACTTGCGGAACGGCACGTTCTGCAGGAAGGCCCAACTCTCGCCGCAGAACCAGGTGGAATCGGCCTTCGTGGGGTCGCCGATGCTCCGGCCGGCGGGGCCGCTCTCGGCATTGCCGCCGTTGTCGCTCATGAACAGGATCAGGGTGTCGTCGAGCAGGCCGCGGTCGCGGAGGCCGTGCACGAGATTCCCGATCGCGCGGTCCATGAGGTGCACGGTCGCTGCGTAGACCGCCATGAGGTGGTCGAAGCGATCCTGCTCCTCAGGCGAGAGCGTATCCCAGGCGGCCACCGCTTCGGGCCGCGCCGCCGGGGTCCAGCGGGGATCGACGAGGCCGAGTGTCTTCTGCCGCTCGAATCGCTCGCGGGCAAGCGCGTCCCAGCCCCGCGTGTATCGGCCGCGAAACTTCTCGATCTCGGCGGCAGGGGCCTGGAGCGGGAAGTGCGGCGCGTTGTGGGCCAGGTAAAGAAAGAACGGCTTGCCGGCGGCGCGGGCCTCGTCGATGAACGTCAGGCCGAACGTGGTCCAGAGGTCGGTCGTGTACCAGTCGGTAGGCAGCCGCGGATCGTCGGCGGCAAGTTGCTCGCCATCGAGGCTGAGGTCATACCGCGGAGAGCCCGCGTAGTAAAAACCGCCGCTGGCGGGGTTGACACTCCGCTGGAAGCCGCGATTCCACGGTGCCACGCCGTGGTTCTGCCCCACGTGCCACTTGCCGGCCATGCAGGTGAAATAACCCGCGTCACCCAGCACCTCCGCGATCGTGACGCACTCGTCGTTGAGCCGGCCACGATAGCCGGGCAGGTGCTCATCGTCGGTCATGTGGCCCACTCCGGCCTGATGGGAGGAGAGGCCGGTGAGCAGGCTCGCCCGCGTGGGGCAGCAGCGGGCGGTGTTGTAGCACTGCGAGAACCGGAGGCCATTTGCCGCCAGGGCGTCGAGGTGCGGCGTGGGAATCTCGCCACCGTGGCAGCCGAGGTCGGAGAAGCCCATGTCATCGACCAGGATCACGATGATGTTGGGACGCGACGTCGGCGTCGGGCCGGCGGCTGGGCATCGCGCGGGAGCGGTGCAGATCGCCGCAACGCACGCGAGACCAAACAACATGCCACCGGGACGGCGTGTCGCCGAACGATGACACCGCGACGCGAGCATGTTCATGATCTGATCCACTTCCCTCAGTTTGGATTCCGAAGTTTTCATGCGGTCCGTGTGAGGCCTCGGGCAGCTTGAACCAGGCCCAGCGGGGCCGCGAGGAACAACCGGCAACGCAGTTGCGGCTCCGTGTGCCGAGTCTTTCGACCGGCATGGAGCCGCCGATTCGTCCCTAAATCTGCCCGATTCGTCCCAAGCGCGCCCGATTCGTCCCAGCCCATGCCCGATTCGTCACTTTTCATCATGCGGTCCCTTGACGCCCCTCAGAAGCCACTATGTTAACACTGTTTAAAGAACGCTCAGGGGGGTGTTGGTTTCGTCTTTCGACGCTTTTTCAACGTGATGGCACATCGCCGTGGAGGTATGTCATGACCGGTTTCTTAGGCCTCGCCTTTTCAACTTCAATCCGCCGACTGCTGCATAACGGCGTGGCCGTATCGGCGGCTGTGGTGGCTGCGCTCGCATTCACCGGAGTCGTGCACGCCCAAGCGCCAACGTCGTGGACGCGCGGCGCTGCGACCGCTGGACTCTGGACCACCATTGGCCAGTGGAACCTCAGCGCGGGTCCGGTGCCGGACGCCACCACCCAGGTGCTGTTCGGAGTGAACACGTTCGACGTGCTCGCCCAGCTGCAAACCACTGGCGCCGTCGGCGTGTCGGCATCGGCAGCCGGCCTCACCTTCACGAACACGACCTCCAAAATCATTCGGGGTCAACCAAACACCAACGCTAACGCCAATACGCACACGTTTCGGCTCGGGAGTTCCGGGATCACCATCCAGGATGCCTCGCTCACCACGGGCACGGTCGTGTTCTACAACGCGCCCACCGGCAATGCCTCGAGCAATGTCAGCACGTTCGTGGTCGAGGTCAACAACGCCCAGTCGTTCGTCAACAACGGGGGCAGCCCACTGCAGTTTGGACGGCCGGACGGTCTGGCTGGCACGCTGATCCGCCCGGGTGCGGACTCGACGGCGGGCACGCACGCCCTGACGCTCTCAGGCACCGGGGCCGGCGCGATCGACTTCTATGCGGTGATCCAGGATCAGCCGTCGGATGCCACCAAAATCAGGTCACTCGTCGTCAATCGCACCAATACCGCCGCCGGGCCGGTGCGACTGTTCGGCACGAATACCTACACGGGCACCACCACGGTTTCGGCGGGAACGCTGCTCGTCAATGGCACCAACTCGGGCGGCGGAGCCACGTCGATCAGCAGCAGCGGCGTCCTCGGTGGGATTGGCAGCCTGGCCGGGGCGATAAGGTTCGATTCCGGATCCAGGCTGTTGTTGAACGCATCGACGCCGCTGACGGTATCTGGCTCGGTATCGTTCACAGACCCGTCCAGCTTCGGCACGGACGACATCGTGGGGCTCGACTCTACCCTGGCGACTGGCACCTATCCGCTGCTCGTGGGCAACGTGAACACGACGGGCCTGGCAAACCTCGGTGTCGAGAACGCAGCGAGCCTGAGCGCCGGCAAGTGGGCCTACTTCCAGCCGAGTGGCCTGCAACTGGTCGTATCGTCGGTGCCGGAGCCCGCGGCCGTGACGCTGGTCGCGGCCGGCGTCGTGGTCACGGCCGGCTGGCGGCGTGTCGCTCGACGCCGCAACAAACACGGATGAAGCTGATCGGCCGGGTTCTCGGGTGCCTTGCGGTCGTTCTGATCGGCTGGGGAGGCGTCGGTACGTGTGCACCTCCATCACCCAATGTCGTCGTGATCCTCGTGGATGACCTCGGCGTCGGCGACTGCGGGTTTTCCGGTGGTACCGACATTCCCACACCCAACCTCGATCGGCTCGCCCGCGAGGGGGCGGTGTGCACGAGCGGGTATGTCACGCCGAGTTGCTCGCCCACCCGCGCGGCGATCCTCACCGGCCGCTATCCGAGCCGGTTTGGCATCGAGGACAACCGTCCGCTCGACGGCCCCACGGCGGCGCTCGATCGCGGCGAAGTGCTCCTCCCACAACTGCTCCACGACCGGGGCTATGCGACGGCCCTGGTCGGGAAGTGGCACCTGGGACAGGGTGACTACGGCCCGCTGGCCCGCGGGTTCGCCGAGTTTTCCGGCTGGATCGGCGCGTCCGGAAAATACATCGACCCGCCGCTCCGGCACGACCGTGCCCCCGAACCCAAAGCCGCCGCGGGCTGGGTCGACGACATCCTTGCCGAGCGAGCTGCCACCTTCATCCGTGGGCATGCCGAGAAGCCGTTTTTTCTCCACATCGCCTTCATGGCGGCCCACCTCAAGCAGGAGGCCTATCCCGACGACCTCGCCAGGTTCATGCACCTCGACGGCAAGCGGAGGATGGCCGCGGCGATCGTCAGCCGGATGGATCGGGCGGTGGGCCGCGTGCTCGACGCCCTCCACGACGCCGGCCTCGACGAGCGGACGCTCGTCTTTTTCCTGAGCGACAACGGCGGCGAGCCACCTGTGCTGGGGACCTCGAACGGGCCGCACCACGGCCAGAAGTTTGACGTGCTCGAGGGGGGCATCCGCGTACCCTTCGTCGTCCGCTGGCCCGGCGTCGTGCCCGCGGGCACGCGCTTCGCGCCAATGGTTCACGGCATGGACGTGTTCGCGACGGCGGCAGCCGTGGCGGGGGCCGTGCCACCACAGCCGCTCGACGGCGTCGACCTGGTGCCCTTCCTGCGCGGCGACCGCGCCGGCGTGCCCCACGAGCGACTCTTCTGGGTCTATAACCTCCACTCCGACTGGCGGCGGACCGATCAGGACACGAACCTCGCCCGGCGACTGCTCGCCGTTCGCGAGGGTGACTGGAAGCTCGTGGTCGCAGGGGATGATCCGCCGCAGCTCTACGACGTCGCGGCGGATCCCGGTGAGACCCGCGACCTCGCGGCAGCCGAGCCAGTGCGAGCCGCAACACTCCGGCAGGCCGTCACGGAATGGGATGCCGGCATGGTGCGACAAGTGATCCCGGCGGAGCACCCGATCTATGGACTCAGCCGCACCGGCACCACACCATCCGCGAAACGGGGCGACTCATCCGATAGGATAGATCGCTGATCGTGTTGTCACGAGCAGGCCAAAGCTGCCAGTAGAGCTAGTATTTCCATGCGGTATACGAAGATCCGTGTCGAGCCAGCGCTGCTCCGCCGCATCAACGAGCGGCGGCTGCTCGAGTACCTCCAAATCAACGGCCCGTCGTCGCGGGCTCGGCTCCGCGCGATTTCCGGTCTCACCGCCCCGACGGTGTCGAAGGTCGTGGACTCGCTTCTGGAACAGGGATTGCTCGAGGAGACCGATCCGCCCCGGCCGGCCATGGGTCGCCCGGGGCGGCTCGTGCGGATGGCCAGCGCCGCGGCGCTTGTGCTCGGCGTGCTCATCGATGCCGACCACTGCACGATCGTCGTCGCCGGGCTCGATGGCAGGATCGATGACGACCGCACCAGGCGCATCGCCACCCCCGCGACCTACGAGGCCCTGATCGCGGTGCTCGACAGAGAATGCCGCACGGCGCTAGACGGGTTGGCGGGGGAACCGCAGGGCATCGGCGTCGTCGTCGACGGCCTGATCAACGACCGTGAACAGCAGATCGTGTGCTGCGCCAATCTCCACATGCTCGACCGGCGAAATCCGGCCCGCGATCTTGAATCAAGGATCGGTGTTCGATGTCGGCTCCTCAAAGGCACATCGGCGCTGTGCCTCAGCGAGCGGGCCTACAGCGAAGCCGCTGGCCGCGACGACTTCTGCGTGTTCGACATCACCACCGGCATCGGGCTGGGAATCATGAGCGGCGGGACACTTCTCGCCGGACACAGTGGCATGGCCGGCGAGATTGGCCATGTCGTCGTCGATCCCGGGGGCAGCCTGTGCGGTTGCGGTAACCGCGGCTGCCTGGAAACGGTCGCCACGGACGCGGCGATCGTGCGTCTCGTGTCGGCGAAGGTTGGAAACACTCTCTCCCAGACCGATGTCCGTCGACTGCTCGACGAGCGGCCGGCTGAGTTCGCCGCCGAGATCGAGATGGTCGCGAATCGGCTCGCCTTGGCCGCCTCGATGGCGATCAACATCCTCAACCCCACCAGGCTGATGATCCACAGCCGTGTCTTTCTGGTATCGGACACCCGGTTCGCCGTGGTGCGGACAGCGCTCGACCGGCTGGGCCTCGCCGCGTCCGTCGCCGACTGCCGTGTCGAACGTACTCGGTCGAGCAAGGAACAGGCCGCCATCGCGGGCATCATCCACGAGATCACCCAGACGTGGGCCCCCGCACTCCGCTAGCGAAAGACTCACCGACACCCCCAAACCGATCACTTGACGGGACAGACAAACAAAAGTAAACAATGTTTCATTAGTCGCGCTCGGGGGTGTCGTCTTGCGTTTCATGAAACGCTGAAGTTCGTCTGAGTTGGATTGGATCTGTACCCCTCAGGAGGTGAACCATGAGCCGAGTTGTTCTGCGGATGACGATCCTGGCCGTCGCCCTGACGACCGCCGTGGTCCCCGTGAACCATGCCCGCGCCCAGACGTGGACGGGCGCCGGTGCCGACAACCTCTGGAGCACCAGCGGCAACTGGTCGTCGGCCGTCGGAGCGACGCCGACGACGCTCACGTTCACCGGCAGCACCGGGAATCTCTCGACCTTCAATGACGTCGTCACATCGATCTCTGGCAGCCTGAGTTTCACCAACACCGTCGGCGGCACCGCCGTTGCGGTGACCCTGGGTGGCTCCGGCACGGTCACGCTTTCCGCCGCCACGCCCATCTATTCGGTTTCCACCACGGCGAACGTGACCGACGAAATCGGCTTTCCCTTGAAGCTGAGCGGCGGCAACAAGACCCTCAACATGGGCAGTGCCCACAATCTTCGCTTGACTGGTGTGATCAGCGAGGACGGCACGCCTCGCAACCTCATCAAGGGTGGCCAGGGAGGCACGCTGACCCTCTCGGGTGAAAACGTGTTCACGGGGCAACTTCAGGTAAACGTTGGCAACGTACAGACCGACCGGATCGAGAACGTGAGCGATCCGTCGCCGCTGGGGGCGGGCAATGTGCCGATTCGTCTCGGGAACGGCGCCACCGCCGGCACGCTCATCTACACGGGAGCGGGTGAAACGTCGAATCGCTACATCCAAGTCGGCGGCGGCGTTGCCTCGACGGCCACGGGAGGTGCGACGGTGACGAATAACGGCAGCGGAGCAGTCGTGTTTACGGCCACGAGCACCTTCAACTCTGGCACCTTCAACGTTCCCCAGACCGGCATCGACCCGGCGGTATCCCGCTTCTTGACCCTGAGTGGAACAAACACGGATCTCAACACGATCAATGGTCGGATCGTCAACAACGTGAACTCGTCTGCCGGCGCCTCGCTGGTCGCCCTAACCAAGAGCGGTGGTGGCACCTGGGTGCTGACCGCTGCCAACGGGTATAGCGGCGGCACGACCGTCTCCGGCGGCATCCTCTACGTGAACGGCTCGCTTGCCAACGGGAATGCCAATAGCGTCGCCAGCGGGGCGACCCTGGGCGGCACAGGTGTGATCGGTGCGGCCACGACGATTTCGGGGAAACTTTCCCCGGGCTTCGGCGGCATCGGCACGCTCTCGTTCTCGAATGGGCTTACCTGGAATGGTGGAGGCACGGCGGGATCGACGACCGATTGGCTCTTCGACCTCGGCGCCGCCAACGCCTCGGATCTGGCGAGCGTCATCGGCAGTTTCACGAAAGGCACCGGTTCGGTATTCCGATTCGATCTCGGAAACGCCACTGCGTCCGGTACGTATACGCTCGCCTCGTGGACAGGCTCGACGACGTTTTCTGCGGGCGACTTCAGTTACACGAACCTCGGCGGTGGGAGTAGCGGGACGTTCGACATTGTGGGCAGTTCCCTAGTGCTCACGATCGTGCCCGAGCCGACGACGAGCGTGGGCCTTCTGGCATCGGTGGTTGCCGGGCTGATGGCCGTGCGCCACGGCCGACGCAGGACTGATTGATTTCGCATACGAGGACCGATTGCCATGAATACCTCTGACCGAATCCGAGCCATCGTGATGGCCGCAGCGCTGGGCTTTACCTGCGTTGCGGAGGCACAGCTGACCACCACTTGGACCGGCGGCGGTTCCACCGCACTCTGGTCGGATGCCGCGAACTGGTCGACGCCGCCCCTGGCTTCGTCCGGCACCTACACGCTCACGTTCTCGGGCACCTCCAAAACGGCATCATTCAACGACTCTGTCACAGCCGTGAAGGCTAACATCATCGGCAACTCCTCCGGAATCCAGTTCACCAACGACGGCACCGCCGGCAAGAACGGCCAGTTCGTGCTTTCGGGCAGCGCGATCACGCTCTACGGTGACATCCGTTTCACGAACCCGGCCGCGGCGAACGCCGTGAGCATGACCGACGAGATCAAGAACGATCTCGTGCTCACCTCGGCCAACAGCACGCTGATCTACACCGCCAGCTACGGGAATCTCGTCCACAACCTGATCATCAGCGGCGTCGTGCGCGAAGACGCGATCGGGAGAGTCTTTCGCAAGGGCGGCACCGGCGGAACACTCTTCCTGAGCGGCGAAAACGTCTTCACTGGGCAGATGCAGGTCTTCGTTGGGTCGGTATCCGTCGACCGCTTCGAGAACATCAGCGATCCGAGTCCGCTCGGAGCCGGCAACATTCCGATCCAGGTAGGCAACGGAACCCAGACCTGTTCGATCATCTACACCGGTAGTGGAGAAACCACGAATCGCTACATCGCCGTCGGTGCCGGGCCGGCGAGCTCTGCGTCGGGTGGCGCCACGATCACCAATAACGGCAGCGGCCCGCTCGTATTCGACGCCGCCAACCGCTCGGCTGCGGGCACCAATCCCTTCGACAACGGCCGCTTTAACACGAACTATCAGGGCGACAACACGGTCCCGGTTCGCACGCTCACCATCAACGGCACCAACTCCACTGACAGCGAGATTCGCTCCGAGATCGCTGATCAGGCCTACGCGCAGGTGACCACGTCGATCCAACTCGCCAAAGGCGGCTCCGGCAAGTGGATTCTTTCGGGTGCCAACACCTATTCCGGCACCACCACGATCAGTGCCGGAACGCTCCAGATCGGCACCGGCGGCACGACTGGCAACCTGGGCACGGGGCCGGTGATCAACAACGCGACGCTCGTCTTCAAGCGGTCCGACGACATCGCCTACGACCGCGACATCACCGGCACGGGCTCGCTCGTCAAGTCCGGGGCGGGGGTGCTCACCTTCGGCACCGCCCAGTCCTACACAGGACCGACCTCGATCGAAGCCGGCACCCTGTCGATCGGTGAAACTGGCTCGCTCGCCGCCTCGTCGCGGATCACCGTCGCGGCAGGAGCGGCCTTCAGCGTGGCCGACGTGCTCACCGGAGCCTATGCCGTGCCGGCGGCCCAGACGCTCGGCGGCGACGGCACGGTCGTCGGCGGCGTGACCGTCGCCGGTGGAGCGACGCTGTCACCGGGTGCCAGTCCCGGCACGCTCACGATCACCGACAACGTCACCTTTGGCTCCGGCGGAAACTACAACTGGCAGATGCTTTCGGCGACCGGCACGGCGGGCATGTCGTCGTCCTGGGATCTCTTGACCATCGGCGGCGCACTGTCGATCGCGTCGACGGCCGCCGATCCCTTCAAGCTCAACCTCTGGACGCTCTCGAGCATTTCGCCCGACGTGAGCGGCTCGGCCGCTACCTTCAACGCCGGTCAGAGCTCCACCTGGAAGATCGCCACCGCTGCCGGGGGCATCACAGGCTTCGCCGCCAATAAGTTTCTCATCACCACCAGCGCCACCAACGGCACCGGCGGCTTCGCCAACAGTCTCAATGGTGGGTCGTTCTCGATCGCCCAGAACGGCAACGATCTCAATCTGGTGTTTACCTCGGCCGCGCCAGCGGTGATCACGATCAACGTGACGAGCGGCACGCAGACGCAGACGCAGGCTGGCTACCCGACGCTCTCGGGCTCGGTCCCGGTGCTGAAGACCGGCGGCGGCACGCTGGTGCTCACCGCCGCCAACACGCTCACGGGAAGCACGACCGTGCAGGGCGGCCGGCTTCAGCTCGCCAACGGCTCCGCGCTCGGTTCGAGCACGCTCGTGCCGGTGGCCGGTGGCACCGTGACACTCGCGGCCGGCCTGCAGACCACCGTCGGCGGTCTCGCGCCGAACGCCGGGGGCCTGACCGACGTCGGCAACGGGATGGTCACCGTGGCCACCGGCCTCTCCGCGGCCGGCATGGTGACCGCGATCGTCACCGGCATGGGCGACGGCACGTGGAACGGCACGAGCGGCATCACCTCGACCGCGGCCGCCTCGAGCGGCGGCGACCGGACGGTCGGCTGGCTCGACAACGGCGACGGCTCGGTGACCTTCGCCTTCGCTGCCGCCGGCGACACCAACCTCGACTGGCAGGTCGACATCATCGACGCCGCCAACTTTCTCGCTGGCGGCAAGTTCGACTCCGGCAGCCCGGCGACGTGGAACGAGGGCGACTTCACCTACGACGGTGTGGTCGACATCCTCGACGCGGCGAGTTTCCTCTCCAACGGGCTGTTCGACGCGGGGGCCTACAACTCCATCCCCGGCCAGGCCGCGCACGTCGCCGCCGTGCCGGAGCCGGCCGTTTGGACCGCCGTGATGACGGGCCTCGCGGCGCTGGCCATGGCGAGCAGCCGGCACAGGACTCGGGGGTCGAATCGATGACTCGCGATCGCAGCGCCCGTCGGGATGAACTGCGCCTCGGCGCGGCGGGCTTTACCCTTGTCGAACTCCTCGTCGTGATCGCGATCATCGCGACCCTGATCGGTCTGCTCCTGCCTGCCGTGCAGAGCGCCCGCGAGTCGGCCCGGCGAACGCAGTGCGCCAACAGCCTTCGCCAGATCGGCCTCTCCGCCCATGGCTACGAGAGCGCAAAGAAGTTCCTCGTACCGTCGTTCCTCGGCGACAACTCGCTGATCAGCCAAGCGGGCGGCTACAACTCGTGGCCGACGTGGGCGGCGCTTATCCTGCCCTACATGGAGGAGAAGTCGATCGCCGACCTCTGGGATCTCAAACGGGTGGTGGCTGCCCAGACGCCCGCTGCCTATCAGACCCCGGTGAAGATGTATTCCTGTCCGTCGCGGCTGCCACCGGTACTCAGCCAGAACGACTTCGCCACGCCCGGAGGTACGACGTCGGACTACGCGGCCTGTTTCGGAACGCTGATCACGCCCGCGAGCGATACGACCTTTAGTCAGGCCAATGGTGCCGTCGTGCCGGCGATCCCATCGATCGGTCCGGGCGACGCGAAGGGCCCAGTGCTTCTGTCGTCGCGACACCAAGTGCCGATCGGCAAGGTCAAGGATGGTACGAGCAAGACGGCCATGTTCGGAGAGAAGTGGATCTCGCCCACCGAACCACGCGGCAAGAACGGCGACGCCAGCGTCTACAGCGGCATCCGCAACACGCAGCGACGGATGATGGGCTACAGCGTCCCGGAGAGCGGCAACCGAAAGCTGCTTGCGCCCACCTACACGGTCAGCGACGTGCCGATCTCGATTCCGGGAAGTTATTTCGGTGGTCCACACCCGGAAACGACGTTATTCGTGTTCGTCGATGGACACGTGCAGCCCGTTTCCAATGCCGCTGCCAACGAGGTGCTCACGGCAATCGCCACGAGAAGCGGTGAGGAGTCAGTCGACACCAACGGGCTCTGAGCGGCGGGCCGGCCCCACCAAATCCTTGCCCGCGTGTCATCTCTGGCCTATTTTCGGGGACTGGCGATCGTTTGGAAGGACTGTTGCGTAAAGAGGTTTGTTCCTCCTCCTGATCCGCGTGATTGGGAGCCCACTCGGCACGACGTGATCAACCCATGGCACCGCGCGGCAGTCACCACCGAAAGCGAACGACGGCCGTACACCTGGGGAGTGGCGAGCCGCTCGAGCGCCGCGAGCTTCTGGCCATCACGGCGTCGGTGGCATCGGGCGAGTTGCGGATCGGCTTCACGTCGTCTGCAGCGGCCGAACAGATCGCCCGGCTCTCGAGCGACGGCACGAACTACACCGTCCGCAACACCAACAACGTCTCCATCGGCACCTTCGCCGTGTCGGCCGTGAACTCGATCGCAGTGTCGGGACTCACCGCGGTGGAGCGGTTCGAGATTCCCTCGACGAGCAGCCGCGAGATCGCCGACCCGATTTCGGTCGCCGCCACCGTGGAGACGACCGTCGTCGGCCGGGCGATCACCACCTCGTCGGGCGGCGTGCAGATCGGCTCCCCGGCCATCACCCTGGCCGCCGCCGTGACGACAGCCGGCGGCCAGACCTATGCCGGCAACGTCACGCTCGCCGCCAGTTCCCTGGCGACCGCTTCGACGGCGGGCGGTGACATCCGCTTCGAGAGCACGGTCGCGGGCGTCGCGGGCAGTGAACTCCTGATCGACACCGCGGGCACCGCGACGGTGCTCGGCGGCATCTCGGGGCAGGCGCGGCTGGTGAAACGAGGCGCCGGAGGTCTGCGGCTCCCTTCCGCGGCGGGCTTCAACGGTGGCACGGCGGTCGAGGCCGGCGAACTGGCAGTCACGCGAGCGGGCGGACTGGGCGCGGGCGGACTCCAGGTTGCCGGAGCCGCGCGACTCACACTCGACGCCGGCACGGCTCCAATCGATATTGCGAGCCTCTCCGTGGTCGCCGGCGGCCGAATCGACGTCGGTACAGGAGGCTTGCGCATCGCCGCGGGCGGCTACGACCTTGCGACCGTCCGCGGCCTCCTGGCCGCCGGCTGTGCCGGTGGCTCGTGGTCCGGGACGTCTGGCATCGTCTCCCGCGATGCGGCCGCCATGAGCGGTCGCGGCGTGGGCATGGCGGTCGAGGACGACGGCAGCCTGCGGGTCGCCTTCGCTGCCGCCGGCGACACCACTCTCGACGGCGTCATCGACATGCTCGACGCCTCCGGCATGCTTGCGGGAGGCAGGTTCGATTCCGGCCTCGCCGCGTCGTGGACCGACGGCGACACGAACTACGACAACGTCGTCGACATCCTCGACATCGCCGACTTCTTCAGCGCGGCGCTCTACGACGCGGGGCCATACCTGCCCGTCACGGCCGTGCCATCCGCACTTTCGGAGTCCTGGGAAGCCCTGGCGACGGCCACGCTGCCCGCCTCGGCATGGCAGCTGCAGACCGGCGGCTGGGGCACCATCGATCAGCAGGACTCCCGTGGCGCCGGCCGAAAGCACGCGGTCGCCGCCGGGCAGGCCACCCGCCTCATGAGACCGGTCGATCTCGCGGCTCAGGATCACGTGGTGCTCCAGGGCTGGCTCTTCAGCACCGGCAGCACGGATCGCAGCATGCTGGGCCTGGCGTCATTCCCAACCGTTACCAACAACGCCCTCGTCCAGATGGGTGCCACCGGCAAGAGCACCTACCGGATCGAGTACGGCAACCTGGCCGCCGGGTCGACGCCGATCGAGATCGATACCACGCTGCCCGTCGAGGCCGGCTGGCACTTCATGCGGCTCGAACTCGTCCGCGACACCACTGACGCGACGCTCTGGCAGGCCACCTGGCGCGGCTGGAACACCGCCCGCACCATCGAGAAAACGCAGTCGTTCAGCTGGCGGTTCGACTCCGCCGGCGTCAACTGGGCAACACTCGGCTCCGCTGCGGCCACGGCCGGCGCCGTCGCCTGGGACAACGTCGACATCGGCCCGCTGGGCAGGGTCGGCCCGCCGCCGGCGCTGCCCACGACGGCTTCGCAGGTGGTCGGCACGGCCTCGTCGAACCTCGCGGGCTGGGAGCCGGCCAGGGCGGTGGATGGCAACGCGTCGACGGTCTATTCCTCGACGAGCCGCGGCGCGACGGCCGTGGCCACCGAGTGGGTGGCGCTCGACGTCGGGAAGGTCGCCACCATGTCTGGGCTGACGATCTATCCCCGCGGCAATGCCTGCTTCCCGGTCGATTACCAGATCCAGTCGTCCACCGACATGATCAGCTGGACGACGGTGCCCGGGATGACCTTCACCGGCCAGACCGCCCCCGCCACGAGCGTGACGCACACCTTCGCGTCGGCCATCCAGGCGCGAGGACTACGAATCTATGCCACGAAACTCTCGTCCGACGGGTTCAACCACTACCTGCAGATCGCCGACATGCAGGTGCCTGAGTTCCTGCCGTCGGACTTGCAAGCCTGGGTGAGCCCGGCGGAACTTCGCGACAAGAAGGTGATCAACACAGGCATCTTCTCCAGGGTGACCTTCGAGGACCCCGATGCTCCGATGCCACAGTACCTCGCCACCCACCCTGAATACCTCGCCAACACGCCCTTCGACGGCATCACCATCCCGGTGCCGATCGACACGGCCTGGACGACGGCACAGGGCCTCGTGTCGCGGCCCATATACGGCCTCAATCAGCTCACGATGCTCAACGTGCCGATCCCCTGGTCGGTGGTCGAAGGAGCGGTCAATGATCTGAAGCAGGTGCAGTGGGGCCACGTCACCGATAACTTTCTCTGGTACGGCTTCAGCGAGTTCGCCTCTGATGAGGATGCCGCGACCAAGTCCGTGAAGCCTGACAGCACAGCCGACTGGAACGTGGTGGTGCAGAACGCGGCGCTCTGCGCCCGGATGTGCCGCGAGGCCGGCCTTAAGGGATTCATGATGGATCCGGAGCAGTACGGCCATTACCCGACGGGTGAGTACTACCCGTTCGGCCTCGGCTCCGCGGCGACCTGGAGAGCTCGCGGCGAGCAGTGGATCAGGGCGGTGCAGGCGGAGTTTCCAGAAATTCTTCTCAATACGTTCTTCTCATGGGGGCCGGAGAGCCAGCCGGGCGGCTGGGACGACTATCAGAACCTCTCGAACTTCATGAACGGTGTGCTCTCCGGCATCGAGACGCCGGCCCGCATCATTCACGGCTGGGAATCGACGTTCTGGTATGGCATGAACCGTACGATCGACGGCGTGTCGACGAAGTTTGCCGGCGACCGCAGCGTCTACGCCCAGACCCGCGCCGACATCCGCAACTCCTGGCGGAACTTCAGCGATGATCCGGCGAAATACGACGCCTTCGTCGACGTCGGGATGGCCGCCTGGGTGGAGAGCGATCCCTATAACCTGACCGACGGGTGGCCTTCCGGGTACCTCAGCGACCCCGGCCCCTGGTCGAACCTCGCCGCCACGCTCGC